>ENA-OQIL01000375-OQIL01000375.1-human-gut-metagenome-genome-assembly--contig:-NODE-375-length-16907-cov-6.583373_pt1 | contig 16907 bp, 7 predicted proteins | sample MGYA00242583_ERZ504748 | MGnify/ENA primary metagenome ERZ504748 (study PRJEB26092, sample SAMD00036191) | human gut metagenome | host: Homo sapiens | study: EMG produced TPA metagenomics assembly of...
AAACCTCGACCCGTCCATCAAGTTCAAGCTGGTGCTGTGCGCCGTCGATGAGAAGCTCAACGACAAGTGCTACATCGTGCCGGGCTTGGGCGACGCCGGCGACCGTCTGTACGGCGTGATCGACTGACCGAATCAGAGCTCAACCGAATCGGTCCAATCAGTCAATCGAGTAAATCGAATAAAAAACGGCCTGCCACAACGCAAATCATGCGGCGGCAGGCCGAAATCATATGTAAAAACCTCTACTGCTCGTCCGGTACGAACGCCTCGAAGATGTGGTGGTCGAACCAGTCATCGCACTGGGCGAGCTCATCGCGGCTACGCACCGTCCACGACACGGGAACGGCACCCATGAAACGAGCCAACCGCACCTGCGGGCTGTTGCCGCCATGCCAGTCGTAGGCGACGAAATCAGGGCGGGAAATCCAGTCGAAAATCAACGCACCGGCCGCATATTCCTTGGCGAGCGCGGCAGGATCAGACGGCTTCTCCTCACCTTGCGGCCACCAGGAAAGCTGACCACGACATACTTCCGGACGATTCTCCTTGTACCAGTTGACGGCGGCCGGATTGAACGATTCGATCACGTACGCGCCGGAATAAGCCTGCAGCAGTGCGTCGCCCTTTTCCATGAGCTCGACATCGCGCGGATTCCACTTGGAATTGTCGTCGAACTTGTATTCGACGATCAGCGGCACACGGCCCGCCACTACCTTGAGCACGTCGGCGAACAGTGGCACATGCTGGAAATACCCTTCCGGAGCGCTGTCAGGTGTGGTGACCAGTGGCGGCTTCTCAAGCGAGCCCGGCAGCGGCGCGGCGACGGCGGCACCGGGGGCGTCGGTTGGGAACAGCGGGATACGGGTCAGCTCATCGTACGTGAGATCGGCGATACGGCGCGGATCTCCGGCGACGCGCATCAGATCGCCGTCATGCACCACCACGATTTCGCCGTCGGCGGTCATCTGCAGGTCAAGTTCGATGCCGTAACCCGCCTCGCAGGCCGCGGCAAACGCCGCAAGCGAGTTCTCCGGAGCGATCGCACCAGTCACGCTGGGACTGCCATAGCCCACCTTCATGGCCATACGTCGGGCGAGCGCCACGTATTCGCCGCTTTCATTGGCATACTGCGCAGTCAGGCCGGAACCTGCGTCGTGCAGGCCGCGGTGCGCGTACCACACGTCGGGAATGGACGGCACGTAATTACGGCGCTTGTCGGAGAAGGTACGCGGGGCAATCGCCCATACTGCGGCACCTGCGGCGAGCGCACCGCCCGCCAACACTTTATTGACGAATGATTTGGACATGGGCTTTCCTCCCTTACATGGCCGTTCGCGCATTCTCTCGCATTGGTTCGCACCGTTCGCGGCCATCGAATCTGTCTCTTCTGAGATTAGCCCATAAATCACAAAAACGGCGACCACCTACGCAATCCGCGATCGTATGTCGCCGTCTCAAGCCACCAACAGCTGGGCCATATCTCGACTATATATGGCAGATTTCGAGTTGTGTCACGAGGCATCTCGCTTATGTATGGCAGACTGGAGTCAGAAAACATGCGTTTTCATACCCCCTATATGGCTTTTTAGCGAAGTCCTCTGCCATATATAGGCGAGATGCTTCCTGACAGACCCGCAAATCTGCCATACATAGGCGAGTTATGAGCAAAATGGGGTCCGATGACGTCCGAGTTCACACAAACGTAGGGGTCGGCCCCAAAGGTCGGCGGCTGAATACGTGTGCTTGATCGTAGGCTTGGCCACTGAGCCGTGAAGAGGAAAGCCCAATGGGCTTTCCTCAGGCGAAGTGAGCGACTTGCCGCGAAGACCGCGTAGCGGTACCTTGAGTGCGTCGAGCACACATATTCAGTCCAGAGGCCGAGGCTGAGAACTTACCACTTTTATGTTGGATTCAGTTACGCAGCTTGCCCCGCTTGGCTACGAAGATGCAGCACCCCGCCGTGGCCAGCACCGTCATGGCAATGACGATTGCCGTAGTAGCGACGCCTGTAGAGCTTAGCTTCTTCTTACGTTGAGACTGAGATTGCTGCGATGATTGCGGTTTCGCAGCAGGCTTGGCATTATTACCGTCCTGCTTGCTGTTGTTATTGTTATCCGGAGTCGGCTTTGGAGTTGGCGTTGGTTCCGGCTCGGGCTCAGGCGTCGGATCGGGGGTCGGGTCCGGAGTCGGTTCAGGTGCATGAACCTGCCATTCGGCGGCAGCCGGCGATGCACTGCCGGATTGAATCACCATGCGCAGCTTAGTGGTCTTCACCGCGTCAGTCCAGGTTGCCTCGCTCCATCCGCCGTTATCGGTACCGTAAGCGCCGGGAGCATTGGTGACCAATGTATATGTGGCATCGGGAATATCCACAAACGCATTCGTTCCAGCATCCCAATACTGCAGTTTCCACGACGCCGGCATTCCCAAGCCCCCTCCATCGGAGGTGAATTGCACACGGCTGGAATCGATGGTGACTTCGCGATCCCATTCGTAGTCGAGCTTCATTTCACCGGTATTCGGCCACGTACCCCAAATGCAGGCGTTATCAACCGTGCAATCGCCCGGAATGGTTTTGCCGTCGTTAAGCGCGGCAACACCAGCTGTCCAAGAAGACGCTTTTTTGTCCACGTCAGTAGCAACGGCATCTTGCTCGATATAGCCGGCCAACGGCACCGACGTATCGGATGGAATATCTTTGACGCCCGCAGCCGACATATTGCCAGCAATGTCCGAAGCCCGATAGCTCACCGTTTCGCGCTTCGACGAAGAAGCAGTAATCGCCGCGCCTTCTTCATATTGCTGCCATTCGCCGTTTCCAACCCGGTATTCCACCGTTTTCACACCGGATCCAGCACCATCTGAGGCGGTCAATGTCATAGTGCGGGAAGCCGTATCTACCGAGGCGGTTACCGTAGGAGCCGTAGCATCCACACGCGCTTCCGCAGCAGCGATTTCGCTCACATTGCCGGCCGCATCAGTGGCACGCGCACGCACACTCACTATACCCTCGCCAGTCACAGCCTTTACCGCAGTGTTCACATTCGTTCCGACGGTCACCCATGCGCCATCCCCGACCGCAAGTTCGAGTTTTGCGATCGGCGCAGCCGCATTGTCGGAAGCCGTAATAAGAGCGATCGGTGAAGTGACCAGCCAACCATCATTGCCAGCCGTGCCAGCCAATGCCACACGCACGGCAGGAGCAATGGTATCAGCCGGTTTTACGTAATCGTCGGAAACATGTACGGTCACGGTTACGTTGCCGGCTGTCAGATCATCAGCCTGCTGCTTGGTTTCAATGCCAGCAACCACACCTTGCACGGTGAACTCACCCGCCTGCGCATACGAAGAAGCAGACACCGTGCGCCACAAAACCGGAGTTTCCACTGTTTCCGAGCCGTACGCGACTTTCACCGTGTTCGACAATTCCGGCGCGTCTCCGGTCTTGGCGTAGACGTCGGCTGGCTGTTCAGCCACAACTGCTCCCTGTTGCGCGTATACTTCCCGATTCAGGCAACGCCAACGGAAGCATAGCCCCCCGTCAACGGCTTGCGCGGTCATGTCAAGTTTGAGCGCAGTGGTGGTCACTGCGTCGAATGTCACTTCATTAGGCGCGTTCTTGCCTGTATCCACGCCGTATTCGCTGGAATTGGGCACGTCCTTCCAGGAACCGTCTGCGTCAAGATATTGCAGTTTCCATGAGGCAGGGGCACGCAATGCGTTCGCATCGGTATCGAACCAGACTTTCGATCCATTCACACGTACAGCGCCATTCCACTGGTAGATCAGTGAATCGGAGGATTGTGTTTGTGGCATCTTTCGATAGTTCGTCCAATGGTTCGGCGGTACTACAGCAGTTTCCAGCACTCGCCCGTCGTTCACGGAACCCTTGTAGGCGGGTGTTTCGGTGTAGGTCGCATCCACTGACGCATAGGGGGCCACGTTGCGTGAGGGTTGCAACCGTTCGGCTTTGGTCGGATGTGAAACGGCGTTTATGCGCCCGCCATTCCACGTCACTTCATCGATGCAGACTGCACGGCGGAAGTCAGTACCACCAGTCTTGTCTCCAGTGTGGTAGGTGACCCACCATTTGCCACCGAATCGTTGAATCGACGGATGCATGGTGGTGGACGATCCCGATTCGACGATTACGCCTTGGTACGTCCACGGCCCAAGAGGGCTTGCCGACGTGGAGTATTGCACGCACGCCTGATAGTTGGATTCCACGCAGGTCGCCACTCCCGACCCGGGTTTGCCACCGTCGTACACGTTGTAGTAGGTGTCTCCTTCACGGAACACCCATGCCGCCTCAAAGAAGCCTTTGGGCCCGTTGGCATAAGCGCCGCCGTTGTTGCCCAAGGTCAGCGACGCGTTCACTTGGTTCGCATAGTCGCTGCCAAGCACGTCTTTGCTGGCATCGTAGTCGGGTATGTTGGCGAGCGCGTCGGCGTCACGCATATTGTAGATTTTCGGCGCTCCGTCCGCCGTTCCGTCCATGGTTTCCACGGCAACATATGAGGTGCGGCCAGTGTTGGTGTCCCGCTGCATTTTTACGGCGAGTTCGCTGTTGAAGGTGCCGAAGTGCAGATATCCGGTACCGTCATTGTCCACGAAGAATGCGGGATCGATGGTTTCGATTTGCGTCTGCGTGGTAGTCAGCAACGGCGCTCCGATGGCGTCGACCCATGGTCCGAGGGGGCTTTTTGATTTGGCCACGCCGATGGAGAACGGGTCGACTCCCGCGGCTGCGTTCTTGTCTTTGACTGGCACGTAGTAGTAAAACCAGTCGTCGGCCGTGTCTGCGGTGCCAGCATCGTCGACTACTACTTGTCCTGCGTAGGCTCCGTCGCCGGTTGCCCAGTCGAACAGGTCGGCTTTGGCGATGGTCTTGTAGTGCGTCCATTTGCCGGATTCCGGATTGTCGGTTACGTAGACGCCCCAGTCTTTCATATTGAAGGACCCGTAGGTTGGTTCGGCCTCGTCGTGTCCTGTGAATACGAAGAGTTTGCCATCGTATTCAAGGGTGGATGCGTCTGCGGAATAGTAGTTTTGCGACAGGTCGTTGGGGGTATTGGTTCCTTCGTTCTGCCCGATGGGGTTGCGAAGGGTTGCCGGCAACGCACTGTTGTCGATTTGTGTGACGGTGACGTCGCGATTGCCGACCGGCAGATCGTTGTAGGCGTGTCCGGCGACGCTGGGCGAGGTACTTGCGTCGGCCGCGTTGGCTGTCTGCATGGTTGCGATTGCTCCCGTGCATAAGGTGGCTGCGGCTGCGATGCCTGCCACCAGCGTCTTCATCGACGCATGTGAGATGTGCGAAAAGCTCATGAATATTCCTGTTTTCACGATTGGATATTGAAAAGTCCTCTTACGGATTGCTTAGGTTACGTTGGTATTCCTCGTGCGATCCGTAAGAGGACTTGAGCAATTGCTAGCGCTAGTCGCGGTTGCGGCGCGTCAGCATGATGGCGGCTCCCGTCAGCAGGACGATCATTCCTACGACGGCGATGCCGATGACATTGCTACCGGTGCTGCTGATTGCGGCACTGACTTCAGACTTGGAAACCGGCTTGTTTCCAAGCTCGGCATTCGGCTTGGGGTCGGTCTTGTCGTCATCCGGCTTCGGTGCTGGCTTGAGTTCAAGTCCGGCGATGGCCTCGGTCAGCTGCTTGACTGCGGCATCCGCATCAGCTTGGGTGGCGTTCTCATCGTTCAGCACCTTGGAGGCGGCATCCACTGCTTCAGCCAACTTCTTGGCGCTGGCTTCGGTGTAGAGGTCACCGCTGACGCCCTGTGCCTGGTCAAGAACCGTCTTCAACTCAGTGGTGTCGGCTTTCTTCACCAGTGTCTGCTGGGCTTCTTCAAGCTGCTTGATGGCCGCATCCACCTGATCCTGGGTGGCGCTCTCGTCCGCATACACCTTTTGAGCGTTACCCATGGCTTCGGAGAATGCCTTCCAGCTGTTCGGCGTGAAATTAGCTTGTTGCACGGAACCGGCTGCGTTGATGGTGGATTCGAGCCTGCTCTTGTCCACGCTTGGTTCCGGATCAGGGGTTGGATCCGGGTCAGGAGTCGGTTCTGGATCAGGAGTGCTTTCCGCAGCATGCACGCCCCACTCGGCAACCGCCAGACCGAAGGTGACGCCCTCGGCGGTCGGCGGATCAAGCACCAAGCGCAACGACGTTGTCTTCACCGGAGTGAACGTGGCCACGCTCCAGCCTTGAGCATCGTCAGAGGCACGTGAGGCCGGGGAATTACGCACGGTGGAGTATTGCGCATTCTCCACATCCTTCCATATACCGTCAGAAGCCAAGTACTGAATCTTCCAGCTGTCCGGAACATCCAAACCACCCTTGGCATCATTACGCTCCGCGAAGTTGGCCCAGAACTGCACACGGCTGGAATCGACGGTGGCTTCCTTGCTCCAAGTGTACTGCGCGTACATGCCAGCGGAAGCTTGACCCCAGCTGCCCCACACGCGGCCATTCACATCGGCGTCATCATCAGACGGCCACGTATCGTCAACCAGCACACCATCGTTGAGCTTGCCGGAAGCCGGAGACCAGCTCGCCTCGGCACTCACCGTGGTGTCAATGGCCCTGCCTTCAATCCAACCAGTCAACGGAGTATCGGGCTCCGGCTTGGGATCCGGCGTCGGCTCAGGATCAGGATCGGCACCACCATTCGGATCGGCGACCACATGCACTGTAATCTTGGCCTGCGAGCTTGAACCCTCAGCCGTGCCGGACACCTCATAATCGCCGATGGTGTCCAACTTGACGCCGGCAACACTTGCCTCATCCCACATAACCGTGCGATCGTCAAGCATGCCGTTGGGGAATCGCACCGGAACCACAGACGGCAAAGCCACCGACTTGGAATTCTGGTACACCGTCTGTTCGATCGGCTGAGCCGCACCAGCAGTCTGAGACTGCGCGTCGGAACGCACACCAATAGTGGCCTTGGTTCCAGCGAACGCGCCAATAACCGTTCCGGAAACCGCAAACTCGCTATCGGAAGCAAGCTGATCGTCAGTGATGACATCCCACGCAACACTCAAGTCACGACGGGAACCGTCCGTATAGCTGGCACTCACCGTCTTCGGCAGATTCACATCGGCAGCCTTGCTGCCAGTCTGCACCATACGATTCACGCCATCCACGCTCACCGGATCAAGCGCATACGCCTCAAATTCGGTAGCACCAACAATGGCACCCTTCGGGAACAGCACACGCAACTTGTTCGTCTCCACCGTTTCGGCAAAACGAACCTCATTGCCTTCACCCTGCATCGTGGTATAAGACTGGCCGGCGGCAAGCTTCACATCCTGCCAATCGCCATTCTCATCCGCATACTGCAACTTCCACGACTTGACCATCGGCACACCGCCACCGTCAGTCCAGAAGAACAGCTTCGCCTTCTTCAACGGAACAGTGCCATCCCAGGCAAGCTGCAGCCACGGCTCGGTACCGGTATTGTCACCCCAATTATTCCAAGTCTCATTCGGAGTATTGGTATACAACACCTGACCGTCGATAACCTTCTTGGCATTGTCCTTCGCCTGATATGGATTGGTGAAGCTGGCGCTCGCAGTGGACTGTGAAGCCACATTCACCGTGCCGTCGGAAGGAATGCCGTGAACGGTGACTTCCTTGAAACCGTTCTTCTCACCGTCGAATGCGGTGAGTTTGAGCACATAGTCACCCTCACGGTTGAACGTGACCGTAGTGTTGGCAGCGGTTGCGTCGACGAACTTCGCTTCGCCGTTTTCAGGGCCAGACACCTGCTCCCATGTGGTGGTGAGCGTGTCAGACGGCAGGCCGTCGTCCTTCACCGTGCCCACCAGCTGCGCACCGGACGAGGTGCTGCTGGCAATGTAGGCGTCAACGCTTGGCGCCTGGTTCGTAGTTTCGCCTTCCGGCACAATGTCGGTTTCGTAGGCCTGAATCTCCTTCAAGCCAATGGCCTGACCTGCTTGCGGAGTGAAGGTAGCACGAATGGCTTTGGCCACGACCTTGGAGAACTGCACGCAGTTGTAGTTGGCTCCCGCGTAAGTAGGCGTACGCACCTGGTTCGGCAGGACATGCCATGCGCCGGCCTCATCCTGATATTCAAGCGTGTACACCGACGGCTCACTGTAGCCGGCAATCGTCTGGCTGGACGAGGTCTGGTAGAAGTACAAACGCACGTCGTCGATGTTCTGCACGCCATTCTTGAACGTTACGGTCAGCGAATCCTTGGCGTTCTTGGATCCCTTGGTGCCCCAGAAGGATTCCATCACGTTCTTGCCGTCCACTGCATTGGTTGCCGGGTAGCCCTTGGTTTCGTAAGTGGCTTCCACATCGGCGCCCTTGGCCACGTTGGTCTGGCTCTTGGACGCTTCGTCCACGTTCTGTCCGGACAGCGCGAAGATCTGCGTAACCCTGCTGTTCGATGCATAGGTCACTTCGTTGGCGTTCGGCATGGTGGCGGTGGTCGCGCCGGTGATCACCGCTCCGGAATCATCGGCAACCTCAACGGTTCCACTGGTCGGATCGTAGATGAGGTGGGCGAGCTTATCGGAGGTGAACACGGCGTTGCCGTCCACATACAGGGTATATCCCTTCGGAGCGTTGTAGGTGCCGTCGTTGTTCCATACGATCGACAGATCCTGCCCGTGGTAGCTCAGGTTGTTGACGGTGAAGTGGTTCCAACCGGGAATCTCGATCGGATTGAGTTCGATCTTGTTGTCTTCACGCGGAACCATACCTGCCACGTCTTCCACAATCGTCCAGTTGGTGGTGCCAAGCTGGGTGTGGTGAATCCAGGAACGGTAGGTGATTTTTCCACCGTTCTTGCTGGCGTCGGCGTTCTTCTCCGGAATCGTGCTTCCTGCGGAATTATTATCCATATTCCAGAATTCGTTCTGGTCCGGATACTGGTTGTCGCCTCCTTGATAATGCGAGAACGCAACCCAATACAGCAGTTTCTTGAACGATTCGTTCGTGATATATCCGTTGTCTGCAGCATTATAATCACGGATTCCCGCAGAATAGATTTGCAGCAGCGGAGTTGCATTGATAATGGAGAAATTGTTTGATCCTGGGAAATTCAGCGCCTTCTTGTCTGCCTGATTCGCAGTGAAGAACGGGAAAATCGGGAATTCGTCGGCATCTTCGAACAAGCGCAACGCACTATCGTAATCATCATTGCCGGTCGGCATCAGACCTTCGGAATACGGATAGTAGTTGTTGAGTTCCTTGTATTTCGCGAATTGACCGTCGTTCAGCCACTTATGCAGCAGCAGTTTGCTGTCGGAATCCCACAGGTTGTCGAGCACATCCTGCTTGATGGCGTCGGCGATCTGCTGCATTTCAGCGGCTTTTTCGGTGTCTCCGGCAGCCTTGTATGCTTGCGCGGCGGCATTGGCGTTGGCCCACATGTTGGCGGAACCGTCGGCACGGTCCATACGCTGGCCGGAACGACCGGGTTCGGAGAACGACACCGCGTCGGCATCGTTGCCGGTCATGGACCACCACGACCAGTCGATCAGATTGTTGCCGTTGCTATTCTGGTTGTCGTTGCTGTCTGGCTCGCTTTGCGAATTGAGCAGACCTTTGAGACATCTTCGGAACCGTAATCACCCAACGCTTCAGCCAATGATGACGGGCCGCCGTGCACCTTGTAGGAGTCCCAACCGGCCTTGGTGATGTACTGCGTGTAGCTGTGGTTCCAATTGGCTGGATCGCCCGGATTGTCGTGGTAGTAGTAATACCCGGACTGGCCTTTCTTAGCTGTCTGCCCGGCCGACACCCAAGTGCCGTACGAGTATTCGGCGTTACGGAACCACTTGGTGTCGTTGATGAACATGCCGGATGTCAGCACGATCTGGTTGTTGTATCCGAGCACGCCTTCGATGGAGGTCGGATACTGGAACGTATTGCCCGGCATATTGGCGTCCAACATGTTGAAACGGCTCAGCCACCAGCGGTAGAACACAGTTTTGTCGATATTGTGTTCCTGGGTTTCCACGTAAGGAATGTTATCGACCCACCACTGGTTGTAGGTGGTCACGGAATCCTTGTAGGAAGCGGCCGGATCGGTGAGATCGCCGTTGAATCGGGCTTCGTATTCCGCGGTGGAGTCCGGCAACTCGTTGGCGATCAGGCCAAGCTGCAGCTTGGTGGTTTGTGGCACGTTCGCTTCCAAGGTGAGGGTGGAAGCGAGTTTGCCGTTCTTTACGGTGAAACCGTTGCCGGAGAACCGTGGATAGATGGTGGTCAGATCGTTCTTCACATTGAAGCGACCGGTCAGTTCAGTGTCGCCGTCATTGCCGTCTTGTGCGAATGGCGAGGCTGCTGTCAGCGTTACGTCACCGCCGGTGGTGCTGGTGATGGTGAAATTCGCGACCATCACATTGGTGTAGGTGATGTACTTGACTTCGGTGACGGTAATGGTCTTGTCGCCGTTGGTGAATTCCGTGGTGAAGTAGCTTGGCGTCTGCTTGCGCTTGTCGGTGTTCTCGCGCAGGGTCTGCTTGGAACCGCCAATGCTTACCTCAACGGTAAAGCCGTCGTTGCCGGTCTGATCCCAGTATGCGACATCTCCTACGAAACCAAGTGCTTCCGGCGTATGCGTGTACATGAATGCGGCACGGCCACGTGAGAACAGGTATTCGTTCTTGTCTGCGCCCGCATAGTTGTAGTCGCCAGCATCGTTGGTGCCGGTACCGTTTGGTGCGGTGCCTGTGCGCGTCAGCATCTTGTCGATCCAGAAGTCGTGTGCAGTGTCGGTTCCGGCACCGTTGGCAACATCCGCATCGAACACCTGCTTGAGGTAGCTTGTCGAGGGATCGAAAGCGACGCCGGTGCCCGGAATCGGGTCGGCGGCCCCCTTGAAACTCGGATACCCCATGGCAGAGTTCGGATTGGTCAGCGCGTCATTGGCGTATGCGGTCGTCACACCGCCAGACAACAGTGTGGCCACTGCCGTCAGCACGCCCAATGACGTGACAATCCCTTTCTTCCTTGTTGATGGTGTCATCAATTCCTCCTACATGGACCATCGTTGGCCCTTGGCTGCCAAGGCTCGTTCCCTGGCATCCAACTTTCTTTCTGTAGGAATGAGAGTCGTGCGATGGACATGAGATTGGAGCGTCCACCGACATTTCAAGAATACATGACGCGAATACGGTTTCGCAAATTTTCTTTCAGTTTTCTCCAATGCTTTTCTAAGTGAACTGCCATACGATGGCTTTTATGCGAAAAGGAAAGTTTTCGCATTTTCCCGTTTTATACTAGGGGCTATGACAAAACCGGCCACCCCATAAGGGGCAGCCGGTCTCTCATTCCAGTCAGCGCGGCGCATTCGGCTCCAATCGATCACGCCGCGCTCACCCGCTTCCCGGCACCATGGCACTCATAGCGCCGGGTAGCAAGTCTTTCTTTTGTTTAGCTGCGCAACCACACGTTCATTTGGCCGAGTTCGCGGTTGGCCCATGCGTAGTAGGGCACCAGCTTGAGCGACGTCCGCTCATCTGAGGCGTCACGCTGAGCGGACATGTACAACGGGGCGTCCACGGCATCCGCAGCCTCACGAACGGCAGGCAACGTCACCGCGTCAACACCTCCAAGCAAATCACTCTCGAAAGTAACCGTGGCATCCGCAGCATCCACGCCATCAGCAAGACGGTACGTCCACAGATCGCCGGCATTATCGGCTTGCTCCGCGCAATAGACGAGCGGACCGCGCATCACCGCAACACGACCTGCATCGCAACGCACATGAGAGTTGGCACGCACCAATCGCACTGCCATATCAAGATCCAGCACCACATGCAATGCAGTTCCCGGAGCAACTGCGAAATATACGAAACCGTTTTCCGGAGCCGTCTTCACAGCAACACCATCGCATGTCAGCGCATAGGAATCAGCCGACCATGTGGGAATACGCACGCCGAAACGTACCGAATCAGCCGCCTCAGCGGGCAATTCCACCATGTACTCAATATGACCGTTCCACGGAAAATCGGAACGCTGCTCCACATGCAACCCGGAATCAAAACTTGCCTGATTCGCAATGAACTGGTGAGCGAGCACCGTGCGACCGCCGTCACGTTCGGTATACACATAACGGTCCACCGACGCGATCAATCGCGCGACATTAGCTGGGCAGCATGCGCAGCCAAACCAATCGACACGATGCGAAAGCACATGATGCCGATCCGGATTGTCCAAACCGTCCGGCGAAGTCTCCAACGCATTCACATAGTAGTACTGCTTGCCATCAAGGCTGATGCCCGCGATGGCACCATTGAACAGCTCACGCTCAAGCACGTCGGCATATTCACCATTCGGTTCCAACAGAAGCATTTGGCGGGCAAACATGCTCATCGCCACAGAAGCGCACGTTTCGCCATACATGGTGTCGTTCGGCAGATCGTAATCGTACGTGAACGACTCCCCCACATGTGTGGAACCGATCGCACCCGTCACATACATGCGTTTCGACACGATGTTGTTCCAAAAACGATGCGCCGCATCCAGCAAGCCCTGATCGCCGGTAATACGCGCCACATGTGCGATTCCAGTGCACAAATAGGCCACGCGCACAGCATGGCCGTCAGCGGTCTGCTGCTCGCGCACCGGCTGCGCGGCTTGGAAGTACGTGGGCTTGTAGAATCCCAGATCCCGGAAAATGTAGTCGTTGTCGACAGCGGCGATCTGCTTGGCGTAGAACTGCGGATCCTGACCACGCACGTCGATGAGATACCGCGCCAGATTCAGATAGCGCTCCTCACCGGTCGCATCATACAGTTTCGCCAACGCCAATTCGATTTCCGGATGCCCATCAGCACCGTGGATCTTGCCGTCCTCCGGGCCGAAATTGGCATCGATGCAATTCGCCATACGGCACGCCACGTCAAGCGCCTGCTGGTTACCGGTCACCTCATGATAGGCGACAGCAGCCTCAATATAGTGGCCCATGACATACATTTCATGGCTTTGCTGAATCAGTGTGAAACGCTCACGATGCGCCCATTCACCGGTTTTGATTTGGTACGGAGTGTCCAAATATCCGTCCGATTGTTGCGCACGTGCGATGAGGTCGACGGTTTTATCGCACAGTTCCCGCAATTGCGGATCAGGATGATACGACAGTGCGTAAGCCGCTTCCTCCAACCACTTATATATGTCGGAATCCTGGAAGACCATGCCATGAAATTCACCGGCCTCATCACCGGCTGCGATACGCAGATTCTCCACGGCATGACTTTTATTATCGGCAAGCTGATTGCCGGCCGGATCATCCGGAACTTCAGTGGCAATCTCATCATTCATCACACCCCACTGATAGGGAATGACGGATTCAACGATCTGGTCGCGACGCTGCTTCCAGAAAGGAGAAGTAATAGTTACATTCATGATATTTCCTTAAGATTAAGGACTTCGCCAGCCCTTGACGGCTCTTGGCTACTCCGCCTTCGGTTCTGCTCAGGCTGGAGCCTGGAGACAGTCCAGTGGACTGTCTCCCAAGGGCTGACATCGCCAGATGTCAGCCCTTGACAGCTCCAGCCATAAACCCTTTGACGTAGTACTTCTGGAGGGCTAGGAAGAGGATGGCTGCGGGGATCATCAGAATTACGACGCCAGCTTCGGTGGCACCGTAATCAATGACGCCCATAGTCTGCTGACGCATGTTCACCAAAGCGAGCGGCAGCGTGGCGTTCGACGAACTCGACAGGTACAGCGGAATCATGAAATTGTTCCATGCCTCAAGGAAAGCAAGCAGACCGACAGTGACCATCGACGGCTTGACGACCGGCACCAGAATCTTAATCAGCGACTGCAGGGAGTTGCAGCCATCGACCATGGCGGCCTCTTCCATATCCTTCGGAATCGCATCGAAAGCATTACGCATGATGAACGTGCTCATCGGCAGCTGGAACAAGGTAATAACCAAACCGACACCCAGCAAGGAATCGTTCAGACCAATATCCTTGTACCACACCATCAGCGGAATCAGCAGAGACGCATACGGCACCATCAAAATGGACAACGTCACCATGAATCCGAGATTGCGGCCCGGATAGTCGAAACGGGAGAACGAATAGCCTGCGAGCGTGCACACCACCACGGAGAACACCACGGCGACCAACGTCACCACCACCGAGTTGAACAGGTACTTCGGCAGGCCTTCCTGGTAGCCGAACAACGTCAGATAGTTGTTCACACCCCAGCCCTTGGATTGTGCGGAACCAGGCTGCGGACTGAACGAGCAGACCACCACCCAGATCAGCGGCGAAATGAAGACCAGAGCCAGCAGACCTTCGAGAATATAGACGATTACGCGCTTCCACAATGGAGTAGTCATGTGAGTTCCCTCCCCTTGCTCACTTGGTGTTGTCGCGCATACCGCGCATCTGGATGGAATTGATCACCACGAGGGCCGCAAGCACGATCAGCGACAGTGCGGCCGCCATGCCCAGATCCTTCTTGGAATCGAATGCGAAGTTGTAGATGAGCTGCACTACGGTCATGGTGGAATTGTTCGGACCGCCCTTGGTCAGAATGAAGAACTGGTCGAACGCGAGGATGGAACCGGTGACGCAGTAGATCAGGCACATCACGATGGTCGGCTTCATCAGCGGCAGGGTGATGGAACGGAAAATGCGCCACGTGCCAGCACCGTCCATGCGCGCGGCCTCATACAGGTCGCCAGGAATGGCCTGCAGGCCGATCATCATGAGCAGCATGTAGTAGCCGGAGAAACGCCAGACGATCACAATAATGGTAGCCCACAGCGCACTCTGGCCGGTGGCGAGCACGGAGCCGCCCTCATCCATCAATCCGAAGAAGCTCAGGATCTTGGTGACGGGGCCCACCTGCGGGGAGTACAGCGCGTAGAACAGCAGCGAAGCGGAGGCGAGACCGGTTGCGGACGGCAGCAGGAAGCACGTGCGCAGCATATTGTTCCACTTGGTGCTTTCCTGCACGATCAGCGCCAGACCAAGGCCAAGCACCAGCAGGAAAATCGTGACGATCACGGTGTATTCAAGTGTGAACAACACCGACTGTCCGAGCAGTTTATTTTCGAAAACCTTGACGAAATTCTCAGGGAAATTCCAACCACGGTTACCGCCCATCAACGACCAGCGGGAACCGGCCATGATGACGAGCAGCACGATTGGCACGAAGAACAGCATGATGATCATCAGCCAATCAGGCAGCGCATACAGCAGGCCACGACGGGTTGCCTCCGCCTTGGCCTTGGAACGATGCGTCTTCACTGGCGCAGCGTTCTTGGAAACAGTAGTCATATTCCCTCCTTGGAACACTTTTGGCGACTCTCTCTTGAATCGTTCGGGGTTTTCGACATAAATGGCCAAGCGATTGGATATGCGTTTGGAAGTGCGATTCCGTCTCGTGCGGCCGTTGAAATCCGCCATGAAGACCGACATTGTTTTTTGAATTATTGTCGATCTCCATGGCAGACCACAACTGTGGTCTGTCGATTTTTGTTTTCGATATTCAGTTATTCGATATTCAGTTGTTCTTAAGTTATGTAAATCGGGGAAAGGAGAAAAAGGAGGAGAAGTTCGTTTTCAGTGGCTCACCTCACTGACCCAGCACGTCGGTGATGGCCTGGTTGTCGGCCTTGAGATCGCCATCGCCCCAGACTGCGTTCTGGATGAGCAGCTGCCACGGGGAACCGGCTGCGTTGAAGGCCTCATTGAAAGCTGCGGACTTCGGGGTCTGGCCATTGCCGTCGATGATTACGGAGTTGATGGTCTGGACGCGAGGATCCGCATCGTCGTAGGCGGTCTTCAAGGTCTGGATGTTGGATGCGGTGTCGCCGTTGGCTGCGAAGACTTCCTTCTGGGCGTCATCGCTCATGAGCCATGCGAGGAAGTTCCAAGCCTGAGCGACGTGCTTGCAGTCCTTGGAGATGCCCATGGCATCGCCGCCGAGGAACGTGGAGGTCTTGCCTTCCTTGGTGCCCGGGATCGGGGTGACACCGACTTCGAATCCGCCGTCCTTCTCAGCTTCGAACAGTGCGGTGGAGGAGGTGTTCGGATACGGCATCACACCGATGTTGCCGTTGGCGAACGGAGCGGTCCAGGTGGCACCGGTTTCTTCCTTGGAACCTGCGCCCAAGCCGTTGGTGGTGTTGGCGAGTTCCTTGTAGGCGTCGAGCACGGCCTTCATGGAATCGTTGTTGAGGGTGGCTTCGGTACCGTCTGCGTTCATCACGGATTCGCCGTCAGCCCACACGGACGGGAACAGGTCGAACACGAGGGCGCCACCGGACTGGCCGGCCAAGTAGGAGCCTGCCACGCCGTCCTTGTTGAGGGCCGCGACCGCCTTGGCCTGCTCAACGAACTCGTCGATGCTGCTCGGACCCTTCTCCGGGTCAAGGCCTGCTTCCTTGTACAGATTCTTGTTCCATACCATCACGGAAACGTCGGTGATGAACGGCAGCGTGTATTCCTTGCCATCCACGGTACCGGCTTCAATGTGGCCCTGCTGCAGGTCGGACTTGTTGTCGAGTCCGTCGATCTGCTTGGTGATGTCGGTGAAGATGCCTTCAGAAGCCCAGTACGGAATACGCACCACGTCACCGGCGAGAATGTCCGGAAGGGAATCGGTCTGGGAGGCACCACCGACCTTGCCTTCCATATCGTCGTTCGGAATGATTTCCAGCTTGACCTGGTTCTTGTGGGAGGCGTTGTAGGCCTTCACCGCGTTCTTGGCCTGACGCTCCAGCGGAGAACGGGTCCACAGGGTGATCTCAGTGCCGTCATCAGTGCCGGCTGCCGGAATATCGGCCGGAGCCGCGGATCCACCACTGCTGGAACCACCGCCGCATGCAGCCATCGGAATAAGCAACGCGGTTGCCGCGATGCCGGCAATAACGCGAGTGACCTT
>ENA-OQIL01000376-OQIL01000376.1-human-gut-metagenome-genome-assembly--contig:-NODE-376-length-16872-cov-5.306539_pt1 | contig 16872 bp, 19 predicted proteins | sample MGYA00242583_ERZ504748 | MGnify/ENA primary metagenome ERZ504748 (study PRJEB26092, sample SAMD00036191) | human gut metagenome | host: Homo sapiens | study: EMG produced TPA metagenomics assembly of...
CTATTTTGCTTCTCAGCGAATCCCGACAGCCTGTCCCTGCTGTGCGGGTTCCATATCGACCATCGGTCTCGCTCCTTTCTGCTTCAAGTCAGCGGGATTAGCTCTCTCTTGAGCTTCTGCTGTACTTCTCTGGTTTCTGGCTTTATTATACATATTCCTGATTGATTTGTCTATTCGCAGAGTGCACAAGGATAGAAATATAAAATTGTGACAGTTCTTGAAAAACAGCAGATAGAACGTGCAAAATGCTGCTTTCTGCGCGGTGTGTCCGGACGATCATACCCTTTGGAGAGGAACTCTGTGCCCTGCAGGGAGGGCTGCCGGGAAAGTCACAGCAAAGCTGCCCAGAAGTTCCGGGCCGTTTGTGGAGGATTTTGCGCAAAACGGGAGAAAGTGTCCACAGGGTATTATGCGTCAGATCGATTTGTGCTAAAATAGCGTCAATGAATGGTAGTCGCCGCCGCCCCGCGAGATGAAAGTTTCGCGGGGCGGCTTTTTTGCGGCAAAAATTTAGACACAAAAGAAACGGAGAATCAAAATGCCTAAAACTTTACCGGAACGTATCTTCTTTACCATTGTCATGGCTGCAATTATGGTCTATGGCATGATCGTTTACAATGTGGCGCTGAACACAGGCGGTGTCACCAATGCCACCTTTGTTATGGCTTTGCACGAGATGCCGATCATGGTTCCCATTGCCTGCGTGCTGGAATTTTTCGTGGTGGAGAAACTGGCCACCGGATTGGCGTTTATGTTCATGCGGCCCACAGATCGTCCGCAGTTCATCACCTATGCCATCTCGCTGATGATCGTGTGCATCATGTGCCCGGTGATGAGCCTGATCGCAACGGTGCTGTTTAAAGAACCCGGCTTTGGCACTTGGGTGCATACCTGGGGCTGCAATATGCCCATGGCCCTGTGCTGGCAGATGCTGTACTGCGGGCCGCTTGCCCGTGCCATCTTCCGGCTGGTGTTCCGCCGCGGCGCAAAACAGGCGGACTGACAGATTTTAGATATGCAGTTATAATAAATATGTATAGGAGCGGGTGTAATACCGGACGAGACGCCTATACGAATTTTATATATCGGGCATATAAAGTATGTACAATGGGGCATTTTTGATGGAAATATTCCCCGGAATGCCCTGAAAAAGCCATTGAAACCTAAGAATTAGCTAAGAAATTTGTGGAAAAAGTACATGCGAAGAGCGCTTTGTTAGACAAGATGCACAACTTTTTTTGTATATCAATGCAGTAGAACCACCTAAAATGTAGAATGTGCACAAAGTCACTTGCCAATTTTCGTCAATCGTACTATCATACACAACGAAAAAAGACGAAGTGACCCGTGCAGGAGGGAGGGTGTGACCGGATAGAGCCGAACACCTTCCTTACTTTTTTCACAAAGCTGCGCCTTTTCTTCGAGCGATAAGAAGGACGCTGCGCCGCCGGGGGCGGTTGCGGCGGTCTTACCCCCGGAACCCTATTCTTCAGGAAGGAGGAAAAACAATTGAATAATCTGACCAAAGCATTGATGGAAGAGCTGACCGTCGAATACGTCAAGGTCGGCCCGCTGCAGATCCCGGAATCCGTGGTCATCAGCTGGGTGATCCTGGCCATCGTCACCATCGGCTCGATCCTGCTTACCAGAAACCTGAAGGTGGACCATATCAGCAAGCGTCAGGCCGTGCTGGAAATGGCCTACCTCGCAGGCACTAATTTCTTTGAAGGTCTGCTGGGCGAAAAGGGCAGGCGCTATGTGCCTTACCTGATGACCGTGGCCATCTACATCGCCTTCAGCAACCTGATCGGCGTGTTCGGTGTCAAGCCCCCCACGAAGGATCTGGACGTGACCGCAGCGCTGGCGCTGATGAGCATTGTGCTGATCGAGGGTGCCGGCATCCGTGCACGCGGCGGCGTTGGCTTCCTCAAGAGTCTGTCTGCCCCCACTCCGGTCATGACTCCCATGAACATCCTCGAGATCGCCATCCGCCCGACCAGCCTCTGCATGCGACTGTTCGGCAATGTGCTGGGCGCATTCGTCATCATGGAGCTGATCAAGCTCGTGGTGCCTGTGTTCGTCCCGGCGGTGTTCAGCCTGTATTTTGACCTGTTCGACGGTCTGATCCAGACCTATGTGTTCGTGTTCCTGACTTCGCTGTTCATGAAAGAGACCATGGGCGGAGAAGACTGATCCATTGATATTTACTGAATTTAAAAGGAGATTATTACTATGAATGGTTTGATTGCTCTGGGCGCTGGCATTGCAGCGCTGACCGGCATTGGCGGCGGTATCGGCATCGGCATCGCAACGGGTAAGGCAACGGAGGCAATCTCCCGTCAGCCCGAGGCATCCGGCAAGATCCAGACCAACCTGCTGCTGGGCGCTGCTCTGGCAGAAGGTACCGCAATTTTCGGCTTCGTCGTTGCACTGCTGATCATCCTGTTCCTGGGTCAGTAACGGAGGCGCAGACGAATGCTGAAGTTGGATATTAACCTGCTGTGGACCGTCGTGAACGTCCTCGTCATGTATGCGGTGCTGCGCAAGTTCCTGTTCAAGCCTGTTCAGGACGTGATCGCAAAGCGCCAGCAGATGGTGGACGCAAACCTGGCCGATGCGGAGACCTCCAAGAAGGAAGCCGCAGAGACCATGAACGCCGCACAGGAAAAACTGCGCAATGTGGACAATGAGGCCGCTGCCCGCCGCGAAGCCTACGAAAAGCAGGCTGAGGTCGAAAAGCAGCAGCTGCTGGCAGATGCCCGCAAGCAGGCGGACGCCATCGTGGCCGCCGGCAAGGCGAGCGCCGAGGCCGAACGCCAGAGCAAGCTGCGGGAAGCCGATGCCCAGACCACGGCACTGGCCCGTGCGATGTGCGAGAAGCTGCTGGCCCGCAATCTGACCGCCCAGGACGACGCACGTCTGCTGGACGATCTGCTGGAGAAAGCAGGTGCAGGCAATGGCAACTGAATTCAGTCGTGAAATTTTTTGCGGACAACCGCATCGTCAAGGCCGAGCTGCGCAGCGCCCGCAAGCCCCGGGAAGAGGAGCTGAACCGGATCCGCGCCGAGGTACGCAAGCTGTATGATGCCACCGAGGTCATCCTGAACGTGACGGTGGACGAGAGCCTGCTGTCCGGCTATGTCCTGCAGGTGGGCGACCGCGTGTTCGATAACTCCGGCCGTCATCAGCTGGACAAGATGATGGAGGGCAAGCCCTCGCTGGCTACCCTCAAGACCCGCATCGAGGACTACAAGCCCGCCGAGACCTCTGCCGAGGGCGGTGTGGTCATCTCCTCTGCCGACGGCATCGTGCACGTCGAAGGCATGAACCGCGCCGTGTACGGCGAGATCGTCACCTTCGACAACGGTGCCAAGGGCATGGTGGAGAGCGTGGACCCCGAACAGCTGGGCATCATGCTGTTCGACGGAGCTGAGACCGTCGGTGTGGGCACCATGGTGACCCGCAGCGGCAAGCGTGCCGGCATCCCGGTGGGCGATGCCTTCCTGGGCCGTGTCATCAGCCCGCTGGGCGAGCCCATCGATGGCAAGGGCCCCATTGAAGCTGTGGGCTACAACCCCATCGAAAAGCAGGCCCCCGGCATTCTGGAGCGTCAGAGCGTGGATACCCCGCTCCACACCGGCATCCTCGCCATCGATTCCATGTTCCCCATCGGCCGCGGCCAGCGCGAGCTGATCATTGGTGACCGCCAGACCGGCAAGACCTCCATCGCCACGGACGCCATCCTGAACCAGAAAAACACCGGTGTGCTATGCATTTATGTGGCCATCGGCCAGAAGGCTTCTTCCATTGCCCGCGTGGCAGGCGATCTGCAGAAGCACGGTGCCATGAGCTACACCACCATCGTGGCGGCTACTGCTTCGGATTCTGCTCCCCTGCAGTACATCGCACCCTATGCCGGCACCGCACTGGCCGAGTACTTCATGAGTCAGGGCAAGAGCGTGCTGATCGTGTACGACGATCTGTCCAAGCATGCGGTGGCCTACCGTGCCATCTCGCTGCTGCTGCGCCGCTCTCCGGGCCGTGAAGCTTACCCCGGCGATGTGTTCTATCTGCACTCCCGTCTGCTGGAGCGCTCCTGCCGGATGCGCGACGATCTGGGCGGCGGCTCCATCACCGCACTGCCTATCGTTGAGACGCAGGCAGGCGATGTTTCCGCCTACATCCCCACCAACGTCATTTCCATCACCGATGGTCAGATCTTCCTCGAGAGCGCCCTGTTCAATGCAGGCAACCGCCCGGCCGTCAATGTGGGCCTGTCGGTGTCCCGTGTGGGCGGCGCTGCCCAGACCAAGGCCATGAAGAAGGCCAATGCGAACCTGCGTATCGAGCTGGCACAGTACAAGGATATGGAGTCCTTTGCACAGTTCAGCTCGGATCTGGACGCGGAGACCCGCCGCCAGCTGGACCACGGCAAGGCTCTGATGGAAATGCTCAAGCAGCCGCTGTATCAGCCCAAGTCCGACGCCGAGCAGGTGGTCACGCTGGTGCTGGCTTCCCACGGCGTGCTGGACGAACTGCCCACTGCCGAGCTGCGCGCCAAAACTTCCGCATTTGTGCGTCAGTTCCGCGCGGATGTGTCCGGTACGATGGATAAGATCACCGCCACCGGCAAGCTGGAACCTGAAATGGTCGATGCCATCCTGAACGCCTGGAAAGCTTATGCGGGAGGCGACAGCCATGCCGTCCAGTAAGCTGCTGAAGGAGCGCATCGAGAGCATTCAGGACACCATGAAGATCACGAACGCCATGTACCTGATCTCCTCGTCCAAGCTGCGCAAGGCACGTAAGAACTACCAGAATGTATCGCCCTACTTCAACCGTATGCGCGATACCATTTCCCGCGTGGTGCCCCACCTGCCGGAAGAGCCGGTGCATCCGTTCTTCCACGAGCGCAACACCGCAAACCCCAAGCGCGCTTACATCGTGCTGACGGCAGATAAGGGCATGGCAGGCGCTTACAACCAGAACATCATCAAGTTCCTCAAGGAAAATGCGGATGAGAACGACCGGTTCTATGTGATCGGCCAGACCGGCTACCGCGCCCTGTACCACAAGGACCCGCGGCTGGTGGAGGATTTCCACTACGGTGCCACGGAGCCTACGCTGCAGCGTGCCCGCGATATCACGATGGACGCCATCGATGATTTCAAGACCGGCAAGCTGGATGAGATCTATCTCATCTATACCCGCATCGAAAATGCATTGACCAGCGAGCCCACCATGGTGCGTCTGCTTCCGCTGGACCGCGCCCATCTGCAGCCTGCCCCCAAGGGTCTGGGCGATCCGAAGGGCGATGTGGAGATGTTCCCGTCTGCATGGACGGTGTTTGAACAAATCGCGCCCATTTATATGCACGGCATGATCTTTGGTGCCATGACCGAGAGCTTCTGCGCAGAGCAGAGCGCCCGCATGACCGCCATGGATTCCGCCACCAAGAACGCCAACGATATGATCCGTGAGCTGCAGCTGGAATACAACCGCACCCGTCAGGGCTCCATTACACAGGAGATCACCGAGATCATCGGCGGTGCGGCTGCCGTGCAGAACCGGGCGGAATAAAACGTATTTACAAATTAGTATAGAGGCAATCGTATGATACAGGGAACTATTATTCGCGTAGCCGGCCCTGTGGTGGACGTGCAGTTCACCGCAGGCAAGCTGCCTGCCCTGCAGGAAGCGCTTACCGTGACCGCCGAGGGCACCGAGCGCACGATGGAAGTGACACAGCATGTCAACGAGACCACTGTGCGCTGCATCATGCTTTCCGCCAGCGAGGGTCTGGGCAAGGGCATGACCGTGACCGCTACCGGCCACGGCCTGACCGCACCGGTGGGCGAAGCCACGCTGGGCCGCATGTTCGACCCGCTGGGCAGACCCATCGACGGCAAGGGCTCTGTGGATGATGTGCCGCATTGGCCCATCCACCGCAAGGCCCCCAGCTTTGCGGAGCAGAAGCCCGCGACCGAGATCCTGGAGACCGGCATCAAGGTCATCGACCTGCTGGCCCCCTATGCAAAGGGCGGCAAGATCGGTCTGTTCGGCGGTGCAGGCGTCGGCAAGACCGTGCTGATCCAGGAACTGATCCATAACGTGGCCACCGAGCACGGCGGCTACTCCATCTTCACCGGCGTGGGCGAGCGCTCCCGCGAGGGCTGCGACCTTTGGGGCGAGATGAACGAGTCCGGTGTTCTGAATAAGACCGCACTGGTCTTTGGTCAGATGAATGAGCCCCCAGGAGCACGTATGCGTGTTGCTGAGACCGGCCTGACCATGGCAGAGTACTTCCGTGAGGAGACCCACAAGGACGTGCTGCTGTTCATTGATAACATCTTCCGTTTCGTGCAGGCAGGCTCCGAGGTGTCCGCTCTGATGGGCCGTATGCCTTCTGCTGTGGGCTACCAGCCCACTCTGGCCAACGAGCTGGGCGCTCTGCAGGAGCGCATCACCTCCACCAAGGAAGGCTCCATCACCTCGGTGCAGGCCGTCTACGTCCCCGCCGACGACCTGACCGACCCCGCCCCCGCCACCACTTTTGCCCATCTGGACGCCACTACCGTGCTGTCCCGTAAGATCGTGGAGCAGGGCATTTACCCGGCCGTGGACCCGCTGGCATCCACATCCCGCATTCTGGAAGCGGATATTGTGGGCGAGGAGCACTACCGCGTGGCCCGCAAGGTGCAGTCCATTCTGCAGCGCTATCAGGAACTGCAGGACATCATCGCCAGTTCTGGGCATGGACGAGCTGGACGAGAACGACAGCTCACCGTTGCCGCGCCCGCAAGCTGCAGAAGTTCCTGTCCCAGCCCTTTGCTGTGGCCGAGAACTTTACCGGCCTGAAGGGCAAGTATGTGCCGCTGCAGGATACCGTGCGCGGCTTTGCCGCCATTGTGGACGGCGAGGCCGATGATCTGCCGGAGTGGGCTTTCTTCAACGTTGGTACGCTGGAAGATGCCCGCCAGAAGGCAGCGGAAAAGCTGGCTGAGGAAAAGGGCGGTGCCGTCTGATGAACAAGTTCATGCTGAACATCACTGCGTCCAGCGGTGAGTACTATCAGGGCGATTGCGAAGACCTTGTGCTGCCCATCAGCGATGGCGTGTACGGCATACAGGCCGGACACAGCCCGGTGCTGGTGGCCATCCACATGGGCATCCTGCACTTTGAGGTGAACGGTGAAAGCCAGGACATCCTGGTAGGCGATGGCATTGCCGAGGTGACGCCTGCCTACGTGATGGTGCTGGTGGACAGCGCCGAGCGTCCGGAGGATATCGACAAGAACCGTGCCGAGGCTGCCCGCATCCGTGCCGAGGAGCGTTTGCAGCATCAGCAGAGCATGCATGAATATTATCAGAGCAAGATCGCGCTCGACCGTGCGATGCAGCGCCTGCAGGCCGCTGCAAAGTACCGGCGCTGAGAATGAGCCGCATCTGCCAGGACCAGATCTGAAAAAAGAGCATCATTTGTATCCATTGAGGGTGCAAAGTGATGCTCTTTTTTGTTTCAGGCGGTTCCATGGAACGCTGCTTTCGTGTATAATAAGGTCAATGCAACCCCGCGTGTTGTGCGGGAAAGGAGGAGGTTTTCCATGATCCAATTCGGCCTGCGTCTGCATGACGCGGAAAAGCTGCCCGTTGAACAGGTGCTGCCGCTGGTGCGCCAGAAAGGCTTTACCTGCGCCCATGTGGCCCTGAGCAAATCCTTCAGGGAGCTGCCCTGCACCCCCAGCGCCCTGACCCCCGGCTATGCGCTGTATCTGCGGCATCTGTTTGAGAAAAACGGCATCGACATTGCCGTGCTGGGCAACTACCTGAACCTTGCCCACCCGGATGCGGATGCCCTGCACGCCATTCAGGAAAAATACTATGCGCACATCCGCTTTGCAAGCCTGCTGGGCTGCGGCATGGTGGGCACCGAGACCGGTGCGCCCAACGCGGAGTACAAATTCTGTCCGGAGTGCCGCAGCGACGAAGCCCTTGCTACTTTTATCCGGAACTTCAAGCCGGTGGTGCGCTGCGCCGAGCAGTACGGTGTGACCATTGCCATCGAGCCGGTGGTCAAGCACATCGTGTACGATGCCAGACGCGCCCGCACCGTGCTGGACGAGATCGGCAGCCCGAACCTGCAGATCCTGTTCGACCCCGTCAACCTGCTGAACATGGAAAATGTGGACCGCCGCGAGGAAGTGTTCGCCGAGGCCATCGAGCTTCTGGGCAAGGACATCGCCATGATCCACTTCAAGGATTTTCTGCGCAAGGATGCGGGCGGCCAGCTGGCTGCTACGGGTGCAGGGCAGGGCGGTATGGAGGACTACCGCACCATTCTGCGCTTTGCAAAGCAGGAAAAGCCCTATCTCTTTGCAACGCTGGAGAACACCACCCCGGAAAACGCGGTGGAATGCCTGAACTACCTGAAAAAGCAGTACGACGAGTGCTGAACACTTTATAACAAGAAAAACATCTGCAAGCTTTGCCCGGAATGGGGCAGCTTGCAGATGTTTTTTTGTATCAGATGAAGTTTATGGTTCGGCCTTTTACAAATTGCAATTAAGAAGTAGTTTCGCTGAAAATGTCCAGAGCGAAAGCGGAGGACATTAAAATCATTCCAGATCCAGCTTATGCTCCATCAGCCAGCGGGTCAGCAGAAAGTACCCTGCGGCAAAGGCAATGCTGACCGCCAGCCCGAACAGGGTGGTGAACGCACTGGGCGCAGCGATGGAAACATCTACACCGCCAAGGGTGGGATCGGAAACAGCCTGCAGCATGTCGGCACTGCTGACACCGGAGCTCAGCCAGTTCTGCAGGAAGGACAGCAGGAAAAATGCCAGAATACCGGCCGGGACCATGTGCTTTTTGAACTGGTGGCCGATCATGCATGCGGCATAGATGCACAGGATGCTGGACACCAGTGCCACCAGCCCGTTCAGCGTTTCAAAGATCAGCCAGAGCCACCCGGAGCTGCCGGTCATGCGGAAGATCTCTCGGAAGATCTCTACCACTTTCTGCCACAGCTCCGGCAGTTGCTGCAGGGCCGCGCTGTTCAGAGACAGAGCCAGCAGCATCACCGCAAAGGAGAAAATGCCCACGATGCTGCTGCAAAGCATCCAAACCACGCTGGAGATCAGCTTGGAAAGGATGAGCTGGCTTTCCGTCACCGGCAGGGTGTGCATCAGGTAGCCTTCGCGGCCCAGCAGATTGCGGGTGAAGCGGGTCACAATGGTCATCACGGACACCACTGCCACCGCAACGGCTACGACCATGTAGGCGAACAGCAGCAGAGATGCAAAGTTGTCCTTGGAAGAGCTGCGCAGGGAAAAGCCGCTCAGCACTGCCAGCGCAACAAGGGCCAGATACAGCCCGCCGTAGGTGCGGCCGGTGGCCTTGAATTCATATTTTAACAGCTGTTTCAGCATTTGAATACCTCCCGGAAATATGCATCCACGCTCATGCCCTCGGTCTCGCGCAGCTCTTCGGCATTGCGGTGGGCGAACACCCGGCCATCCTTCAAAAAGACGGCTTCGTCCAGAATGGGCTCGATATCGCCGATGAGGTGGGTGGATAGAATGACGGTCGCATCCCGGCTGTAGTTGTTCAGGATGGTGCTCAGGATGTAGTCCCGGGCGGCAGGGTCCACGCCGCCAATGGGCTCATCCAGCAGGTAGAGCTTTGCGGCGCGGCTCATGGCCAGGATCAGCTGCACCTTTTCCTTGCTGCCCTTGGAGAGGGTCTTGAGCCGCGCCTTCGGTTCCAGTTCCAGCCGGGCCAGCATTTCGTTTGCCTTAGCGGGGTCAAAATCGGCATAAAATTCGCGGAACATTTCCACCAGCTGCTCCACACGCATCCAGTCCGGCAGCCAGTCGGCGTCCGGCAGATAGGACACGATGGCTTTGGTGTCCGGCCCGGGGGTCATGCCGGCGATCCGGATGCTGCCTGCACTGGGCTGCAGCAGACCGTTCGCCAGCTTGATGAGGGTGGTCTTGCCGCTGCCGTTGGGGCCAAGCAGCCCCACGATGCGGCCAAAGCCGATGTGCAGGTCTACATTTTCCAGTGCGGTCTTATCCTTCTGGTAGCACTTGGTCAGTGCTTCACAGCTCAAAAGTTCATTCATCGCGGTCCTCCTTTGCGTCCCAGTGTTCCAAAAGCGCGGCCGCCTGTGCGGGACTGTAGCCGATGCCGCGCATCTTTTCCAGAAAATCCGACGCCAGCGTCCGGGCGGTGTCGGCACGAAGCTGTTCGATCAATGCAGTATCCTCCGTAACATAGCGGCCTGCGGTGCGTTCGGTGCGCACCAGCCCTTCCGTCTCCAGCTGGGCAAGGGCCCGCTGCATCGTGTTTGGGTTCACCCCGGCGGCTGCGGCCAGATTACGTACCGAATCCAGATGCCCGCCCGGTGGGTAGGTGCCGGCCAGGATCCGGGCCTTCAGCCGTTCCACAAGCTGGGCATAGATCGGGCGGCTGGCATCAAACTGTTCGCCCATGGTATCATCTCCTTGTCTTGCTGTATTAAGCGCTTGATACAATAATACACGATTTGCTCTGTTTGTCAAGGGGAAAAAGAAAAAACACCATAAAACTGTGGGAAGCTGGAAAAAGTGCCTATAAAACACTGCACATTGATAAAAAATTACAATAAATTCAAACAATTTCACATTGCAAAGCTTTTGACAATGTGCTATGCTGAAAAACAGAGAGCTCCGCCCGGAAAGCGGCGGAAAAGAGATTTGGAGGAAAAATAACTATGGCTGACCGCATCGTTCTGAATACCATCTCCTACCATGGCCACGGTGCCATTGAGAACATTGTTCCCGAACTGACCGCCCGCGGCTACAAGAAGGCATTCGTCTGCTCCGATCCCGACCTGATCAAGTTCGGCGTCACCAAGAAGGTCACCGACCTGCTGGATGCTGCAAACTTTGCCTATGCTGTTTACAGTGAGATCAAGCCCAACCCCACCATCGCCAACGTGCAGGACGGCGTGGCCGCTTTCAAGGCCGCCGAGGCTGACTGCATCGTGACCATCGGCGGCGGCTCCTCCATGGATACCGCAAAGGCCATCGGCATCATCATCAATAACCCCGAGTTTGCGGATGTCCGCTCTCTGGAAGGCGTTGCTCCCACCAAGAAGCACGCTGTGTTCACCATCGCTGTTCCCACCACCGCCGGCACTGCTGCCGAGGTCACCATCAACTACGTCATCACCGATGTGGAGAAAAAGCGCAAGTTCGTCTGCGTGGATACCAACGATATCCCCGAGATCGCTGTGGTCGATCCCGATATGATGTCCTCCATGCCCAAGGGCCTGACCGCCGCCACCGGCATGGACGCTCTGACCCACGCCATCGAGGGCTACATCACCAAGGGCCACTGCGTCATCTCCGATATGTTCCATCTGGAAGCCATCAAGCTCATCAGCCAGAGCCTGCGCGGCGCAGTGCAGAACACCCCGGAAGGCCGCGAGGGCATGGCTCTGGGCCAGTACATCGCCGGCATGGGCTTCTCCAATGTGGGTCTGGGCATCGTCCACTCCATGGCACACGGCCTGTCCGCTCTGTACGACACCCCGCACGGTGTGGCCTGCGCCATCCTGCTGCCGGTGGGTCTGGAGTACAACAAGTCCGTTGCCGGTGAGCGCTACCGCGCCGTGGGCAAGGCCATGGGCGTTGTGGGCATCGATGAGATGAACGATGTGGAAGCCGCTGACGCCACCATCGCCGCCGTCAAGCAGCTGAGCGCAGACGTGGGCATCCCCACAAATCTGCACGGCATCCTGAAGGAAGAGGATATCCAGTTCCTCGCCGAGTCCGCATTTGCGGATGCCTGCCGTCCCGGCAATCCCCGCGACACCAGCGTGGAAGAGATCGTGGAGCTGTATAAGAGCCAGCTGTGATTCCGCTCTGTAAATTCAAGCTGTAATTTTGGGCCCTGCTGTCCTTCGGGATGGCAGGGCCTTTTTCTAAAATGTATCTGAAAACAAAGCAACAGGCTGGATCTTCGTCTTTTCAGAGATGCCCGGAGAGCCTGCCTCGTCGCAGAGTGACAAAATTTCTGCACGGCTCTTGTACACAGCGCCCAAAACGGGTACAATCAATGCAGTAAGAAAAAACTGGAAGCGAAAGGAACCTTATGACGCTGAACTTCTATACTCTGGGTGTTATTTATCTAGTATATTCCTTTCTGGGCTGGGTGGCTGAGACGGTAGTCGCGACCATCCGGGGCGGAAGGTTTGCCAACCGCGGTGCGGCGGCAGGCCCGTTCTGCTTTATCTACGGTACCACTGGCGTGCTGCTGGCCGTGAGTTTCGGCGACCTGCGCGCCGAGCCGGTCTACCTGTTCTTTGCCTGTATGATGGCGGCAACGGTGATGGAATGGATCACCGCCAAGCTGCTGGAACGCCTGCACCGCCGCAAGTGGTGGGACTATTCCGGAAAAAAATTCAATCTGAACGGCTATGTGTGCCTGCAGTATTCGCTGCTGTGGGGTGCGCTGGGCACGGCAAGTGTGCTGTGGGGCAATAATGTGTTGCTGCAGCTGTGCGCGCATATCCCGGTCTGGCTGCTGCGCCCGGCAGTATGGGTCTCGCTGACGGTGGCGGTGCTGGACCAGATCGGTTCGGCGGTGCTGGTGCAGCAGTATGCGGCCCGGCACCCGATGCTGGAGCAGCTCAACCAGAGACTGGGGGAGCGGTCGGACACGCTGCGCCGCAGGATCGCGCTTTACATTGAAAAACGCATCCAGTATGCTTACCCGGCTGCGGCCCGGCAGGAGCAGACTGCGCTCCGGAAGGGGGAAAAGAACTTCCTCAGCGTGTCCGACCTGCTGTGGCTGTTCGTGATCGGCGCGTTTCTGGGCGACATGGTGGAGACGGTGTTCTGCCGCGTGACCGCCGGGGTCTGGATGAGCCGCTCCAGTCTGGTCTGGGGGCCGTTCAGCGTGGTGTGGGGTCTGGCGCTGGTGCTGGCAACGGTGCTGCTGCGTCAGGAAAAGGACCGGAGCGACCGCTATCTGTTCGCCTTCGGCACCGTCATGGGCGGTGTGTACGAATACGTGTGCAGCGCCGTCACCGAGCTGCTGTTCGGCACCGTGTTCTGGGACTACAGCAAGTTCAAGTTCAATCTGGGCGGGCGCATCAACCTGCTGTACTGCTTTTTCTGGGGCATTGCGGCGGTGATGTGGATGCGCTACGGCTATCCGCTGGTGCTCAGAGGCATGAAGAAGGTGCGCAGCCGCGTCCGCCCATGGATGACCGTCCTGCTGGCCGTATTCATGGCGGTGAACATGCTCACCAGTGCGCTGGCGCTGGCCCGCTACGATGCCCGCACCAGCGGTGAAGCGCCCAAAAGCAGCATCGATATGCTGCTGGATGCGCATTTTGACGATGCCCGCATGGAGCGTATTTATCCCAACGCGAAGAAAGTGACCAAGGCCGGATGAAATTTCAACGCTCCTCTTGCACTTTGGTGCAAAAACCGGTATAATATTTTTCGGATAAAAGGGAGTAAAGGGCGCTCGTTTTGCAAAAACGGTGCGCTGTGGCGCAGCGACATCCCGGCAGAAATGCCCGCTGTGTCACCGGAAGCTTGAGACTTTTATTACACTTTCCCGTTTTTGGGCAGGATGTAATAAAGGCCTCTTTTTTATTGCTGCTCTGCCAAAAACAAAAGGAGAAAACTATGCTCATTCCTGTTTTGCTGTTCATCGTGGGCCTGCTGTGCCTCATCAAGGGCGGTGACTGGTTCGTGGATGGTGCCACGGGCATTGCCCGCCGCTTCCATGTGCCGGAGCTGCTCATCGGTGCCACCGTGGTGTCCATCGGCACCACCCTGCCGGAGGTGATGGTCTCCATCACCTCGGCCTTTACCGGCCACGGCGAGATCGCCTACGGCAACGCCATCGGTTCGATCATCTGCAATGCATCGCTCATTGCGGCCCTCACCATTGCGGTGAAGCCGGGCAAGGTAGACCCCAAGAGCCTGCGCACGCCGGTGCTGTTCTTCTTTGTGGCAGCGGCCTTCTATGCCGGTGTGGCCTACACCACCGGCTACTTCTCCCGCCCGGTGGGCCTGATCCTTCTGGCCATGTTCGCAGCGTATATCATCTGCAACGTGATGGCCATGAAGAACGCCCCCGCCCCGGAAGAAGAGGAAGAACCGGAAGAAAATGCATCCTTTGCCAAGGAGCTGGGTCTGCTGGCCGTGGGCGCGGTGCTCATTGCCGTGGGTGCCAACCTGCTGGTGGATAACGGTACCCTGATCGCACAGGCACTGGGCGTGCCGGAGTCGGTGATCGCGCTCACCTTTGTGGCACTGGGCACCTCGCTGCCGGAGCTGGTCACGGCCATCACCTCGCTGGCAAAGGGCCATGGTGCACTTTCGCTGGGCAATGTCATTGGTGCAAACGTGTTCAATCTGGTGCTGGTGAGCGGTGTTTCCGCCACGGTGGCACCCTTTAGCATTCCGCAGAACTCCATGCTCTTCGGCCACAATGCATCGCTGGTGCTGGAGTTCCCGGTCATGTTCGCCGTGATGCTGCTGCTCACCCTGCCCGCCCTCTTCAAGGGCAAGCTGAGCCGCCCGCAGGGCATTGCGCTGCTGTGCATCTACGCGGCATTCTGTGTGGTGCAGTTCACCATCTGATAAAACAGCAAAAGGCCGACGCAGCACTGCGTCGGCCTTTTGCCGTTTTAAGGGTTACTTTTTCAAATGGGAATCCCAGCCGGAAGAGGTGATGACCTGCTGATCCGGTGTGCACCACATGGCTTCCACGCCGTCCAGACTTTCCACGATCTTCATCCCGTCCTCCAGCGGCTGGCAGAACAGGCCGGTGGTCAGGCAGTCGGCAAGGCCGGAGTCGCTGCACAGCACGGTCACGCCGTTAAAGTAGGCGGCGGGGAACAGGGTGTCCGGGTCGATCAGGTGGTGGTAGCGCTTGCCGTCCACCACGTAGTAGCGCTGGTAGTCGCCGCTGGTCACAAGGGCCATATCGCTCATGTTGATGGCACCGTCCAGCATGGAATCCGAGGTGTATACATCCGAAGAGCTCCATGGGTTTTCCACGCCGCCGGTCCACTGGCTGCCGTCCGGTTTTACACCAATGGCGCGCAGGTTGCCGCCCACGCTCACCAGAGCGCTGGTCAGGCCGCGGGCCTCGGCAGCCTGACACACCATTTCCACGGCGTAGCCCTTGCCCACGCTGCCCACATCCAGCAGCATTTCCGGGTCGGCCAGATAAACGGTCTTGGCATCCGCGTCGATGATCACGTTGTTGATATCACAGTGCTGGGCGGCTGCTTCCAGCTCTTCCATGGTGGGCAGCTTGTTGTCGGCATCCGTCTCGGCGGCTTCGGCAGCTTCGCGGTAATTGTGCCAGATATTCAGCACGCTGCCCATGGCAATGTTCAGCTTGCCGTTGGTGGTCTGGTACATCTGGTCGGCCAGCTCCAGCATGGAGAGGATGCGGTCGTCCACCTCCACCGGAGCGCTGCCGGCATTGTCGTTGATGGTCTTGACGTTGGTCACGCCGGGGTAATCGTTGTAGATATCATACAGCTGGTTATAGGTAATAAGGTCTGCGTGCAGGGCATCCATCTGGGTATTGAATTCTTCCTCGCTCTCGCAGTAGGCGATCACCTGCGTTACGGTATCGAACACATCATAAAAAACGGTGGAATAGCGGGTAAGCTCTTTCTTTTTGGAGGCACAGCCTGCCAGCAGGCTCAGACAGAGCACCCCGGCCAGCAGGGCGCTGACGAAACGTTTTGCGCGGGTCTTCATACGGTGTGGTTCTCCTTTGCGGCGGTAAAGGCGGTGTGCTCCTCCTGCAGGTGGGCCAGCAGGTCGCCGAACACCCAGCTGCGGTTTGAGGGAGTCACAACGGCCTTGAGCGGAATGGTGACCTGTGCCTGCTTCATCAGATCCAGCAGGGTGTCCACATCCTTCTCCTTGAAGTTGGCCAGAACCACTGCCGGCGGGTAGGCACCCGGCTCCAGCACCAGCGTGCGGGCGGCCTTGGTCTCCACCTCGCCCAGCAGCTGTGCCACAGTCTTGCCCGCATCGGCAGGGGAGACGAGCAGCACCTTCATGCCAAAAGCAGGAGCCATGCCTTCCAGTTTGCCGCGGTCAGCGGGGGAAAGGTTCCAGCCCAGAATCAGCGGGACACCGGCGTTCTGATTGCGTGCGATATGTGCTTTCATAAAAAAACCTCATTTCAGGGTGGATTGCAAATACACTATAGTATAACACAAATACGCAAAAATGGAATGCCGGGGGGCCGGTACTACCGGGAAAAGTTTCAGAGAATTTCGAGCAAAGGCAACAAAATTAGAAGAAATTACAAGGCAAATTTCAGTGCAGGTGAAGATTGTATGCAGAAAATAGAGGTGCTATACTAAAAATGCAAGACATAAGTCTCAGAAATTTAACAGAAAGCAGAGGTTTTGAGGATGAAAAAACAGAAGATGCGGTTCATCAGTGCAGTGCTTGCGGCATGCATGATGACATCTGTCCTTGCCGGTCAATGCACTTGCTCTGGGGGGGGTACGCCTGAAGATGGCGTAACTGCACAGGAAAACGCGGAAACGGCCACGGAGATCCCCACTACGGGCATGAAAATCACCAAGGGCGGTGATTACGAGATAAAGGGAGACACTTATACGGGAGGCATTACGATCGACACCCAAGGATGATGTGACGATCCGCATTACTGGTGACGTCACTTTTACACAGCCTAATACGATTTTTTTGTGTGTAACGAATGCCAAGCTGTTAACGGTTGAAAACAACGATAATCACAAGGTAACGCTGAACGGACATTCATTTTCTGGATCTTTACAATTCGAGCAATTGCTGTTGTAAAATGGGGG
>ENA-OQIL01000378-OQIL01000378.1-human-gut-metagenome-genome-assembly--contig:-NODE-378-length-16828-cov-9.363391_pt1 | contig 16828 bp, 16 predicted proteins | sample MGYA00242583_ERZ504748 | MGnify/ENA primary metagenome ERZ504748 (study PRJEB26092, sample SAMD00036191) | human gut metagenome | host: Homo sapiens | study: EMG produced TPA metagenomics assembly of...
GGTGAATGTCAGCATATTTTACTTTACCTTCGTTGATAGCTTTGCGGAGGGTGCCGTTGGTCTGATAAGGCAGGCGGCGGTCCATAATGCCAGCTTCTACCATTGCCTGGTCAATTTCAGGGCCTACAGAAGCGCCGGTCCAAACGTTAACTTTGAAATCGGTGCCTTTGTATCTTTCAGACAGGGCAAGAGGTACAGCTTTCGGATAGCCAGACGGAGTAAAGCCGCTGACACCCAAGTTGTCACCATTGTGAATAAAGTCGGTTGCGGCTTCTGCGCTCATTACTTTGCCAGCAACCGCATCGCAAATACGATCTTTAATATCGATCATGTTCCTTCCTCCTTGAAATTAAATATATATGGTTTCTGCCTTTCGGCACTTAACTTATCCGGCGAAAAATACTCTGCAAACGCCAGGCGTTTGTCTATACCGTCCGCCAAATAAGGCAAACCCATAACATAAAAAAGGAGCACTTTAGTGTTATCCCGAAATTTAATAATTAAACTCAATAACGCCAAGTGCCAGCTCACGCATTTTCCGGAGCGGGCACGCCCGGACTGCAAGCCGCCGGCGTAAGGCTTCCGTAAGGGTTCCGCTACCCTGTTGTCTGCCAACGCCTGAACATACCTTCTTTTGGTTTCTTTATATACTTCGACACCACCTGCAAAATTCCTTCTGCCGAAGCTCTATTTGTGATATTTTTTTGAATTTTTTTATGAAATTGCCGTTAAATATTCAGATTTTCATCTAACGTTATTATAGCACATAACTTGTCAGGATATTTTCTGAATTTTTAACAAGCTCGGGTCCTTTTCTGACCCTTACAATATAATAGCAGTAAAATTGTAACATGGCAAGCCCTTTGTTTACATTTTTTAAAGAAATACCCTTCGGACTCAAAAGTCCGAAGGGTATTTTATAGCATTTTATTAGTATATTTAACGTATTTGCTGATGATAGTGCGTATGCAGGAGATTGTGTGCTTTTTCTCCAAGCGGTTTGCCCAGCCAAGTATCATAAAGTTCAATTATTTCAGGATTTTCGTGCGATTTTCGTAACTCATTGGCTCTGTCACAATCAAAGAGTCCCTTTCTGCGCAGTTTCCTGATTTCGGCATTAACCGGAACGGGCTGCCCGCCGCCGCCGATACATCCGCCCGGGCATGCCATTACTTCAATGAACTGATAATCGGCAGTGCCGTTTTTAACTCTTTCGAGCATTTCCATTGCCGATTTAAGAGTATGTACAACGGCAATTTTTATTTTTTTGCCGGCAATTTCAAGCTCCGCCTCGCGGGTATGTTCCATGCCGCGCACTTCCTCATAATCCACGTGCGGCAGGTTTTCTCCGGCAAGTACATCGGCAACTGTTCTCAGTGCCGCTTCCATAACGCCGCCGGTTGTGCCGAAAATTACGCCCGCGCCGCTACCAGTGCCAAGCGGAGAATCAAAGTTTTCTTCCGGCAGGTTTTTAAAATCAATGCCTGCTTCGCGTATCATGCGCCCAAGTTCGCGCGTGGTAATTACTATATCAACATCGCGGTAACCGGAATCGCACATTTCAGGCCTTGCGGCTTCCGCCTTTTTGGCCGTGCACGGCATAACCGATACGCTTACTATTTTGGCAGGGTCAATGCCGGCTTTTTCCGGATAATAGGTTTTAGCGATTGCGCCGAACATCTGCTGGGGCGATTTGGCCGTAGAAAGATGGTCCAAAAGTTCAGGATATTTCAGTTCAATCATATTAACCCAGCCCGGGCTGCACGAAGTAATCATCGGCAGCAGCCCTCCGTTTTGCAGGCGGTCTAAAAATTCATAGCCTTCTTCCATAATGGTAAGGTCGGCAGAAAAATCAGTATCGAAAACTTTATCAAAACCAAGATGGCGCAGTGCTGCAACCATTTTGCCTGTTACAATGCTGCCGGGTTCCATGCCCAGTTCTTCGCCAATGGCAACACGCACGGAAGGAGCGGTCTGCACAATAACAATTTTATCAGGGTCGTTAATGGCGTCCCAAACTTTTTCGGTGTCGTCGCGTTCAACAATGGCGCCGGTCGGGCAAACGCTGGCGCACTGGCCGCAGTAGCTGCACGCCACATTGCCGAGGTCCTGTTCAAACGCAGTTGAAACGATGGTATCGAACCCGCGGTTGGCAAAGCTGTAAACATTCATGCCCTGCACATCGCGGCAAACGCGTATGCAGCGCCCGCAGAGAATGCATTTTTCCTGGTCGCGCACAAGGCAGGGGTTGCTGCCGTCAATGGTATGGGCTTTGCGTGCGCCGCCTTCAAAGCGGATTTTGCGCAGGCCAAGGTCTGCGGCAATTTTTTGCAGTTCGCAGTCCCCGCTTTTCTGGCAGGACAGGCAGTCTTTGGGGTGGTTCGCCAAAAGCAGTTCAACAACCATTTTACGCGCTGCCCTTACTTTAGGCGTATTGGTTTTAACTACCATGCCTTCCGCTACCGGATATACGCAGGAAGCTACAAGGCTTCTTGCCCCGCTTGCTTCCACCACGCACAGGCGGCAGGCGCCTTCCGGCGCAAGCTCCGGATGGTAGCACAGAGTTGGTATATAAATTCCGGCACTGCGTGCCGCTTCCAAAATCGTTGCATTTTTAGGGGCCTGTACAGTTTGCCCATTGATTGTTAAGGTAACCATTTCCATTGTTCTGCCCCCTTATCCCTTAACTATTGCCTTAAACGGGCAGGCTGCCATGCAGGCGCCGCATTTAATGCATTTAGTGGTATCAATAACGTGCTGGCTGCGCGGCTGGCCGCTGATGGCCTGAACCGGGCACTGGCGTGCGCAGAGTCCGCAGCCTTTGCATTTATCCGTAATCTGATAGTTGGCAAGTTTTTCGCATACTCCTGCCGGGCAGCGTTTTTCTTTAATATGCGCTTCGTATTCGTCGCGGAAATATTTAAGCGTGCTGAGTACGGGGTTAGGCGCTGTCTGCCCAAGGCCGCAGAGTGCAGTTTCTTTAATATTGCCGGCCAGTTCTTCCAAAAGTTCAATATCGCCTTCGCGCCCCTGCCCTTCCGTAATGCGGGTTAAAATTTCCAGCATACGTTTGGTGCCTTCGCGGCAGGGTGTGCATTTGCCGCAGGATTCGGACTGCGTAAAGTTAAGGAAGAATTTGGCAACGTCAACCATGCAGGTGTCTTCGTCCATAACTACAAGGCCGCCGCTGCCCATCATTGCGCCGACGGAAATCAGCGAATCGTAATCAACGGAAAGGTCGAGCATGGATTCCGGCAGGCAGCCGCCGGACGGGCCGCCAATCTGCACGGCTTTGAATTTTTTGCCATTGGTAATGCCGCCGCCGATATCAAAAATAATCTCGCGCATGGTAATGCCCATCGGCACTTCGGCAAGGCCTGTGTTGTTGATTTTGCCGGTAAGGGCAAATACTTTGGTGCCTTTGGATTTTTCCGTGCCGAAACCGCAGTACCAGTCTGCACCGTTGGTGATAATAGAAGCAACGTTGGCGAAAGTTTCTACGTTGTTAATATTGGTAGGCTTGCCCCACAGGCCCGATACTGCCGGGAACGGCGGGCGCGGGCGCGGCATGCCTCGGCGACCTTCGATAGATGCCATAAGCGCGGTTTCTTCGCCGCATACAAAGGCACCGGCGCCTTCTTTTATATGAATTTTAAAACTGAATTTGCTGCCGAAAATGCTCTTGCCCAAAAGGCCCATTTGTTCAGCCTGGTCAATAGCTATGCGCAGGCGCTTGATAGCCAGCGGATATTCCGCACGCACATAAATATAGCCTTCGTCAGCACCGATGGCATAACCGCAAATTGCCATGCCTTCAAGCACTTTATGCGGGTCGCCTTCAAGCACGCTGCGGTCCATAAAAGCACCGGGGTCGCCCTCGTCGGCGTTGCAGATAACATATTTTTTATCGTTTACGGAATTAGCGGCAAACTGCCATTTCATACCGGTGGGGAACCCGCCGCCGCCGCGTCCGCGCAGACCGGATTTTTTAACTTCGTCAATAACCTCCTGCGGAGTCATGGTGGTAACGGCTTTGGCAAGCGCCTCATAGCCGCCTACCGCAATATATTCTTCTATCTGTTCAGGGTTAATGGCGCCGCAGTGTTCAAGCACCAGGCGTTTTTGCTTTTTATAAAAATTAATTTCCGAATAGGAAGGAATCTGTTCATGCGTAAGCGGTTCATGGTATAAAAGACGCTCAACAATGCGCCCTTTAAACAGATGGCTTTCTACAATTTCTTCCACATCTTCCGGTTTTACGCGGCAGTAAAAAGTACCTTCCGGGTAAATAATTACCAGCGGGCCATGCTCGCAAAAGCCGTGGCAGCCGGTTTCTACAATCATAACCTCGTCGCTCAGCCCTTTTTGTTCAAGCTGTTTGGCAAACTCCAGCTGCACTTCTTTGCTGCCCGCAGATTTACAGCCGGTACCGCCGCAGACAAGGACATGTGCTCTTATATGCTGCATAAAAAACCCTCCCCGATTTTATTCCTGTTCTATCTTGCCTACAACAAGCTCCTGCACTACTCTGCCGTTAACTACGTGTTCGGCAATAATTTTTTTAACATCTGCCGGTTTTACTTTGCCGTAGGTAATGCGCGGTTCTCCGGGCCGCACAACATCCACCAGCACTTCTTTTTCGCACATGCCGATGCAGCCGGTCTGCTGCACCTGCACATCCGTCAAATGGCGTACAGCCAGTTCGTCAAGCACGGCTTTCATTACTTCGCGCGCACCGGCAGCAATGCCGCAGGTGCCCATGCCGATAATAATTTTGGTAGTGCTGTTCTGACGGACTTTAATATCGTTCTTCAGCTTTTCCCTTAAAGCCTTCAAATCCTCCAAAGTTTTCATTTTATTCCTCCTGCCCGGCATGCAGCGCGCCAAGCTGCTGCCTCAGATATTCTTCAGTCCAGCGGTAAATTTCCGGATGCGCAAAATCGGTGTCTTGCCCCAAAACCTCACGCACTTGCCGCGTGTCAAAGCAAAAAGCGCCGTTTGCCGCTTTATAGTTAAAAACAAGGTTAAGCTCAGGCGCGCCTGCCAGCAAAACGGCAATGCTGCCTGCAATATCGCCCAAAGGCGGCCGGTCAATGTTATCTGCCTTAAAAGCGGCTTTAACAACTGTGCCCTCTCCCGGCTGCGATTTAATATCAAAATAACCGCCGCACTGGCTTGTTACCATATCCATAAAAGGTATGCCCATGCCTACTTTGCGCGTCAGGCGTGTGGTAACAAACGGGTCGCGCACTTTTTTAACCATTTCTTCCGTCATGCCGCGCCCGTCGTCACTGATGGAAAAAGTAAAATATCCGTTTTCGTTTTCATCAATGTCAATTTGCAGATTACGGGCACCGGCCTCAACCGAGTTTTGCGCCAAATCAAGTATATGCAGTGAAAGTTCTCTCATAATTACTGGTATTTTGCCAAAATAGCCTTTAATTTATCCGGCGTCAGCCTGCCGTGGGTATCTTCGTTAACCTGCATAACAGGGGCCAGGCCGCATGCGCCGATGCAGGCAACCGTTTCCAGCGTAAAGCGCAGGTCGTCAGTTGTATGCCCTGCTTTAATGTCAAGTTCTTTTTCCAGCGCCTGCAGAATAGTTTTGCCGCCGCGTACGTGGCAGGCAGTGCCCTGGCATACGCGGATAATATTGCGCCCGCGCGGATTAAGATGGAACTGCGAATAAAAAGTTACAACGCCGTAAATCTGCGCAATGGGTGTGCCGGTTTGTGCGGCAACATATTCCAGCGCGTCTTTAGGCAGATAATTATACAAGGATTGTACTTCCTGTAAAATCGGAATCAGTGCGCCCTTAACGCCTTCATATTTGGCAAGGATTGCGTCAATGCGGGTCTTTTCCGGATTTTCGCCGCCGCAGCAGCTGCATGTTCTCTCCACAAAGCTCATAGTACATTCTCTCCTTACTGTTAAATTTAAATGTACATATATTACTATAACAAAACACCGGCTTATATGCAACACTAATTAACATGTATACTTTAATTAGTATACACTATATTGTTTTTAATAATCACGGTTCTCCAAAAAACAGCCCGGCTGCCAGCTGCGCCCGTCCTCTGCCGCAAGCGCCAGTTTCAGCTCCGCCACCGTTAAACTTTTAACCGTAATTAAATTTTTAGGGCCGTTAATAAAGCTGTCCATCATGTGTGCGTCGCTGTCGGTAACATAGTTTAAGCCGCCAAGTGCCAGTTTCAGCTTCTGTTCTTTTAATTCCCTAATGCCGGCAGGGCTTATTTCAGCCGCTGCCAGCCCCATATCCGAAGGCAGAAAGCCAAGCTGCATCAAAAGGCTGTACGAGGGCCTGTCAACATGCGCAGCTATTGCCATGCCGCCCATGGCATTTACTTTTTGTATAACTTCCGCAGCGGACAATTTTAAAGGACCAAGCAGCATGCGTTCTTCTTCGGCTATAAAGTTATCGTCATCATCAACAATAAACTGCGCGCCAAAACGCTCTGCATTGTTTTTAAGCCCGCTCATATTGGCATCAACTATTTTCTGCCACGCAGCCAACTGCTCCAGCGTATCAAACAGCACAACTATGTGCGCTTCTTCGCGGCATTCAACTTCCATGCCCGGAAAAACCTTAACACCGTAGTTTTTGGCTGCTTCAACCGCCGCCGCGGCATTGGCAGAAGCGTTATGGTCCGTAATGGCAACCGCATCTACGCCGTACTGCGCCGCCCGCATAACAATATGGTGCGGCGTCATTTCTATTTCCGCGCAGGGCGAAAGCAGGGTATGGATATGGAAATCAGCCAGTAAGGTTTTCATTTTCCGTTGGTAATGCCAAGGGCATAAAGCTGCCCGGCTACAACATAAGCAGGCAAATCAGTAACGGCAATGTTTATATTGTTGGCATCGGCTTTTTTCAGCGTTTCTTCTTCTACCGGGGCGCCGCCTGCCACAACCACAGCCGCAAGGCCTATTAAAGATGCCACTGCAGCCACGTTCTGATGCCCCTGCATTGTTACCCATACCATGCCGGGTTCGGCCTGCCCCATAACATTGCTTAAAAGGTCAGAAGCATAGCCGCCCGTAACCTCGGCCTGCATATCGCCGGTATGCGTTAAAAGCTGCAAATTCAAGCTGTTAATTACTTCCTTTATCTGCATTGTTTTCTTCTCCGTTATCGTTAAAATCATTATTGTCAATAGGTATCTGCCGTGCAAGCTCCAGCATGCCGTGCGCAAGTTTTTTAACGCTGGCACGCAGTTTAAAAATGCAGTCTATTTCCGTTGCCTTACCCTGAACAATATCTTCCGCAAGGCACTGGCAGTTCGGCGCGCCGCAGGCGCCGCAGTCCAGCCCCGGCAGGGAATTGAGCACTTCTTCCATTTGTTCAAACTTCTTCATGGCTTCCAAAATATCGTCGTCAAGCTGCATCATCGGGCGCGGCACCAGTTTTTTTACATAAGCGCCTGATTTTGGGAAGCCCTCGCAGACCATGCTCTGCTTCATTGCCTCCACCCTGTCTGCCGGTTCGTGTTCACGCATCCGCGCAAGGCGCAGCTTAAGGTTCTTTTCCGCCACAAATTTATTTTCAGCCGTCAGCGGGCCGCCGATACAGCCGCCGCTGCACGCGCTGCATTCCACATAATCAACGTCCGGCATTTTATTCATGGAAATCTGCTCCAGCACGTCATACACGTTTTCTATGCCATGCACAGCCAGCCCTTTTTCCACGCCTACGGCCGTAAGCTCACCGCCGTAACAGCCCCAGCCCATGCCGTAGGAAGAAGCCGCGGTTATTTTTTTGCTTTCTTTAACGCTTCCGATAGAACGCATCAGCCTGCCGTAAATTTCCGAAATGGCAATGCTGCCGCTGAGCTGCGTATGCACTACATCTACCGACTGGCGGATATTGGCGTCTTTCGACGGGCAGGGCGCCAGAAACCATACGCCAATCTGTGATTCTTCAAGCCCCAGCCGTTCCATGGCCTCTTTTTTTACATAAATTGCGGCAGCCTCCACAGGCGGAAGCACCGGCACCACCTGTTTGATAAGTTCCGGGAACTTAACCTGAATAAGGCGCAGCACCGCCGGGCAGGTGCAGGAAATTAAAGGCTTGCGCCCGCCATTGTAGTTTTTAATGTAGTCTGCAATTTCCAGGGAAATATATTCCGAAGCCACAGCCACATCAAAAATTTCATCAAAGCCAAGGTTGCTTAAGCCCCCACGTATTGTTTCCTCCGAAATATCGGCCGGAAACTGCGCATACAGCGAAGGAGGAGGCAAAACGATATTATATTGGTATTTTTGTATTTCTTCCAGTTTGTCCGAATATGCTTCTACCGCGTGATACGCACAGCGGCGCATACATTCGCCGCAGTCTATGCAGCGCGCCGCGATAAGTTCAGCCTTGCCGTTGCGCACTCTGATAGCATCGGTAGGGCACGCCTTAACGCAGGTTACGCAGCCTTTGCATTTGGAAGGCACAAAGCGGACAGAATGAATATAGCCTTCTGCCAATGGGCTCACCTCTTTTACAAGTCTTCGCTGATATGCTTAAACTCCATTGTGATGGAGGTTCCTTCTCCTATTTTAGATTGTATGTCAAATTTATCACTGCATTTCATCATGTTAGGCAGGCCCATACCGGCGCCAAACCCCATCTGGCGGATATAATCCGGTGCTGTCGACCATCCCTCCTGCATGGCAAGCTTAATATCCGGTATGCCGGGGCCGTGGTCGGTAATGTTTATTACGGTATGGTCCTGAAAAATTTCCGCAGCAACCTTGCCGCCGCCGGCGTGAATAAGCACGTTCATTTCCGCCTCATAAGTACCGATGGCTATGCGGCGCACAATATCTGCCGGTATCCCTATTTTTTGCAGCATGCGCTTAATGCCGCTCGAGGCTTCCCCGGCACGGTCAAAATCGCCGCCTGCCACGTCATAACTTATTTTTACAGATTTAGCCTCCGTCATAACCCGCAGCCCCCTTTTTCCTGCGAACATCCGCGCAGCCCGGCCACATATAACAGCCCGCAGGCTTCAAACAGAGTGCAGTTTGTTGAAAGCACCGGCATCTGCGCTTCGCGCGCAAAGTCCAGAAAATCAGGCCCGGGCAGCTTGCCGCGTACTATAATAATGCCGCACAAATCGGTAATGCCCGCAGTACGGATAACCTGCATATTTGTAAGGCCTGTACACAAAAGGGTATTGCATTTGGTAAAAGCCAGCACATCACTCATAAGGTCGCTGCCGCAGCAGGTTTCAACGGGGCGTTCCATCAATTCTTCTCCCACAAGGATTTTTGCTTTTAAAACCCTCTGTACATCCTTTAAATTCATTTTTCCCTCCATAAAAATTAAAAATTTTCTGATTTTATTGTAGCGTGTCTGTCCCGGTATGTAAAGCAATTTTCTGCCGCCCGCTGCGGCTCAGCCTGTTTAAAAGGCTGCACTGCATCATTACCATCGACACGCACCAGAACAAAAGTCCCATATCCATATTAAAGTATACATGGTCGGTAAGACCGCCTGCCAAAATACCAACCAATGCCGCCAGATACCCCTGCCCTACGGCGCGCAGCCACGGGCGCACGCCTTTTACTGCCAATTTAAATGCATGCCAGGCAAAAACAGCAAGCACCAGCACAAAAACAACCAGCCCGTGCCAACCGAGTTCTGCCAGAATATTAAGCATCAGGTTATGGCAGTGGTACATAATTACATTGGGGTTGTTCAAATAAAAATCGTATTCAGGGTAAATATACTGAAACCCGTACCAGCCTACGCCGTAAGGGTGTTCTTCTATTATAAAAAGCGTACTTTTAAGGTAGGCAAAGCGCAGCGCCACGGAGGTATCCTGCGTGCCGAAAATAGACATCAGCCTGTGCCATACCGCACCGTGCATAAAATATACGCCGCCTGCCGCACAAACTGCCAGCGGAATGAGCCATTTGCGCCAGAAAAACAAAAAGTAAAAAATCATGGCGCTGGCGCAGGCCACCCAGTTGCCGCGCGAAAAAGTATAAACAAGGCTTATGCCAAGCACTGCTGCCAGCACCAGTAAAAAGCCGCGTATTTTACCTGTTGTTATTTTTATAAACGGCACGGCTATGCTTAAAAGCAGCACCAGATAACCGGCAAAAATGTTGGGGTTAATTAAAGTGCCGACAACGCGTGTTTTAAGTTCCGGAAACTGCGAAGGGTCTACCCACGGGTCGGTAGGCACAACGCCGGTAAAATGCTGGTAAATGCCAAGCAGGCCGTTGGCAAAGCCTGCCAGCAAAAGTACGGCCAAAAGCTGCAAAGGGCGCGGCCATTCGCGGGGTTTATGCCAGTCAAAATCAAGTTTGCCGTCGCCGCCGCAGCGCAGCACAAGCCATACCAAAAGCACATACTGCCCCACAACGTAGCCAAAATTATAGGCCGAAACGGCACTATCTGCCGAAAAGCGCAGCGAATACCAGGTAATTGCCAAAAGCAGGTATAAAAGCCCCTGCTGCACGCGCGGAAGCACAGGCACGCGCTTTAATTTGCGGTACTTAACGGCCACCGCAAGCCCCGCAAAAAAAGTTACCGCCACCATCAGCAGCGTAAACACCTGGTTTACCGGTATTACTGCCGCCGTAAAAAGCAGCAGCAAAAATACATATTTTTCTGCACTGTGGTATTTGGCAACGCCGCCCATTAATTGCACCTTGCCTTTTCTTCCATTAATCTTGTTTTAAACGTGCCTACCAAATATAACGAACCGCAAATAACTACAACGCCGCTGCTGCCGGCTTCGTTAACCGCTTCAAGGTATGCCTCATAAACGTCACTGCGCGGCGCGGCGTTAGCGCCGATAATATTTGCCAGCTCCTGCGGCTTCGCAGCGCGTTCGCCGCCGTCCGCCGGTACGGTGTAAACCAAATCCATCGGGCGCACAATGGTGTGCAGAACATGCTGCATATCCTTATCGCCCATCATGCCGATAACAAAAACGCGTTTCTGATTCGGATAAAATTTATCAAGCGCCTTGCGCAGAGCTTCCGCGCCGTTGGGGTTATGCGCACCGTCTAAAATAACATCCGGCTTTTCGCCAATGCGCTCCAGCCTTCCGGGCCAGAAGGTATTGGCAACGCCGATATGCAGCGCAAGTTCGTTAATGCGTTCATCCTGCTTGGAAACAAGTTTTGCCGCCACTATTGCCACAGAAGCATTGGCAATCTGATGTTCACCGGCCAGTTTGATGGTGTAATCGCTGTTATAAACATCGCCTGCATGCAGGGTAAAGGTCTGCCCGTCCATCGTGCTTTCTTTTTCTTCGCCCCAAAAAGCGCGCCCGTAAATATACACCGGTGCCTGCTTAAACATGCTTACGGCGCGTATAGGCCCAATGGCGTCGTCGCCAGCAGCCGCCGTAACCACAGGCACTTTTTCTTTTATAATGCCTGCCTTCTGCATGGCAATGCGCTCTATGGTAGTGCCAAGCTTGTCGCAGTGGTCAAGCGCTACATTGGTAATAACGCTTACCACCGGCGTAATTACATTAGTGCTGTCCCACAGTCCGCCAAGCCCTACTTCTATAACGGCATAATCAACTTTTTCCAAAGCAAAATGCAAAAAAGCCGCCGCCGTTAAAACCTCAAACTGAGTGGGCTGTTCGCACACGCCCTTGGCAACAATGCTGTCTGCCGCCTGCTTAACGGCGCTTATAACCAGTGCAAAAGCCTCGTCCGTAATATCGTTATTGTTAATGCTGATACGTTCATTGTATTTTACAAGATGCGGCGAAATAAACTTGCCGGTTTTTTAAATTACCTGCCAAAAGAATATTGGCAATCATGCTGCTTACGGAACCTTTGCCGTTGGTTCCAGTTACATGCACGCTTTTAAATTTATCCTGCGGATTGTCAAGTTCTTTTAAAAGCGCTTCAATGCGCTCCATGCCAAGTTTAATGCCAAATTTTCCAAGGCTGTCCAAATAAGCCAAACTTTCATTATAATTCATTGCTGTTCTCCCGGTTATGTTAATATATGCAAAACGGCACGGCCAAAACTGCCGTGCCGTTTCAACCCTTTATTTAATTTTACTTTAATTCTGCCAAATATGCCATACGTTTTTTCACGGCTTCAATTTTACCGCTTAACTCTTCATATTTAGCACGCTCTTTGGCAATAACGTCTTCCGGCGCTTTAGCCAAAAATCCTGCATTGTTCAGTTTGCCGCCCGCGCGCTGCAAATCTTTTTCCATTGCGGCAAGTTCTTTGCTCAGGCGCTGGGTTTCTTTTTCAACATCAATTAAACCAGCTAAAGGCAGGTATACTTCAATGCCGGTTACAACGGCTGCCATGGCGTTTTCCGGTTTTTCGCCGTTAAGCGGGCGCAGCTCAAGGTTATCAATGCCGCCCAGCAGTTTAATGTAGCTGTCGTTATGGGCAACAACCTCGCGCAAATCTTCGCTTACAAGCATAATTGCCGGAATTTTCTTGCCCGGGTTGGCATTAACTTCGGCGCGCATATTGCGGATAGCCTTAATGCTGTCCATAATGGCGTTCATGCCGCGTTCTGCTTCGGGGTCAACCAGGCTTTCGTCAGCCACAGGCCATTTGGAAATCATAATGCTTTCCGCTTCGTGCGGCAGGCACTGGTAAATTTCCTCGGTAATAAACGGCATGTACGGATGCAAAAGCTTCATGGCAGATACCAGCACGGTTGCCAGTACATGCTGTGCGGTTGCGCGTTCAGACGCAGCTCCTTTGTTGTAAAGGCGCGGTTTGGCAATTTCAATGTACCAGTCGCAAACTTCGCTCCAGATAAAATCGTAAATGGCGCGTCCCGCTTCGCCAAGTTCAAAGCGTTCCAACAGGCCGGTAACGTCTTTAACAGTATCCTGCAAACGCGAAAGAATCCATTTATCGGCCAGCGTATAAGGCGCAAGTTCTGCATCCTTGTCGTAGCCTTCCATATTCATCAGCGCAAAGCGCGATGCGTTCCAAATCTTATTGGCAAAGTTGCGGGTGCCTTCCACGCGTTCCCAGTAAAAACGCATGTCGTTGCCCGGAGTGTTGCCGGTAATAAGCATAAAGCGCAGGGTATCGGCGCCGTATTTTTCAATAACTTCCAGCGGGTCGATGCCGTTGCCGAGCGATTTGCTCATCTTGCGTCCCTGGCTGTCGCGCACAAGGCCGTGGATGAATACTTTTTCAAACGGAATTTCCTTCATAAATTCCATGCCCATAATCAGCATGCGCGCAACCCAGAAGAAAATAATATCGTAACCGGTTACAAGCACGCTGGTAGGATAGAACTGTTTAAGCAGTTCGGTGTTGTCCGGCCAGCCCATGGTAGAGAACGGCCACAGGGCGGAACTGAACCAGGTGTCCAGTGCGTCCTCATCCTGATGGATATGCGTGCTGCCGCATTTCGGGCATTTTTCAAGGTCGGTGCGGCTGGCGCTCATTTCGCCGCAGTCATCGCAGTACCAAACAGGAATGCGGTGGCCCCACCAAATCTGGCGGCTGATGCACCAGTCGTGAATATTTTCCATCCAGCCGGTGTAGTTTTTGGTAAAGCGTTCCGGCACAAACTGGGTGCGGCCGTCGGTAACGCAGTCCACAGCGGCTTTTACAAGCGGCTGCATTTTTACAAACCACTGCGTGGAAACAAGCGGCTCTACAATATTATGGCAGCGCTGGCAATGGCCAACTGCGTGGCTGTGTTCTTCTATTTTAACAAGGTAGCCTTCTTCTTTTAAACGCGCAACAATCTGTTTGCGGCATTCGTAGCGTTCCAAACCGGCAAACGGCCCTGCTTCTTCCGTCATAACGCCGTCTTTGCCGATAACAACAATTTCCGGCAGGTTATGGCGCAGGCCCATTTCATAGTCGTTGGGGTCATGCGAAGGAGTAATTTTTTACAGCGCCGGTACCGAATTTGGTATCAACATAGCTGTCGGCAATTACCGGAATTTCGCGGTTCAAAATAGGCAGGCGCAAAGTTTTGCCGATAAGTTTTGCATAGCGTTCATCTTCCGGGTTAACTGCAACCGCGGTATCGCCGGGAATGGTTTCCGGGCGGGTGGTGGCAATGGTTAAATAGGTATCTTCTTCGCCAACAACCGGGTAGCGTACATACCACAAATGGCCCGGAGTATCTTCGTGTTCAACTTCGATATCGCTTAAAGCGGTATGGCAGTTAACGCACCAGTTGGTAATGCGGGTGCCTTTATAAATAAGCCCTTTTTCAAACAGGCTTACAAAAGTTTCGCGTACGGCGCGGCTGCACCCTTCGTCCATGGTAAAGCGCTTGCGTTCCCAGTCGCACGAAATGCCCAGGCATTTTAACTGGTTAATAATACGGTCGCCGTATTCTTCCTTCCAGGCCCAAACACGTTTTACAAATTCTTCGCGGCCAAGGTCAAAGCGGGTTTTGCCTTCTTCTTTTTTCAGCACTTCTTCTACCTTAATCTGGGTAGCAAGGCCGGCATGGTCATAACCTGGCATCCACAAGGTGTTGTCGCCCATCATGCGGTGCCAGCGGATTAAAATATCCTGCAAAGTGTTGTCAAGCGCATGGCCCATGTGCAGCTTGCCGGTAATGTTCGGAGGCGGAATTACAATGCTGAACGGCTTTTTGCCCGGTTCCGGCTCTGCATGAAAATATCTGTTCTTTTCCCAAAATTCATACCATTTCTTTTCAACAGAAGCGGGGTCATAAACTTTGGGGATGTTGTGTTCTTCTGTCATGTTTATTCCTCCAGTCATAAATTTGCAAAAGTAATAAAAAAACGTCCTGTTTATTACAAACAGGACGACAAAATCGCGGTACCACCTATCTTCCCGGCCTAAGCCGGACACCTTGAAACGCTTAACGCACGCTTACGGGCAAACTTACTTTCAGTTCAGCCTGCCAACTCCCGGACTACTTCAAAGCCATTGCTTTAGGCACGTTGCAGCCGTGCGCGCCCTCTCTGCAAAAGCCTGTGCTTTTACTACTTCCGTTCATAGTTATTAACAGTATTTTGATAGTTAATATCTTATCAATTTCAAGGCGCGCTGTCAAGCGCAGAACAGGTTTATAAAGTTATTTTGTTTTACCGGCAGGTTCGTGGCAATGGCAGCAGCCGCCGCTTTCGCAGCCGGAACAGCCACCGCCTGAGCAGCCTATACATTCGCCGCGGCGGAATTTTTTCCAGCAATAGCGCGCCGCCATAACAATTGCAGCAAGTAAAACAGCACTGATAATCCATGTAGCCACAGCTGTTTGCTCCTTTCTTAAAAAGACGCTTGAAACTGCGCAGGAACAAAGCCCGCGCAGTTTACATTTTAACATTATTATATCACAAAGCTTTTAATTAAGCATTTACCGAACGCAGGGATTCTTTAGCTTTCGGCGCCGGGCGGAACATCATATACAGCATAATGAGCGCAACCACGCAGGCAGCAGCAGTCATGCCCGTAAAGGCTTCGCCCATAATAAGCACAAGCCCGAACTGGTAAATCATAAAGGTCATGGCATAAGCAAATACGTTCTGGAAGATGATGGCAAACCACAGCCATTTGCGGCTGCCAAGCTCTTTGTTCATGGTGGTAATTGCTGCCAGGCACGGGCTGTCAAGCAGGTTGAACACCAGGAAACTGAACGCCGCCATCGGGTTTTGGAACATGCCCATGGTTGCTGCCCACAGGCTTGCATCGTCTTCGGCAAGTTCGCCAACGCCAATCAATACGCCAATAGTGCTGACAATGGCTTCCTTGGCAACGAAGCCGGAGATAGAAGCCGCAACAGCCTGCCATTCGCCGAAGCCCAACGGTGCAAAAATCCAGGCGATTGCCCCGCCCATGGAAGCGATAAAGCTGTCTTCAGGTTCTACCATGCCATAACCTTCAGCGCCAATGCCGTAAGTGGAAAGATACCACATTACCACGCAAACAAGGAACAGAACGGTTGCAACCTTTTTAATGAAGGCAAAGCAGCGTTCCCAGGTATGCAGCAATACGTTTTTAGCAGCCGGAATATGGTACTGCGGCAGTTCCATAACAAACGGTGCAGGGTCGCCTGCAAACATTTCGGTTTTCTTTAAAATCAGGCAGGAAAATACAACGGAGATAATACCGATGAAGTACATAATCGGCGCCATGTACCAGTCGCCGCCCATAATCGCACCGGCAATCAAAGCAATAACCGGCAGCTTGGCGCCGCAGGGAATGAAGGTTGTCGTCATAATCGTCATACGGCGGTCGGTTTCAGTTTCGATAGTGCGGGTTGCCAGAATACCTGGCACGCCGCAGCCGGAGGAAATAAGGAACGGAATGAAGCTCTTGCCGGACAGGCCGAATTTATGGAAAATACGGTCCATAATAAACGCGATACGCGCCATATAACCGCAGTCCTCAAGCAGCGCCAGCAGGAAGAACATAATTGCCATCTGCGGCACAAAGCCAATCGGTGCGCCAAGGCCGCCTATAATGCCGTCAACCACCAGCGATACCTGCCATTCGGCTGCACCGGCATTTTCCATAGCTTCCTGTACGGAAGGCATAATCATTTCGCCGAACAGCACATCATTGGTCCAGTCGGTAACATCCGTGCCGATTGTAGTAACGGCAATATAATAAACAAAGAACATTACAGCTGCAAAAATAGGCAGAGCCAAAATGCGGTTCGTAACAATCTGGTCAATCTTATCGGACGTAGTCATGCCTACTTTAACTTTTTTTAACGCAATCGGCCATTAAGCCGGTAATGTAATCATAGCGGGCGTTGGTAATGATGCTTTCGCAGTCGTCATCAAGCTTTTCTTCAACGCCGGCAATAATTTTTTCAAGTCTGCTTTTGAATAACATCCGGCAGATTATATTTAGCCC
>ENA-OQIL01000379-OQIL01000379.1-human-gut-metagenome-genome-assembly--contig:-NODE-379-length-16811-cov-3.387617_pt1 | contig 16811 bp, 17 predicted proteins | sample MGYA00242583_ERZ504748 | MGnify/ENA primary metagenome ERZ504748 (study PRJEB26092, sample SAMD00036191) | human gut metagenome | host: Homo sapiens | study: EMG produced TPA metagenomics assembly of...
AGACGGCGCTGCCTCCGGGGGCGATGACGGCGCCCGTGCAGGCCAGGGAGCGGACGGCCGCCTCCTCCGCGTCCAGAAAGGGCTCCACGCCCCCGGGTGTCCAGCAGCTCCTGCAGGAGCGCCCCCTCCCGCTGCTGGATGAGGAGGTCCACGTCCACAAACTGAAAGCCCAGAGACTTGGCCAGCAGGACGCCCACGGTGCTCTTGCCCGAGCCGGGCATGCCGATGAGAGTGATGTTATTCAATCTGATTTGCTCCTTTTTACACGGTTCCGGCCGCGCCCCAGGGCAGCTCCAGGGGAATCTGATGGACGGCAGAGGGGGTGCTGCTGTCCGGCTCCCCCTCGTATAAAGCCAGCACGGCCCCGCCGGAGGCATCCTCGGGTACAAAGAAGATCATCTGGCCGTACAGGGGGTCCTCCCACTGGGCGTCGGAGAGGGTGACCAGATATACCCCCGCGTCCTTGAGCTGCCGGGCCAGGGAGGCGTCGTCCTCCGCCAGAAGGGCGGTGCCGTCCTCCAGCCGCAGCTCGGCGGGAAAAAAGGTCAGGTCGTCCCGGCGCTCGCCCCCCTCCACCCAGAGATCCACGGCCAGGCAGCGGAAGCCCTCCCGCCGGGCCAGGGGTACGTAGGTCAGATCCACCTCCCAGGGGTCCTCCACGGTCACCTGCTGGGTACCGTGAATGGAAAAGGGCTCCCAAAGGGCGTGAGTCCCGCCGGCGGGCTCCGCCTGGGCAACCGCCCCCGGCTCTGGGCGGCGGCCCGCAAAGGCTTCGGACAGGTTAAGCATAAGACCCAACACGAAGGGCAGGACAATGCAGAGGAGGAACAGCGACACGAGCACGAGCACCAGAAGCTTGAGCGGGGAGCGCTGCCTCCGTGCGGGGGGCTCCTCCCAGGGCGTCCCTCCCTGGGGGCCGCCGTAGGACACCGTCCGGGGGCCCACCGGTGGGGTCTTGGGCTGGGCCGCCGGGCGCGGCCGGTCCTCGGAAGCGGCCGGAACGCGGGCGGGCGGAGCCTGCGCCGGGCGGGCCCCTGCGCGGTCCGGCGGGGGATTGTAGCTGCCGCACTTGGGACAGAAGTCGTCGCTGTCGTAGTCGTAGGGTCGGCCGCAACTCGCACAGGTCACCTTCCGCATGAAAACGCCCCCTTCTCGGATTTTCCTCAGAGTTAATTCCATTATAACAGAAAGCAGACCCGGCGGCAACCGTCCTCCGGCCATGACCAAGGCTTCATACCGCACTTGACGGCCGACAGTGGTTTCTTATACCATAAAGCGGTACGGAATGGTATAATGGAGCCAGACTTTGCACCATCTGTACCGGTCGCAGGCCGGAGAAACAGCCATGAGAAAGAGAGGACATTTATCCATGACCAACCGCTTGGACCGCGACTTCCACCTGCCGGGGCTGCTGCGCTTTGCCCTGCCCACCATTATCATGATGCTGGTGGTCAGCCTCTATACCATCGTGGACGGGGTGCTGATCGCCCGCCTGGTGGGGGAAAATGCCCTAGCCGCCGCAAATGTGGCCTATCCCGCCATCAGCGTCACCCTGGCCATGGGGATCATGCTGGGCACCGGCGGCTCCGCCGTGGTGGCCCACAAGATGGGGCTGGATATCTGGAGGAGGCCCGGAGGGACTTCGGCTTTCTGGCCCTGGTGGCGGTGTGCATCGGCCTGGCGGTCTGCCTGGCGGGGGGCCCTGTTCGCCGGGCCGCTGGCCCGGCTGCTGGGGGCCAGCGATCTGCTGCTGGACGATACGGTCACCTATCTGCGGGTGCAGCTCTGCTTTGCACCCATGGCCATGCTCCAGCTCCTCTTTGAGAGCTTCTTTGTCACTGCCGGGCGGCCCGGCCTGGGCCTGGGGCTGGCGACTGCGGCGGGCGTCACCAACGCCGTGCTGGACTATCTCTATATGGGGCCTATGCAGATGGGCATACTGGGCGCTGCCCTGGGCACTGTTGACGGGCTACTCGATTCCCGCCGTGGCGGGGGTGCTCTTTTTCCTGCTCCGCCGGCAGGGGCTCCGCTTTGGCCGCCCCCACGGGGATCTGCGCATGCTGGGCCGGGCCTGCTTCAACGGCGCGTCCGAGATGGTGACGAACCTGTCCATGGCGGTGACTACCTTTCTCTTTAACGCTATTATGATGGCCTACCTGGGGGAGGCGGGCGTGTCCGCCATCACCATCGTGCTCTATGCCCAGTTCCTTCTGGTGGCCCTGTATATGGGCTTCTCCATGGGGGTGGCCCCGGTGTTCAGCTTCAACCGGGGGGCGGGGCGGTATGACCGGATGCGGCGTATTTTCGGCTACTGCCTGCGGTTTATCCTGGTTTCGTCTGTGGCTATTCTGGTGGTGGCCCTGGCCCTGTCCGGGGTGGTGGTGGGGATCTTCTCCACGCCCGGCTCCCAGGTGTACGCCATCGCCCTGGACGGCTTTCGACGGTTCGCCCCCGCTTTCCTCTTCGCCGGGGTAAATATCTTCTCCTCCGCCCTCTTTACCGCCCTGTCCGATGGGCGCACCTCCGCCATTATCTCGTTTGCCCGCACCTTCGGCTTCCTGCTGCTGGGGCTGCTTCTGCTGCCCCGGCTGCTGGAGGTGGACGGCGTGTGGCTGGCCGTGCCGCTGGCGGAGCTGCTCTCCTGCCTGCTGTCGGTCTGGTTCCTCCGCCGCAAGCGGGCCGACTTCGGCTTCGGCGGTGGGGATCTCCCCCGACACGGTGGACGCGGCGGCGGACGGACCTGACGGAAGCGAAGCCATTATAAAAGCCCCCGGCGCAACGCGCCGGGGGCCTCTCATTGTACTTTTTAGAAGGTAATAATGCCCTTTTTCAGAATCTTGCGGTCCAGCAGCTTCTGGTAGGCCTCCACGGCCTGGTCAAAGGTGAAGTAGTCGGAAATAAAGTCCTTAATGTTCAGCTCACCGGAGCGCATCCACTCTACCACCTGGGCGTGGGCCTCGCCTTCCTCGCGCTTGCGGGGCATCTGCTGGTAAATGACGCGCCAGTTGTAGTCGGCAGGGCTGAAGTCGATGGTGACCTCCTCCTTCTCGGGCACGCCGTAGCACAGCACTGAGCCTCGGTCCTTGATAAGCCCCATGCCCTGGTTTACAATGGCGGGGGAACCGGCCGCGTCCAGCACGTAGTCCACACCGCCGGGGAAGAGCTTGCGCACCTCGGCGCGCACATCGCACTCCTTGCTGTTAATGAGGTGAGTAGCGCCGTAATTCCTGGCCTGCTCCAGTTTTTCGGGCAGGATGTCGCAGGCCACCAGATCCTTTACACCCAGCAGGCTCATAAACTTCAGGTATGTAAGACCCACAGGGCCGCAGCCAAACACTACCACGGAGTCCTGGGGCTGGATACCGAAATAGCGGATGTTGGAGAGCACCTCACGGAAGGTGACGATCATAGTGGCGTCCACGGGGTCCAGATCGTCGTCCAGCACCGTCTGAGCAAAGGCGCAGTCGGGAGCGCCGCCGGGCCAGGGGGCTTTGGGATCGCACACCACAGCGTACTCACTCAACGCGCCCCAGCCGGAGCCCAGCCCAGGCAGGTTTTCCGGGTCAGGATCCACAAAGGGCAGCAGCACCTTGTCGCCCACTTTAAGGCCTTTGACCTTGGAGCCCACCTCCACGACTTCGCCCACGCCCTCATGGCCCAGCATAATGGGGTAGACCGATTCGGGGAAGCCCTTAAAGGTGCGGTGGATGAGCTTGATGTCGGTACCGCACATGCCGCAGGCAATGGTCTTAACCAGCGCCTGATACTCGTTGTACCGGGGCTTGTTGACCTCGTGAACGGTAATCCTGCCATCTCTCTCGACGACCAGCGTTTTCATAAAAAAGGCCCTCCTTTAATGAATATCGTAATATTGGAATGTCACTACATAACAAGATAAAAAACAAAGCAGCATGTATTTACAAGAGAGATCATAACACAAAGCATTTAAAAATGCAACTAAATTAGATGTAAAAATAAAATGAGTTTTATACATATTTCCATGGAAAAGGAAGGAAATAAGCGGTATGATACTGCATATATTATGATACAAAAACGGTTCCTATTACGCTTGTGTGCAGAATCAATAATTTGGACAGTGAAAAAACGTAAATTATGCACCAATTTATAAAAGCTATATTGACAAGTTTAAAATTTGAGCTATACTAAGGGCAACTATATGTTACTACATAGTATCAATGCAACGCAGTCCGGCGCAAACCGGATACCATAAACACAAAGTCGGCCGCGGACAACGGCCGTTTTGTAAGCAAGGCAACCCAATACAAGAAGGAGGAACACCCGAATGAAGAAGAAGAAACTCATTGCAACGGTCCTCTCCGCATCCATGCTGGTCGGACTGCTGGCCGGCTGCGGCAGCAGCACAGATCCGGCTGAAAGCCCCACTGGCGGCGGTGAAACCACCCCGGCTCAGGGCGAGACCACTCCCGCCCAGAACGACGTAGACTATGCCAATTTTGTGATCGATCCCGCCCAGATCCCACAGGAAAAGCTGGACACCACCCTGTACCTGGCCGTCTCTGTCCGCGGTCTGGAGAACCCGTACATCGCCACGATCAACGAGGGCATGAAGCTCTTTGCCGAATATCTGGATTCCATCGGTCAGAAGTATGAGATGCAGGTGCTGGATTCCCAGGGCGACAGCGCCAAGGAAGTCGACAACATGCGCCAGTTTGCGGCCAAGGCCAACGGCAACGCCATTGCCTACGCCGATCCCAACGAGGACACCATTGCCTACTCCCTGGCTGAAGCCATGGCGGAGTCCGGCGGCTATCTGGGCACGGCCTGGAACAAGCCCGCCGATGTGGGCCCCTCCGATCTGGACCCCAACTGGGTGATCCACACCTCCCCCGACAACGTGGTGAACGGCTACAATATCGCCAAGGCCCTGTTCGACTCCATGGGCGGCGAGGGCCAGATCTTCGTGGTGCAGGGCCTGCTGGGCAACACCGCGTCCAACGCCCGTTATGAGGGCCTTCAGAAGGCTCTGGAGGAGTATCCCAACATTGAGGTCGTGGCGGACGACACGGCCAACTGGAACACCGACGAGGCTCTGGCTCTGGTCGAAACCTGGCTGACCCAGTACCCCGACGTGGGCGGCATCTGGTGCGCCAACGACAATATGGCCACTGGAGCCCTGCAGGCGCTGGACGCGGCGGGCCTGAAGGGTAAGGTTGGCGTGTGCGGCATTGACGCCAACACCGATATTGTGGAGGCCATTGCCAACGGCGAGGCCACCGCTACCGTCTCCTCCAATGGATACCTCCAGGGCGGCTATACCCTGGCCATCTGCTACGCGGCCTGGGCCGGCCTGCTGGACCCCGCCGCGCTGCCCGCCGACTTCCGCGAGTTTGCCACCCCCACTGTGCTGATTGACAGCCCCGAGGCCGCAAAGGATTGGCAGAACTACAAGCCGGAGTTTGACTTCAGCCGTCCCTTTGACTGCCGCGTGGCCGGGTGACCGGCCGGAGCACCAATCCTGAATAACGGATAGTCAGAACGGCCGGGGCTGGGATCGTGGTCCCAGCCCCGGCTTCATATTAAGTCTCGCCGTCAGAGATCGCTGCCGTGGTGTGAGGGAGTGGTCCGTCCTAGAGCGAAATTGGAGCGACGATTATGATGAAATTAAATCCTGCGGCGACCATCACGGAAGAGTTCGCCGAACGCATCAAGAGTGAAAACCGCAGCGCAAAAATGATGAAGCTGGCACCGTTGATCGTGCTGGCCTGTCTTGTGGTTGTCTTTCTCATTGTCTGTGGGGCCAGCTTCCTCTCCCCCAAGAATATTATGAATATTCTCAACCAGATGGCCCTGCCCCTGGTAGTGGCCCTGGGACTGACCTTTGTCATTATGCTGGGCAGCATTGATCTGTCCATTGACGGAAGCGTGGGCATGGCGGGCTCCCTGTTTGCCTGCTTTGTCCTCAACAGTGAATTTGCGTACGATCTGGGTTTCCTCAGCGTGGTTATTGCGGTAGGTGTGAGCATGCTCTGCGGTCTGCTCATCGGCCTGTGCCACGTCTACCTCAAAATCCCCTCCTTCATGGCCTCCTTTGCCTTTATGTACATCTGCAAGGGCATCGGTATGGTCTCTTACCAGGGGCATCCTCCCACGATCAAGGACCCCGTTATTACGGCTCTGCCCACCACCACCTTCCTGGGCATCCCCTTTATCACCTGGGTTGCCATTGTGATGTTCCTGCTGTGCTTTTTTATTCAGGAGTATACCGCCTTCGGCCGGCATATTTACGCCGTGGGCACCAATGAGAACATTCCGCGCTCCGTGGGCGTCAGCGTGGAAAAAGTCAAAATCGGCGTGTTTACCCTGGCCGGTTTCCTGTTCGGCGTGGCGGGCGTCATCGGCGCTATCCGCCTGGGCCAGGGCCAGATCGCCATCGGCGACGACAAGATGTTTCCCGCCCAGGCGGCCGTGGTGGTCGGCGGCACTTCGCTGGCCGGCGGCAAGGGCGGCGTGGTCAACACCATTGTTGGCGTGCTGATTATGACGGTGCTGGATAACGGCTTGGTCATGCTGAACGTCAACCCAAACATTCGCACCGGCGTCCAGGGTGTCATCATCCTGGTGGCCGTCATTCTGACTGCGGCCCGCGGCGCCAAGGTCATCAGCAAATAAGGGGGCGGGCAGAATGAGTGAACTGGAACGCAAGAACGGCCCCTCCGCAGTGGCGGAGACCGTGACCAAGGACGGCCGCCGGATTGGAACGGAGGTCCTCTTCAGCGCCAAGGACATCACCAAGACCTTTGGCGGCACCCAGGCCCTGAAGGGAGTGGAGCTTGAGATCCACCCCGGCGAGATCGTGGGCCTGGTGGGCGAGAACGGCGCGGGCAAGTCCACCCTGCTGAAGATCATTATCGGCGCCCAGCCCCAGACCTCTGGTACCATGAGCTTCCACGGCGCCCCCTATGAACCCAAGACCCCCATGGACGCCAACAAGGCGGGCGTGGGCATGGTCTTTCAGGAGCAGTCCCTGATTGTTACCCTGAACGTGGCCCAGAACATTTTCTTTGGCCATGAAAAGGACTTCAGGAAGGCCGGCGTCATCAACTGGGCCAAGATGAACCGGGCGGCCGCCGAGGTGCTGGCCGCGGTGGACATCACCAACATCAGCCCCACCAAAAAGGTCAGCGATCTGAACTTCGCCACCCGCCAGATGGTGGAGATCGCCAAGGTTATGAACGTCACCAAGCAGTCCGGCAGCGAACACTGTCTGATCCTGCTGGACGAGCCCACTTCCGTGCTCAACGAGGCTGAGGTGGAAAACCTCTACAAGCAGATGCGCAAGATCGCGGCCCAGGGCCATGCGGTCATCTTTGTCTCCCACCACCTCAACGAGATTCTGGAGGTCACCGACCGCATCTATGTCTATAAGGACGGCACCAGCGTGGGCAGCCTGGACACCAGGGACGCCGACGAGGCCAAGCTGTACGAAATGATGGTGGGCCAGTCCACCACCACGGAGTACTACCATCTGGACCGCCAGACCGCACCCCAGGATGATGTACTTCTGGAGGCCAAAGACCTGGGCCTGCACGGAATCTTCAAGCATGTCAACTTCCAGCTTCACCGGGGAGAGGTGCTGGGCCTGTGCGGCGTGGTGGGCTCCGGCGCGGAAGAGGTGTGCGAGGTGCTCTGCGGCGACGAGAAGCCCTCCTTCGGGGAAATCGCGGTCCGCGGCAGGGCCGTCCGCTTCCGCTCGCCCAAGCAGGCGCTGAGGGAGGGCATCCTTATGATCCCAAAGGAGCGCCTGTTTGAGGGCATCGTCTCTACCCTGTCGGTGGAGGATAACATTGCCCTGTCCAACGCCAAGCAGATGGCCAAGGGCCCCTTTGTTTCGGGCGCGGCGGTGCGCAGGCAGGCCAAGCACTGGATTGGCGAGCTGCGGATCAAGACCCCCGGGCCCCAGGCGCTGCTGCGCCAGCTCTCCGGCGGCAACCAGCAGAAGGTGGTATTCTCCCGGGCCCTGGCCAGCGGTGCGGACATCCTGCTGCTCAACCACCCCACCCGCGGCGTCGACGTGGGCGCCAAGGAGGAGATCTACGCCCTGATCCGCGACATGACGGATGAGGGCAAGGCTGTAATCGTACTGGGCGATACAACAGACGAATGTATCGGCTTGTGTTCCCGCCTGCTCGTCATGAAGGACGGCCTGGTCACCGGCGAATTTGACGCCCCCGCCGACCACAAGCCCTCCCAGGTTGACGTGGTCAGCCTGATGATGTAAGGAGGAATCGAGCTATGAAGACAAAAACTCCCAATGTGTCCGGCAGGAGTGCATGGCTGCGGGACAACATCACAAAATACTTCAGCTTTTCGGCCATCATTATTCTGCTGGTAGCCCTCTCCCTGACCCAGGACAACTTCCTGGGCACCAGCAACCTCAAAAACCTGCTGCGCGACACGGCGCCTCTGATGATTATGTCCGCAGGCATGACAATGGTGCTTCTGTTCGGCTCCATTGACCTGTCCATGGGCGCGGTGTGCTCCGTATCCAACGTGACCTACATCCACCTGATGCTGGCCTTCCAGGACAGCTTCAGCAATCCTCTCCTCACCAGCCTGGCGGCCATGGCGGTCTCTCTGGCGTTTGGCCTGGCCTCCGGTCTGGCGCTGGGCATCATCCACGTCAAGCTGAAGGTACCCTCCTTCATCGCCTCCCTGGGCTTTATGTCCCTATGGCAGTCGGTGGCCCTCCTCATCACGCAGAACCCCGAGTCGGTGCCCAAAGCCCTGTGGGGCACCGTGGAGTGGTACAAGATCGCCTTCGGTGTGGTGGGCCTGCCCCTGATTGTGGCAATCGCCATTATCCTGTTCATCCACTGTGTTACCCGTTACACCCCCAGCGGACGGACCATTTTTGCCATCGGCGGCAACGAGCGCACTGCCCGGGTGGCCGGCATGGGCGTGGATAGGACCAAGATTCTGGTATTTGCCATCAACGGCGTGCTGGCCGCTCTGGCCGGTATCTTCCTGGCGGCCAACCTCCGCTCCAGCGCCCCCACCATCGGCGACCCCTTTACCCTAAAGATTGTGGCGGCCTGCGCCCTGGGCGGCACCTCGCTGGCCGGCGGCAAGGGCAGCGAGCTGGGCACCATCCTGGGCGTGTTTACCGTGGCCATCATTGAAAACGGCATGAACTTTATCGGTGTCAACGCCTACTATCAGAACATTGTCTTTGGTATCTTTGTGTTGGCGGCCATCGCCCTTACGGTGGACCGCAGCATCCGCGGCCAGATCGTCAAGTAAGAAAGAAGGAGTGCCTCTTATGTCCGATGTAAAACCGTTTGTGCTGGACTTTGACCTTGTAAGCGGCTTCTGCACGAGCGGCAAGGTCAAGCCCACCCAGCGCAGAGTGTCCGACATGGTCGCCCAGTTTGCCAATGAGGCGGCGGCCCGGGCCATGGTGGAGGGGGGCGACCCCCTGCTGTATGAGTTCTACGGCCTGGATCTGCCCGAAGACGACTCCGGCGTGCTCCAGTTCGGCACCACCATCCTCTACCCCGGAAAGGTGGGGGAGGAGTATTTCATGACCAAGGGCCACTTTCACACCATCCTGGACACCTCCGAGATCTACTACGGCCTCAGCGGCCACGGCATGATGCTGATGGAGACCCCCGAGGGCCAGGTGGACTGGAAGGAGATCGGCCCCGGCGAGGCCCTCTACGTCCCCGGACGCTGGGCCCACCGCAGCATCAACACCGGCACCGAGCCTCTGGTGATGTTCTTCGTCTACCGGGGGGACGCCGGCCACGACTACGGCACCATCGAGGAGAAGGGCTACCGGAAGCTGGTGGTGGAGCGGGACGGAAGGCCCGCCGTCATCGACAACCCCAAATGGAAGGTGTAGCCCCGCCCTTTGCGGCCGTCCTGTTTGATCTGGACGGCGTCCTGCGCAACACCGAGCCATACCACCGCATGGCCTATGCACAGCTGGCCCGCAGCCTGTCCGGGGGCGCGCCCCCGGACGCCGGGGAGATTGCCGGCAAGTCCAACCTCCAGCTCTACGAGGCTCTGGTGGCCCGCTTCGGCGGGCCGGCCACGGCGGAGGAGCTGTCCCAGCGGCACTTCCGGCTGGTCTGCCAGCTGCTGGAGGAGTACCGGGTGGGGCCGATGCCCGGCCTGGAGGAGGCCCTGGACGCCCTGCGCCGCCGGGGTATCCCCTTTGGGGTGGTGTCCTCCTCGTGGCGCTGGTATGTGGAGCGCTGCCTGCGGGAGCTGGGGATGTACGAGGACGCCGCAGTGATCGTCACCGGCAGCGACGGCCTGCCCCTCAAGCCCGCCCCCGCCCCTTATCAGGCGGCGGCCCGGGTCTTTCGCCCTGCCCCGCCCGGCGCGGTGTTGGCCGTGGAGGACAGCGGCAGCGGGGTCCGCTCCGCCGTGGCGGCGGGTCTGGCCTGCGCGGCGGTATACAACCCCGACTCGGGGGCGCAGGATCTGTCCCCGGCCCGGTGGCAGCTGAACAGCCTGTACGAGCTGCCCGCCCTGCTGGACGGCAACTAAACCAATCCGATTTTTGTTTACATAATTGAAGGAGGTCTTTTCCATGTCCATGCTGCAGCATTCCACCCGCGCCTGGGGCTCCCCCAGCCGCTACATCCAGGGCCGCTATGAGCTGGAGAACATGAAAACCCACACCGAGGTCTACGGCCGCAGGGTGTTCTTCCTCATCGACGTGTTCTTCTTCGCCGACTACAAGAAGCGCTTCGAGGCCCTGTACGCCGGCAGCGACAGCCAGATCCAGTGCGAGCAGTTCGGCGGCCAGTGCACCGAGGAGGAGATCCTCCGCTGCACCGGTCTGGCCAAGGCTCTGAACCCCGACGTGGTGGTGGGCATCGGCGGCGGCAAGACCATGGACACCGCCAAGGCCGTGGCCGACAACTACAACACGGCGGTGATCATCGTCCCCACCACCGCCTCCACTGACGCTCCCGCCATGGGCCTGTCCGTCATCTACACCGCCGCGGGTGAGCACGTGGGCGCCCGCCACTACAAGAAGAACCCCGATCTGGTGCTGCTGGACACCGACATTCTGGCCAAGGCGCCCATCCGCTTCCTGGTGGCCGGCATGGGCGACGCCCTGTCCACCTACCCGGAGTGCCGGGCCAACGTGCAGTCCGCCTCCCCCAACTACGTCAACAGCGGCTATCACCAGACCATCGCCTGCATCGCCGTGTCCAAGGCGTGCCACGAGACCATCCTGACCAAGGGCGTCAGCGCCAGGCTGGCCGCCGAGCAGGGCCTGTGCACCAAGGACGTGGAGGACGTCATCGAGGCCAACACCCTGCTGTCCGGCCTGGGCGTGCAGAACGGCTCCTGCGCCGGCGCTCACTCCATCGCCGAGGGCATCACCGTCCTGGAGCCCTGCGCCAAGCTGCTGCACGGCGAAGTGGTGGCCTTCGGCATCCTGGTGCAGCTCATCGTGGAGGGCGCCCCCGCCGAGGAGCTTGACGAGCTGTACACCTTCTTCGAGGAAGTGGGCCTGCCCACCACCTTTGACGATCTGGGCATTCCCGACGCCACCGAGGCCGACATCAGGAAGGTGGCCGAGACCTCCATGCACTCCTACTGGGACGTGGAGCCCTTTGCCGTCAACCCGCAGATGGTCTTTGACGGCATCATGATGGCCAACACCCTGGGCAAGCGCCGCAAGGGCCTGTAAGCGGGCCGCGGCCGGACGGAAAGGAAGCGCACGCATGAAAGCCATTCAATACACCGCCCCCCGGCAGTTTGCCGTGGTAGATCTGCCCAAGCCGGAGCCCGGCCCCCACCAGGTGGTCATCCGGGTCAAGGCCTGCGGCATCTGCAAGACCGACCTGACCATCCACGACGGAAGCTTTCTGGCCAAGTTCCCCCTGGTGAACGGCCACGAGTTCGCCGGCGTGATCGACTCGGTGGGCAGCGCCGTCACCGAGTGGAAGGTGGGCGACCGGGTCACCGCCGACAACACCGAGCTGTGCGGCTACTGCGAGCCGTGCCGCAGCGACAAGCCCCTGTACTGCGAGAACTTCAACTCCCACGGCTGCAACATGCCCGGCGGCTTTGCCGAGTATGTGCTCATCAACCACGACAAGGTGTTCGCCCTCAGCGACAAGCTGTCCTTTGAGGAGGCCACCTTTACCGAGCCCACCGCCTGCGCAGTCCACGGCGTGGACCGTATCGCCCCCCGCTTCGGCGACTCCATCCTCATGTTCGGCGCAGGCCCCACCGGCATCATCCTGGCCCAGCTGCTCCGCCGGGCGGGGGCGGGCCGCATGGTCATCGCCGATCCCCACGCCGACAAGCTGGACATTCTGCGCAAGTACGGCTTTACCGACCTGGTGGTCATGGACAAGGCCGACCCGTCCAAGCACACCGCCGAGATCAAGGCCATCATGCCCAAGGGCTTCGACATTGTCATCGACGCCACCGGGGCCGCCTCGGTGTTCGAGTCCTGCTTCCACTTTGTCCACATGGGCAGCAAGATTGTGGCCTACGGCGTCTGCGCCGCCGACGCCAAGGTACCCGTCAGCCCCTACGACATTTTCAGCCAGGAGTACACCATCCTCGGCTCCTTCGCCCAGACCCACTGCTTTGGCCGGGCGCTGGAGTATCTGGAGAGCGGCGCGGTGCAGGTCAAGGAGTTGATCTCCCACGAGCTGCCGCTGGAGGACTACGGCAAGGGCCTGGACTACATCGTCCAGAAGCAGGCCCGCAAGGTTATCATTCACCCCTGAGAGCGCCTCCTCTCCGTGTGCCGAAAAAAGCCCGCCCGCCCCGGCTTGGGGTGGGCGGGCTTTTATGTTTCTCGCTAGGGCTCCACGTCCAGCATCGCCATGGTGGCGGGCATTTCGTGGGCGGTATTGACCTTCTCCTCGTCGGTGACCAGATCGAAGCAGGAGACGATGATCTTGTCCCCCCAGACGCACGGCTCGCCCGGCTCGTCCAGCTCGCCGTGGAAGCCGTCGGTGTCGGGGGAGCAGGCCATCCGCGTCACCCGGCCGTCGGGGGTGATGCGGGCGATGGCGTTGGCCGAGAAGTCGGCCACGTAGATGTTGCCGTAGGGATCGATGGTCATGCCGTCGGTGGACTTCAGGTTGGCCGGATCACAGGCCCACTTGCGGTTCTCCTTCACCGAGCCGTCGGGGTTGAAGGTGATTTTGTGCACCACCCCGTCGCCGAAGTTGCCGACGTAGAGGTTGCCGTCGTGGTCGAACACGATGCCGTCCACGCCGTACTGGCACTTGGGGTTCTCGGTGATAAAGGTGAGGAAGATGTGGGGATCGGCCAGGGTGTTGGTGCAGTGGATGCCCTCGGCGTCCAGGGGGAAGCGGTAGACACAGCTCATGAGCTTGCCGCTGTCCGTCTTCTGGCGGGTCATGCAGCTCTGGGTGATGTACATGTAGTCCCCCCAGATGCGGATGCCGTTGGGGTGCTCCATGTTGTCAGCCACCACGGTGCACTTCACCACCCCCGCGTCGTTGAGCCGCAGGCGGAGGATGCGCCCGGTGAACACCATGTGGGGCTCTCCGGTCCAGCCCGCGTTGTCCACCAGATAGAGGTCGCCGTCGGGGCCGAACTCGATGCCCATGGCCCGGGCCTCACCGGTGTACTCGTTGCGCGGCACGTCAAACCACTTCTTGATGTTGCGGTCCTTGTCGATTTTCAGCACGCAGCTGGGCATGGACAGATCCGCAAAGTTGGGACAGGACAGAATCAGGTTGCCGTCCCTGTCGATGGCCATGCCGTCGGGGGTGCACACCAGCTCCTCCGGCAGCAGGGTGAACAGCTTGGATGTTTGCATAAAGCGCATTGCCTCCTTTTACGCGGTCAGCTCCTTGAGGAACCGGCAGGCCCGGCCCGCCATCTCGTCCAGCCCGGCCTCCCCGGCCCCGCCGCTGAGATCCCGCCAGACCTTGATATCATAGGGAATGGTGCCCCCCATGAGCACGAAGGGTTCCATCACAATGGCCCCCCTGGTAGTTCACCTGCTTGAGGGCGGCGGCCATGTCCTTCCAGGGCAGGCGGTTGGTGGAGCCGGCGGGGCGGCGGTTGTTCTCCCCCACGTGGAAATGCCCCAGCCAGGGCCCCGCCTCCAGAATGGCGTCCACCATGCTGTCCTCCTCGATGTTCATGTGGAAGGTGTCCAGCAGCACCCGGGCGTTGGGACTGCCCAGGCGCTTGACAAACTCCACGCCCTCTTTGGCGGTGTTGAGCAGGTACTGCTCGAAGCGGTTGACCACCTCGCAGCAGTAGAGCACGCCGCAGTCCTCCGCCACCTTCATGAGCCGGGACATGGACTCCAGGGCAAGCTCCTCCTTGCGGCGCTTCTCGTCCAGGGTGATTCCGTGGTCGGGCAGGGCCTGCCACCCGGCGTAGGACACGCCGTTGAGGATGGTCGCCCCCACCTTGGGCATGCTCTCCAGGATGCGGGTGACATGGCGGATGCCGTTCTCCCGCACCGCCGGATCGTCGCTGGCCAGGTCGTATTTGGCCTCCAGGCCGATGGAATAGGTGATGCCCAGGCCGTTGTGATCGGCGCAGGCCTTCAGCTCCCGCAGCCTGGCGTCGTCGTAATAGCCCCACTCGGCGGAGGCCACCTCGCAGATGTCAAAGCCCAGCCAGGCCAGCTTCTCCATCAGGGGTATGTATGCAATCTCGTCCCAGTTGTGGCTCCAGAAGCCGTAGTGCATTCCAATCGGGTTCATGGCGCGCCTCACTGGCCCCGGGCAGCGCGAATCTTCTCCACAAACTGGCGGGCGGTCTCGGTAATCTTGCCGTAGTCGCCGGTCTTGGCCCCGGCGGTCAGGCTGCCGCCCGCGCCCACGGCCACCGCGCCGGCCGCAATCCACTCGGCCACGTTGTCCAGAGACACGCCGCCGGTGGGCATCAGCTCGGCCTGGGGGATGGGGCCGTGGATGGACTTGAGAATCTTCGGCCCGAACAGCTCGCCGGGGAACACCTTGATGATGTCCGCACCCGCCTCCATGCCGGCCACCACCTCGGCGATGCTCATGGCGCCGGGCATGCAGGCCACGCGGTAGCGGTTGCACAGGCGGACGGTGTCGCCGTTGAAGTAGGGGCTGACCACATACTGGGCGCCGGAGAGGATGGCCATGCGGGCGGTCTCGGGGTCCATGACGGTGCCCGCGCCGATGACAAAGTCGGTGCCGTCATACTCTCTGGCCATCTTCTCAATGATGGCGTTGACGCCGGGGGTGGTGTAGGTCAGCTCGATGCCGGCGCAGCCGCCCTCGATGCAGGCCTCGGCGATGCGCATGGCGTCGTCGGCGTCCTTGGCGCGGACCACGGCCACCAGGCCGCAGGAGCGAAGCTTGGCAAGTACCTGTTCCTTTTTCATGGGAAAAACCTCCTTACGCATTCTTGTGGGACGCCATGTACTCGTAGACGGGCAGCATGGCCTTGTAGCACACCTCAAATGCCTCCTTCACCGGGCCGTAGGCGGCCACGGCTTCGGGGTCGGGCTCCACCGTGCGGTTGAGCTCGAGCATCTGGTCGATGACCTCAAAGCCCTTGAACACCCCCACGCCCACGCCGCCGGTGACCGCGGCGCCCATGGAGGTGGCCTCCTCCAGCAGGACGGGCACCTTGATGCGGGCGTTGTAGACGTCGGCCATCATCTGGCACCAGAGGGCGCCCTTTGCGCCGCCGCCCACCACCAGCAGCTCGTCGATGGGGATGCTCTTACGGAAGGACTCCAGAATAATGTTCAGGTTGAGGGTGACCCCCTCCAGTACGGCCCGGAAGAGGTCGCAGCGCTGGTTCTCCATTTTCAGCCCCAGCCAGGCGGCGGTGGCGTCCGGGTTCCAGCGGGGGGCCCCGCTCCCCCAGCAGATAGGGCAGGAAAAGGACGCGTTGGCGCCTACGGGGCTCTTTGCCGCCTCCGCGTTGATGAGATCGTAGGGGCTGATGCCCTGCACTTTGGCCACGGCGGTCTCATATTTGGCCACCTGGCCCTTGAGCCAGTTGTAGGAACTGCCGCCGGCCTGCATGGTGCCGGTGGGCGAGTACAGCCCGGGGACGATGTGGGCCCAGGTGAAGGTGCGCATCTCCTCGTCAAAGAGGGGCTTCTCGCTGGTGGTGGCCACCCAGGCGGAGGTGCCGATGCAGCTAAAGGTGCGGCCCGGGCTGATGGAGCCGGCGCCCACGTTGGAGCACAGGCCGTCGCCGCCGCCCATGACCACCGGCGTGCCCGCCTTCAGGCCGGTCTGCCCGGCGGCCCAGGGGGTGACCTCCCCGGCCACGGTGGTGGAGGGGACGATCTCAGGCAGCTTGTCGCCGTCGATGCCCGAGGCGTTGACGATCTTGTCCGACCACTGGAGGGTGTTCAGATCAATGCAGGCGTTGGAGGTGGCGTCGGAGGGCTCGGTATAAAACTTCCCCGTCAGGCGCAGGACGATGAAGTCCTTGGCGTTGAGGACCTTGTAGGTCTTGGCATACACCTCCGGCTCGTTGTCCCGCACCCACATGAGCTTTTGCAGGCCGTAGGAGGCGCTGTTGCGGTGCCCGGCGATGTGGTAGAAGTCCCGCAGGGAGATCTGCTCCACCTGGTGACCCGCCTCCCGCGCGCCGGCGGTGGTCGGCCCCAGATGATGGAGGGCCGCAGGGGGTTGCCCTGCTTATCCACGCACAGGCACCCCATCATCTGGCCGGAGAAGGAGACTGCGGCGATGTCGCCGGGGTCGATGCGGGCCTTGTCAATGCAGGTTCGCGGCTGGTGACGCAGATGGCCTTCCAGAAATCCTCGGGATCCTGCTCGGCCCAGTTGGTGTTGAAGT
>ENA-OQIL01000381-OQIL01000381.1-human-gut-metagenome-genome-assembly--contig:-NODE-381-length-16755-cov-3.664602_pt1 | contig 16755 bp, 9 predicted proteins | sample MGYA00242583_ERZ504748 | MGnify/ENA primary metagenome ERZ504748 (study PRJEB26092, sample SAMD00036191) | human gut metagenome | host: Homo sapiens | study: EMG produced TPA metagenomics assembly of...
CATTTGACATTCCGCCGGCCAGTACGATCTTCTCGGGATCCAGCAGATTTATGTAGCTGGCAATGCCGATGCCGATGTATTCTCCCGCCCTCCTAACCAAGTCCAGTGCGGCCACATCCTGCTCCCGGGCGGCAGCGAACACAGTCTTGGCCTCCACCCGCTCAATATTGCCGCCTGCCAACTCCAGAATACGGGTTTTGACTCCGCTGGAAATCAGGTTACGGGCCTGCTGGGCGATCGCTCGCCCGGAGGCTACCGCCTCCAGGCAGCCGTTGTTGCCGCAGGTACACAGCGGCCCATCCTTCTCCACCGTGATGTGGCCCAGCTCCCCTGATGTCCCAGAGGCACCGACGCACAGCTCTTCGTTTTCAATGGCCGCTGCGCCGATGCCATAGCCAAGGTTGATGCAGATAAAATAGTGATACCCCACACCTGAACCAAAGAATTGCTCCCCCAGCGCCATAGCCCGGTTGGAGTTCTCCAGCCGCATAGGCCAGCGGATACTGGTCCGTTGTAAAAGCAGCCGCCCCAGCGGCTCCAAAAGCGCTACATCCTCCCAATGAAAATTAGGGGAAAAGAGTACCCTTCCCTGGTCCAGGTCCAGAATCCCCGGCACACCCACCCCAACGCCCAGGACCCGGTGGAGCGGGATACCGCTCTCGCGCAATAGCTGGTCAATCAGCTCTGCGGCGGTCTGAATGACCGCGTCGGCATCTTCCGGTACCGGAATGGGACGATTTGCCTTTGCAACAGGCATTCCATTGAGATCCATCACAAGCGCCCTCAGCACGGTTGGAGCAAAGTCGATCCCGACGCTGTAATAGCAGTCCCCAGCAAACTCATACATTTCGGGGCGCTTTCCGGACGCGCCCTCCTGCCTCCCACAGGAGCGTACAATACGGTTGTCCAACAACTCATCTGTGATCTTGATTGCGGTCGGCAGGCTCAGCCCCGTCCGGCGTGCGATCTCAGCCTTGTTGATAGCGCCTCTCTCCCAGATTGTTTTCAGCACCAGCCTCCGGTTCATCAAAGCTAAAGTGAATTTATCAACACGCACGTGAAAACTCCTTTTCCTCTGCCCATTCCCCTTTAAAATACCCCCAACGCTCTTATCCTTTTATACTAAGTTAAGTTAACTAACTTAACGAGGCAATTGTAGCGCTATGCATAAGAAATGTCAATCCCTCTTTTCTATTTTTGGCGTTTCGAATGATGCATCTGAAAACCTTTTGTATATTATACCGAAAGGTTTTTGAATATAGCATAAAATCAGGGGCGGCATTTTAGCAAAAATGCCGCCCCTGGTCTGATCCGCCGGAATCAATAGTAATGCTCAAGTCTTGGCACCCGCCAGCCGTTGTAAGAGATAATATGGGCCGCCCCAATGGCCGTTCCATAGTCGCCGCGGGTTCCCAAACGGAGCGTCACATGGCGTCCCGCCTGCCGCATCTGCCGCATTTGCATACTATGGGCTACCCGGTCGAAAAACAGCGGACCGTTTTTTGTCAGGCCTCCGCACAAAACGATACAGTCCGGATCCAGGATATTGATCGCCATGGCCAGTCCGATTCCGATATAGTCAGTAGCCTTGTCCACAATCGAGAGGGCTACCGCATCTCCCTTGGCCGCCGCCTCAAAGACCAGCTTGGCGTCAATCCGCTCCGATGCGCCGCCGCACCGCTCCCGCAGGCTGGTAGGGAGACCACTGCAAACGGCGTCTCTGGCCTGCAGGGCAATGGCCTCACCGGAAGCTACCGCCTCCAGGCAGCCGGAGTTTCCACAGGCGCAGAGCGGACCGTCTTTGCAGACAGTGATGTGTCCCAGCTCACCGCTGGTGCCGCTGCTGCCGTAGTAGAGCTGATTGTTCTGCATCAGAGCTGCACCGATACCGTGTCCAATGTTGACACATAAAACGGTATGGGTGCCGCTCTCTCCGCCATCCCCGCGCCAGCCACTCTCCGCTAGTGCCAGTGCCCGATTGGCGTTTTCGACCAACACGGGGTAGGACAGCCGGCTCTGAAGCCAGCTCTGAAGCGGAATATCGCTCCAGCCAAAGTCCGGGGAGAAGAGAATATGCCCGGTATCCCGCTCGATGAGGCCGGGCATCGCCACCCCCACTCCGGCCAACCGATCCAGTGCAACTCCGGATTCCAGCAGACTGCTCTGAATCCGCTCGCACAACCGGTCCACAAATGCTTCAACAGGCTGGACCTCCCCCGTTTCCACCATGGTTCCGTATACTACCTTCTGCGCCAAATTCATCAGCACCAGCCGTATGGTCCCACGGCCAATATCCACCCCCATATAATATTCGCTTTCGGGCACCACGCTTAACAATTCCGGCGGTTTTCCGCCGCTGCTCTTTCCCTTTCCCACAGCTCTCACCAGACCGCGGTTAATCAGATTTTCCGTGATGGTCATGACGGAGGGAAGGCTCAGCCCAACCCGTTTTGCAAGCGCAGCACGGCTGATGGGGCCCTCCAGAATGATCGTCCGCATAACGTTGCTCTTATTGGTGGGAGCTGCCCGATAGCGGTCGGCCCACGGGGTTTTGGGCATAGTGATACCTCCTTTTTTTACACTTTTCTAAAGTATATCGCATTCAAAATATATATCACAAGTAAACCGTACCATTTTTTGCAGATCAAGACGATTGACAATATCTCAGCCGTGTTTTAAAAACCGTTCTACCAAAAGTCTACCAGAAATGCCTTGGAATCCTTTGGGTTCCAAGGCGTTTTCACTTTTCCCGCTCCCGCATTGTCTACCAGACGTCTACCATAGGAACCTTTTGATTCTGTTTTCCCCGCCTTTTATATCCCTATCCCCCGAAAACTGCATTGTTTCCTCCCCTGTAAGGGGCGTCATACGCCCCTCTGGCTCAAAATTCAGAAGGAGGAAATCCAAATGAGAAACCTCAAGCGGGCTCTCAGCCTGGCTCTGGCGGCGATCATGCTCATCGGCATGATGGTTGTCTCCGCCAGCGCTACGGGCCTCGACGACTTTTCCGACAAGGACAAAGTCGTCAACAAGGATGCCGTTTCCATGCTCACTACTCTGGGCGTGATCAACGGCAAGGAAGACGGGTCTTACTTTGACCCCACCGGCAACGTGACCCGTGCCGAGATGGCGAAGATGATCGCCACCGTCCTGAATCAGGGCGCCGATGTGGACGGCCTGTATGTCGGGATGAACACCGGCCTGACCGACGTGAAGGGCCACTGGGCTGAGAGCTACATCAACTACTGCTACAGCCTGGGCATCATCGCCGGCCGCGGCAACGGCAAGTTTGACCCCGCCGCTACCGTTACCGGCAACGAGGCCGCCAAGATGCTGCTGGTGGCCGCCGGCTACGACGCGCAGCTCGAGGGCCTGACCGGCAACGACTGGGGCCATCAAGACCGCCTCTCGGCCTCTACCCTGGGGCATCTTTGATGACCTGACCGCTCCCACCGGCGATCCTCTGACCCGCGACAACGCGGCGCTGCTGATCTACAACGCTCTGGACATCGAAATGATCCAGAAGTACGAGAACGGCTACGCCATTGCCTTTGAGGATCACCGTACCCTGCTGTCCACCAAGTATGGCGTTTATAAGGTGGAGGGCGTGGTCACCGGCAACGAGTGGGCCCAGCTGGAGGATACCGACAGCGAGGACGCCCTGGCCACCGGCAAGACCAAGATGGATCACGTAAAGGTCTACAAGTCCACCACCAGCAACACCGTTGTGGGCGAGTATGAGGAGGAGAAGAACCCCGTTATCTTCAACGTGTCCACTCCCGTCGACATGCTGGGTCAGACTGTGACCATGTATGTGCGCAAGACTACCGTTCTGGCCAACTCCGAGGTTCTGGGCGTGTATGTGAACGGCAACAACAACGTGGTCAAGACCACCGCTGACACGCAGGACACCATGAAGGACTTCCTGAAGGGTACCGGCCTGAGCGTGGACGGCGATACCGCCTACTACGTCAACTACGGCGTAATGAAGGACGAGGCTGCCGCCACCAAGGCCATGGGCTTCGAGTCCGGCGACCGCTTCAACAGCGTGAAGGGCAAGACCAACGGCTACGGCGTGGAGCTGACCGCCATCGACAACGATAACGACGGCGAGGTTGAGTACGTGCTGTACCTCCAGGAGACCCTGTCCCAGGTCATCGCCAAGAGCGACTCCAAGGAGACCACCACTCTGAACACCTTCAACTCCAACAAGGCCATTGACAACGAGGACATCGTGACTGAGGCCGACCTGGCTGAGGGCGACCTGGTTCTGACCGTCTCCTACGGCGGCCGCTACTATGTCTCCGAGCCCCAGGTGATCACCGGCCAGATGGAGTCCTATGCTGCCAACAAGGAGAAGGAGCAGACCATCACCGTGGGCGGCACCGAGTACCACCCCTCCTACATCCAGTACAAGGCTGACACCGCCGACAACACCTATGAGTTCGACGTGCTCAAGTGCGACAACGGCGGCGTGGAGTTCGACTCCGACTACGACTTTATCCTGGACAGCAACGGCAACGTCATTGCCTACCGTCCCTCCGAGCAGGGCCTGTACGACTACGCCCTGGTTCTGGACTCCGGCTATGAGCCCGGCGCCTTTGCCTCCGATGCCTCCGGCAAGATCAAGGTCCTGCTGGCCGACGGCACCGAGGGCGTCTACACCCTGAACTTCTCCGCCTCCGCCAAGAACGTGGGCGAGCAGGTTGCTGACGTTCTCACCACTAACAGCCATACTGAGAAATACAGCAAAAATCAGGGCATTCAGGAGCTGAAGGGCTTCCTGGGCACCTCCGACTCCGACAACTCCGCTACCGCCCCCTGGAAGACTCCTGTTGAGACTGGTAATACCGGCGCCTTTGTCAACAAGAACATTGATACGACTGGTACTGCTGGTATCAACGACGCCGACTACAAGGACGGCCGCGCTGCTGGCTATGTCATCGCCTACTCCCTGAACGATGACAATGTGCTGACCATTAAGTCCATCGTGGGCAGCAACGACGAGGTTTCCGCGGTGACCAGCGTCTTCAACCCCGCCGACGTGAAGCAGCAGGCCATGAGCAGCGCCTATGAGACCGGCGCCGCCCGTATCCGCTACAACAGCAACAACAGCCAGATCACCGTAGACAAGAACACTGTGGCCTTCTATTATGACAACAGCACTCCCAGCGATATCACCTACGGCGTGGCTGTCGGCTACAATGAGATGGCTCATGTGGATAACAACAAGATTGTTTCCGCCCGCTTCCTGGACAGCAAGTCCACCCTGGCCTCCACCGTGCTGTTTGACGCCGAGGGCGTGGCCGTGGAGAAGGACTATGCCTTCGTTCTGAGCCGCAGCAGCGTGGACAGCAAGTATGCCACCCTGAACGTGGTTCTGATGGACGGCACTGTGACCACCCTGAAGATCACCCGCGACGACTACAACAGTATCTTCAACACCTCCGACGATTTCAGCATTCCCTATGCCTACACCACTGACGGCAACGGTGTTTCCGACCTGACCAAGCCCAACTTCTCCAGCGATGACAACCAGGCCAGCAACCTGGAGATCGTCCGCGGCTATGCCCGTCAGCTGCGCACCGGCACCGTGGCCCTCTACACCGACAAGACCATGACCAACCTGGTTACCGGTACTTACGGCGACGGCACCTTCACCTATGAGGGCAACATCTGGAACGTGGAGGACGTGGACAACAGCTATGAGAAGGCTCCTGTCGGCTCCTTCTCCGAGAACGTGGGCCGCGAGGTTGTCATGGTCATCGACAGCGACAAGAACATTGTCCGTGCCGCCTACATCCTGAGCACCCTGGACGGCGTGTATGCCGCCAATGCCAACATTACTGTTCAGCCTGCCGCGAACTCCAATATTACCGAGAACCAGGCGCTGACCCTGTCTGTGACCGCCACCGCTCCCGGCACTCTGAGCTACGAGTGGTTCAAGAGCGCTGACAACAGTACCAACACCCCCAACGACGACACCTCTCTGGTCAATGTGGCTGGCTACACCGGCGCCAAGACCAACACTCTGAGTGTTGCCGCCAACACCCTGTCTGCCGGTTCCCACTACTTCTATGTGAAGGTGACCAACACCGAGACCGGCAAAATCGAGAGCGTCGTGGTCAGCAATCTTGCCACTGTGACCGTGGGTACTTACACCGCCAAGACCATCAGCTACAGCACTGCGGATGCCACCAAATTTGCTGTTTATGCCGGCAACAGCCAGACTCCTCTGACCGAGGAGGACAGCCGTTCCGGCAAGCAGGTGACCATCCCCGCTGATGCCACCACCGTTGCGATCCAGAACTCTGACTGGAATGCTGGAGAAAACTACGCCTTTAATGGCAAGAACTACGAAGTGGATTCCGACAAGTGCATCACTGTAAATGTGGGTGATCTTTCTAACGGTGACACCCCGATTAGCTCCAGCAATTTCACTCGGGTGTATAAGGCTACCTATGAGGTTCCCGGCGCTCCCTATACAAGCGCTGCGGCTCCCGATGCCGAGTTCGATGCTACCTCTGTGACCGCTCCTGCGGCACCTGCTGCTGAGACTGGCTACCAGTTCCTGGGCTGGTATGATGCCACCAACAGCAAGGTTTACAAGCCCGGCGCTACTGTGACTCTTGGCGGTAGCGATGTTACTCTGACCGCTGTGTACGGTTCCACCGTCATGGAGGCTGGCGCTAACGATAAGGACGCTTCCAACGGTCTGGCCACCGCGCAGTTTAAGTTTGACATCTCTGCTGACATCAGCGCCAAGATTACCAAGCTGACTGCAACTGCCAGCACTGTTGGCGGTGCGACTCTGGGAGGTGGCAAGGACACCAATTCCGTTGCCTTTGCTTCCAACGAGATTGCCCTCACCTTCACGAGCGATGGCGTTGACCTGAGCGGAGCCGCTACGGGCAATACCATTACCTTCAGCATCACTATCTCCTATGAGGCTGGCGGTACGCTGACCCCTGGTGATATTACCTACACTTACGCCTGACCATATTGAAACATCCCCCCGGGCTATGCCCGGGGGGATGTTCTATTTCACCGCGAAATAATGGTATTTGGTGCCGCTGTAGTTCATATAGGAGCGGTTCCGGCTGTCCTGGGTAACGGCGAAGCCGCTGGCCTGGATCTGGATGGCGGGCGTGCATGGTCCGTTGATGTCCTGATAGAACACTGGCCAGCCGTCTACCGCCAAGCCGCCGCTGATGCTTTCGCCGCCGTTGCTTCCATAGCGGTTGCCAAGCGCCATCTCCACCAGAACCGCCCTGGGCCGGAATCCCAGGTGAATCGTGCGGCTGGCGGCATTGTCGCCGGTATAGGCTCCTGTGCTGATCTCGGCCTTCTCCCGTTCCAGCCGCTCCGCCTGGGCCTTGGCGGCCGCATGCCTGTGTCGATCCTGGCAAAGTCCTGATTGAAGTCCGTCCGCAAAAAGCTGTCGGACGGCTCCCATTGGTGCAGTTGATAGTGTTCCGTATAATTTGCCATATTTTTTACATCTCCTCCCTACGTAGGGACACCCCACTATCCGCCGCACGCCCAAACCCGGACAGTCTACAGCCGTGTTTGGAGATTCCGTCTACCAAATGTCTACCACCTGAGGCCCTGAAACCCTTCTGGTTTCAGGGCCTCAGCCCTTTTTCCCTGTCAGGATTGTCTACCAAATGCCTACCAAGTAAACCTTTTCATGCCGTCACCGAGTTTTTTAGGTGAAAACGAGCAGATATTTGTACCTATTTCTCCTTTGTAAGGGGCGTTATACTTGACTGAAACGCGCAGTCGTGAGTAGGATGCCCCGAAAGCTCAAAATTTAGAAGGAGGAATTCCAAACATGAGAAACCTCAAGCGGACTCTCAGCCTGGCTCTGGCCTCCGTCATGCTCGTGGGCATGATGAGTGTCGGCGCCAGCGCGGTGAACGCGAGCGATTTCACCGATGCGGATGAGATCGTAAACAAGGACGCCGTTTCTACCATGACTGCCCTGGGCATCATCAATGGTAAGGAAGACGGCAGCTACTTTGACCCCACCGGCAACGTGACCCGTGCCGAGATGGCCAAGATGCTCTGCGTCGCCATCAACGGCGGTGTGGATCCCGTGCTGGGCGTCAAGGACACCCCCACCTTTACCGACATCAAGGGCCACTGGGCAGAGTCCTACATTGAGTACTGCGCCGCCAACGGCATCATCGCTGGCCGCGGCAACAACAAGTTTGATCCTACCGGCACCGTGAGCGCCACCGAGGCCGCCAAGATGCTGCTGGGCGTGCTGGGCTACAACGCCGAGAAGTCCGGCCTGGTGGGCAACGACTGGGCCATCAACACCAACGTGCTGGCCAACCAGAACGGTCTTTACAAGAACCTGTCCAATCTGAACGCCAACACCCTGCTGACCCGTGACAATGCCGCCCAGATGATCTACAATGCTCTGGACGCCAACATGGTTGAGCTGAACGCCGCTGGCAACTACACCACCAGCCAGTACAGCTACACCGGCACCGAGTCCGTCGTGACCGGCACCGAGCGCGTGTGGGTGCTCACGATCAAGGAGAACAACTGCACTGATTCTGGGATCAAGGCTGCTGTTGATGCCCTGAGCGGCTCCGTGTACAACAGCCGCAGCGACGCTGACGAGACCGTGAAAGAGGTCGCTGGCGCTGAGCTCAGCAAAGTCAAGTACGCTCTGGAGCAGAAGACCCAGAATGTTTACGGCGAGAACACCGTGACCAAGTACGCCGACGAGACCATGGGCCACAAGTACCTGTCCCTGATCACCGACGGCGACGCTGTGCTGACCGACGTGGAGAAGGACAGCAAGGGCACTTACACCCTGTACATGAATGGCATCACCACCAAGGGCCAGTACACCAAGGTCGAGGGTGACTACAGCAACCTGATCGGCCAGAAGGTCGAGGTTCTGTATAAGGACAGCGAGAATGTGTACGGCGTCTATGCCTCCACCGACAGCTCCCTGATCGTGGAGAGCACTGCTGGTAAGGTTGAGGCTGTCAAGAACGGCGAGGTCAAGATTGACGGCACCACCTACAAGGTGGACAGCAATGTGACCACCACCGCTCTCTACACCGGTAAGCTGATTGACGGCCTGAATGTGGGCGGCAACAAGGCCGCCGCTGTGAAGGCTTACGACAATGACGACAACGGCAAGATCGACACCGTCGTTTACGTCCCCTTCACCGCCGCCAAGGTGACCTACGTGGGCGAGAAGTCCTTCAACACCGACGTGGCTGGAACCAACATCAAGTTTGAGGACGTGAACGCTTACGACGATATGGCCAAGAACGACTATGTCATCAAGAGCGACGCCGCCAACACCGTGGATGACACCGATACTTATGTCCTGGCTGAGACGGTCGAGGGCAAGATCGAGGCCACCAAGAGCGACTCCGTCCGCATTGACGGTACCTGGTACAACTATGTTACCACCACTCCCGACAAGGATCTGGCTCTGGACAGCACCGTGAAGGCCGCTGTGCTCAACGGCTACATCGTGAAGTCCGAGGTTGTCACCTCCAGCCACGAGCTGCAGGATTACGCCGTGGTCGTGAAGACTGACACCGATATCAACGGCCCCCAGGCCAAGCTGCTCTTCGCCGACGGCACCACCAAGGTGGTTACCACCGACAAGAAGTACACCGATACTATGGGCCTGGTGACCTACGAGGTCAAGAAGGGCGAGTACGTCCTGACCGAGGCCGTGACCGACAGCGCCGACAAGGCCGGCTTCGACAAGATTGTGACTGGCAAGTATGTCAACAACTCTGGCAAGGGCAAGATTGGCGGCGAGAGCATCGCGGACGACGCCGTGATCTTTGTGAAGGATAGCGCGGGCAAGTTCTCTACTATGGCCGGTTCCGACTTTGCCAAGTACAGCACTACCTCTGTGGTGGACCAGAATATCACTGCTTACGCTAACAAGGACAACTCCACCGGCTACAACAGCATTGTTCTGGCTTATGTGGAGCTGACCGGGACTGTCAACTCTATCACCAGTAACTACGGCTATGTGACCAGCGCCGTGTCCACTACCAAGAACGATGACGGCGAGACCGTGTCTTCCTTCACCTTCTGGGATGGCGCCACCGAGCACAAGGACATCATGACCGACGAGAAGGTTTCCCTGTCCAAGGGCGACATCTTTACCTACGAGGAGAACAAGGACGGCAGCTACACTGTCAGCGAGGTCGACAACCTGCTGCGTACCGCCATCATCGCCTACAACGAGAAGAACGGCGATATCCGCTTCACCGACGCTTCTCTGAACAGCGCAGGCAGCAATGTCAACGCTGAGATCACCGACGATACCGTTATCATCGGCATCAACAGCGACGACAAGGCCGGCGTTGAGGGCGTGGTGCCCACCATCGCCATCGAGACCGCTACCTCCGGTGTCTACCAGGCCAACGCCTACTATGTGATGGGCGTCGCCGACGAGGTGAAGCTGCTGGTGGTTGACACCTACGGCAACATCCCCGCGGTTGACAGCGTAACTACTGTTACCGACGAGAGCAATCTCGGTACTGCTCTGAAGCAGTACACGGATGTGACCTTTGAGGGTAATGCTACTATTTCCAGCAAGCTGGAGATCCCCGCTGGTGCCACCCTGAACGTCAAGGGTGATCTGACCGCAAATGCTGCTATCGTTGGCAACGGCACCCTGAATGTGACTGGCAATATCAGCGACACCAGCAAGGTCAGCACTCAGCTTGAGTCCACCAAGACCGGCGAAACTGTTTCCGTGTCCGGCGGTGTGGTTCTCGGCGACGTGACCGGCAATGTCGGCTCCGGTAGCGCTCTGTACTCCGGCGATCAGGTTAAGGGCAAGGTTATCGTTCAGATTACCGTTCCTGCGGATGCGGTGACTGACGGCACCTCTAAGATTAAGTTTGACGGTTCCGAGCCCTCTACCCCCACGCTGACCAATCGTAGCGACATTTATCTGGCTATCGATATGAGCCAGTCTGGCCAGAAGGTTATCACCATTGACAAGGACGGCGATTGGAGCTCTACTACTAACGATGTGTATACCCTCACCGTGAAGTGGTAATCTAACTGCAATCGGCTTATTACGAAGAGAGCCGCCCCCGATTGGGGGCGGCTCTTTTTGTTAGTGGAAGGCTATATAGTAGTAGCTCATTCCGGATCGGTTTGCGTCCGCGTAGAATCTGCCCTCTATCAGGTCGCCGCGGGCCACCCGTATTCCGCTGCTGGTGATCTCCACCAGGTTTCCGTCCCGCATGGTGACCGGCGCTCCTTGCAGCGCCAGGCCGCCATAGGTATACATGTCGGACTGCATTGCGCCGTCCTGCCTTACCACAAAGACTGCCCGGGGCGATACCCCCAGCGAAATATCCCGGCTTCGGGCGTCATCCCCTGTATAGCTTCCACTTAGAATCTCAGGCTTTAAGGCCAGTGCTTTATCCAGCACACGGAAATCCTCGTTGAAATCCGTACGCAGGAAATTGTCCTCCGGCTCCCACTGGTGCAGGTGATAGTGTTCGGTATAAGCTGCCATTTTCATTCCTCCCGCAGGGGGGCCGGGCAGCGCCTTTGCTGTACTGGAAAACGCGGCCCCTGCGGGAAAGGAACCCCGCGTCCGGCTGTCTACCGGACGCGGGGATGGCCTTGCCTGCGGAGGGGGTAATATAGATGGCAAACTATACAGCGCACTATCACCTGCACCAGTGGGAACCGGAGGACAGCTTTTTACGGAGAGACTTCAACGAGGATTTTCAGAAAATTGACGCGGGCCTCGCCGGACGGGGAGATTGCAGCCTTCTGTTCGGCTCTTATGTGGGTACGGGAACTTGCGGCCCGTCCGAGCCTACCGTACTTACACTGGGGATTCCAGCCAAGGCGCTTTGGGTAAGCTGCGGTTCACGCCACGCTGTCTTTCTGAGGGGGAACACGCAGGCGGTTAATTTCAGCACCAGCGATGGAGAGCTGCTTGAGGTGGAGTGGACTCAAGACGGCCTGAGCTGGAAGCTGGGGGGAGGACTTTACAATCACGACTACCAGCAGCTCAATGAAAAGGGAACCACCTATTATTACGCGGCGCTATACCAAGAAAGCAAGGAGGCCCCGGGAAATACCCGGGGCCTCCTTGCTTCTTGGGGTTTGGTGATCAGAACTCAGCGGATAGTGAAGGTACCGCCAATCAGCTCATCGCCGGTGGTCGTATTGACAATCGTCCAAGTATAAGTGCCATCGACAAGCGCCTTATCGCTCATCTCATAGCCCTTGGAGGAATTATTGATGCCTTCACCAATGACCTGCACATAGAAGTAATGGAAACCAGTGGTCACACCTTTGGCATCTTCCTTGTACATCAGATTACCCTTGCTGTTCTTGATGGACAGAGCAACATCCTGAGCATCCTTGTCAGTAATGCGGAAGGTGAAGAACATGTTGTCGGTGATTTCACCGCCGATGTCATCCTTCTTATCCTCAGGCATCTTGGTCAGAACATAGGCACCATTGGCTTCGCTGCTCAGATCAGAGGCGTTAACAACGGTAGCAGTATTTACACCGCTGCCGGAAATCTCAGCCTTGTCGCTGCCGGAGGAGGTGGTGGAGCCGTAGAAGATGGTGACGATCTCGCCGTTCTTCACGATGGCGGTAACCGTCATGCCCTTCTCCACATCACTCAGAGAGCCAGTCTCGATCTTCTTGCCCTTGGTGACGGCATAGACCTCTACATCGTCGGAAACAGCGTAGCTCTTGCCGCCCAGGTCGATGATACCATCCTCGGCCTCAGCCTTGACCTCCACGCCGGGAAGCTGATAGGTGTCGTCAGTAGCCTTCTTGCTGTACTCCTCGCAGGCAGAGGCATCCAGAATCTCGTTCTCAGCATCCGCATAGGCGATAACGTTCAGCAGAATATCGGTCTTCAGGACATTGCCGCTGGGATAGCTGTCCTTCAGCTCCTCATCCATCTTGACAGTGGTGATCTCGCCGTTGACAACAGCCTTGTACTCGTAGTAGGTGTTGTCGCTGTCCTTCACCTTGGTGCCGGCCTTGGAGCTGAGGACATACACGATGTCGTCAGAGCTCGCGGACACATCGGAGATGAAGACCATGGTAGCCACAGTGCTACCGCTCTTGCAGTAGTAAACAAAGTTGCCGCTGTTGTCCTTCAGGTCGGGAACATTGGCATAGCCGGTGTAGGACTTATAGGTGGCCTTGCTGCCGGTGCCGGTCTGCACCAGGAAGACGGTCTTGCTGTTGGCGTAGACAGTCTTAGTGTCCAGAGTCATGGCGGACTCGCCCTTGTTGATCTCGACCTTCTTGTTCTCGGCCAGACCAGAAGTGCTGACCGCCCTTGATGGTGTATGATGTCCTTGGAGTTCTTGCTGTACTCTACGATGTAGCCCCGCATGTTTTTCAGAGCGGTTTCCTTTGCACTAAAGTTACTGCCGCTCAGACAGTCCTCATCGACCTCGGCCTCGACCACGGTGCCGTCGGCCAGCAGAAGCTTGGCATAGTAGGAGCTCTCGTCGTCATAGCGGCCCTCATCGGCACCGGTGTTCACGACGTAGGCGTAGTCGCTGGAGGCCTTGGATACGTCGACCTTAATGACATAGCCATAGGAATCCAGGTACAGGTCCAGCACGCTGTCGACCTTGACATCACCCTTATTGGACATCTTCGCGCTGTACTTGTAGGTCTCGCCGTCAGCCACGAAGCTGGAATCGCCGGTGGTCTTGGTGACCTCGACGCCCTCAACCACCTCGGCCAGGGTCATGGTCTGGATCTCACCATCAGCCATGGTGTAGAGAACCACGTCGTCCTTCTCGAAGGACTCAGTCTCAAACTTCTTGCCGTCCACGGTGACATAGCGGTCATCGCCGTCCTTCGCGGCGGTAACCTTGGAGATCTCGCCCACGTAGGTGTTGATGACCACCAGGGTCACGTTGTCGTCGTTGTCCACAAAAGCCTCGACCAGAACGCCGTTGCCGCCGAGCTCGTCGTCGCTGTTGCCCTTCTCGATGGTGAAGGTGCCATTGGCCTTGCCGTCCTCGGTCACATCCACAGTAGTGGTCTTATCCAGGCCCAGGTCGGAGTACAGGGTCTTGGAGCTGACCTTCTCGGAGTAAGAGGCGTCGGCGGTGGAAGCATAGGTGCCGATCTCCTTGGTGCCGTTCTTCCACTGGTCGGAGGGACGGCCGAAATCGTCGTGGTTATTGCTGTTCAGGGTCAGGTCAGAGAAGTACTTCTCGCAGAACTGCTGCACCTCGTCCTTGTCGCCCTTCACGGTGCGGTAATCATCGGTCGTGCTGTTGGCGACCTTCACGGGGGCGGAAGCACCCACGATAACCTGCATGCCGTCGGAGCCGATGACAGTGGTGCCCTTGTTGGTGTAGTACACAGTGTCGGCGGTCAGGGTCTGGAACGCCATCTGGGCGGCCTGCTCACGGGTCATGGCGTCGGCCAGCACGATGCCCTTGGGGGCGATGCCCGCGTTCACCGCGTCGGCGGCCACGTTGATGGCCCAGTCGTTGCCCACATAGTTGGCAACCTTCGCGTCATAGCCCAGGGCCACCAGCATCATCTTCGCAAAGGCCAGGCCGGTCAGCTCGCCCTCGGGGTCGAAGTTGCCGTTGCCGGTGCCCGCCAGGATGCCCTGCTGCACGCAGTAGCCGATGTAGCCCGCAGACCAGCGGTTGGCCGCCACGTCCTTGAAGGTGGTGGAGTTGGTGCTCAGCTTATTGGCGTCCTCCTCGCCCAGGAGCATGACAGCCACGATCTTGGCGGCCTGCTCACGGGTCAGGATGCCGGTGGGGTTGAAGGCGCCCTTGTCGGTGCCCTCGAACACACCGATGGCGGTCATCACATCAACCGCCTCAGTGTTGGTGATTTCAGCAGAGTCGTTGAAATCACTGCTCACAGCGCTGGCGGAGACGACCATCATGCCCACAATCAGGGCCATGGCCATTACCAGGCTGAGAGTCCGCTTGAGGTTTCTCATTTGGATTTCCTCCTTCTGAATTTTGAGCCAGAGGGGCGTATGACTCCCCTTGCCTCTGTACGCATGATAAAGCATCTTTCGCAAAAGGTCAACACCTCCGGCGCATTTGTAACAAAGCTGTAAAACAACGCCCGTTCCCTGCCAAACCGACCAGAACCGGCCGTTTCCCCTTTTATTATATATAGGTGTCCGGTGGTACGGCGACGTACCGCCGGACATTTTTTTGCCTCCGGCGGGCCCGCCCACAACACCCGGCATCCGTAGGGGCGGCCTTTATGGCCGCCCGCGGGCGGGGACAAGCCCCGCCCCTACGTAATGCGCCTTTCTTTGCAGGGGCCGCCGGGCAGATCGCGGGCGGGTGTGGGCACCCGCCCCTACAGGCCGGGGCCGTTCGCTGTGTGCCGGTGTCCCGCACCTTGTTTTCCCGTAGGGGCCGATGCCCACATCGGCCCGCCGCTCCGGCCGGGTGCAGAGAGCGGGCGGGGACAAGCCCCGCCCCTACGTCCAAGCGACGCAAGACAGCCCGCCGGAAACGAAATCCCGGATGTAGGGGCGGCAAAAACAGTTTTGGAAACTGCGGAAACTTTTGGGCGTTTTTTTCGTCTAATAGATAGCCGCGGCAAATTTAAGGTTTCCTTAAGAACTTGTCACTGCTTTGTAATGCCAAGCCCCGCGGCTTGTGGTACAATGGTAAATGCAATCCAATCGCCAATCTTTAGGGAGGAACAGACATGACCGAACAGCAGACCCCAGTGATGACCCCGCCGGCCGCGCCCCCGGCCGCCCCCACTGGGCCGAAGAAGAAACGCAAGGGCCGGGGCAAGACGATCGCGGGAATTCTCATTGTCGCCGCCATCGCCATCGCGCTCGTCGTGCTGGTGTGGTACTTTGTATTCCGGGAGGACGGCTCCAAGGGCGAGGTCATGACCGACTTCGTCACCCGGGGCTCCATCCAGTCCATGGTGGAGGGCAGCGGCACCACCAAAGCCAAGGACTCCGCCACCGTCACGCCCGGCTCGGGCACCATTCTGGAGCTCTTCGTCCAGGAGGGCGACCAGGTGACCGCGGGCCAGCAGCTCTACCGTATGGACGACACCACCGCACGCGACGCGGTGACCGAGGCCCAGAAGTCGGTGGACAACTGCAACAAGGAGCTCCAGGCCGTCTATGACAAGATCGCGGAGCTGAGCATTACCGCCCCCCACGCGGGCAACCTGCGGGAGGTGGCCGACCTCAAGGTGGGCGACACCGTCAACGAGGGCGACACCATCGCCACCCTGGTCAACGACACCAAGCTGCGCCTCTCCCTGTACTACAGCTACGCCTATGAGGGCGACATCAAGGTGGGTCAGACCGCGCAGATCTCCATCCCCGCCATCATGGCGCCCGTCACCGGCAAGGTGGAGCAGATCAACAAGGTGCGCTTTGTCTCCCCCGAGGGCGCCACCCACTTCGAGGTGGTGCTGGTGCTGGACAACCCCGGCACCCTCGCCGAGGGGATGGACGCCTCCGCCGGCCTCACCGCCGCCGACGGCACCCCCATCTACCCCTACCAGAACGGAAAGCTGGAGTACTACGAGTCCACCAAGATCACCGCCAAGGCCACCGGCCCGGTGGAGCGCGTCAGCCTGCTGAACTACGGCGACGTGAAGGCCGGGCAGCTCCTGGTGCAGCTGGGCGCCAAGGACACCGACGAGGAGATCGCCTCCAAGGAGAACGCCCTCAAGGCCGCCCAGGAGAAGCTGGAGGAGGCCACCAAGGAGCTGGAG
>ENA-OQIL01000382-OQIL01000382.1-human-gut-metagenome-genome-assembly--contig:-NODE-382-length-16708-cov-2.264459_pt1 | contig 16708 bp, 15 predicted proteins | sample MGYA00242583_ERZ504748 | MGnify/ENA primary metagenome ERZ504748 (study PRJEB26092, sample SAMD00036191) | human gut metagenome | host: Homo sapiens | study: EMG produced TPA metagenomics assembly of...
CAAGAAGACTTTGTAGGCAGATGCTCCGGCATTTTCGACGCTCAGGTGTTCCCAGGAGGACCCTGTCCGCCCCAGTCATCGTCCCGCCTCAACAGCTGGGTGTCAGACCATACCGCAGGCATGATCCCCCAGATCATCCAGCGGCCCTTCGGGGAGGACGCCGCCGCCCTGATGGTCAATGCCCTCTACCTGAAGAACACCTGGGCGACCAAATTCGACCCCAGCGACACCGTTACACGGGACTTCACCCGGGCCGACGGAACTGCGGAGCCCCTGGACTTCCTCCAGCACTTCTCCCGCTCTCTGACCTATCTCCAAAGCGGCAGCGACGAAGGCGTCCTCCTCCCCTATGACGACGGGCGGCTGGCTTTCTTCGCCCTCATGCCCCGGCAGTCCTCCGGCGTCCCGGACTTTGAGCGCTGGCTGTCCTCCCTCACCGGGGAGGGGCTGTCCGCCCTCCTCTCCGGCAGGGAGGAGACCTTCTTCCTCCGCCTGTCCCTGCCCAAATTTGAGCAGGAGTGGTCGGGAGAGCTGAAAGACGCCCTGGCCGCTCTTGGACTGACGGACGCCTTTGACCCGGCCCTGGCCGACTTCTCCCTGCTGGGGGATGACCCCAGGGGGTACTACCTCTCCCAGGTGATCCATGCCGCCAGGATCGAAGTCAATGAGGAGGGCACCGAGGCGGCGGCCGCCACAGTGGTTGCCGCGGCATCCGGCGCCGCCCCGCCCCAGGAGGGCGTCACCCTGATCTTCGACCGCCCCTTCCTCTATGGCATCGTGGACCTGCAGAACGGAGTGCCCCTGTTCCTGGGCACGTTTGAAGGCCTATGATCCGTCAGGGCCCTATGTCGAGATCACGGGGCGCGGCCTGATTCCAGGCCGCGCCCCTCAGCTTATGAAAAAAGCCTCCCAGAGTTCGCACACGCAGGCGCAAATCCAGTTCTGACCTGTTTTCCCCGGCGGCATGTACGCCGGGGGAAAAACACTTCTCAGGCTGCAGATGTGGGGTTTGTCCGCCGCAGGCGGTCAGGCCCTGCGTGCGGCAGGCTACTACTTTTTCGACAGCCTCTCTGCGTTACACCTCTCCCAGCAGGCGCTGGTAGTGCTTATAGAGGGCGGAAAAATGTCCCTCATACCCTCTGGACCAGGGCTTGTTCTTGCCGCAGAAGTGGAGGAACACCGTGTGGTCCATCACCCAGTCCATATCCTTCTCCCCGTGGCTGCCCAGCCAGTAGCGGTCATATCGCCGGGCGTCATAGTTCCACACACTGTCGTCCACACCCAGGATCCGGGTGCCGTACAGGCCGTTGAGGATGTCCTGGTCCGGCAGGATCAGCCGCTCCTCGTACTCCCTGGCGTAGGCGAAAATATCTGCCGGGCGCATCTCCTTCCGCATCTGGGGAAGGTTCATCAACAGCACACCGGAGTTGTAGTAGCTCTCCGCCTCATAGTTGGACAACCTGATCTTGTTTACATAGTCAGACATCCCGGTCAACCCGCTGTGGCTGGCCGCCGCCAGCAGGCTGTCTCCCAGCTGTGTCTCATACAGGGGCCGCACCGGCCGGATCACCAGGATATCCGGGTCCAGATAGAGCACCCTGTCCAGTTCCCGGGGCAGCAGCTCTGCCGCCAGAAGGCGGTAGTACATGGCCCGGGAGTAGTACCGCACTACCGGTGCGTCCGTGAACAGGCCGTCCGGGACCTCCAGCGGGTGCAGCTGGCTGTGGTGGGCCCGGCACAGCTGGGAAAGCTCCTCCACCTGTGCCCCGGTCAACCCCTCTTCGATCATATAGATATGAAATTCCTCCCCTGGATCATTGAGAAACAGGGAGCCCAGCAGCACCCGCAGCGGTCCCAGGTAATTCTGATCCAATGTCACCAGCAGATCCATACGTTCCTCCTCTTCCGCCGCCTCCCTGGCAGCGGGTACAGGACCGGCATCCGGCCCCGTTATTTTCCGTCCTTTCCGTTCTGATACAGCCAGAGGGCCACGATCCCCGCCATCACCAGCGCCATCAGCCACTCTATCATGGTGCTCCCCCTCCTTTTCGTTCTATGATAGCCCGCCGCCTCCTCTTCCGTCAAGGTGTTTTTCAGTTGACATAACTTTCAACAGAGTTTATTTCCCTTTCACCCGTTCCGACTGCCCTCCCCAGCCGCCGCCCTGGGGTGGGAAACAACCAAACTGACAAAAAGCCCCGGCGCGCATGCGCCGGGGCTTTCTCACTGGACGTGCTGTTCCTGTTGGGGAAGGAGCGATATTACACCAGCGTTCCGCTGTCCTCCTGGGTGTCGGCAGCGGCCTCCACCTCAGGCTCCTCCTCGGCGAAAAAGCCCTCCTGCTTCCGCCTCCTCCAAAGGGGCTCGGCCTCCACTGCGCCGGCGGTCCCCGCGGTGATCAGATTGCCGTTCTCGTCGATGGGGTCGTCCTTGCGGTACTGTGCCAGTCCGGAACCGGCGGGGATCAGCTTGCCGATGATGACATTCTCCTTCAGCCCCAGCAGGTGGTCCACCTTGCCCTTGATGGCGGCCTCGGTGAGCACTTTGGTGGTCTCCTGGAAGGAGGCGGCGGACAGGAAGGAATCGGTGGCCAGAGATGCCTTGGTGATACCCATGAGCAGACGGGTGCAGGTGGGCAGGCGCAGGTCCTCGCCCATCTCGTTCTTTTCCCCGGCCTCCATGCGGGTCCTCACAGCCTTCTCAGCGTCCCAGAACTCGATGATGTCGATGGTAGCGCCGGAGAGCAGGTCGGAATCTCCCGCGTCCTCCACCCGGACCTTCCGCATCATCTGGCGGATGATGACCTCGATGTGCTTGTCGTTGATGTCCACGCCCTGCTGACGGTACACTTTCTGGACCTCGCGGATCAGATAGTTGTGACAGGCGGACAGCCCGCGGATGCGCAGCACCTCGTGGGGGGACAGGGCACCCTCGGTGAGCTGGTCGCCCTTGGCCACCACGTCGCCGTCCTTGATGCGCAGGCCGGCGGCATAGGGCAGGGCATAGGTCACCACCTCGCCGTCGTCGGCGGTGATGGTCACGTTGCACATAATGTTGCGCTTGGTCTCTTCAATGGACACCCGGCCGCTGATCTCGGCCAGCTGGGCCATCTTCTTGGGCTTACGGGCCTCGAACAGCTCCGTCCACTCGGGGCAGACCCTGAGTGATGTCGCCGCCGGCCACGCCGCCGGTGTGGAAGGTACGCATGGTCAGCTGGGTTCCGGGCTCGCCGATGGACTGTGCGGCGATGATGCCTACCGCCTCGCCGGCGCCCACAGGCTCACCGATGGCCAGGTTGATGCCGTAGCACCTGGCGCACACGCCGCTGCGTGCCTCACAGGTGAGGACGGAGCGGATCTTGGCGGAGTGGATGCCGTGGGCCTCCAGCACCTTGGCGTCCTCATTGCGGAGCATGGTGTCCCGGCTGAACAGGAGCTCGCCGGTGGCGGGGTCCACGATGTCCTCGGCGGGGTAGCGGCCGTGGAGGCGCTCGGCAAAGGTCTCGATGACCTGGCCGTACTCCTCGATCTCGCTGACCTCGATGCCGTCCCGGGTGCCGCAGTCCTCCTCCCGGATGATGACCTCCTGGGACACGTCCACCAGACGGGCGGGTCAGGTAACCCGAGTCAGCGGTACGCAGGGCGGTGTCGGCCATGCCCTTTCGGGCGCCTCGGGAGGAGATGAAGTACTCCAGCACGCTGAGGCCCTCACGGAAGTTTGCCTTGATGGGGATCTCGATGGTGCGGCCGGAGGTGTCGGCCATCAGGCCGCGCATACCGGCCAGCTGACGGATCTGGGCCATGGAGCCGCGGGCGCCGGAGTCGGGCCATCATGAAGATGGGGTTGTAGCGGTCCATGGACTCCCGCAGGGCGTCGGTCACGTCGTTGGTGGTCTTCTCCCACGCCTGGACGGACAGGCGGTAGCGCTCGTCGTTGGTGATCAGGCCGCGGCGGTACTGCCGGTCGATCTTGATGATCTCCTTCTCCGTCTGGCCGATGAGCTCATACTTCTTGGCGGGCACAGTCATGTCCGCAATGGCCACGGTCAGGGAGCCCACGGTGGAGTAGTGGTAGCCCAGGTCCTTGATGGCGTCCAGCACGCCGGCGGATACAGTAAAGCCGTGCTTGGTGATGCACTTGTCGATGATCTTGCCCAGCTGCTTCTTGCCCACCACGAAGTTGATCTCGGGGTCGAACATGGTCTCTGGATCGGAGCGGTCCACGAAGCCCAGGTCCTGGGGAATGGCGTCGTTATAGATCAGGCGGCCCACCGTGGTCTCCACCAGCTTGTAGCGCATCACGCCGTCCACCTCCCGGTAGAGGCGGACCTTGATGGGCGAGTGGAGCGTGACGATCTTGGCGTCATAGGCCAGCAGGGCCTCATCCTTGTCGGCAAAGATATGGCCGGTGCCCTCCTCCTCCCGGCTGTAGGTCAGGTAGTAGGAGCCCAGGATCATATCCTGGGTCGGGATGGTGACTGGGCCGCCGTCCTGGGGCCGCAGCAGGTTGTTGGCGGAGAGCATCAGGATGCGGGCCTCGGTCTGGGCCTCGGCGGACAGGGGCACGTGGACGGCCATCTGGTCGCCGTCGAAGTCGGCGTTGAAGGCGGTACACACCAGGGGGTGCAGCTTGATGGCACGGCCTTCCACCAGCACCGGCTCGAAGGCCTGGATGCCCAGGCGATGCAGCGTGGGCGCGCGGTTGAGCATCACCGGGTGGTCCTTGATGACGAACTCCAGGGCGTCCCACACGGCGGGAGCCCCCTTGTCCACCATCTTCTTGGCGGATTTGATGTTGTTGGCCAGACCATCCTCCACCAGTTTCTTCATCACGAAGGGGCGGAACAGCTCAATGGCCATCTCCTTGGGCAGGCCGCACTGGTAGATCTTCAGGCTGGGGCCGACCACGATAACACTTCGGCCGGAGTAGTCCACGCGCTTGCCCAGCAGGTTCTGGCGGAAGCGGCCCTGCTTGCCCTTGAGCATGTCGGACAGGGACTTGAGGGCCCGGTTGTTGGCGCCGGTGACGGCGCGGCCCCGGCGGCCGTTGTCGATGAGGGCGTCCACCGCCTCCTGGAGCATCCGCTTCTCATTGCGTACAATGATGTCCGGGGCGTTGAGCTGGATCAGCCGCTTGAGGCGGTTGTTGCGGTTGATGACCCGGCGGTACAGGTCATTCAGGTCAGAGGAGGCGAACCGGCCGCCGTCCAGCTGGACCATGGGGCGGATCTCCGGGGGGATGACGGGCAGCACATCGATGATCATCCACTCGGGCTTGTTGCCAGAGAGGCGGAAAGCGTCCACCACCTCCAGGCGCTTGACGATCCGGGCTTTCTTTTGTCCGGAGGCGTCCTTCAGCTCGCTGCGCAGCTGCTGGGAGAGCTGCTCCAGGTCGATCTGCTGGAGCAGCTTTTTGACCGCCTCGGCACCCATGCCGGCGTCGAAGTCGTCCTCATACTTCTCCCGCATGTCCCGGTACTCCTTCTCGGAGAGGATCTGGTTCTTGGCCAGGGGGGAGAAGCCGGGATCAGTGACGATATAGGCGGCGAAATACAGCACCTTCTCCAGGATGCGGGGGCTGATGTCCAGCAGCAGGCCCATCCGGGAGGGGATACCCTTGAAGTACCAGATGTGGGAGACCGGGGCGGCCAGCTCGATGTGGCCCATACGCTCACGGCGCACCTTGGCCCGGGTGACCTCCACGCCGCAGCGGTCGCAGATCTTGCCCTTGTAGCGGATCTTCTTGTACTTGCCGCAGTGGCACTCCCAGTCCTTGGTGGGGCCAAAGATGCGCTCGCAGAACAGGCCGTCCCGCTCCGGCTTCAGGGTGCGGTAGTTGATGGTTTCGGGCTTTTTGACCTCGCCGTAAGACCACTCGCGGATCTGCTCAGGGGAGGCGATGCCAATCTGAATGGCGTCAAACTCCGTATAACTCATCGTTCAATCTCCTCCCTTTTCTCTCAAAAATCCTCGTCGGAGAAGTCCTCTCCGTCCATGGAATCGTTCGTGCTCTCTCCCACTTCCAGGTCATCGTCGTCGCTCTCCCCCTTCAGGGTGTAGCCGGCGGCGGAGAAGTCGGAGTCCTCCGCGGAGAAATAGAAATCGTCGTCGTCATCGCGGCGGCCGGGCTGGTAGGCGTCCTCGTCGTCGTCCTTCAGCTCGATCTCGTTGCCCTGCGCATCCAGCACTTTCATGTCCAGGCACAGGGACTGCAGCTCCTTGATGAGCACCTTGAAGGATTCGGGCACGCCGGGCCGGGGCACGTTGTGGCCCTTGACGATGGCCTCGTAGGTCTTGACACGGCCGGTGACGTCGTCGGACTTCACCGTCAGGATCTCCTGCAGGGTGTAGGCGGCGCCGTAGGCCTCCAGGGCCCACACCTCCATCTCGCCGAAGCGCTGGCCGCCGAACTGGGCCTTGCCGCCCAGAGGCTGCTGGGTGACCAGGGAGTAGGGGCCGGTGGAGCGGGCGTGGATCTTGTCGTCCACCAGGTGGTGGAGCTTGAGGAAGTAGACGTAGCCCACGGTGACGGGGTTGTCGAACCGCTCGCCGGTGCGGCCGTCATACAGCCAGCTCTTGCCGTCGGGCCGCAGGCCGGCCATCTTCAGAGTCTCGGCGATGTCCTTCTCGTCGGCGCCGTTGAAGACGGGGGTGGCCACCTTCCAGCCCAGGGTCTTGGCCGCGTAGCCCAGGTGGACCTCCAGCACCTGGCCGATGTTCATACGGGAAGGCACGCCCAGGGGGTTCAGCACGATGTCCAGCGGGGTGCCGTCGGGCAGGAAGGGCATATCCTCCTGGGGCAGGATGCGGGACACGACGCCCTTGTTGCCGTGGCGGCCGGCCATCTTGTCGCCCACGGAGATCTTGCGCTTCTGGGCGATGTAGACGCGCACCACCATGTTCACGCCGGGGGAGAGCTCGTCGCCCGCCTCGCGGGTGAACACCTTCACGTCCACGATGATGCCGCTCTCGCCGTGGGGCACCTTCAGGGAGGTGTCGCGCACCTCGCGGGCCTTCTCGCCGAAGATGGCGCGGAGCAGCCGCTCCTCGGCGGTGAGGTCGGTTTCGCCCTTGGGGGTGACCTTGCCCACCAGAATGTCGCCGGCGCGCACCTCGGCGCCCACGCGGATGATGCCCCGCTCGTCCAGATCCTTCAGGGCGTCCTCGCCCACGTTGGGGATGTCGCGGGTGATCTCCTCGGGGCCCAGCTTGGTGTCGCGGCTCTCGGTCTCGTACTCCTCGATGTGGATGGAGGTGAACACATCCTCCTTCACCATGCGCTCGTTGAGCAGGATGGCGTCCTCGTAGTTGTAGCCCTCCCAGGTCATGAAGCCCATGAGGATGTTCTTGCCCAGGGCGATCTCGCCGTTGTTGGTGGACGGGGCCGTCCACAATGACCTCGCCCTTCTCCACCCGCTGGCCGGCGTCCACGATGGGACGCTGGTTGATGCAGGTGCCGTGGTTGGAGCGCAGGTACTTGGTGAGCCGGTAGTCCTCCACGCGGCCGTCGTCGTAGCGGACGGAGACGGAGTCGGCGGCCACCTTGGTGACCACGCCGTCGTCCTCAGCCAGGATGGCCACCTCGGAGTCGATGCAGTTCTTGTGCTCCTGGCCGGTGGCCACGATGGGAGCCTGGGTGGTCAGCAGGGGCACGGCCTGACGCTGCATGTTGGCGCCCATCAGGGCGCGGTTGGCGTCGTCGTTCTCCAGGAAGGGGATCTGGGCGGTGGCGATGGAGAACATCATCTTGGGGGAGATGTCCATATAGTCCACCTGATCCCGGTCCACGTCGATGATCTCGTTGCGGTGGCGGCAGGTGATACGGTCGTGCACCAGGCAGCCGTTCTCGTCCAGCGGCTCGGTGGCCTGGGCGATGGTGTACTGGTCTTCCACGTCGGCGGTCATATAGTCCACCTGATCGGTGACGTGGCCGGTGGCTTTATCCACCTTGCGGTAGGGGGCCTCGATGAAGCCGTAGCGGTTGATGCGGGCATAGGAGGCCAGATAGGAGATCAGGCCGATGTTGGGACCTTCGGGAGTCTCGATGGGGCAGAGGCGGCCGTAGTGGGAGTAGTGGACGTCGCGCACGTCGAAGGAGGCGCGGTCACGGGACAGGCCGCCGGGGCCCAAGGGCGGACATACGGCGCTTGTGGGTCAGCTCGGCCAGGGGGTTGGTCTGGTCCATGAACTGGCTCAGGGGGGAGGAGCCGAAGAACTCCTTGATGGCGGCGGTGACGGGGCGGATGTTGATGAGGCTCTGGGGAGTGACGATGTCCAGATCCTGGATGGTCATGCGCTCCCGGATCACCCGCTCCATGCGGGAGAAGCCGATGCGGAACTGGTTCTGGAGCAGCTCGCCACGCAGCGCAGGCGGCGGTTGCCAGGTGGTCGATGTCGTCGGCGGAGCCCACCCGTGGGCCAGGCAGTTGAGGTAGTTGATGGACGCCATGATGTCGTCCACGATGATGTGCTTGGGAATGAGGTCGTCGATGCGCTCCTTCACGGCCTCCTTGAGCTCCTCGCCGGTGTAATTCTGGAGCAGCTCCTGGAGCACGGTGAAGCGTACCTTCTCACTGACACCGCACTCCTCCGGATCAAAGTCCACGAACTTGGACATATCCACCATGTGATTGGAGAATACTTTGATCTGCACGCCGTCGAGCTCCAGTACAACCTCGTTGACGCCCTTGTCGTCCAGCTCGTGGGCCCGCTCACGGGTGAGCACCTCGCCGGGCTCGGCGATGATCTCGCCGGTCATGGGGTCGGCCACGGGGGCGGCCAGGGTCTGATTCACCAGGCGGGTCCAGATCGACAGCTTCTTGTTGAACTTGTAGCGGCCCACGGCGGACAGGTCGTAGCGCCGGGGGTCGAAGAACAGGGCGTTGAGCAGGCTCTCGGCGGAGTCCACCGTGGGGGGCTCGCCGGGGCGCAGCTTGCGGTAGATCTCCAGCAGTGCGTCCTCATAGGTTTTGCAGGCGTCCTTCTCCAGGGTGGCAACGATGCGGGGATCCTCACCGAACAGCTCGAGGATCTCGGGATCGGTCTTGGGGCCCACCGCACGGATCAGGCAGGTGATGGGCAGCTTGCGGTTCTTGTCGATGCGCACGTAGAAGGCGTCGTTCAGGTCGGTCTCATACTCCAGCCAGGCGCCCCGGTAGGGGATGACGGTGGTGGCGTAGGTGATGCCGCCGGCCTTGTCCTCGGTGTGGGAGTAATAGATGCCGGGGGAGCGGACGATCTGGGAGACGATGACGCGCTCGGCACCGTTGATGACGAAGGTGCCGGCCTTGGTCATCAGGGGGAAGTCGCCCATGAAGATCTCCTGCTCCTTGATCTCCTCGGTCTCCTTGTTGCGCAGGCGCACCCGCACCTTGATGGGCGCGGCGTACGTGGCGTCCCGGGCCTTGCACTCCTCCACGTCGTACTTGGGCTTCTCGTCCATGGAGTAGTCGATGAAGGAGAGCTCCAGGTTGCCCGCGTAGTCGGTGATCGAGGCCACGTCCTTGAAGACCTCCCGCAGTCCCGTGTCCAGGAACCACTGATAGGAGTTCTTCTGCACCTCCAGGAGGTTGGGCATGTCCAGGATTTCTTCATGGCGGGCAAAGCTCTTGCGGAGGGTCTTGCCGTAGTAGACGTCCTTGACCATCGTAGAAAAAACACCTCGTTTTCTTTGTTTGGGGAGCGTTGGGCGGCAGCGCTCTCCGGTTTCCATCGGCTGTCTTCCGTCAAACCCGACAAAGCGCGGCGGGGAAGAAGGAAGTACACGCTCGGCTGTGTGGACAAAAAGAAACAAATCCTCTTGCGCTTTCCGCCCCGCATGCTAAACTGTGTCCAAGCTGGGAAAAAATCGGGAAAACTGGATTGGAAGATAAGAGCATTTCAGTATACCATGAAAAGGGAACAAAAGTCAATTGTTTTATCCGTCGAATCTGGAGAAATCCAGATTTTTTTTATATTCTCATGAACAGAAGGGGAGAGCAGGCATGCTGGAGCGGTTTCTGGATCAGATTGGCGAGGTACTCCGCCTCTGCGAGGATACAGACGGAATTCTGGTGGTCAACCGGGAGGGGATCATCGAATACCACCGGATTCCGCTGAACAGCTACTGGTGCTCCCAGGACACGGTGGGGCGGCACATTCTGGAGCTCTATCCGGAGCTGGACGGGGAGAGCAGCACCATCCTTACCGCCCTGCGGACGGGCCGGGCCAGCTACAACGTTCTCCAGGACATCAACAACCACCGGGGGGAGCGGGTGCTGCTGGAGTCCACCACCATCCCCATCGTGGTGGACGGCCGGGTGGAGTGCGTGGTGGACTCGTCCAAGTACCACACCATTGACCAGCGGGTGATCCGTGGCGGGGAGGGCGGCGGCCTGTCCACCCTGGACCGGATGCTCACGGAAGACCCGGCCATGTTGGCCCTCAAGAGCCGCATCCGGGACGTGGCCGGGCTGGACTCGTCGGTGCTCATCTATGGTGAGACGGGAACGGGCAAGGAGCTGGTGGCCGAGTCGCTCCACAGCTGAGGGCGGCCGGGCGGGACCTTTTTGTCTCCCAAAACTGTGCGGCCATCCCGGCCACCCTGCTGGAGAGCCTGTTTTTTTGGCACGGAAAAAGGGGAGCTACACCGGCGCCCTCACCCGCGAAGGGGCTGCTGGAGGAGGCGGACGGCGGCACCCTGTTCTGGACGAGATCAACTCTATGGACCCGGCCCTCCAGGCCAAGCTGCTCAAGGTGCTGGAGGAGAAGAAAGTGCGCCGTCTGGGGGGCAGCCGGGACATCCCCTTCGACGTGCGGATCGTGGCGGCGGTAAACGAGAAGCCTCAGAAGCTCATCCGGGAGGGGCGCCTGCGGGAGGATCTGTACTACCGCCTGGGGGTGATTCGCCTGACTCTCCCGCCCCTGCGGGAGCGGCTGTGCGACATCGGCCCGCTTGCGGACTACTTTATCGAGCACTATAACCGGAAGCTGCACCGGAGGGTGCGGGGGCTGAGCGAGCGGGCCCTCCGGCTCTCCGGGGCTATGCGTGGCCGGGCAATGTGCGGGGAGCTGAAAAACGCCATCGAGGGGGCGGTGGCCGTCGCCCGGGGGGAGCGCCTCACCGTGGAGGACATGGAGGAGATCCTGGCCGGGCGGCTGGGCGGCCTGAACCGGCCGCCGGAGCTGCCGGAGGCCCTGCGCCTGGAGGAGAGCTTTTCCCTCACCCGGGCGCTGGACTCCTACGAGCGGGAGCTGCTCAGCCGGGCTATGCAGCAGGCCGGCTCCATCTCCCAGGCAGCCCGCCTGCTGGGCCTGTCCCGGCAGAATCTGAAATACAAGCTGAAAAAATTTGACCTGTAAAAAATTTTGCACCGCAAAAATTTTTCCCCTGAAAAAGGGCCCGAGAGCCGGAGGTATGTCCCCAATACCGGCCCTCGGGTCCTTTTTTGGGCATTAGGGCGAGCTGGCATCCCGTTTGCAAAGTTAAGTGCACGAAACTTGCCGCAGGCGGAAAGGAAGGCTGATATGCGGAGACTTTGGTACAACGGAACGGTTGCCTCGATGGACGGCGCCATGCGCCGCTATGAGGCGGTGGGCGCGGAGGACGGCAGACTGACCTTTTTGGGGAGCGTTCAGGAGGCTCTGGCGCAGGAGTGGGATGAGACGAGGGATTTGCAGGGGGCCATGGTGCTGCCCGGCTTCACCGATTCCCACATGCACCTGCTCCACTACGCCATGATTCAGAAAAACCTCTCCCTGTTTGGCGTGGCGTCCATCGGGGAGATCATAGAACGGGGGCGGGCCCGGATTGAGCGGGACCACCCATCCTACCTGATCGGCATGGGCTGGAATCAAGAGACCATGGCGGAGGGGCGCCTGGTGACGCGGGAGGATCTGGACCGCATCTCCACCGATATCCCGGTGTGTATGCTGCGGACCTGCCTGCACATCGGGGCCTGCAACTCCGTAATGCTGGAGCGCATCCGCGCGCTGGAGGATGTGGCGCCCGAGGTGCTGGCCCTGGTGGACTTTTCCAACGGCATTCTGCGGGAGGATGCCGCCCGCCTGTATATGAAGGTGCTCCCCCAGGCGGATGACGCCTATGTAAAGGAGCTGATCCGGCTGGGCCAGCGGGATCTGAACGCGGCGGGCATTACCTGTGTCAATTCCGACGATCTGAAGGCCATTGCCGGAGTGGACCCTATCCGATTGATCGGCATCTTCCGGGAGATGGAGGCGGACGGAGAACTGACGGTGCGGGTCTACGAGCAGTGCCTGGTGGAGCCCGAGGACTTTGAGCGGCTCCAGGCGGTGCGCAGCGATCCGGCCGACCGGGAGAGCCTCTTCCGCACCGGCCCCCGCAAGTTGCTCCAGGACGGCTCCCTGGGGCCAAGTCGGCGGAGATGATTGACGGCTACCTGGACGAGCCGGACAACCACGGCATCCCTATCTACACCGAGGAAGAGCTGTGCAGCCGGATTCGCGCGGCCCATACCGCCCATATGGACGTGGCGGTGCATGCCATCGGCGACCTAGCCTTCCGCAAGGTGTGCGACGCCATCGAGCGGGTGGAGCGGGAGAGCCCTGGCCGGACACCGCCACGGCATCGTCCACGCCCAGACTACCACCCCCGCCCTGCTGGAGCGGATGAAGGCCCTGGGCCTCCAGGCGTACATCCAGCCCATCTTCATTGACGCCGACATGAACATCATCGCCGAGCGGGTGGGGGAGGCCCACGCGAAGGAGTGCTACAACTGGAAGGCCATGGAGGATCTGGGCATCCGGATCAGCGGCGGCTCCGACTGCCCGGTGGAGCCCTTCAACGTGTTGGACAACCTGCGCGCCGCCGTCACCCGGCAGAACCGGGCGGGCACCAGGGTCTATCTGCCCGAGCAGGCCCTCACCGTGGAGCAGGCGGTGCGCCTGTTCACCTCCGATGCCGCCTGGGCCAGCCGGGATGAGGCTGTCCGCGGCACCCTGGAGCTGGGCAAGCAGGCCGACCTTGTGGTGCTGGACCGGGATCTGTTTAAAATCTCTCACCAAGACTTTAATCGGGTTAAGGTTTTGGAGACGGTGTTAAATGGTGTGACAGTCTATCGGGCGGAAACGCTGTAGTCCGTTCACAGCTTAGATCATAGGCAACGAAACAACGGGGAGGAAGCACTATGAAGAAGAAATCCTTCTGGAAGGATACCGTGATTGTAGGTTTGGCGCTGTTTTCCACCATGTTTGGTGCCGGAAACCTGATATTCCCGCCGCAGATTGGCCTGTTCAGCGGACAGGAGTGGTTCCTCGGTGCTATGGGCCTGCTGCTGGGTGGCATCGTTCTGCCGGTTATGGCTCTCTGGGCGGTTAATAACGTCGGAGAGGGCTCTGAGGACCTAATGGGCCACGTGTCTCCGTGGTGTTATAACGCGTTTTATCTGGTGAGCTGTACACTGATCGCCATGGGCTCTACCTTACCCAAGAGTGCCGCTACCACTTATGAAATCTGGAATTCAGCCGCTTTTTCCCGCAGGTTGCCCAACTGGGCAGTTATCATTGTGTTCTTTGTTTGGTCTACTTTTTGCCTGTGACCGGGAGTCGGTGATCGACAAGCTGGGGAAATATATGACGCCTATCCTACTGGTGCTTCTGGCAATTGTCCTTATCAAGGGTGTGGTGACGCCGGTAGGGGAGCCAGTGGATACCGGGATCGGAAACCCCTTTGGGGATGCCATGCTGACGGCCTATAATACAGGCGATCTGACGGTCGGCATCATGTTTGCAAGCGTCATCCTGGGTGATCTCCGCCGCCGAGGCTATGACGGAAAGGAGAGCCGAAGAGGCGGATTTATGGCGGGTATCGTCTGCATTATCGCCCTGTTTGCTGTTTATGGTACTCTGACCTACATTGGCGCCACGGCTAGCGGTATCTATGCCCAGGATACTGCCCAGACCGCGCTGCTCTCTGGTGTCATTCGGCAAATCATGGGGACTGCCGGGCTGGCTTGTATGGGCGGCGCGGTAGCCATGGCCTGTCTGACGACTGCGGTCGGCATTGGAACCACAGTTGTCTCATTTATTTATGAATTTCTAAAAAAGAGAGTGCCCTACAAGCTGCTGATGCTGATAGCCTGCATCATCGGAGTTTTCATGGGGATCACCGGAGTACAGAATATCGTGAACTATGTTACACCAATTTTCCTGGTGATCTATCCGGTCTGCATTGTTATGACCATCTTGGGACTGCTGGACCGCTTTCTGCCGAACGACGGTTTCTACAAGGGCGGCGTTTTGATGGCGGGGATTGTGAGCCTGGGGGACGCGGTGCTTAGTGTGGCGCCTGACATTGGCTGGTTGAAGGACCTGATGAGTATGTTCCCGCTCTCCGATTTGGGCTTTGCGTGGCTGGCTCCAGCCGTTATAGGCGCAGTAGTGGGAGCCCTTCTGTGCAGGGGAAAGGAAAAATATCAGGCCATGGGCGACCCAATTGCAGAGGAAATTGCAAAAAACGAATGATTGAATAGTGCCAGGGGAGCGGCGGAGGGGGGAAGCCCCTCCGCCGCTCTGGCGGTTCTGACTGGAAACGGGCCGGAAAGCTTTGCAAAATCTAGTGATTTTCTGATTGACTTTAGAATTCGCATATGGTAAAATTCTAAATCGCGCAGGTATGCCTGCCAAAAGGGGATACGCGGCAGAAAAGCCAGACGGCCCTGCAAATCAAGCGATGGGAGGCAGACCGCATGCTGACGGAACTCAAGCAGGGCTCCAAGGTGGTCGGCGTCAAGCAGACCAAGCGGGCCGTCAATGATGGGAAAGCCGCCCGGGTTTTTCTGGCAGAGGATGCCGATCCCAGGGTGACCGCCCCGGTGGAGGCCCTGTGCGCAGAAAAACAGATTCCGGTGGAGCGGGTTCCCCAGATGAAGGAACTGGGCTCCGCGTGCGGTATCGCCGTGCCCAGCGCGGTGGCCGCGCTGCTGCACTGATTTTAGCGAAACGGAATAATTTTCATCCGTTTCGTTAAAATATATTCTTTAGAAACCAAGAAAGGAGGAAAACCATGCCTACGTTTAACCAGCTCGTCCGCAAGGGACGCGAGGCCGCGACCTACAAGTCCACCGCTCCCGCCATGCAGAAGGGCCTGAACACCCTGCAGAACCGCATGACCGACCTGCCTTCTCCCCAGAAGAGAGGTGTGTGCACTGCGGTTCGTACCGCCACCCCCAAGAAGCCGAACTCCGCTCTGCGTAAGATCGCCCGTGTGCGTCTGACCAACGGGATGGAGGTCACCGCCTATATCCCCGGTGTCGGCCACAACCTGCAGGAGCACTCTGTGGTCATGATCCGCGGCGGCCGTGTCAAGGACCTGCCCGGCGTGCGTTACCACATCATCCGCGGCACTCTGGATGCCCAGGGCGTTGCCAACCGCATGCAGGCCCGTTCCAAGTACGGCGCGAAGCGGCCCAAGGCCGGCAAGAAGTAATTTTTTCTCCGTAAAAATTCTTCTGAAAACCCAATAAGAGACTTTATGCGCAAACGCGCAAGGCAGTTGTCCTTGCGGAAGCGCTTACCTATATATAATAGGGGGCGTTTTCTGTGGGGCACTGGACAAGCAGGCACTTGTCTTACACGGGGGCTTTTCTGAAAAGCCTTCGAGTACCTATGAAATCATACTATGAAGGAGGGAAGCAAAGTGCCCAGAAGAGGAAACGTACCCAAGCGGGAGGTTCTGCCCGATCCGATTTACAACTCCGTCCTGGTGACCAAGCTGGTCAACAGCATCATGCTGGACGGCAAGAAGGGTGTGGCCCAGAAGGTCGTCTACGGTGCTTTCGACATCATCAAGGAGAAGACCGAGAAGGACCCCCTGGACGTGTTCACCACCGCTCTGGAGAACATCATGCCGTCCCTGGAGGTCAAGGCCCGCCGCGTGGGCGGCGCCACCTACCAGGTGCCCATCGAGGTTCGCCCCGAGCGCCGTCAGACCCTTGGTCTGCGGTGGCTGACCAACTACTCCCGCGCCCGCAGCGAGAAGACCATGAAGGAGCGGCTGGCCGGCGAGATCATGGATGCCGCCAACAACCTCGGCTCCGCGGTCAAGAAGCGCGAGGACACCCACAAGATGGCCGAGTCCAACAAGGCCTTCGCGCACTATCGCTGGTAATAAGGAGTTAGAGTATGCCTAGGAAAGTTACCTTAGAGAATACCAGAAACATCGGTATCATGGCCCATATCGATGCCGGTAAGACCACCACCACCGAGCGTATCCTGTACTACACCGGCGTCAACTACAAGATCGGTGAGACCCATGACGGCACCGCCACCATGGACTGGATGGCTCAGGAGCAGGAGCGCGGCATCACCATCACTTCCGCGGCTACCACCTGCTATTGGAAGGGGTCCAAGGACCAGTTCCCCCAGACCCGCATCAACATCATCGACACCCCGGGCCACGTGGACTTCACCGTGGAGGTGGAGCGCTCTCTGCGCGTGCTGGACGGCTCTGTGACCGTTATGTGCGCCAAGGGCGGCGTTGAGCCCCAGTCTGAGACCGTGTGGCGCCAGGCCGACCACTACAAGGTCCCCCGCATGATCTACGTCAACAAGATGGACATCATGGGCGCTGACTTCTATAACGTGCTCAACATGATCCACGACCGGCTCAAGTGCAACGCGGTGCCCATCCAGCTCCCCATCGGCTCCGAGGATACCTTCAAGGGCATCATCGACCTGGTGGAGATGGATGC
>ENA-OQIL01000384-OQIL01000384.1-human-gut-metagenome-genome-assembly--contig:-NODE-384-length-16536-cov-5.403681_pt1 | contig 16536 bp, 18 predicted proteins | sample MGYA00242583_ERZ504748 | MGnify/ENA primary metagenome ERZ504748 (study PRJEB26092, sample SAMD00036191) | human gut metagenome | host: Homo sapiens | study: EMG produced TPA metagenomics assembly of...
GCCTTGAATGCCCTGTGCAGATGCGGAATCCTTTCAACGGATAAGTTATACCATATCATTCCCTAGTATGTCAATATGAATACTGGATTTTCGTGATTCAGTCACCTTTTTTGCCCTTTCCGGTCAGTTTTCCCAGTACCACCTTCCACTTGGGGTAGCCCCAGCGCTTATCCTCGGCAAAGTCGTCCGCCAGCTTCCACGGAAAATTGCTGCCGTCAAAGTAAAGATTGCCCGCCTCGTCCACGCGGTCCAGCTTTTTGGGCAGATACGCCTCGTCGTAGTAGCTCTTGCGGCGGTCGGGCAGCACCCAGTGCAGGGTGCCGTCCTCGTCCATGCCGGATGCCCATACGCCGAACACGAAGGTTGCGGCTTCGCCGTAGCAGTGCTGCTCAAAGCGGATGGCACCATCGTAATAGAACTTGATGACCTCCAGCGTGCCGGATTCCTTTTTGCCGTCGCGGCCCAAGGTGGGGCGGTAGTCCTGCTGGTAGCGGCAGCCGCAGTGACTGCCGGCAAAATCTTTTGCGTGGAACGACATGGAGTTATCCTTCTTTCTTTTTAAAAATGCCCTTCAAAGTCGCCCTCGATCTCATAGGGCCAGCTCAGGATGCCGCCCAGATCGTACAGGCGGGTGTAGCCAAGGCTTTCCAGCTTGCGCACGGCATCGGCACTGCGGCGGCCGGTGCGGCAGTAGACCAGCCATACAGCGTTCTTATCTGGCAGCACCTCAGCCGCACGGCTCAGCACCTGACCCAGCGGCAGCAGCTTTGCGCCGGGGATGTGGCCCACGGCAAACTCGTCCGGCTCCCGGACATCTACAGCAGCCGCCTCGTGTGCATCCAGCAGACGGATGGCATCGGCAGCCGTGATCTTCTCACTCATACTCTCACTCCTTATAATATTCTCTTATCCATCCTATGATAGCAGACCTTTTTTGTTTGCACAAGAGGATACCTTTGCAAAATCCGAGCAACGTGCTATACTATAGGAAGCAATAAGGAGAGGATCGCCATGAAATTTTCGACCAAAAGCCGTTATGCCCTGCGCCTGATGGCCGAGCTGGCACGTTATGCGCCGGGCACCACCGTCAGCCTGAAGGAGATCAGTGAGCGGCAGAACCTGAGCCTGAAATATTTGGAGCAGATCGTGACCCCGCTGGCCCGTGTGGGCCTTGTAAAAAGCGAGCGCGGCAGTCAGGGCGGCTACCGCCTGACCAAAGCCCCTGCCGACTACACCGCCGGCGAGATCCTGCGCGCCATTGAGGGCAGCGTGGCACCCATTCCCTGCCTTGGCAGCGAGACCAACGAGTGCCCCATGTGGGAGCAGTGCTTCACCCTGCCCTTCTGGACCGGCCTTGATGAGGTGATCAACCAGTATATCGACAGCGTAACGCTGGAACAGCTTTCCAGCCAGCTGCCTGCATCCGATAAAAAAGAAGGCTGTTGCAGCTGCGGCACGAAAAATGCCTGAATCTTGAAAGAAATGCTTGACATTCGCCTTTGCATCGGCTATAATAACAAAGCATTCAGCGAATGCCTATAGGGGTATAGCTCAGCTGGTAGAGCAGCGGTCTCCAAAACCGCGTGCCGTGAGTTCGAAACTTACTACCCCTGCCATAAACGCACAGGTTCTTCGGAACCTGTGCGTTTGTTTTGTACTCAAAGCAATCCGCACTCCGTCAGCCTGCTTTTGCAGTCATACAACAAAAAAACACCCCGAAGTCCTAAGGCTTCGAGGTGTCTGCTGTGGAGCTGCTATCCAGATTCGAACTGGAGACCTCATCCTTACCAAGGATGCGCTCTACCAACTGAGCTATAGCAGCAAATGGCGACCCGGATCGGGCTCGAACCGACGACCCCCAGCGTGACAGGCTGGTGCTCTAACCAACTGAGCTACCGGGCCATGATCGCTCAAGTTTCGCGCGGCGCTTACCGCCGGAACGTGCTTTATTATATCGAAAAAGCGTCCGCTTGTCAAGCATGAATTTACGAAAAACGCAAAAAAGCCTGAAAGAGCCGTTCAAAGCCCGCTCTGCCCATGTTCCGGACCCGCACAGCAGAAACGATCTACAAAAGAAAAACGCCCCGAAATCTTTCGACTTCAGGGCATCTGAGCTGGAGCTGCTATCCAGATTCGAACTGGAGACCTCATCCTTACCAAGGATGCGCTCTACCAACTGAGCTATAGCAGCGCAATCACAGCTCAGTTATAATACCACAGTTTCCACCGTTTGGCAAGAGGTTTTTGCAAAAAAAATCTGGATTTTTGCAAAAAAGTCGTTTTTTACGAAAAAACTCCCCCAGTCTGCTTACGCAGACAGCCCCCTCGGAGATGGGGCCTTTGGCAGTACGGACAACTTTCCGGTTTTGCCAAGGGCTCCCTCTCTGAGGGAGCTGGCATCGCGCAGCGATGACTGAAGGAGTCTTACTTTATCACTCGATCAGGCCGTTCAGCAGGGACAGGCACTTGCGGCTGTGCAGCTTGCGGATCGCCTTTGCCTCGATCTGGCGCACACGCTCACGGGTAACGCCAAAGTCACGGCCAACCTCTTCCAGCGTACGGGGACGGCCATCGTCCAGACCAAAGCGCAGGCGGATGACCTTCTCTTCACGAGGGGTCAGGCTCTTGAGAGCCAGATTGATCTGCTGTGCCACCATGGCGCGGTCTGCGGCCTTGCCGGGGGCTTCGGCGTTTTCGTCTGCGACGAAATCGCCCAGAGAGGAATCCTCTTCCTCACCCACGGGGCTTTCCAGACTTGCCGGCTCCTGTGCCATGCGCTGGATCTCGCGCACACGCTCCACGCTCATGTCCATGGCCTTTGCCAGCTCTTCCGGGGTGGGCTCGTGGCCGTTCTGGTACACCAGCTGGTTGGTGGCCTGACGCATCCGGTTGATGGTCTCCACCATGTGCACCGGGATGCGGATGGTACGGGCCTGATCTGCAATGGCACGGGTGATGGCCTGACGGATCCACCAGGTTGCATAGGTGGAGAAGCGGAAGCCGCGGTCACAGTCGAACTTCTCGGCAGCCTTGATCAGGCCGATGTTGCCCTCCTGGATCAGATCCAGGAATGCCAGATTGTGGCCCACATGCTTTTTGGCAATGGACACCACCAGACGCAGGTTCGCTTCGCTCAGGCTGCGGCGGGCGTTCAGGCCATCGCGGCGGGTCTTGAGCAGCTCAGCGCGCTTTTCGTCGCTCAGGGGGCCGTTCTCCACAGCCTCCATAGCTTCCTCTTCGGCAGCCTTTTCCTCGGCATCCTCGCTGGGCTTCTCGTTGCCCTCCTCGTCCAGATCTTCGGTATAGCTGCGGCTGTTCTCATCCTCTTCAAACGAGAAGCGGGCGCTGTTCTTTTTGATGTACTCCGGCCCGCCGTACTTCTGGCGGTCGGCCTGCAGGATGTGCGCCGCCTCGGCACCGGCATGGATGCGGCGGCTCAGCTCCACCTCCTGCTCCGCGCTCAGCAGCGGGATCTGGCCGATCTGCTTGAGGTAGTTCTTAACGGGGTCGTCCAGCAGTTCGTCCATGGCAGCCTTCAGGTCTGCAGGGTTCTCCTCGCTCTGCTCTTCCTCGTCCTCGCTGATGCCCATATCATCGTTGTTGTTCTCGGCATTCTCGACCTCGGCCATGATGCTGTCCACATCCAGCGTAGGCTCTGCATCCTCTTCCAGAACCTTGATGCCGCGTTCTTCCAGAAGGGTGTAGAGCGTTTCCTCATCCATTCTGCACTGTGCAGCCAGCGCCTTGGCCTCCTTGGCCGAAATGGTGCCTTCGCCTTTCGTCAACAGTTCCTTTAAAGTCATGCCCATTTTGCTCTCTCCTTCTTGCTCCGGGGATGCTCCCGCCGGGGGAAATCCTGTAATAAAGTGTTCCTGCGCATCAGATCACAAGTCCTCCGTTCACGCCGAACACCTGACCGGTGATGTAGCCCGCACCCTCGCCGGCAAGGAACACCAGCAGCTGCGCCACTTCGTCTGCGCTGCCAAGACGGCCCACAGGGGTCTCTTCGGCCAGCGCGGCCTTATCCTCGGCGGTGAATGCTGCCATCATATCGGTATCAATGACCCCGGGCGCAACACAGTTCACTGTGATGCCGCTTGGGCCTTCTTCTTTGGCCAAAGCCTTGGTCAGGCCGATCAGGCCTGCCTTTGCTGCAGAGTAATGCACCTCGCAGCTGCCGCCGGTCTGGCCCCACATGCTGCTCACCGTCAGGATGCGGCCCGCCTTGCGGCGGATCATGCCCGGCAGCGCCAGCTGGCACAGGTGGAACGCACCGGTCAGGTTCACGTCCAGCATATGCTGCCACTCTTCCGGGGTGATGTCGGTGAACAGCTTCTGCTGGGCGATGCCCGCATTGCTCACCAGCACATCCACACGGCCCAGTGCCTGTTCTGCGGTGCGGAACGCAAGCTCGCAGCTGGCGCGGGACGCCACATCGCACTGCACGGCGGTGATGCCGGGCAGCTGTTTTTCCAGCTCTGCAGCGGCTTTGGCATTGCTGTGGTACAGCACCGCCACGCGGTAGCCCGCCGCATAGAACGCCCGGGCCGCAGCGGCACCAATGCCGCGGTCACCACCGGAGATCAGCACACAGCGGCCATTGGCTGCTGTGTGCACGGTAGGTGCAGGTGTTTTCTCCGGCTCTTCCTGCACAGGCTCCGGCATTTCCGGCTGCGGCGCAGGCTGGGGCTTTTCCAGCACCATCACCCGGGTGGGTTCGTCCACCACGGGTGCTGCCGCCTTTGGCTTTGGCGGTACGGGCGGCTCCTGTGCAGCCTGTTCCGGCTGCGGCTCCTCACCCGACAGATTGAACGTCAGTTCAAATTCATCTTCGTACAAGAGTATAGTCCTCCTGTCGTGATCTCTGCACTGCAAAGGTATGCCGTGCAGGAGATGTCTGTGCGGCCCATCGCCGTCCGTTCAGCGTCCATTTCTTATCCGGTCAAAGTCCGGTGCTCGGCGCGGCAGACAGCTGCATAAGATGGGTTTCGACAAAACACCATTAAATAATATAGCACAATTTGCCGAAAAAAGAAAGTGGAAGCCGCCTACTTTTTCAACGCAGCTTCCACTTTTTTACGGTTTCTTCATATTCCGTGCCGGTCATACAGACGGTTTCCACTTCGGCCGGGCCGCAAGCCGTGCCCGCAGATCCTTGAAAAACGTCTGCAGCAGCTCCTGTGCTTCCTCTGCGCGCAGCCCCTGCTCCACCACCGGGTGGTGGTTGAAGGGCATTGCAAACAGGTCGGTCACACTGCCGCAGCAGCCCGCCTTGGTGTCTGCCGCGCCGTATACCACCCGCCGGATGCGGCTGTTGATGATGGCCCCGGCGCACATGGGGCACGGCTCCAGCGTGACGAACAGCTCGCACTCCCACAGCCGCCAGCCGCCCAGCTTTTTGCAGGCGGCATCAATGGCCAGCAGCTCTGCATGATGCAGTGCGTTTTTTTTCGGTCTCGCGGGTGTTGTGGGCGGCAGCTACCACCTCGCCGTTGCGGGCCACCACGGCCCCCACCGGCACCTCGCCCAGTGCAGCCGCCTTGCGGGCTTCTTCCAGCGCAAGGCCCATCAGTTCAGAATCGGTCATAGGTTCCCCTTTATCCTGCTGCAAAAACCAGCAGATTATTCAATGTATGCAAAAGCATTCCCGGCCATACCCTGCCGGTGCGTTCACGAAGTGCGCCCAGCACAAGGCCGCAGCCAAGCGCCCACGCCATGCCCGCCGGGGTGCCGTGCTGCACTGCAAACAGTACCGCCTGCAGCGCCGCGGCCTGCCATCTGCCCAAGGGCTGCGCCAGCTGCTGGATGGCCCCGCGGAACACCAGTTCCTCCACGACAGGTGCAGCGATGCAGTGGTGCACAAAACTCAGCGCCCGCACATCCCACGCCGGGGCAGGCAGAAATGCCAGCACTTTGCCTGCCAGCAGGTAGGCCAGCGCGCAGCCGAACGCAGCCAGCAGCGCCCTTGTTTTTGCCTTTTGCTCCATGGCCTGCCCTCCCTGCCGTGCGTTTCTCAGCGCCTATCTTATCATAAGCAGCGGCTTTTACGCAAGTATTTTGCGCTGGGACGAAGCAATTTTCGCTCAGGTAATTGACTTTTCCCTGTGGATTCTGGTATAATGTTTCCCGACGTTTTATTGCAAAGCGTCGGGAAACATGACTTGAATTTGTTTTTACCGGAAATCCGGAGGTATTTTATGATCCGTATTCTCACCGATTCTGCGTCCGACATCCTGCCCGCCGAAGCCGAGCAGCTGGGCGTGACCGTGATCCCCCTGAACGTGACGCTGGAGGATGGCAGCATCCTGCGGGATGGCATCGACATGACCCCAACCGAGTACTATGCCCATCTGGCCAGCTGTCGCAAGCTGCCCACCACCAGCCAGCCCAGCCCGGAGCTGTTCGAGAAGTTCTATCTGGAAGCCGCTGCCGCCGGGGACGAAGTGCTGGGCATCTTCCTGTCCCACGAGCTGTCCGGCACCTGGCAGTGCGCAAAGCTGGCCGCAGACCTCGCCAATGTAGATAACGTGCTGTTTGTGGACAGTGCCACCGTGTGTCTGGGCGAATCGCTGCTGGTGCGTCTGGCCGTGCAGCTGCGTGACGCAGGCAAAACGCTGGTGCAGATCGCCACCGATCTGGAGCACGCCAAGGAGCACCTGCATCTGGTTGCCGCAATCGACGATCTGAAGTATCTGCGCAAGGGCGGCCGTCTGCCTGCCGCTGTGGCCGTCGCGGGCGGGATGCTGGGCATCAAGCCCCTCATCACCATCAAAGACGGTAAGGTAGCCATGGCCGGTAAGGCCCGCGGCCTGCCCGGTGCCTATGTGGCCCTGTTCAAGAAGATCGAAGAGCTGGGCGGCATCAGCCCGGACTTTGCCGCTGTTGCCGGTTATTCTTCCAGCCTGCGGGAAGTGCAGCCCATCGAGAACTACTTCCGTGAAAATCTGCACATGGGCGAACCGCTGGTGCGCCAGATCGGCTGCGTTATCGGCACCCACGCAGGCCCCGGTGCATTTGGTCTGGCATTCTTTGACAAAGGGCTGGTGCTGGAATAAGCGACCACCGAGAAAAGATCATCCGAGCAAAGTCGGGCAGCCTGCGGGCTGCCCGGCTTGTTTTTTGCAGCGGGAAACGGGCGCAATCTCCCTCAGTCAAAACCTGACGGTTTTGCCAGCTCCCTCGGAGAGGGAGCCTCTGGCGCGCCCGGCGCTCACAGCACTGCGTCCGAGATGAGCTTGCCCAGCAGCAGCACCAGCACCACCAGCATCATGGGGCGGATGAAGCGGGCACCCTTTTTCAGGGCGAAATGGGACCCCATCAGGTTGCCCAGAATGTTGCTGACGGCGCAGGGGATGCCGATGTGGAACACCACCAGACCGTTCACCAGATAGGTGAACAGGCTGGCGTAGTTGCTGGCAAGATTCAGCACCTTGCCGTTGCCGTTGGCGGTGCGCAGGTCAAAGCCCATCAGGGTGGTAAAGGCAATGATGGCAAAGGTGCCGGTGCCCGGGCCCACGATGCCGTCGTACAGGCCGATGCCCAAGCCGATGCCCAGCGCCAGCAGGATCTTTTTCAGGTTCAGGGTTCCGTCGTCCCGGTTCTGGTCCGGCAGGTCGCGCTGCCACAAAATGACCACCGCCGCCACTGGCAGGATGAGGAACATCATGGTGCGCAGCAGTTCATCGCTGAGCAGCAGCACGATATGTGCCCCCAGTGCACTGCCCGCAAAGCTGCCAATGGCTGCAAGGATGCCCACCTTCAGGTTCATTGCACCGTTTTTGAAAAAGTTGGCTGTGGCAAAAGTGGTGCCGCAGGCGGCGCTGAACTTGTTGGTGGCATAGGTGTAGTGGGGCGGCAGCCCGGCAAACAGATAGGCCGGCAGGCTGATAAGACCGCCGCCTCCGGCTGCCGAATCCACAAAGCCTGCAAAGCCCGTCATCAGAACGAGAAACGCCGTCATCCATGGCGAGAGCGTGATACCCATTGTTATAATTCCTTTTATTTTTCCAATTTTGTTCTTTGGGAGAGTGTTCGTCTCAGGACAGGAACAGCCGTCCCTCACAAGCCAGCACCTGATCCAGGATCATCCGCGAGACGCGGGCACCATACACCATGGCGGGGTGTTCATTGTACTCGATGATATCGTGAAAATCCTTGTTCATCAGCACGATGACATACTCGCCGTAGGGGGTGTGGACAATGCCGCCGTCGTTGCGGCAGGCGTTCATGCTGCCGCTCTTGCTGGCTACCCAGATCAGCTCCGGCGCGCCGGTCTCCTCGCAGTCGAGGTAATACTGCGGGAAGTCGTGGGTCAGCATGGTGTTGTAGTGCTGCTGGCGCAGGATGGCAAGCATCTCCGCGCTGGCTTCCCGGCTGACAAGCTCCCCTTTTGCAATGCTGGCGAACAGCGCCGCGTAGTCGCGCGGCGTGGTGGTGCCAAGCCGGCGGTAGCGGTCAAAGTGCAGCGGATTGTGCAGCACAGTATGCGCAAAGCCCAGCTCCCGGATGCAGGCGTTGATGGTATCCAGTCCCAGATAGTCGATGATCATATTGGTGGCGATGTTGTCCGAGCAAATGATCATCATGGTGGCGGTGTCCTTCACCTTGAGCTTTGCGCCCACGCCCAGCGCGCGCAGCATACCGCTGCCGTCCACGAACTGGCTCTGCTCATAGGTGATCTCTTCGGCAAGGTCTGCTTTGCCGCGCTGCGCCTGCAAATACAATGCAGCGAGAATGAACGCCTTGATGGTGGATGCCGTCTCAAATTCTTCGTCCGCGCCCACCTCCACGGTATGGCCCTGCAGGTCGTCCACGAACACGCTCATTTTGCCCTGATAGCAGTACAGCTCCGCAGCAATGCGCTTTTCCAGCGTCATGTTTTTATCCATATCGGCATATTCTCCGTTGTTATTACAGGTTTTCCTCAAAAAAGCGCATGGCATTGCGGTAGTAGATACCTTCCACCTCGTCCTCAGTAAAGCCCTCTTTGCGCAGGGCATCCGCCAGCAGCGGCAGGAAGGCAGCATTTTCCAGCTGGTGGGGGCCATCGATGCCATCAAAATCGCTGCCAAGGGCAATCATCTGCGCACCGCCCACCTGTTTGTAGTGGCCCGCATGCTTCGCGATCAGCTCCACCGTGCTGCGGCAGTTTTCCGGGTGGGTGGGGTCGGTGTCCAGAAAGGGCGCATAGTAGTTCAGGCCCGCAATGCCGCCGCGCTCCGAAAGGGCGCGGATCATCTCATCGGTCAGGTTGCGGGTGTGGGGTGCCAGTGCGCGGCAGTTGGAGTGGCTGGCCGCAAAAGGCCGGGTACCGTGCTCCACGATATCCCAGAAGCCCTTGTCCGAAAGGTGGCTCACATCCACGATCATGTGCATCCGTTCCATCTCGGCCAGAAATTCAAAGCCCTTCCCGGTCAGGCCCTTTTCGGTCTGGGGCACCAGCACCCCGCCGGGGTTCCGCTGCGGGCTTGCCAGCTCGTTTTCGTGGTTCCATGTCAGGGTCATCATGCGCACGCCCAGCTCATACATCCGGCGCAGCACCCCCACGCTGCCCTTGCAGCAGGCACCTTCCTCGATGGTGAGCATCCCGCTGATCTTTCCCGCCGCAGCATTCCGGCGGATGTCCGCCGCCGTGTACACCGGAGCAATTTTTTCCGGGTATGCCGCCATGATGCGCTTGAACTGGTCGATCTCTTCCAGCGCTGTCACCAGCGGGTCCGCTCCGGGCGTCTTATCACCCAGATTGACGAATGCTGCAAAGCACTGCAGCAGATAGTCGCCTTTCTGTAATTTTTCAAGGTCGATATGCAGATCGTTCTGCGCGAAGCTCTTAGGCCGGCCCGCATGTTCGGCTTTGCGCAGCTCGCTGAGGGTATCGCAGTGCAGATCCCAGACTTTCATGATGTTTTCTCCTCTTTATTCCTCTTGCAGCAGCTGCAGCAATTCCTCTGGTTTCATGGACAGGATCGCTCCGTCTGCCGAGCCGGTGACCGTCTCGGCAAGGTCCTGCTTTGCCTGCTGCAGCTCCACGATCTTTTCTTCAATGGTGTCCTGCGCAATGAGCTTGTACACCTGCACCGGATTGCGCTGGCCGATGCGGTAGGCGCGGTCGGTGGCCTGATTCTGCGCAGCCACGTTCCACCACGGGTCGTAGTGGATGACGATATCTGCCGCCGTCAGGTTCAGGCCGGTGCCACCCGCCCGCAGCGAGATGAGGAACACGTCCGCTTCGCCGCTGTTGAACCGGCGCACAAGCTCTGCACGCACCGGCTTTGGGGTGGAGCCCTGCAGGGTAAAGTGGCTCACGCCCGCTTCGTCCAGCCGTTTTGCCAGCAGTTCCAGCATGGAGGTGAACTGGCTGAACAGCAGGATGCGGTGTCCGCCCTCCACAGCAGCCGTCACCAGCTCCATGCAGGCATCCAGCTTGGCACTGCCGCCGTCCCAGTTGTCTGCCACAAGGCGCGGGTCGCAGCAGATCTCCCGCAGGCGCATGAGCACCGCGAACACCGCCATTTTATCCTCCGGCTTTGCAGCGCGCAGCTTTTCCCGCGCGTCCACCACAGCGGCAAGGTAGAGCTTGCGCTGCTGCTCGTCCAGCTCGATGCGGTGGAGATTCTCGGTCTTGGGGGGCAGCTCTTTGAGCACCTCGGACTTCATGCGCCGCAGGATGAACGGCCCGGTGAGCTGGTTCAAACGGCGCAGTGCGTCTTTGTCGTCCTCCTGCACGATAGGCTTTTCAAACCGGGCGCAGAAGGTCTTGTAGGGCGGCAGATACCCCGGCATCAGGAAGGAGAAGATGCTCCACAATTCGCCCAAGCGGTTCTCTACCGGGGTGCCGGTAAGGGCAAACCGCACTTTGCTGTTCACCCCGCACACCGCCTTGTACTTTTGGGTAGTGTGGTTCTTGATGGCCTGCGCTTCGTCCAGAATGCAGGCGTAGAATTGCTGCCCGCTGTAAAGCTCCTCGTCCCGGCGCATCAGGTCATAGCTGGTTACCACAAGGTCGGCTTCCGCCCACTGCTTTGCCAGCTCTGCCCGGTGAGCAGCGTCGCCGTCCACAGCCACGCAGGAAAGCTGCGGCGTGAACTTCTGGCATTCCTCCTGCCAGTTGAGCACCAGCGATGCCGGGCAGACGATGAGGCTGGGCAGGCGCTGGCCGCTTTCCTTCATTGCCAGCAGGTAGCTGAGCACCTGCACGGTCTTGCCAAGGCCCATATCGTCGGCCAGAATGCCGCCCATGCCGTAGCCGTCCAGCGTGCGCAGCCAGCGGTAGCCATCCCGCTGGTACTTGCGCAGCACATTGTGCAGGCTTTCCGGCGGAGTATACTCGCTGTCCTTCACGGCGTGAAAGCTGCGGCTGATGCGGCGGAACGCATCGTCGCGGTTGAAACGCAGGCCGTTCTGGCCCGAGAGCGCCCAGTCGAGACTGGGTGCACGGTAGAGCGGCAGCTCGGCGTGGCCGCTCTTGAGCTTGGCCCCGGAAAGTTCCAGTGTATCGTTCAGTTCGTCCAGCCCTTCCAGACTGTCGTCCAGCCGTAGCAGACGGCCGTCCCGCAGGCGGTGGTAGCGCTTTTTCTGGTGCAGGGAACGCAGCAGGTCTTTCAGCTCTGCCACCGGGAACTCGCCGGTATCCACTTCCAGATCCAGCACACTGCCGTGCACCGAAACGCCCACCGTGATGCGGGGCGGCGCGGCCTGCAGGCTGCGGAAGGCATCCGTCAGGTATACTTCACCCTCGGCCAGCAGGGCCGGCACGCCCTCCTCCAACATGCGGTAGATCTCGTCCTCGTCAGCGGTGCCGTACACTTCCTCTCTGCCGCCCACACCGGGCTGCAGATAAGAGGCCAGCAGCCGCTTTGCCCGGCTCTCGGCGCGCACATCCCGCAAAAGCCCTGCCGGAGACGGCACGAACGGCGTGACCTTATCCTCCCCGTACAAAAACTCCGCGTGTGCTTCGATGCGGAAGCTGTCCGGTGCGTCCAGATAGAACTGCACCACCGGTTCCAGCGGGATCTGGTTTAGCAGCAGACGTTCCGGGTCCACGATGTTCAGCTTGCTGCCCAGCTCCGGCAGCACATAGCTGCAAAAGGCCGTGGCATCTGCGCTGGTAAAGAACAGGCTTTTGCCGCCCAGCGCCTGCAATGCGGGCAGGATGCGGGTGCACCCGGGCCGCTGCAGCCGCCAGAGCGTATCCTCGCTGAACAGGTAATCATAGTCAAGGCCCTGCACAGCGGAAAGTGCGGGTTCGCCTTCCACCTGCACACCGCCGCGGCGGCGCTCCACGGTCATGGTGATGACGGGCAGACCTTCCCGCAGCTCGTACCCGCCCAAAAAACCGGTATGCTCGTACAGCTGCACAAGGTCATCAAAGATCTCGCCGGTCAGGATCATGCCTCCCGCCGGGCCTTGTTCGGCCCCGCCGTACACCCGCACGGCGGCTTTGTCCATGCTCTGCCTTGCGTTCACCTGACGGCGCAGCAGCTGCAAAAGCGCACGGGACTCTTCATCAAAGGCATCCCACCGGTGCACAAAAGCCAGTGCCTTGCCGTAGCTGACGCTTTTGCCCATCTCGACGGCTTCCATCAGGTTCGGGATGCTTTTTACCACATACTGCCGCCCGCCGTCCGAAATGCGCAGCCGCAGCCATGGCTGCGCGCCGGGCAGCAGGGTCAGTTCCGGTTCCAGATGGGCAAAGCCGGTGCGCTGGGCGGTCTCGTCCACGCCAAGGTTTTCAAGGGCTGCTTCCTTATAGGTATCCAGCAGCCTGAGGGCCTCGTGATCCGACTCCGGCGTTTCGCCGTGCCACTTTTTGCCAAACAGCATTTCCAGCCCGGAGGCATAGCTGTCCCGCCGGGCCGGTTCCGGGGCAAGGCCCGCCGCGCCGCGCACAACACCGGGAATCGCATCCGGCTTTGCCGCCGGTGCAGGGGCATTCTTTTCGGCATCGTCCAGCAGCAATGCGCCGATATGCTTGCAGTAGGTGCCCTCGCCGTTCTGGTTATACGGGCAGCTGCAGGACGCACTGACAAAGCTGCCGTTCTCCCGCAGCCATGCCTGCGTATAGTAATAGCTGCCGCCGCTGCCCTGTACCATGGCCGAAATATGCCGCACGCCATCGGCGTTCACGGTGCAGGTGCTCTGCTGGATGCGCTTGCGGTATTTCTTGGCCCGCTCAAAAATGTTATCGCCCAAAAGCGTGCGGATCTCGTCTGCATCCATGGCTGTTTCCTCCCGGTTTGGCTGTAAAACCTTCTTATCTTATAAGAATACCGCACCCGCACCCCGGATGCAAGAGGGATCTGCCGCCCAATTTCCATACAAAAAAATCCCGTTCCTTTTCAGGAACGGGATCATTTTACGATCTTGGAATGCTGCGGGGATCACTTGACAGTCTTGCCAAGCTCAGCATCCGTCTCAATGGCGCGCTCACGGATCTTTTCCAGCGTCTGCTCGCTGAGGATGTGCTCTGCCTTGCAGGCATCTTCGGCGGCGGTCTTTTCGTCCACGCCCAGCTGCATAAAGAAGTGGGTCAGCAGACGGTGACGGCTATAGATGCGCTCTGCGATCTCGCGGCCCGGTGCCAGCAGGGTCAGGTTGCCCTCGCCGTCCACCGCGATATAGCCGTTCTCGCGCAGCTTCTTCATGGCAATGCTGACGCTGGCTTTGGTAAAGCCCAGCTCATTGACCACGTCGATGGAGCGCACACGGCCCATCCGCTGGGTGAGCATAAGGATCGTTTCAAGATAATCTTCTGCGGATTGGTGGATCTGCATGGTATGTTTGCCTCCTGTCTGTGCCGGGATGCAAAGCACCACGGTTTCATATAGTACAAGATATCACACTTTTTGCCGATGTGCAAGCAATTCGCGGAAGTTTGTTAAAACAAACCAAATTTATCCTGCGCAAATCTGCTGTTTTGCCGGTTTTTAGTCGGCCGCGTTTTGTGCAAAGGCGATAAATTATTTTGCTTCCAGATATGCCGCCGGGCCGGACTGGTACAGGTCGCCGCCGTGGGCATCCAGGATCACCGTCAGCGGCATATCCTTCACAATCAGGCGGCGCACGGCTTCACAGCCAAGGTCCGGCCATGCGATCACTTCCAGCGTCTGCACGCTTTTTGCCATCAGCGCACCGGCCCCGCCAAGCGCTGCCAGATACACAGCCCCGTTGCGCACCACAGCTGCCTTTACAGTATCGTCCCGCTTGCCCTTGCCGATCATGATCTTATTGCCAAGGTCCAGCAGGCGCGGGCTCATGGCATCCATGCGGCCGCTGGTGGTGGGTCCCGCCGAGCCGATCACCTGGCCCGGGCGTTCCGGCGTGGGGCCAACGTAGTAGATGGCGCTGCCGGTCAGATCAAAGGGCAGCGGTTCGCCTTTTTCCAGCGCTTCGGTCATCCGCCTGTGGGCCTGATCGCGGGCGGTGTACACCACACCGGAAAGCAGCACGGTGTCGCCCGCCTTGAGCGGGGCAAGATCCTCGGCCGTGCAGGGAGTCGTCAGTCTGTATTCCATCTTTGCCCCTCCTTACAGTTCCGCGCTTGCACGGCGGGTCACATGGCAGGAAACATTCACCGCCGCAGGCAGGCCCGCCACATGGGTAGGCATCTGCTCAATGGCAAGGCCCAGACAGGTGGTCCTGCCGCCAAAGCCCTGCGGGCCGATGCCCAGCTCGTTGATGGCGGCAAGCAGCTCCTGCTCCAGCTGTGCGTAATAGGGGTCGGGGTTCGGCACATCCAGCGGACGCAGCAGGGCCTTCTTTGCCAGATACGCCACCTTGTCAAAGCTGCCGCCCACGCCGATGCCCAGCACGATGGGCGGGCAGGGGTTGGAGCCTGCCAGCTTCACCGTGTCCAGCACGAACTTTTTTGAAGCCCTCCACACCGTCGGCGGGCTTGAGCATTTTGATCTGGCTCATGTTCTCGCTGCCAAAGCCCTTGGGTGCCACCGTAATGCGGCAGCCCTCGCCGTCCACCAGATGCACTGTGATGGCCGCCGGGGTGTTGTCGCCGGTGTTGCCCCGGCGCAGCGGGTCGGCTACGATGCTCTTGCGCAGGTAGCCGTCGGTATAACCCCGGCGCACTCCCTCGTGGATGGCAGCTTCAAAGCTGCCGTCAATGTGCACATCGGTGCCAAGCTCCACAAACACGCAGGCCATGCCGGTATCCTGACAGATGGGCAGGTTTTCTTCTTTTGCGGCGGAAAGGTTCGACCACAAAAGGTCGAGAGTGTTCTTTGCCAGCGGCCACGGCTCTTCCTGCCGGGCCTTGTCCAGCGCCGCCTGCACGTCCTGCGGCAGGCGGGTGTTGGCTTCGATGCACAGCCGTGCAACGGTATCGGTGATCTCCTGTGCGGAAATGGTTCTCATAAACGCTTCCTCCGCTTACAGACGGGCAACGCCGGTCTCGCGGGCAGCCTTTGCCACGGCATTTGCCACAGCCTCGGCCACGCGGGGGTCGAACGCGCCGGGGATGATGTTCTCCTCGCTGCGGTCGGCATCGGTGATGAGGTCGGCGATGGCGTAGGCTGCAGCCAGCTTCATCTCATTGTTGATGTCCCGGGCGCGGACGCTCAGTGCGCCCTTGAACAGGCCCGGGAAGCACAGCACGTTGTTCACCTGATTGGGGAAGTCGCTGCGGCCGGTGGCCATCACCCGCACGCCGCCGGCCTTGGCCTCGTCCGGCATGATCTCCGGGGTGGGGTTGGCCATGGCAAAGACGATGGCGTCCTTGTTCATGGTCTTGCACAGCTCGGTGGTCAGGATGCCGGGCTTGGACACGCCGATGAACACATCGGCACCTTCCAGTGCCTCCTTCAGGCCGCCCTTGACCTGGCGGGGGTTGGTCACCTCACCCAGCCAGTTCTTGTGGGCTTCGGCGCTGTTGCAGCCCTTGTACAGGGTGCCGAACTGGTCCACTGCAATGATGTCCTTTGCACCGGCGGTCATGAGCATCTTGATGATGGCAGTACCGGCAGCACCGGGGCCGTTCAGCACGATGTGCACATCTTCCATCTTCTTGCCCACCACACGCAGGGCGTTGATGAGGGCAGCAGTGACCACGATAGCAGTGCCGTGCTGGTCATCGTGGAACACGGGGATGTCCAGCTCACGCTCCAGCGTTTCTTCGATCTCAAAGCACTCGGGGCTCTTGATATCCTCCAGATTGATGCCGCCAAAGGTGGGCGCAATGGCCTTGCAGGCTGCAATCACGCTGGCAGCGTCGTGGGCATCGATGCAGATGGGGAAGGCGTCTACGCCGCCGAACTCCTTGAACAGCACCGCCTTTCCCTCCATGACCGGCAGACCGGCTTCCGGGCCGATATCGCCCAAGCCCAGCACGGCGGTGCCGTTGGAAACGACAGCCACCATGTTGCCCTTGAAGGTGTACTTATACACGTCGTCGGGGTTTTCCTTGATCTTGCGGCAGGGCTCGGCCACGCCGGGGGTGTAAGCGGTGGACAGGTCATCGCGGGTGGCGACCTCCACCTTACTCACGATGCCCACCTTGCCCTTGTGGCTCTCGTGCATTTCCAGAGC
>ENA-OQIL01000385-OQIL01000385.1-human-gut-metagenome-genome-assembly--contig:-NODE-385-length-16533-cov-5.458186_pt1 | contig 16533 bp, 13 predicted proteins | sample MGYA00242583_ERZ504748 | MGnify/ENA primary metagenome ERZ504748 (study PRJEB26092, sample SAMD00036191) | human gut metagenome | host: Homo sapiens | study: EMG produced TPA metagenomics assembly of...
CATCTTTTAAACATATTGAAAAGCAAATGATTATACATCGGAAGCAGTCTGAAAAAGAGGCTTCGTTAGGCTGAACAGTTGCAATTTACGCTTGTTTTCTTTATAATAGATATCTGTATGAAAAGCGATCGATCAGAAGGATCAACGGCATGATATCAGGAAAAGGAAGATAGAGATGGCTCTTTTGGGCGTCAGCAATCTGACAAAGGCTTTCGGCACGGACCTCCTGTTTGAGGGCGTGTCCTTTGAGGTACAGGCAAACGACAAAATAGGGGTGGTGGGAGTGAACGGCTCCGGGAAAACCACTCTGTTCAAAATGATCACCGGCGAGATGCGTCCCGACGACGGGGAGCTGTATCAAAGCAAGCAGGCCGTAGTGGGCTATATGGAGCAGCATGTGTGTAAAAATCTGGAGGAAACCGCTCTGGATGAGGTGCTGACGGTATTCACCCCTCTGATGAAAATGGAGGAGGAGATAGAGCTGCTTAACGTACGCCTGCAAAAAGGGATGGGCTCCGCAGAGGAGCTGATCGAGCGTCAGGCGCTTTTAAACGACCGTTTTGTCCGGGAGGGCGGGATGACCTATCGCAGCCGGGCGAGGTCCGCCTTGCTGGGCCTTGGCTTCAGCGGCGAGGATATGGCTCTGACGGTAGGAGCATTGAGCGGCGGGCAGAAGGCCAAGCTTCAATTGGCGAAAATGCTCCTGAGCGGGGCGAATCTGCTGCTTCTCGATGAGCCGACCAACCACCTGGATATTTCCTCTGTAGAGTGGCTGGAGGATTACTTGAAAAGCTTTAACGGGGCGTTTTTGGTCATCAGCCACGACCGCTATTTTTTGGATCGGATCACTTCCCGCACTTTTGAGATGGAGAACCACCGGCTGACGGTGTATAAGGGCGGATATACCGCCTATCTGACCCAAAAAGAGGAGGCGGAGCTTACAGCCCGCCGGGTCTATGAGAACACCATGAGGGAGATTACCCGGCTGGAGGGAGTCGTAGCCCAGCAGCGGCAGTGGAACCGGGAAAAAAATATTAAAACAGCGGAAAGCAAGCTGAAGGTGATCGAGAGGCTGGAACGGGACCTGGAAAAACCGCAGGCGGCGCCGGAAAGCATCCGTTTTCAATTTGAAATCAAACAGCCCGGAGGCAATGACGTGCTGGAGGTGGAGGAGCTCTCTCTTTCCTTCGGCAAGGCCCCTCTGTTTGAGCGTGTGAACCTAAAGCTGCGGCGGGGGGAAAGAGTTTTTTTGCTGGGGCCCAACGGCTGCGGCAAGACCTCTTTGTTTAAGACCATCCTGAACCAGTACCAGCCGGACAGCGGCCGTATTAAGCTCGGGGCCGGCATTGATCTGGGCTATTACGATCAGATTCAGGCGGGACTGGATACAGATAAAACTGTGATGGACGAAATTTGGGATCAATATCCGCGTATGACACAGACCCAGGTGCGCAGCGCTCTTGCGGTGTTCTTGTTTAAGGGAGACGACGTGTTTAAGCCGGTGCGGGCCCTGTCCGGCGGGGAGAAGGCTAAGGTTCTGCTGCTGAAGCTGATGCTCTCCAAGGCGAATTTTTTGCTGCTGGACGAACCTACCAACCATTTGGATATCGCGTCCCGTGAAGCGTTGGAGAGCGCTTTGCAAGGCTATGAGGGAACCCTATTTGTAATTTCTCATGACCGCTACTTAATCAATAAAATAGCGGACCGGGTCTATTATCTGGAGCCTGGCGGCGCGGAGGAATACCAGGGGAATTACGACGCTTTTCTGGAAAAGCGCCGGCAGGAAGAAGACCGGAAAAGGGAGTGAAACCGGTTCCGAAGCAAAATGATTATAAGCTGAGAAAGCAAAAGGAATCGGAGCTGCGAAAACTGAAAACCCGGGTGAGAAGGGCGGAGGAGGAAATCGACGGCTTAGACCGGGAAACCGCCGAGCTGGCCGGCCGGCTCAGCGATCCGGAGACTGCCAGCGACTATGAGAAAGCGTTGGAGCTGACCCAGAGAATGGAAGAATTGAGGGCCCGGCAGGAGAAACTGATGGAAAGCTGGGAAGCTCTCTGCCAGGAGCTGGAGGAAAAGGAAGCTCGATAAGAGAACCGCTGGGCTGATGGGACCGCAGGCCGCGGCTTGCGGAGCTGGTTGGCCGGAGCGGGAAAAGTCCTGTCCAGGCCGGCTTGAACTAAGGCGGCCTGCGGTCCGCCCTGCCCGCGCCGCTTGTCCTACAGCTCCCGCGGCGTCCATAGGGAAAGCCATTCCTTTGGTGATTCCGGCAGGCGGCTTTCGACCTTCGAAGGGCCGTTTTCAATGCCCCTTCTGCCGCCTTAGGCGAAAGACTTTTACGGGAGTGCTTTCCCAGTCCGCCGGCTTCTGCTTTTTCCAATGGTTTGCCGCGTTCCGCATCAATCAAAAAGAGGACGGGGGAGCCCCCGTCCTCTTTAACCATCGCTTTTTGTTCCTGTTAAGCTTAGTAAGGCTTATTTACCTCTTTGCTTGCTTCAAGCTTCAAGAAATCTTTTCCAGAAGCTTCCCAGCCGTAATTTTTTAAAATCCCCTGCCGCCATAATCAATGCTTTGAAAGGCGGCGCGCCGGGAAGAAATCAATTTGAACCGCCGGAAAAGAATCAAAGCTTAAATTCCTGAATTTCCTTTTTCAGCTTTTCTGGACATTCTTCCTCGATTTCCACTGTGATAGGCTTGGAAAGATCCAGGCTGAACACGCTCATAATGGATTTGGCGTCGATTTTGTATTTATCGGAAAGAAGATTTATCGTAAAATCGTATTCATTAGCGATGCAGACAAACTTTTTTACAGCGTCGATGCTGGACAAAGAAATCGTCTCAGTATACATTGTTTGCAATCCCTCCATTATTTCTTTTCATTTAATAATAGCCTCATTCTTACAGAAGGTCAAGTCCTAATTGCCACGACAATTTGACGGCGGCGCTAAAACAATTTAGATAAAATAACAAGGAGCCGGTTTATGAAAGCATATATCCTTACGTTAGGCTGTAAAGTGAATCAATATGAATCTCAGGCTATGCTGGAGGAGCTTTGCCGCAGCGGCTTTGCCCCCGCCGAGACGGAGGAGGAGGCAGATGTGGTGATTCTTAACTCCTGTACCGTGACGGCGGCAAGCGATCAAAAAATGCGAAAGCTTCTCCACCGGGCCCGCAGGAAAAATCCTCAGGCGCTGCTGGTTCTTACCGGCTGTATGCCCCAGGCCTTCCCGGAGGAAGCCGCCAAGCTGCCGGAACCAGATCTGGTTTTGGGAACCTCCAATCGAAAGGAGCTGGTGCCGTCTGTTCTGAAGGCCCTGGAGAACCGCCGCCGGGAAGTGAAGATCCGGCCTTATACAGGAAAGGACTCCTTTGAAAGCCTCCAGATTCACAGCTTTCAGGAGAGGACCCGGGCTTTTTTGAAGATACAGGATGGATGCAACCGGTTTTGTTCCTACTGTATTATTCCCTATTCCCGGGGAAGAGTGCGGTCAAAGCCCTTGGAAGAGCTTACCCGGGAGGCCCGGACTCTGGCGGCGTCCGGTTACCGGGAAATTGTTCTCACCGGAATCAATCTGTCCTGCTACGGACAGGATAGCGGACTGGGGCTTTGGGACGCGGTGGAAGCGGTCTGCGGCCTGCCGGAGGTGGAGCGGGTGCGCTTAGGCTCCTTAGAGCCGGAGCAAATGGAGCTGCCTGTTCTGGAACGCCTGGCCCGGCAGGAAAAGCTGTGCCCCCAGTTCCATCTTTCTCTGCAAAGCGGCTGTGACGCCACATTGAAAAGGATGAACCGCCATTACACGGCGGCGGAATATGAGTCTATTGTGAACAATATCCGCGGGGTATTCGATAATCCGTCGGTGACCACGGATATGATGGTAGGATTTGCTGGGGAAACTCCGGAGGATTTTGAGGAGTCCTTGAATTTCGCGCGGAAAATCGGGTTCGCCAAGGTCCATGTGTTCGCCTATTCCCGCCGGCCGGGTACCGCGGCGGACCGTATGCCCGGCCAGGTGCCCAACAAAGTGAAGGAGGAACGCAGCAGGCGGCTGATTGAGGCAACTAATGAAGCCCGGCGGCGCTTTTTGCTGACCCAGGTGGGAAGGACCGAGCCGGTGTTGTTTGAGTCAAAGCGCTTGGAGGATTATTATGAGGGGTATACCGCCAATTATACCCCTGTGCATGTCCAGAGCCCTATTCCGCTGTTTGGAAAGATTTTGCCGGTGAAAATTCTGGAGGCTGGAGAGGATTTCTGCTTCGGAAGCTTAATATGATTTTAACTAAAATTTAAGGAAACTTTTCCCGGCTTTTCTGTTGACTATTTCCGCTGTTCCTGAGAAAATATAACCGTAAGGGGTTTATAACGAGGAAAGAAGGGCGTGTATGGAAAAATATGCGAAGAGGTTTACCAAACAGGAAAAAAGCTGGATCCTGTATGATTGGGCCAATTCTGTGTACGCCACCAATATTATGGCGGCGATATTCCCCATTTATTTTGGAGCGGTATGCGAATCCGCCGGCGTGGACAATGTCCAGGTTTGGGGCTACGGCACCTCGGCAGCAACCCTGGTGGTAGCGGTAATGGGGCCGGTCCTAGGCGCCGTCGGGGACCATAAGGGTATGAAGAAAAAGCTGTTCACCGGCTTTTTGGCGGCAGGCGTTCTGTTCACCCTGATGATGGCTGTTTTCGACCAATGGCAGCTGCTGTTGGCAGGCTATGTGATTTCCTATATCGGATTCGCCGGTTCCTGCCTGTTCTACGACTCCTTCCTTACCGACGTCACCACCGAGGAGCGGATGGACCGGGTTTCCTCCTGGGGCTACGCTATGGGCTACATAGGCGGCAGCACCATCCCTTTTGTCATTTCCATTGCGGTTTTACTGATTATGGGCATGGATAATCCGGCGGCGGTTAAGTTCTCCGTGGTGATTACCTCTGTGTGGTGGCTCATTTTCAGTATCCCGATCCTAAAAAATGTGAATCAGACCCACTATATTGAGGCTCCGGCCTCCAAACTGCTTTCCCACACCTTCCAGAGCTTAAAGAAAACCTTAAGGGAAATTTTTCGGAATAAGACGATTTTTATTTTTATCATCGCTTATTTTTTCTATATTGACGGTGTGGGCACGGTAATCCACATGGCAACCAGCTATGGCACCAATTTGGGCCTGGATACCACCGGTATGATCATCGCTCTGCTGGTGACGCAGATTGTGGCCATGCCTTGCTCGATCCTGTTCGGCAGGGCTTCGGGAAAATTCAGCTCTATCAAGCTGATTCTCTTTGCCATCGCCATGTACCTGGTGATTTGTGTGCTGGGCTTTTACATGGGCTTTCATGTGGAGCAGGCGGAGCTTTCCAAGGCCGCCGACCTTCAGGGCTATCAAAGCGCCCTAGCCTTTTCCCAGACCCTTTTCTGGATCATGGCGGTGCTGGTAGGTACGGTTCAGGGGGGCGTCCAGGCGATTTCCCGTTCTTATTTCGGCAAGCTGGTGCCGCCGGAAAAATCCAACGAGTTTTTCGGCTTTTTCGATATTTTTGGAAAATTTGCCACAGTTATGGGCCCGGCGATTGTGGCTCTGATTTCCGGTTTGACCGGAAGAGACTCCATCGGCGTGCTCAGCGTTTCCGTGCTGTTCCTCATCGGAGGGGGGCTGCTGATAGGCTTCCGGTCTCATTTTACCGCTGAGGCGGCAGAACGTTCCAAGCAGGCGGCGAAAAATGACGCCGGATAAACATCAAGTTGAAAAGGTGAAGCGGCCGAGAAGCGCGGCGGCCTTGCTGGCTGTAAGCTTTTGCCCGCAAATGGTTTTTTATCCTGCTGGATAAATTTTTCCAGCCCCGGCTGTATTCGGAAGCAGCCGGCAGTGTCATTGAGCTTGGAGGAAAATTTATGAAAAAGTGGTATGCCGAGGAATATGAGTTTCAGATTGAGGTGACAGGGTTCCTCCGTGGAAACAGCACAGAGCGCTTCTGCCGGAACGGCGAAGAAATTGGGGACCGGTATACCTGTACCTATGGCTGTCCTGTCAATGGGCAGGGAGAGGGAATTTGCTCTAAGACCATGACGATTTTGTTTCCGATTATGGAAGCGGTCAGAAGCGGCGGAGATCTGCAAAACATCGGCGGCAGCGGTCCGTACACGAAAGACATTGTCTGCCCGGATGGCTGTGTGATGTTCAGAATGACCGCCAAAAAGCTTGGAAACGAGAACTTCTATAAAGGGAAGTTTTTTGATTGACTCCATTGACCTGAAGCGTACGGCCTCTTAAAAACGATCAGAAAGCGCCGCTTGAAGGATCCTTCAAGCGGCGCTTTCTGCGTTTCATCCGCAATATTATTCGTGATAGAGATATCGTTCCCGGCATGAAGCAGGCGTGTGGAAAGCGGCAGACTGGTAAAAAGCTTTTTAAGCCTCGCCGCCGGGCGGGGCGGTGTACGCCTTATCCACGTTTACCACAATTTCGTAACGCGCATCCAAGGCTTTGACGGCCTGGCGCAAGGACTCCACCACCTGGTCGTCGGTCAGGCGGAATTGATGGGGCACCACAATGTCGAAAATTAGGTTGGTGTGGGTGGGGCCTTTTACCATCCGAAAGTCGTGAATCGTAACCCGGGAGTCCAGAAGCCGGACGATGGACGAAAGCTTTTGGTGAATTTCGTTGGTTTCCTTATCGTCGGTGATAATCGGGTCCATATGGATGACGACCTCGCAGTCAAACTTCTTTTTCAGGTCCCGTTCGGCATTGTCTATGGTGTCATGGATCTTTAGGATATCCACGTCGCAGGGAACCTCTGCGTGGAGGGAGACAACGCTGTGGCCGGGACCGTAGTTGTGAACGATCAAATCGTGCACGCCTATGATTTCCGGATAGGACAGCACCTCCTGCTGGATCTGCTTGACAAACTCCGGATCGGGAGCCTCGCCCAGCAGCAGGTCTAAGGTTCCTTTGGCGGTGGAAACGCCGGTATATAAAATGAAAAGCGCTACCAGCACGCCCAGATAACCGTCTAAATTCACTCTGGCCCAATAGCCGATGACAAAGCCCGCCAGTACAGCGGAGGTGGCCGCCACATCGGACAGACTGTCCATAGCGGTGGCTCTCAGCACGGCGGAGTCGATTTTATCTCCCATTTTCCGGTTGAAAAAGCACATCCACAGCTTTACCAATATGGAAATCCCCAGCACCGCCGGAGTTATCCAGGAAAAACTGATTTCCTCGGGATGGAAAATCTTATCCAGAGAGGTTTTCGCCAGCTCTACTCCCATGAGCACAATAATAAAGGATACGATCAGCCCGGCCACATACTCGATTCTGCCGTGGCCGAACGGATGCTTGTCGTCGGCAGGCTTGCCGGCCATCTTAAAGCCCAGAAGGCTGACGACGCAGGAGCCTCCGTCGGACAGGTTATTGATGCCGTCGGCAACAATAGAAACCGCGCCGGTCAGAAGCCCCGCGGCGATTTTGGCGGTGCAGAGCAGGGCGTTGCAGAGAATACCCACAACGCCGCTTACCACGCCGTATCTCTGCCGCACAGCAGGGCTTTTCACGTCAGACGCGTTGGGAATAAAGTGTTTTATGAGGAAATTAGTCAAGGGATGGTTCCTCCTGAAACAAGAGATTTTGTTTTTCAGTTTATCACGAATCGCTGGTTTTCGCAAGGCGGAATCCCCCTATCTGTGAAAATACCCTTTCAGGGCGTGAAAATCATTGCGGGGCTGAGAGCGATATCAGGGTTCCCCAAAAAGGCGTAGATAAAATTCAACACAATCCACAAGAAAAATTCAAAATAAAATTCTATGTTCTAACTTCCTTTGAAAAAAATATCTTCCTAAACAAATGGAAATAGTGTATAATAATACATTAGTATAAAGGCTAGTGATGAGATTCCGGAGAGCTGATCCTTGGCGCGGACAGGCCGTGCCCCGTGAGAGGTTTTTACTTTTTTCGGGCGGAAGCTGCTGCGGACAGACACAGATGAACTGGAGGCAAGACTATGGAACAGACAGCGTACTTAATTCTGGAAAACGGTACTGTTTTTGAAGGAAAGAGTTTTGGCGCCGCTTTTGACGTTACTGGGGAACTTGTTTTCACCACGGCGATGACCGGCTATTTGGCTACTCTTACCGATCCCAGTTATTATGGACAGATCGTGGTGCAAACTTTTCCTTTAATCGGCAATTACGGCGTGATTCCAGCGGAATTTGAAAGCCAAACGCCTCGTTTGAAGGCTTATATTGTAAGAGATTGGTGTCAAGAACCCTCTAATTTTAGATGTGAAGGGAACCTTGACACTTTTTTTAAAGGAAAAAAAACATTCCCGGCCTTTACGGTATTGACACCCGGGCGCTGACCAGGATCGTGCGGGAATACGGCGTGATGAACGCCCGGATCACCATGGAAAAGCCGGACGCGGCCGCCCTGCTCCCTGAAATTAAGGCCTATAAGATCAAAGACGCGGTGGAAACCGTCACCTCCCAGGAGGTGGTAATCCATGAGGGCAAGGGAAACCACAGAGTGGTGCTGTGGGATTTCGGCGCCAAGGAAAATATCGAGAAATGCCTGCTGAATTACGGCTGCGAGGTGATCTGCGTTCCGTCTTTCGCCACCGCAGAGCAGATCCTTTCCTATGAGCCGGAGGGTGTGATGCTGTCTAACGGCCCGGGAGACCCGGCGGAAAACGTGGAGGTCATTGAGGAACTGAAAAAGCTGTGCGCTGCAAAGATCCCGATCATGGGAATCTGCCTGGGCCATCAGCTTCTGGCTTTGGCCAACGGGGCGAAAACCGAGAAAATGAAATACGGCCACCGGGGCGCCAATCAGCCCGCGGTGGAGCTGGCCACAGGCAAGGTGTTCATCACCAGCCAGAACCACGGCTATGCGGTGATCAACGACAGCCTGCCCGCCGGCGCGGAAGTCAGCTTTATCAATGCCAACGACGGCACCTGCGAGGGTGTCAATTACCATAATATTCCGGCGTTCTCCGTCCAGTTCCACCCGGAAGCCTGCGGCGGCCCGCTGGATACGATGTTCCTGTTTGAGAAGTTTATGACACGGATGGAGGAGGAAAAAACATGCCGCTGAACAAAAAGCTGAAAAAGGTAATGGTAATCGGCTCCGGCCCGATCGTAATCGGCCAGGCCGCTGAATTCGACTATGCCGGAACCCAGGCATGCCGCGCCCTGCGGGAGGAAGGCCTGGAGGTTGTGCTGGTGAATTCCAACCCCGCCACCATTATGACCGACAACGCCATGGCGGATAAAATTTACATTGAGCCGCTGACCCTGGAAACCGTCAAAAGGATCATCAAAAAAGAAAAGCCGGACAGCCTGCTTTCCACTCTGGGCGGCCAGACCGGCCTGACCCTTTCCATGCAGCTGGCCAAGGAAGGCTTTTTAGAGGAAAACGGCGTGACCCTGCTGGGCGCTAATCCGGAGACCATCGACAAGGCGGAGGACCGCCAGATGTTCAAGGATACTATGGAATCCATTGGCCAGCCCTGCATCCCCTCCAAGGTGGTGAATACGGTGGAGGGCGCGGTGGACTTCGCCAATGAGATCGGCTACCCGCTGATTATCCGCCCGGCCTTTACCTTGGGCGGCTCCGGCGGCGGTATCGTGGAAAACGAGGAGGAGCTTCGGGAAATCACGGAGAACGGCCTGCGGCTTTCCCCGATCACCCAGGTGCTGGTGGAAAAATGCGTGTCTGGCTGGAAGGAAATCGAGTTTGAGGTGATCCGGGACAGCAAGGGCAACGTCATCACCGTCTGCTCCATGGAAAACTTTGATCCGGTGGGCGTTCACACTGGGGACTCTATCGTAATCGCTCCGGCGGTGACTCTGGCGGACCAGGAATACCAGATGCTCCGTTCCGCCGCCCTGGATATCATCAGCGTGCTGAAGGTAGAGGGAGGCTGCAATGTCCAGTTCGCCCTGAATCCGGACAGCTTTGAATACGCGGTCATCGAGGTAAACCCCCGTGTGTCCCGTTCCTCCGCCCTGGCCTCCAAGGCCACCGGCTATCCCATCGCCAAGGTGGCGACCAAGATCGCCATCGGCTTTACTCTGGACGAAATTAAAAACGCCGTTACCGGCACCACCTACGCCTGCTTTGAGCCGGCCATCGACTATGTGGTGGTCAAGCTGCCCAAGTGGCCCTTTGATAAATTTGTTTACGCCAAAAGAAATCTGGGCACTCAGATGAAGGCTACCGGCGAGGTGATGGCCATCGGACAGACCTTTGAGGAAGCCATCATGAAGGCGGTCCGGGGCGCGGAGATCTCCCTGGACACCCTCAACAGCCCCAAGCTGAAGGAGCTTTCTGACGCGGAAATCAAAGCAAAGGTCAGCGTGTGCGACGACGAGCGCCTGTTCGTAATCTATGAGGCCTTGCAGCGGGGCGTTTCCGTAGACTATATCCACGACGTAACCAAGATCGACGAGTGGTTCCTCTACAAGCTGGTAAAGCTGGTTCAGATGGAACAGGAGCTGGCCAAGGGAGAACTGACCGACGAGCTGTACCTAAAAGCCAAACGCATGGGCTATCTGGATAAGGTCATCAAGAGAATTTCCGGGTGCGAGATCGCCCGCCCCCGGTTCCCGGTTTATAAAATGGTGGATACCTGCGCCGCCGAATTCGCGGCGGAGACTCCTTATTTCTACGCTTCCTACGACGAGGAAAACGAGGCTCTGGAATTTTTGGAGCACGACGATCCCAACCGGAAAACCGTCATCGTGTTCGGCTCCGGCCCTATCCGCATCGGACAGGGCATCGAGTTCGACTACGCATCCGTCCACTGCGTCTGGGCGCTGAAAAAGGCGGGCTATGAGGTGGTTATCGTCAATAATAACCCGGAAACGGTTTCCACAGATTTCGACACCTCCGACCGGCTGTATTTCGAGCCTCTCACCCCCGAGGACGTCATGGGCGTGATCCATACGGAGAAGCCCTACGGCGTGGTTGTGGCCTTCGGCGGACAGACCGCCATCAAGCTGGCCAAGTTCCTGGACGACCAGGGGATCAACGTGCTGGGCACCTCTTTTGACAGCATCGATATGGCGGAGGACCGGGAGCGGTTCGATGAGCTGCTGGAAAAGCACCACGTGAAGCGCGCCGAGGGCTTTACGGTGATGACCACCGAGGAAGCCCTGGAGGTCGCCAACCGGATCGGGTATCCGGTGCTGATGCGGCCGTCCTACGTGCTGGGCGGCCAGAACATGATCATCGCCTTTAATGACGCGGATATCAAGGAATATATGGCCATCATTTTGGCGCAGGAGATCGAGAACCCCATTTTGATCGATAAATACCTGATGGGCACCGAGCTGGAGGTCGACGCCATCTGCGACGGCGAGGACATCCTGATTCCGGGCATTATGGAGCACATCGAGCGCACCGGCGTCCATTCCGGCGACTCCATCGCCGTGTACCCGGCCTGGAACATCAACGACGTGATGACGGACAAGATCATCGAGAGCTCCCGGAATTTGGCCATTTCCCTGAATACTAAGGGACTGGTGAATATCCAGTATCTGATCTATCACAACGAGTTGTATGTGATCGAGGTGAACCCTCGTTCCTCCCGCACCATTCCGTATATCAGCAAGGTCACCGGCGTGCCGATGGTGGACTTGGCTACCCGGGCGATGCTGGGCGAAAAGCTGAAGGATATGGGATACGGCACCGGCCTTTATAAGAAATCCCCCTATGTGGCCATCAAGGTGCCGGTATTCTCCTTTGAGAAGCTGATCAACGTGGATACCCATCTGGGACCGGAGATGAAGTCTACCGGCGAGGTGCTGGGGATTGCCGGCACGCTGGAGGAGGCCCTCTATAAGGGCCTGATCGCCGCGGGCTATAAAATGAAGAAGGATGGCGGCGTGTTTATCACTGTCCGGGATTCCGATAAAAACGAGATCGCGGAAACCGCCAAGAAATACGCGGATCTGGGCTTTACCCTTTACGCCACCAAGGGTACCGCCAAGGTGCTTGCCGAGGCGGGCATCCAGGCGATCCCGGTGAATAAGATCCATGAGGACGACCATAACAATACCATCGAGCTGATCGAAAGCGGAAAGATTCAATATGTGATCTCCACCTCCTCCAAGGGCAGAATTCCCACCCGTGACAGTGTAAAGATCCGCCGGAAAGCGGTGGAGCGCAGCATTCCCTGCCTGACCTCCATCGATACCGCCAACGCTATGGCGAACTCCCTGAGAAGCCGGTATTCTCCCTACAGCACAGAGCTGGTGGACATCAACGACATGAGAACGGAGAAAATCAAGGCTAACTTCACCAAAATGCACGGATGCGGCAACGACTATATCTATTTTGACTGCTTCCAGCATGATATCAATAATCCTGAGGCTCTGTCCGTCCGGCTGTCCGACCGGCATTACGGCATCGGCGGTGACGGCGTGATCCTGGTGTGCCCCTCTGATGTGGCCGACGGCAAAATGCGTATGTTCAACTTGGACGGCAGCGAGGGCAAAATGTGCGGCAACGGCATCCGCTGCGTGGGCAAGTTCTTGTATGACCACGGCCTGGTGGACCCGGCCAAGGAAAAGATCACGGTGGAAACCTTAAGCGGGATTAAGACCCTGTGGCCTATCTATAACGACAGAAAGGTCTGCGCCATGAAGGTGGATATGGGCAAGGCGGAGCTGACCCCGGCGCTGATCCCGGTGGACGCCTCCAAGCTGCCGGACCCGAAGGCGGACCGGATCGTCAATGCGCCCTATACCGTGGACGGCGTGGAATACCATGTGACCTGTGTTTCCATGGGAAACCCTCACTGCGTGGTGTTTAAAAACGACGTGGAAACCATGGACATTGAGAAAATCGGCCCGGCCTTTGAAACCAGCGAGCTGTTCCCGGAGCGGGTGAATACCGAGTTTATCCGGGTGCTGGATGACCACACTCTGAAAATGAGAGTATGGGAGAGAGGCAGCGGGGAAACCTGGGCCTGCGGCACCGGCGCCTGCGCCGCGGCGGTAGCGGCGGTGGAAAACGGTTACTGCAAAAAGGATACTGATATCACCGTGAAGCTGATCGGCGGCGATCTGGTGATCCGCTATACCGACGATACGGTCTACATGACCGGCAACGCCGTGACGGTTTACGAGGGCGTTGTGGAGATCTAATCCGGAGGCTATTCCGAAAGGAGCGAATATCTTATGAATATCAACCATAATTTTCAGAATGTAGCTGACAGCTACCTGTTTTCCACCATCGCCAAAAAGGTGGCGGAATACCAGCAGGAAAACCCCAAGGCGGATATTATCCGACTTGGAATCGGCGACGTGACCATGCCCTTGGTTCCCGCCGTCATTGAGGCCCTTCACGGCGCGGTCGATGAGATGGGAAAAAAGGAAACCTTTCACGGCTACGGCCCGGAGCAGGGCTACGGCTTTTTGAAGGAGGCTCTGAAGGGCTATTACGCTCAGCGGGGAATCGAGCTGGACGGGGATGAGATTTTTGTTTCCGACGGCGCCAAAAGCGATGTGGGCAATATTTTAAACCTGTTCAGCCAGGATAATACCGTTCTGGTGCCGGATCCGGTTTACCCGGTGTATGTGGACACCAACATTATGGACGGAAGAAAGATCCTTTATATGAACGCCAACGCGGACAACGGCTTTCTGCCTCTGCCCGACCCGGCGGTCAAAGCGGATCTTATCTATCTTTGCTCTCCCAATAACCCTACCGGCGCGGTTTACAGCCACGTCCAGCTGAAGCAATGGGTGGATTATGCCAATGAAAACCACGCGGTGATCCTGTTTGACGCCGCTTACGAGGCGTTTGTGGGCGACAAGAGCCTGCCCAGAAGCATCTTTGAGATCGACGGCGCCCGGACCTGCGCCATTGAGTTTTGTTCCCTGTCAAAGACCGCCGGGTTCACAGGAACCCGCTGCGGCTACACTGTGGTTCCTTTTGATCTGGAGTCCGACGGCGTAAAGCTGAACAAAATGTGGCTGCGGCGCCAGACTACTAAGTTTAACGGCGTACCCTATATTGTCCAGAAGGGCGCCGCGGCGGTGTTCTCCGATGAGGGGCAGAAGCAGATCCATCAGGTGATCGGCTATTATAAGCAGAATGCCAAGGTGATTGCCGACGCTTTGAAGGAGCTGGGCGTTTGGTTTACCGGCGGCGAGCATTCTCCCTATATCTGGCTTCAGTGTCCCAACGGTATGGCCTCCTGGGATTTCTTCGATCTGCTGCTGAAGGAGGGCAACGTAGTGGGAACCCCCGGCGCGGGCTTTGGCAAAAACGGGGAGGGCTTCTTCCGCCTGACCGCCTTTAACGACCTGGAAAACACCAGGAAAGCGGTGGAACGGATCAAAAAGGTTTTGTCCAGCCTTTAAGCTATATAAAAACCGGCAGCGGCATTCGGAGATTTTCCAGCGGCCTTGTTTGTGTACCCGGCCAGAAGCCTGGGCAGAAAAACAGCCCGCCCTGCCGGCAGAGGCTGCTCCGCAAAAAAGAATCGTGTCCGCAGAAGGAATCGGACTGCCGATGGCAGGAGGATAATCAATAGAGTGCAGCTGTTAGAACCGCGGCCTCCCGTTTACAAGCAGGACCCATGCGGGGAACCAATTCCGCGCTTTAGAAGCGCTTATTGGTAGCAAGCTCTGATAAGATCAATATGCGCCGGCAAAACTGCCGGCGCATGACTTTTAAATTTCAGCTTGGGTTCCTCGAGCGGCTGCTGAAGATCTTAATAAACTGCTCGGCTGCGGCACCGGCGTACGGAAGCGGCGCGTGAATGGCTGAAGCGCTGGCGGGCGGTCTGAAAAAGCAATCAGAAGCCGACTCCCCCGTGGAATTTAATTTCCACGGGGGAGTTTTTTATCCTAAGGGGAAAAATCCTTCGCGTTTGGCTCCTGCAACGCTAAAACGAAGCCTGGCGCTGATCAGCGCCAGGCTTCGAGGGCTTTGTCAGAGAGCGTAAAGAGGATTAGCGATAGTCTATAAGGAAGCGAATATGAAATCGGCGGCGGGAGAAAGGGGAAAATATTAAGATGAAACGGCATCAGCGGCCGGCTGGCTTCTGTCCGCCCAATCTTTCTACCGTAACCAAGAGAGCCGGGCACATAAACCCCGGCCGATGATACAAAAAGGAACCCGATGAGATTGTGGAATTGCATAAAAAATAAACTAGAACCAAAGAAATCTAAAGAAACAAAGCAGGAAGCGCTTTACGCCGCGAATAAGAACTGAACCATCAGCATGTAAACCACCGTGCCGCAGCCGATGCTCAACAGCATATTGCTCTTCCAATAGTGGAGAACCGCTACCAGGATAATGGCGATCAGCTCCGGCAGCCCGAAGGGAAAAGCGGTTACCGACACGCCCTTCAGGCAGTAAATCACTAAAAGGCCGATCACGGCGAAGGGCAGCACTCTGCCTAAGTATTGAATGAATTTCGGGGTAGGCTTTCCGGCGGGGAACAGCAAAAAGGGCAGAAACCGGGTGACCAGGGTGCCCAGAACCACGGCGGCGACGGTGGCGATTCCCTGCCAAAGGGGCATGGTCATAGAACCGCCTCCTTATTTAAAGGCTTTTTCAGAAGGGACAGCACTGTTAAAATCAAAGCCATCGACGGAAGAATAAATTGATCCGGGCCGAAGACGATGAGGCAGACGGCTGGGACAGCCAGGCCCACCAGAGCAGGCAGATGATTCTTTTGTGATTTCCACTGATCGATAAAAATAGCCGCAAATAGGGCGGTCATCACGAAATCAATTCCTTGAGTGTTGAAAGGGATAAAGGAGCCTAAAATGCCTCCCAAGGTCGCGCCGGCAACCCAATAGCATTGGTTCAGGAGGGTGACAAAAACCATGAACCAGCCCTTGTCCACACCTTTAGGCGGCTTTGTGGAACAGAGAATGGAGAAAGATTCGTCGCACATTCCGAAGATTAGGTACCATTTTTTCCTGCCTGTGCCCTTGAAGCGCTCCAGCATGGAGATCCCATAGAACAAATGCCTGGCGTTGACCATCAGGGCCAGTAAAAAGGCGTAACCGGATTAAAGGCTCCACAGAGCAGGGACACGGTTACAAACTCCATAGAGCCGGCAAAAATGGTGGCAGCTCATGAGAAGCGGCCACCAAAAGGAAAAGCCCTTAGCTGTTCATATAAAATCCGTAGGCCAGCCCTAAAAACAGAAAGCCCATCAAAATCGGAATGGTATGGGGAAAGGCGGCCTTCAGCTGCCTTTGATTTTTGGTATTCATTGGTTTTTTTAATCTCCTTAGCCTGTGATTTGCGTTAAGCGGCTTTGCTCCGGCAGGCTTACTCCTGCTGATTGGATTCCTGTCTGCTTTTCTCTTCCTCCTCAGGCTGCGGCGCTAAATAAACAGACAGCTTTTTTACCCGCTGGTCATCCATTTCCTGAATCGTGAGGGTCATATTTTTAAACCGGAAGGCCTCTCCTGCCTGAGGAATATGCCCTAACGCCTCCAAGGCCCAGCCGCCGCAGGACGTATGGTTGCTCTCCAGATTACTAAAAGGTAAATCCAGATGGTCAAACAGCTC
>ENA-OQIL01000386-OQIL01000386.1-human-gut-metagenome-genome-assembly--contig:-NODE-386-length-16515-cov-3.077984_pt1 | contig 16515 bp, 18 predicted proteins | sample MGYA00242583_ERZ504748 | MGnify/ENA primary metagenome ERZ504748 (study PRJEB26092, sample SAMD00036191) | human gut metagenome | host: Homo sapiens | study: EMG produced TPA metagenomics assembly of...
ATCGATCCCGAAACGGGCCGCGTCGCACAACAACAACCTGCTGGACTACAAATTCCCGACCACCTGCGATCTACCGGATTTGGGCTGTGCCTTCGTGGAAACGCAGGAGCCTTCCGGGGCCTACGGCAACAAGTCGCTCGGCGAGCCGCCGCTGATCAGCCCGGCTCCGGCCCTGCGCAACGCCGTGCTCGACGCCACGGGCGTGGCCGTCAACGCCATCCCCATGACGCCCAAGCGACCTTTCGAGGCTTTCGGCAAGGCCGGGTTGCTCAGGCACTAGGAAAGATCACGGAGAAGGCCCACCCTTCCCGGAAAAAAGAGGGCTTCGTTCGGAAGCCTTCCCTTATCCTCGCGGGCCTTCATACCGGGGTTAAGGGACGACGGGAGGGTTTTCCGAGGCGGGAAGGCCGTAGACTCGTTCCCCATACGTCCCTTCCAACGAAGAACAGGTTTCATCGCACACAAAAGACGTTCCACCGCCTTGCGCGTGCCTCCCCTCAAAAACGGAGAGGGAGGCGGAAGCCGGGGGAGGCCCTTCTCCCCAACGGCCTCCCGGCGCAACCGATATTCAAAGGACGATTCATGTTCGACATACAATCCTACCAAAAAGCCGAGTCCGTGCAGGACGCCGTGCGGCTGCTCGCGGAAGACCCCGAGGCGCGGCTCATCGCCGGAGGAACGGACGTGCTCATCAAGCTGCGCGAGTTCGAGGGATTCTCGCGGCTTGTGGACATCCACGACCTCCCGGAACTGAAGCCCATCACCCGCGAGGCGGACGGCACCATCCGCGTGGGTTCCGGGGCCACCTTCACCGATATTGAGGAATCTCCCCTCGTGCGCGCCTGCATCCCCCTGCTCGGGGAGGCGGCGGCGTCCGTGGCCGGGCCGCAAATCCGCAACGTGGGCACCATCGGCGGCAACCTCTGCAACGGGGCCGTCTCCGCCGACACCTGCGCCCCGGTCCTCGCCCTGAACGGCTCTCTGAACCTGCTCGGACCGGAAGGGCCGCGCACCATCCCCGCCCTCGGCTTTCACACCGGGCCGGGCAAGGTCGCGCTCAAACCGGGCGAAGTGCTGCTTCCATCGATTTCCGGCCCGAGGACTGGATGGGCTGGGGCGGGCATTACTACAAGTACGCCATGCGTGAAGCGATGGACATCGCCACCATCGGTTGCGCCGCCGCCGTGAAGCTTGACGGGACGACCATTTCCGGCATCCGGCTGGCCTATTCCGTCTCCGCGCCCGTGCCGGTGCGTTGCCCCGCCGCCGAAGCCGCCGCGCTGGGCCGTTCCGCCGCGCCCGACGATCTGCCCGCCACCCTCGCCGCAATCAGCGCCGCCGTGGAAGCGGACGTGCAGCCCAGAACCTCGTGGCGCGCCAACCGGGATTTCCGTATGCACATCATCCGCACGCTGGCGGAACGCGTCATTGCCCGGTGCGTCGTCCGCGCCGTCGAACTTCAGGAGACCGCCTCATGCTGAAAACCATACGCTGCACCGTCAACGGCAAGGCGCGGGAACTTTCCTTTGACGTCCGCGCCTCGCTGCTCGAAGTCCTGCGCGCCGAAGGCCTGACCAGCTCCAAACAAGGCTGCGGCGTGGGCGAATGCGGCGCGTGCACCGTGCTCGTCGACAATATCCCCGTGGATTCCTGTATTTTCCTCGCCGTCTGGGCGGACGGAAAAACGATCCGCACCGCCGAGGGCGAGCCAAGGGCAACCGGCTTTCCCGCGTCCAGCAAGCCTATGTGGACGCCGGGGCCGTCCAGTGCGGCTTCTGCACCCCCGGCATCATCATGTCCGCCGTGGAGATCGTGGGCTCCGGCAAGCAGTACACCCGGGAGGAGCTGCGCAAGCTCATCTCCGGCCACCTGTGCCGCTGCACCGGCTACCAGAATATTCTGAACGCCGTGGAGCGGGCGGTGGACGAGGCCCACAGGTTCGTGGGAAAAGGGGAATAAAGACAAACGGGAGACGCCTGTCGGGCGTCTCCCGTTTTGTGGGCCGATGAGGGCATCGGCCCCTACGGGCCGTGCGGAATTGGCTCCCAATACGTGCATACCTGGTCCGGGGTTCGGATCTTGCGCCGTGGACAATGACAGTGCCCGTACCAAAGGGGGAAATAGCTGCCATCCCGGTAAATATAGTGCTGCCGGTAGTGGACGCAAGTCCGGCATACCTGTCCGTCTACAATTCATATTATACATCCTTATCACCTAAGACTATTTATGCAAAAGTGCATAAAATGCAATATGCAGTTTTGCATGATATATGCTGATTACCGGTGATGCTTATGTACCCGCGATTGGCGGAACTGCGGGAGGATCATGATCTGTCCCAGGCGGAAATGGCAAAGATATTAAGGGTCAGTCAGGCCACCTATTCCCGGTATGAGACCGGGCGTTTGGATATTCCCAGCCAGACGCTGATTGCTCTGGCCCGGTATTATGGGGTAAGTGTGGATTATCTGCTGGGGCTGGATCACAGGCGGTAGGGGGGCGGTACCCGCATCGCCCCGCCCGGACGAAAAAAAGACCTGCGGCATTTGCCGCAGGTCTTTTTGACAATCAGCACATGGGCTTCAGGTCGGGGGAGACGATCAGGGTGGCCTCGGTGGCGGCCTGTACCTGCTCCACAGTGAACTCGGGGTTGATCTCCACCAGCTCCAGGCCCTTGTCGGTCACGTTGATGACGCACATCTCGGTGATGATCTTGGTGATGCAGTGGACGGCGGTGTAGGGCAGCCTGCACTTCTTCAGGATCTTGGGGTTGCCCTTGGCGGTGTGCTCCATGGCGACGATGACTTCCTTGGCGCCCACCAGCAGATCCATGGCGCCGCCCATACCGGGCATCTTCTTGCCGGGGATAATCCAGTTGGACAAGGAGCCCTCCTCGTCTACCCTCCAGGGCCGGCCCAGAATGGGTGGGCGTTTACATGGCCGCCGCGGATAAAGCCGAAGGAGGGTGGCGGAGTCGATGTAGCAGCCGAAGGGAGCGGCCTGGGCGGGCTGTCCGCCGGCGTCGGTCTTATAGCGGGGGTCGGCCTCCTCGGGCGTGGGCTTGGCTCCGGTGCCGATGATGCCGTTCTCGGACTGGAGAATCACATGCACCCCCTCAGGCAGGTAGGCGGGTACCAGGGTGGGCAGGCCGATGCCCAGGTTGACCACGTCGCCGTCCTTCAGCTCCTGGGCGACGCGCTTGGCAATAAAGCCCTTGATCTCAGACTTTTCCATTACGCATTCCCTCCATCCACGATGTAGTTGACAAAGGCGCCGGAGGTCACGACGTTCTCAGGCTGGATGTCGCCGATCTCCACCACATTGTCCGCCTCGGCGATCACCACGTCGGCGGCGGTGGCCATGACGATGTTGAAGTTGCGGGTCGTGCCCTTGTACCAGATGTTGCCGAACTTGTCCACAAGATAGCCGTTGATGAGGGCGAAATCGGCACGGATGGGCTTCATGAGCAGATAGTCTCTGCCGTCAATGGTCTGCTTGCCCAGGCAGAAGGGGGAATCCTCCACGATGGTGCCCACGCCGGTGGGGGTGAGCACGCCGCCCAGGCCGGCGCCGCCGGCGCGGATCATCTCCGCCAGAGTGCCCTGGGGAATCAGATCCACGGTCAGGGTCTTGTCCACCATGCCCTGAGTGCCCACGTCGGGGGTCATGCCCACGTGGGTGGCAATGACGTGCTTGACCTGATGGTTGTGCACCAGCTTGGCCACGCCGTAGAATTCCTCGCCGTTGGGGCCGGTGGCCATGCCGCAGTCGTTGCCGATGATGGTCAGGTCCTTGGTGCCCTTCTGAGCCAGAGCTTCGATGATGTGATGGGCGCTGCCGCAGCCCAGGAAGCCGCCGTACATGATGGTCGCCCCGTCGGGGATCATGTCCACAGCCTCCGCAACAGAAATAATCTTATTGCGCACAGTGTTACCCTCCTAGTTCAAATTAGAGTGGGGTGTTCGCGTTATAGTTGGGAGGAAGGACGGTCCGCCGCCCTTCCTCCCGCTTAGTTTAGCACTTTTCGAAGATGGTGGCAACACCCATGCCGCCGCCGATGCACAGGGTGGCCAGGCCCTTCTTGGCATCGGGCCGTTTGGCCATCTCATGGAGCAGGGTGACGATGATGCGGGCGCCGGAGCAGCCGACAGGGTGGCCGATGGCGATGGCGCCGCCGTTGACGTTGACCTTCTCCATGTCGAAGCCCAGCTCGCGGGCCACGGCGATGGACTGGGCGGCAAAGGCCTCGTTGGCCTCCACCAGATCAATGTCCTCGATCTTAAGGCCCGCCTTGCTCATGGCCTGACGGCTGGCGGGCACGGGGCCGACACCCATGATCTTGGGATCCACGCCGCCGTGGCCCCAGCTCACCAGCTTGGCCATGGGCTTGAGGCCGTACTTCTCCACGGCCTCCTTGGAGGCCAGAACAATGGCGGCCGCGCCGTCGTTGATGCCGCTGGCCTGGCCCGCAGTCACCCGCTGCACATGCTTGTGGGCGCTCATTCCGCGTGAAACCCTGGATGGGGCTCAAAAGGTGTGGGACAAATCCTCGCTCCCTACCACGCCCCTCCCGGACCCCACGGGGAAGGCGCCCTTCAGCTTGCCCAGGCCCTCCACAGTGGTGCCGGCGCGGGGGAACCTCGTCCACCTTGAACTCCACCATTTCCTCTTCGTTCTTGACCATGACGGGCACGATCTCGTCGTCAAACCGGCCGGCCTTCTGGGCCGCCTCGGTCTTCTGCTGGGAGGCGGCGCCGAAGGCGTCCAGCTCCTCACGGGTGATGCCCCACACGTCGCAGATGTTCTCCGCAGTGGTGCCCATGTGGTAGTTGTTGTAGGCGTCCCACAGGCCGTCCTTGATCATGGTGTCCACGACCTTCTTGTCGCCCATGCGGGCGCCCCAGCGCTCGGCGGGGAGGGCGTAAGGGGCGGCGGACATGTTCTCGGTGCCGCCGGCCACGATGATGTCGGCGTCGCCGCACAGGATGGCGCGGGCGCCCTCGATGACGCTCTTCATGCCGGAGCCGCAAACCATGCCCACGGTGTAGGCGGGCACGGAGTAGGGCAGGCCCGCCTTCACGCCCACCTGGCGGGCGGGGTTCTGGCCCAGGGCGGCGGTGAGCACGCAGCCGAACATCAGCTCGTCCACCTGCTCCGGCTTCACTCCGGCGCGGTTCAGCGCCTCCTTCACCACCACGGCACCCAGCTCCGTTGCGGGGGTGTCCTTCAGGCTGCCCCCGAAGGAGCCCACTGCCGTCCGGCAGCAGTTGACCACATACACTTCTTTCATTGCAGTAAACCTCCAGATCGTAATTTCATTTTCTCCCCATACCGAAAATACCCTTCGGCTTTGATTATACCCCTCCGTTTTTAAAAATCAACCACTGGTAAATGGTAGGGCAGGTTTTTAAAAAAACAAAACCGGGCGGTTCGGGTTTTGCCGAACCGCCCGGCCTGTCTCAGCCGCGCCCCGTTGTGGATTGGGCGTAGACGGCGTCCTCCTTCTGAATCTGGGCCTGGGTGACCAGCGTGCCGTCCAGACCGCAGGCCTGGAGTACGGCCAGGGTGTGCCGGGCCCCGGACTGGAGGGTGATGCAGACCGTGTAGCCGTCCTCCTCCTCGCCGCCGGTGCGTCCGGCGGGCCGGAACTCCAGGTATAGATCGTTGTAGTAGCAGTTTTCCAGCCGGTCCCGGTTCTCCAGCAGATAGCGGCGGCCCAGGGTACCCTCGGCCAGATCGGCGCGGACGGCCTCCTCCAGTCCGGTCAGGGCGGAGGCGGGGACAATCGCGCTGTCCGTATCGGGGTTGGTGAGCCAGGCGTCCACCAGCCGGTCTCCCTCCCGCTGCGCGTGGAAGTAAGATTCACCAGCTAGGCCGGGGGCGTTGAGCAGGGCGTCCAGCCGGGCGGCGGGGGTGCCCGGCGTGTCCAGCTCGGACTGGCTGAGGGGAACCCGGTATTTCCGGGTCAGATAGGAGCCGTCCATGAGGGTATAGGAAATGTCCACATAGGTCCAGCCGTCGGACTGGATGCTCAGGCCGCTGCCGTCCTCTGACCAGGTGCTCTCCCAGTCCGCTTCCTCCAGCTCCTCCTTGTGCGCTACAATGGACTGGTGCAGGCCGGTAAGGGCTTCCAGCTCCTCCGGGGTGTCCAAGGTGAGGGTGGCGTAGCCCAGGTCGTCATAGGGGGCGGACTCCATGCCGGACAGGTGGGCGCTCTGTACCTCAGCGGCGTCAGGCACCCGGCCCTCAAAGCCGGTTATATCGAACTCCATCGCGCACATGGCGGCCGTCAGGCAGCACAGAAAGACCACGCAGCCCTTCCACGCGCCCCGGAATACCCAGAAGCTCTTGCACAGCAGCATCTCGGCCACAAAGCAGCCCGCCGCGCCCCACACCACCATGAGAACCAGGAGCGTCCACGGCCCGCGGGGCAGCAGAGGGTCCAAAACGTAGTAAAAGACAGTGCTCAGTGTCACAGCGGTGCAGAAGGCCACACCGTATTTGAACACCGGGCGCACCCAGCGGACGCTGACCACGTCGCCGGCGCTCTCCAAATGCCGGCGGCGGTAGGCCGCCAGGGCCAGCCCTGCCAGCACCAGCCCGATGAGGGCGTACAGGGAGGCATAGCCCAGACCGGCAAAGTAGGGATCGCCCAGCATGCTGTTTCCGGCGGCGTCCGTTATGGTATCATACTGGACGTGACAGGCCTCGGAGAGCAGCAGCACCGGGGTGAGCCAGACGCCCAGCTTCTCCAGCCAGGCAGCGCTGGTGAAGCCGAAGAGAAATTCCTCGGCCATACGGCTGAAGACCCAGCACAGCCGGCGGCCAGGCCATTGAGAACCACATAGAAGGCGGGCAGGGCCAGCACGTGGCCGGTGAACATGGCGCAGAACACGGCAAAGGAGTAGAAGAAGAGCCCGAACAGGCTCACCACCACCAGCCAGGTGAACAGGCTGCTGAACACCACTGTGCCGGCAAAGACCTCCGCCGCCAGGGCCAGCAGGAACACCGCCAGATTGGGCAGCAGCAGGAACAGAAGCCCCGACAGGTAGTTGGTGAGGAACAGGCCCTCCCGCCGCAGGGGCAGGGCGTGAAGCATGCCCACCGAGCGGCTGGCATAGAGGTAGGAGAACACCGCCATGGCGCACAGCAGGCCGAACAGAGCGGTCAGCGCAACGGCGGCGCTCGGGCCGCCGTCCAGGTAGTTCAGGGGCAGGCTGCGGGCCATTCCCCCGTCCCAATGTATCCGGTTGGACAAAATATTGAGGGGCAGCACCGCCAGCCAGAACAGGCCGTACAGCGACCAGATGGGCCAGAAGCGGGCGAAATTCTTGCGCAGCAGGGTAAAATTAAAGTACGATGTCGCGGACCGCATAGTCCTCACCTCCCAGCTCATAGATAAAGATCTCCTCCAGGGTCAGGGGCAGCGCCTCCATCAGAATGGGGGCGAAGGCGGCCAGACGGTTGGTGATCTCGGTGGCGTTGCCCCGGATGATGAGGGTGTGGATGCGCCCCACCTGGGAGACGTGGAGCACCTGGAGGTCCCCGGGAAGCTGGGGCAATTCCTTCTCCTGGAACACCACCTGCATCTTGACCACGTTCTCCTGCAGGGCGCTCAGGCTCCGCTCAATGAGCACCTTCCCCCTGGAGAGAATGCCCACATGGTCGCACACGTCCTCCAGCTCCCGCAGGTTGTGGGAGGATACCAGCACTGTGGTGCCGTGGTCGGCCACGTCTCCCATCAGCAGGGACCACACCTGCCGCCGCATCACCGGGTCCAGGCCGTCCACCGGCTCGTCCAGCACCAGGATGTCCGGCCGGCAGCACAGGGCCAGCCAGAAGGCGGACTGCTTCTGCATGCCCTTGGAGAGCCGCCGGATGGGCTGCTTTTCCGGAATGGTGGTAAACACGTCCTTCAGGGCCTCGTAGCGCTTGACGTCGAACCGGGGATAGAAGCCCCGGTAAAAGCGCATCATGTCCCGGGTGGAGGCGGAGAGGAAATAGTAAAGCTCGTCGGGGATGGAGGCGATGCGGGACTTGGCCGCCGGGTTTTCGTACACCGGGTTGCCCTCAATGAGCACCGAGCCGCTGTCCTGCCGGTAGACGCCGGTGACGTGGCGCAGCAGGGTGGACTTGCCTGCGCCGTTGGGGCCCACAAGCCCGTAGATGGACCCGTGGGGCACCGTCATGGTCAGTCCGTCCAGGGCCCGAAACCCGTCAAAGCTCTTAACCACATTTTTGCTTCAATCATAGCTGCGCTCCTCTCTCACAGTCTGCCGGGCCGCCGCCTCCAGCCGCCCGGCCAGCTCCCCCGCGGTCATGCCCAGGAACAGAAGCTCCGCCGCCGAGGCGTCAAATTCCCGGAGCAGGCGGTCCCTTCTGGCTGCATTCACGTCGGCCTGGGGGGGCGGCGAAGGAGCCCTTGCCCGCCACCGTGTAGAGATAGCCCTCCTGCTCCAGGGACTCATAGGCCCGCTGGATGGTGTTGGGGTTGATGGCCAGCGAGGAGGCCAGCGCCCGCACGGAGGGCAGTTTGTCTCCCGCCTGGAGCGCCCCGGTCACCACCAGATGGCGCAGGCCGTCCCTGACCTGCTCGTAGATGGGCCGCGCATCCCGGTAATTGAGTTGGATCATACCGTCGTCTCCCTTCCGGAAACTGTATTACATGAAATAGTACACTTAGTATACACGCCGCCGGAGGGGAAGTTTTTAATTATTTCTGACGTTTTTTTAAAACAGCCCGCAGTCCCGGGGCAGAATCCGCCAAATTTCCAGTGACAACAGGGCGGGATAGGCGTATAATAGAACCACCTTATCAAGAGAAAGCGGGTGACACCCATGAACCAGAGGGCCTGGATGGAGTACCGTGCCTGTGTGGAGGAGCTGCTGTTTTCGTCTCAGGTGCAGCATATGAAGTCCATCCGGCACCACCCCGGCGTGTCCTGCTATGAGCACAGTGTCTTTGTGTCCTATGTGGCCTGGTATCTGGCGGACCGGTGGGGGGCCGACGCGCGCACCGCTGCGCGGGCGGGGCTGCTCCACGACCTGTATCTCTACGACCCCCGCACCCTGCCCTCCTACCGGCAGTGCTTTGCCCATCCGGTCGCCGCCGCGGAGAATGCGGCCGCGCTGTGCGGCGGCCTGACCGCCCGGGAGAAAAACTGCATTTTGGCCCACATGTGGCCCCTGTCCCGCCGGGCGCCCCGCAGCCGCGAGGCGGCCGCGGTCTGCCTGGCCGACAAGCTGTGCGCCACGGCTGAAATCATGCAGATCTGGCGGAACCTGGGCCTGCGCCGGGCGGTTTTGAGCGGCGCGTGAGCAAGCCTGTCTCTGACAGGCTTGCTTTTGTTTTTTAAATGGGGACGGCGAGGGGCCGTTTTGCAAAGAAAGGAACGGAAAAAGGGGCGGGAAATTGTGCAAGCCTCCCAAAGAGCGAAAAATTACCCGCTTTTTTTAGAAATTTCCGATGCATTTTCAGTCCTGCTTTGCTATAATCTGATTGCAAGAAATCCATGTTTTTGAGGTGATTTCAACATGAACGCGACTGGAGCGGTCGTATTCCTGCCACGGGAGGGCAACGGCCCGTCCCTGATGCTGGAGGAGCTCCTCTTCGATCCCGCGGCCCTGTGGCTGGCGGAGTCGCTCAGGGCCGCCGGAGTGGAGCGGTTTTTCGTGGTCTGCCACACCGACGACCAGGCCCGGGCGGCGGCCTGCTTCCCCGCCGGCACCGAGTTTGTCACCGGCGGCAGCGGCGACGCGGTGGAGCAGCTGTCGGCTTTTCTCAACGCCCTGGAGGGCAAGGTGATCGTGATCACCAAGCCGGTGCTGCTGGACTGGGGGGATGCCCGGACGCTGGCCGGCCTGGAGAACGGCGGCGTACTCGACAGCAAGGACACCGGCGTGTACCGCATCGACGGCGGCCTGCTGTCCCAGACTCTGGCTGAGGGCGTTGGCCTGGAGGAGGCCCTGAAGGAGAAGGGCGACCGCTTCAACAGCCGCGGCGTCTGGTTCCAGGGCGCCTATCCCATCCGCTCCGGCTGGAACGGCCGCATGGAGGCTGAGATGGTGGCCCGGCAGCACGGTGTGCGCCGCCTGCTGGAAGCCGGAGTCCGCATTATGGACCCCAGCCATTGCTATGTGGGTCCCCGGGTGAAGGTGGGGGAGGGCACCGTCCTGCTGCCCGGCGCGATCCTGCGGGGGGAGACCGTCATCGGCCGGGACTGCGAGGTGGGTCCCAACGCCATGGTGCGGGACTGCACCGTGGGGGACGGCGTTACCATTAACGCCTCCCAGCTCAATGAGAGCACCATCGGCGACGGGGTGAAGATCGGCCCCTTCGCGTACATCCGCCCCAACTGCCACGTGGGGCCCGGCGTCAAGGTGGGCGACTTTGTGGAGCTGAAAAACTCCACCATCGGCGAGGGTACCAAGATCTCCCACCTGACGTACGTGGGCGACTCCGACGTGGGCGGCCACGTCAATTTCGGCTGCGGCACCGTCACGGTGAACTATGACGGCACCAGCAAGTTCCGCACGGTCATCGGCGACCATGCGTTCATCGGCTGCAATACCAACCTGGTGGCCCCCGTGCGGGTGGGGGAGGGGGCGTACACCGCTGCGGGCAGCACCATCACCGACGAGGTGCCCGCCGACTCCCTGGCCATCGCCCGCACCCGCCAGACCGTCAAGAAGCAGTGGGCCGCCAAGCGGCGCAACCGCAGAAAGTAGCTCTTTCCCGCCGCCGCGGGATACAGGATAGAGAAAAAATGTGAGAGGATGTTACAAGAATGATCGCACACGGTAAGGACATCAAGATCTTTTCCGGCACTTCCAACCGCCCCCTGGCCGAGGCCATCTGCAAGGAGGTGGGCACGGAGCTGGGCAACGCCGAGGTGGGCGCCTTCTCTGATGGGGAGAACTTTGTCTCCATCTATGAGACCGTCCGCGGCTCCGACGTGTTCGTGGTCCAGTCCACCAGCTCCCCGGTCAACGACAACCTCATGGAGCTGCTCATCATGATCGATGCCCTCAAGCGGGCCTCCGCCGGCCGCATCACCGCCGTGATGCCCTACTTCGGCTACGCCCGCCAGGACCGCAAGACCAAGCCCCGCGACCCCATCTCCGCCAAGCTGGTGGCCAACCTGATCACCCGCGCCGGCGCCGACCGGGTCCTCACCATGGATCTCCACGCCAACCAGATTCAGGGCTTCTTTGACATCCCCGTGGACAATCTGCTGGGCAACCCCATTTTCACCAACTATCTCCACGACCGCTTTAACGGCAGGGAGGACGAGGTGATCGTCGTCTCCCCCGACGTGGGCAGCGTGGCCCGCGCCCGCGCCTTCGCCCAGAAGCTGGGCATGGGCCTGGCCATCGTGGACAAGCGCCGCCAGAAGGCCAACTCCTCCGAGGTCATGAACATCATCGGCGACGTCCGGGGCAAGAAGGTCATCCTCTTCGACGATATGGTGGACACCGCCGGCTCCCTCTGCGGCGCGGCCCAGGCCCTTGTGGAGCTGGGCGGCGCGGTGGACGTCATCGCCTGCGCCAGCCACGGCGTGCTCTCCGGCCCCGCCGTGGAGCGCATTGAGAAGAGTGTCCTCAAGGAGGTCTACTTCCTGGATACCGTGCCCCCCAAGGCTGGCGTCGCCTGCGACAAGATCAAGTATCTCTCCGTGGCCCACATGTTTGCCGAGGCCATCGAGCGCATCTACGAGGAAGTGTCTGTCTCGAAACTCTTTGTATAAGACGGACAGGATAGTACAAATATGGCGGGGGGCGGAGCGTTGCTCCGCCCCCATTGCCGCATGGAGGAAAAACCTTGTTTTTTGACAAAAATCGGGGCGCCGGGGCTGAATGGCTGGTGGTGGGCCTGGGCAACCCCGGCGAAAAATATGAGAATACCCGCCACAATGTCGGCTTTCTCACCGTGGACGAGCTGGCCGAGCGGGCCCGGGTGCCCGTGCAGAAGCTGAAGCACCGCGCCCTTACCAACACCTTGGAGGTGGGGGGCGTCAAGGTGCTGCTCATGAAGCCGGTGACCTATATGAACCTGTCCGGCGAGGCGGTGGGGGAGGCCGCCCGCTTCTATAAACTCCCACCGGAGCGGGTGCTGGTCATCTCTGACGACGTGTCCCTCCCCCTGGGCAAGCTGCGCATCCGCAAGGGCGGCTCCGCCGGGGGTCATAACGGCCTCAAGAGCATCATCCAGCACCTGGGTACCGACCAGTTCCCCCGGATCAAGGTCGGGGTGGGCCAGAAGCCCCACCCAGACTACGACATGGCCGACTGGGTGCTCTCCAAATTCGCCGGGGAGGATCTCAAGACCATTACAGAGGCCATCCGTAAGGCCGCCGACGCGGTGGAGTGCCTCATTCAGGAGGGGCCGGACAAGGCCATGAACCGCTTCAACGGCTGAGGAGTGCGCCATGATCACCTTTCGGGAAATTGATAAAAGCAACTATATGGAATGCATCTGCCTAAAGGTGAAGGACGAGCAGCGCGGCTTTGTGGCGGATAACGCCCGCTCCCTGGCCGAGGCCCGGTTTGAAGAGGGCCTGTATACCCGGGCCGTCTATTCCGACGGCGTCATGGTCGGATTTGTCCTGTTTGATTATGACCCCGAGCTTCCAGGGTGGTGCATGAGCCGGTTCATGATCGGCGCGCAGTACCAGGGGCGGGGCCTGGGCAAAGAGGCCGTGCTCCGCTTTCTGGACTTTATGAGGGAACACATGGGGGTGCGGGAGCTCTACCTCCATGTGGAGCTGGAGAATACGGCGGCCTATGAGATGTATCAAAAGCTGGGCTTCCGCGCCGTCCGGGAGATCCAGTATACCTTTGACGGGGCGGTCTACCGGGAGCGGCGGATGAAGATTTGCCTCTGAGACTCCCCGCCGCCCATCCCACGCCGGGCCTCCGAACGGCCCGCGCCCACAACTTCCGATCTTTTCTGTGCCGAGGTGTCCTATGAAGCCACTGCTCTCCGCCCTCAACGACATACCTGAATACCGCTCCCTGCTGGCGGCCATCGACAACGGGGCCTGTCCGGCGGCCTTTTCCGGGCTGTCGGCGGTGCACCGCGCCCATTTTGCCGCGGGCATCCGCCAGGAGCTGAACCGCCCCGTGGTGGTGGTGTGCGCCGACGAGGGGGAGGCCGAGCGCATGGCCAGGGATCTGGCCGCCCTGTCGGGGGAGGAGGTGCGCACACTCTCTGCCCGGGAGTTCACCTTCCACAACGCCGCGGTGGTGTCCCGGCAGTACGAGCACCGGCGGCTGTCCACCCTGCGGGCGCTGGCGGCGGGGGAGTGCCCCCTGCTGGTCTGTACGGTGGAGTCCATTCTCCAGCGCACCATTCCCAAAACCCTGCTGACCCAGGCGGCCCAGGTGGTGCGGATGGGAGAGCGGCACGACCTGGGGGAGCTGGCCGGCACCCTGGCCGCCGCGGGCTACACCCGCTGCGAGCAGGTGGAGGGCGTGGGCCAGTTCGCCCTGCGGGGCGGCATCCTGGACTTTTTCTCCCCGGCCCACCCCAAGCCCGTCCGGGTGGAGTTCTTCGGGGACGAGATCGATGCCATGGGCCTCTTCGATCCCGACACCCAGCGGCGCGTCGAGAACCTCGGCGCGGCGGAGATCCTGCCGGCGGCGGAGGTGCTGCCCCAGTTTACCCCTGGCGGGTACGGCGGGCTGCTGGATGGGCTGGACCGTCTCATTTCCCAGGCAAAGCGCCGCAAGGGGAGCGAGACACTGGTGCAGACGCTGGAGGAGGATCGGGAGCGGCTGGCGGCCAGCACGGCCTTCCCGGCCATGGACCGCTACATCGCCCTGATCTACCCCGTCATGGCCACGGCGGCGGATTACTTCCCCGAGGACGCGGTGGTGGTGCTCAGCGAGAGCCCCCGGGTGGCCGAGCGGGGAAAGAGCTACCTGTGGCAGTTGGGAGAGGACGCCAAGGCCCTGATGGAGCGGGGAGAGCTGGCCGGGGAGCTGGCTGACTTCGCCCGCACCTTTGAGGAGCTGACCGAGGTGTTGGCCGACTGGCCGGTCTGCTACCTGGACGCCTTCACCTCCTCCCGGTACCCCCAGCGGCCCCGCACCCTGCTCAACCTGCTGACCAAGCAGCTCCCCTCTTACGGCGCCAGCCTGGAGACCGCCGTCTCCGACCTGGCCCACTATGTCTCCGACGGATTCCGCACCGTGGTACTGGTGAGCAGCGAGCAGCGTGCCCTCAACCTCCAGGCCCTCCTGCGGGAGCAGAAGATGACCACCGCCGTGGATTTCCAGCTCCACGAGCTGCCCGGCTACGGCAAGGCGGTGATTGCCGTGGGGGGGCTCACTGCCGGCATGGAGTACCCGGTGGGGCGCTTCGCCGTGCTCACCGAGGGGCAGTCCCTGCTGGGCAAAAAGCGCAGGAGCAAGCCGGTGACCAACCGGCAGAAGCTGGGCTCCTACGCCGACCTGTCTCCCGGCGACCTGGTGGTACACGAGCACCACGGCGTGGGCCGCTTCCTGGAGATGACCAAGATGACGGTGGACGGGGTGCAGAAGGACTACGTCAAGATCGCCTACGCCGGGGCCGACGTGCTCTACGTCCCCGCCACCCAGCTCGACCTGGTGAGCAAGTACATCGGCTCCGGGGAGGACGCCCAGGAGACCCGCAAGCTCTCCAGGCTGGGGGGCACCGACTGGGAGAAGGCCAAGACCCGGGCCAAGAAGGCCGTCAAGGATCTGGCCAAGGGGCTCATTCAGCTCTATGCCGAGCGGCAGCGCCAGCCCGGCTTCGCCTTCTCCCCCGATTCCCCCTGGATGAAGGAGTTTGAGGACGAGTTCGAGTACGCCGAAACCGACGATCAGCTCCGCTGCATCGCCGAGATCAAGCAGGATATGGAACAGGCCCGGCCCATGGACCGGCTGCTGTGCGGCGACGTGGGCTACGGCAAGACGGAGGTGGCCTTCCGGGCCATCATGAAGTGTGTGCTGGACGGCAAACAGGCCGCCATCCTGGTGCCCACCACCGTGCTGGCCCGGCAGCACTACCTGACGGCCAAGCAGCGCTTTGCCAAGTACCCGGTGGAGATCGACGTGGTCAGCCGCTTCCGCACCCAGGCCCAGATGAAGGACACCCTGCGGCGGCTGGAGCAGGGGGGCATTGATCTGCTCATCGGCACCCACCGCCTCTTCCAGAAGGACGTGAAATTTAAGGATCTGGGCCTGCTGGTCATCGACGAGGAGCAGCGCTTCGGCGTCCAGCACAAGGAGAAGCTCAAGGAGCTGTCCAAGCAGGTGGACGTGCTCACCCTCTCCGCCACCCCCATCCCCCGGACGCTGAATATGGCCCTCTCCGGCATCCGGGACATGTCCACCCTGGAGGAGCCGCCCATGGACCGCCAGCCGGTGCAGACCTATGTGCTGGAGCACGACTGGGGGGTGCTCTCCGACGCCATGCGCCGGGAGCTGGAGCGGGGCGGCCAGGTGTACTACCTCCACAACCGGGTGGAGACCATCACCCGCACCGCCGCCCGCATCAAGGAGATGCTGGGGGAGGACGCGGCCGTGGCGGTGGCCCACGGCAAGATGAGCCAGGAGGAGCTCAACGACGTGATGACCCGCATGAGCGACGGCGAGGTGGACGTGCTGGTGTGCACCACCATCATCGAAACGGGCATCGACATCGCCAACGCCAACACCCTGATCATTGAGGACGCCGACCACATGGGCCTGGCCCAGCTCCACCAGATCCGCGGCCGGGTAGGCCGCTCCACGCGCAGGGCTTATGCCTACCTGACCTACCGCCGGGGCAAAGTGCTCACCGAGGTGGCCTCCAAGCGCCTGGGGGCCATCCGGGAGTTTGCCGAGTTCGGCTCCGGCTTCAAAATCGCCATGCGCGACCTGGAGATCCGGGGGGCGGGCAATGTGCTGGGGCCGGAGCAGAGCGGATTCCTGCTCAGCGTGGGCTACGACATGTACCTCAAGCTGCTGGAGGAGGCGGTACTGGAGGAGCGGGGCGAGAAGCCGGAGCGCCCCACCGAGTGCGCCGCCGGATCTCAGTGTGGCCGCCTCCATCCCAGACCGCTATGTGCCCTCGCCGGAGCAGCGGATGGACCTCTACCGCCGCATTGCCGCCATCCGCTCCGAGGCGGACGCCGACGACGTGATGGATGAGCTCATCGACCGCTACGGCGATCCGCCCCGCACGGTCAACAACCTCATCTCCGTTGCCCTTCTCCGCGCCGATGCCGCCCGGAACGGGATCTCCCAGATCGACCAGAAGGGCGCCAACCTGAATTTCTATCTGGACCAGTTCGATCTCCAGCGGGTGAGCGCCCTGTGCGGCCTGGAGAAGTACGCTCCCGCTGCTCTTCTCCGCCGGGAGAGGCCTACCTGGCCCTGCGGCTCAAAAAAGGGGGGCAGGCACGCCCTGAAAGTTTGGCCCGCAGGCTGGTGGAGGACTATGCGAAGACCGCCCCGGATCAGAAGAGGGATAGAGCGGGGGTGGACTCCCCCTGCCGGCGGCAGCGCGCC
>ENA-OQIL01000391-OQIL01000391.1-human-gut-metagenome-genome-assembly--contig:-NODE-391-length-16399-cov-1.965155_pt1 | contig 16399 bp, 14 predicted proteins | sample MGYA00242583_ERZ504748 | MGnify/ENA primary metagenome ERZ504748 (study PRJEB26092, sample SAMD00036191) | human gut metagenome | host: Homo sapiens | study: EMG produced TPA metagenomics assembly of...
GGAGATGAAGCTGCACCCGAACATCGAGCTGAAGCTGAACACCTACGTCGACGTCGACACGGTGAAGGCGCTCAACCCCGACGAGGTCATCGTCTCGCCCGGCGGCGGCATCATCTCGCTGGACGTGCCCGGCATCGACGGCAAGAACGTGGTGAAGTCCGAGGACATCAAGGAGATGTGCGCGGGCAAGGTGCCCGAGGGCAAGGGCATGCTGTGGAAGGCGGCCGTGGCGGCCATCAAGGCGCAGGGCGGCACCGTCGGCTTCATGCGCATGGGCCTGAACATGGCATCCGGCCCCACCGCCATCGTGGGCAAGCGCGTCGTGGTCGTGGGCGGCGGCTTCGCCGGCTTGGAAGTTGCCGAGGCCATGTGCGAGAACCGTGAGATCACGGTCATCGAAGAGGCCAAGAAGATGGGCAACGGCATCGGCATCATCGACAAGAACCCCACCATCAACCTGCTCAAGAAGAAGGGCGTGCACCTGATGCCCCTCACCGAGCTCATCGAGGTGACCAAGAAGGGCGCCAAGGTGAAGAACGTCGAAACCGGCGAGGAGCAGCTCATCGAGTGCGACACCGTGCTGACCTCCCTCGGCGTGGAGCAGAACACCGATCTGTACGACGAGATCGTGAAGGTGTGGCCGCACGCGAAGCTCATCGGCGACGCCACCACCCCCGACGGCAAGGTGTACCGCACGCTTGAGGCCGTCAAGGGCGGCTACCAGGCCTCCATGGCCATCTAAATCGGGCTTATCCCCGGTTGCGGGCGCCGTGTTCAAACGGCGCGGCGCCCGCTCTCTCAATTTGGTTCAAACGCGCAGGCGTTTTGAATAAAGGCAACGTTCCTTAAAGGAGGAAGAAATGGATTTCAGCTATTCCCAGCAGCAGCTCGAGATCAAGCGCGGCATTCGCGAGTGGGGCAAGAAGCACCTGACCGAGGAGGCCATCGCCGCCGGCTATAAGAACCGCGGCATCGCCCCCGAGATCGCCAAGGCGTGGGTCGACGACGGTTCGGGGAATGTACGGCCTGGCCCAGGAGTACGGTGGGAAAGCCCGTCGACCATCAGACCATGGCCATGATCATCGAAGAGCTGAACCACTGCGGCGGCAACATCCCCATGGCTCCCAACCTGCTCATCATGTTCGACGTGTGCGAATTCGGCACGCCGGAGCAGATCAAGTTCGCGATGGACTACTACAAGGAGAACGGCTACCCGCCGTACTGCCTGGCCATCTCCGAGCCCGAAGCGGGCTCTGACAACCAGGGCATGGAGTGCTTGGCCACCCGCACGGGCGACGGCAAGGTGCACATCAACGGCGTGAAGACCTGGGTGACCCAGGGCGAGCACGTTGACGGCTTCATCGTGGTGTGCAAGGACGAGGATCCGTCTCGCGAGAACAAGAACATGTCCATGTACCTGGTGCCGGCGAACGCGCCGGGCGTCACCATCGAGCCGCTCAACAAGATCGGCATGCAGATCATGCCCTTCGCGATGATCCACTTCGACGACGTGGTCATCGACGAGACCGACCTCCTGGGCATCCAGGGCAAGGGCTTCTACCAGCTCATGAAGAACTTCGAGTGGGAGCGCTGCGTGCTTCTGGCCGAGCTGCTCGGCGAGGCGCAGGCCGCCATGGAGGACGCGTGCGCCTGGACCAACGAGCGCATGCAGTTCGGCAAGGGCATCAAGACCTACCAGCTCGTGCAGGAGCACATCGTCGAGATGCAGATCGAGCTCTCGAACACGCGTAACTTCCTGTATCGCACCTGCTGGAAGATGGACAACGGCATCCCGGTGAACAACGACGCCGCCATGCTCAAGCGCTACGGCGCTCCGGCGCTCACCGACTGCTGCTCGCGCGCGCTGCAGCTCATGGGCGGCCTCGGCTTCACCGACGAGACCCGCGTGTCCCGCCTCATGCTGGACTGCCGCGGCTTCCAGATCGGCGGCGGCACGGTGGAGATCATGGTGCACATCTCCGGTCGCGGCATCCTCAAGGAGTACGCGAAGGTCGTCGAGGATCCCGATTACCTGTACACGATCTAACCCGACGCTGCAACAAGCAAGAAAGAACGCCCCGGCTTCGGCCGGGGCGTTTGCGTGTCGTCCGAGCGGAGCGCCCGCTCGGGATATCGGGCTGGGCCGGCAGGTTCTACTTGAACGAGCCCTTGCCGCCGTGGCAAGTCATGCCGATGGCGCGGATGGAGCAGTACGAGCGGTACTTGCAGCGCCCGCAGGCGCGCTTGCGGCCCTTGTGCGACGGGTCGTAGAGCCCGATGACGCCCACCGTGCTGTAGCGCGGCTCGAAGACGCCGTCCTTGCCCAGCTTCAGACCCAGGCGCTTCTCGGATTGCGTGTAGAACACGAACTGCGAGCGCGTGTCCAGCGGGAAGTCGCCCATGCCGGGGCTCAGGCGATCGTCGGTGTAGAGGCCCGTCCTTCCATAGGCCGCGGCCACGATGGCGGCGTTCACGTGGTCGGCCGCGCTTTCCACGAGCGCTCGGGCGCAGGCGTCGGCCAGCGCGCGGTCGAGCTCGTCGGCGTCGGCGGGCAGCGCGGCGGGGTTGTCGGGGCCGATGGTCACGGCCATGAGCGCGCAGTGCGCAGCGCGGCGCAGGCGCTCGTAGACGCTTTGGCCGTGGAACATCATCATGGTGCCCACCAGCTTGATGGCCGGCTCCGAGTACTCGGGCGGCAGCGTGCAGATGGCGGGGTTGAACAGCTTGTACACGCCCCGAGGGTCGTAGGCCGCCAGGCACGCCTCGATTGCGGCGTCCACGCGGGCCGCCGCCTCGACGCCGAGGGCGTCGCCGTCGATCGATTCCGCGCCGAGCGCGGTCAACGCTTCGGGTGCGAGCTGCGAAAGCGCCTCCGAGCGCTCGAGCGCCTCGACGGTGCAGGGGACTTCTATGATCTGCCGTACCGATCCGGCCATGGGATGCTCCTTCGCGCGGGGTTTCTTGCTGTAAAGATCATAGAGCAGCGTCGGCGCGGATTGACCGGCTATTTTGCCGCGAGTGTGCGGTTTTGAATTCCGCAGGTGTGATGAACCGTCGAGTTCTTGCGAAATCGACGAGTTGGATGACATGAAGGCCAACAAACAAACTCGTTTGACCAGTCTATATGCCCAGGGAGGTCGTTTTGACCGTAGGCAAGCGATAGACGGAACCTATTATTTAAAGGGGAATCAATAGGAAATAGGAATGGATCGCCGCCCCTTCCGGGTGCGGCGGCCGTTTCGCGCGGGGTAAGGGGCTGCATGTACGAGCTGACGCAAGAGGAACGCATGATCCTTTCTATGGTGGACGACCTGTGCGTCGACGTGGTGGCCGAGCGTGCGGCTGCCATCGACGAAGAGGACGAGTTTCCCCAGGACATCTACGAGCTGTTCGTGGAGCAGGGGCTGTTCGCGCTCGCCTACGGCGAGGAGCACGGCGGCGTGGAAGTGAGCATGCACTGCTGGGTGCAGGTGATCGAGCGCATCGCGCGCGAATCGCCGGCCGTGGCGCTCATGATCCTCATATCGGCCATCGGGTCCGACGCGCTCGTGTTCTCGGGATCCGCCGAGCAGCAACGTGCCATCCTTCCCGCGCTGGCGGCTGGCGAGGCGAAGATCTGCTTCGCGCTGACCGAGCCGAACGCCGGCTCGGACATCTCCGCCATCTCCACGACGGCGTTGCCCGACGGCGATGGCTACACCATCAACGGCGGCAAGATATTCATCACGAACGGAGCGGTGGGCGACTGGTTCACCGTGTTCGCGCGCGTGGTGGAGGACGGGCAGTCGAAGCCGTCGTGCTTCATCGTGCACCGCGACACGCCCGGCCTCGTGATCGGCCGCAAGGAGGACAAGATGGGCTTGCGCGGCTCAGTGACCTCCCAGCTGTACTTCGAGAACATGCACGTGGGACCCGAAGCCGTGGTGGGCGAGGTGGGCGACGGGTTCGCCATCGCGCACCACACGCTGAACCGCGGCCGCTTGGCCGTGGCGGCGCTGGCCACCGGCGTGACGGCCGCCTCGCTCGCGGCCGCGGCCGCCTATGCGAAGGAGCGCATCCAGTTCGGAAAGCATATCGCGGACTTGCAGGCCATCCGCTTCATGCTGGCCGATATGGAGATCACGCTGGAAGCGTCCCGCTTGCTGTTGGACCAGGCGGCATCGGCGTTCGGCGGCGACATCCAGACGATGATGAAGACGGCGTCGGTGGCGAAGGTGTACTGCTCGGAGGCGGCGGTGAAAGCGGCTGAGACGGCCGTGCAGATATTCGGCGGCTACGGCCTGTGCAAGGATTATCCGGTGGAGCGCTACTACCGCGACGCGAAGTCGTTCACCATCGTCGAGGGCACGAGCCAGGTGCAGCGCTCGCTTATCGCGAAATCGGTGCTGAAGGAATACTAGGAGGAGTGCGGCGTCGCAGGGCGGCGCACGCGAAAGCGAGGAGGGCAGCGGCTATGGACATCGCAGTCTGCATCAAGCAAACCGTCGACACCGAAGCGGAGGTGGGCGTCGACGCCGAAGGGCGGGCGCTCACGGAGGGGCAGACGCTCGTCATCGACCCGTACAGCGAGTTCGCCGTGGAGCGGGCCGTGCAGCTGGCGGAGGAGCACGGCGGCGACGTGTCCGTCGTGTGCGTCGGCGGCGACGAGGCCGTGCCGGCGGTGCGCCATGCGCTGTCGATGGGGGCGTCGGCGGGTTACCTGGTCGACGACGCGGCGCTCGCCGAGGCGGACGCTGCCGTCAAGGCGCGCGTGCTGGCCGCCGCGCTGGAACGCGTGCCGGCCGATCTCGTGCTGGGCGGCTGCAAGTCGGCCGACACGGCGGGCGCGCAGACGATGCCGCGCTTGTCGGAACTGCGCGGCCTGCCGTGCGTGCAGGTGGTCACGGCGCTCGACGTCGACCCTGCGGCGGGCGTCGCGCACGCCACCCGCGAGATCGACGACGGGGTGGCCGTGGTGGACGTTGCATTGCCGGCCGTGATCACGGCGCAGCAGGGGCTGGCCGAGCCTCGCTATCCCAATGTGCGCGCCATCATGCAGTCGAAGAAGAAGCCCGTCACCGTATGGACGTTGGCCGACCTCGGCATAGAGGACGCGCTCGTCGATCCTCGGGCGCGCCGCACGCGCGTGGTGCGCTACCGCCCCAAGCCCGCGCGCCAGGGCGGTCGCATCGTGGAAGGCGAGACGGTCGCCGAAGCGGTGGCCGCCACGGTGGAGCTGCTGGAAACCGAAGCCAAGGTCTGGTAGGACGGGAAGGGAGAGCATCCATGGCAGAAGTATGGGTATACGCGGAGCCGAAGCACGGGACGTTTCCGCGCGTGACGTTCGAGATGTTGGCTGCCGCCCGCCGAATGGCGGAAGAGGCCGGAGGGGACGTGTCGGCCGTCGTGCTGGGCAGCGGGCTGGGCGAGGTCGATCTCGACCCGCTCGGCGCGGCGGGAGCCGACGCCGTGCTCGTGCTGGACGATCCGGCGCTGGATCCCTACACCACCGACGCCTACGCCGCAGCGCTGGAGACGCTGATCACGCAACGGCAGCCCGAGGCGCTGCTGCTCGCCGACGGAGCCACCGGGCTCGACGTGGCTCCCGTGCTCGCGCAGCGCCTGGGCACCGGCTTCGTCGCCGACGTGGTGGGCATCGAGGCCGACGCGCAGGAAGGCTTCGTGTTCACGCGCGAGCCGTACTCGGGCAAGGTGCTCGCGGACGTGGCGTTCGCCGCCGATGCGCGGCCAATGGTGGTCACCGTGCGCCCGAAGGCGTTCGAACCGGACGCGCCCGTCGAGGGTCGCACGGCTCCGGTGCTCATGCAGCACGTCGACGGGTTCGGCGACGTGCGCCAGACGGTGGCCGACGTGGTGCGCCGGGCGTCGGGCCGCGTGGAGCTGACCGAGGCCGACATCGTGGTGTCGGGCGGGCGCGGCACGAAGGGCGCGGAGGGATTCGCGCTCGTGGAGGAGCTGGCCGACGTGCTGGGCGCCGCCGTAGGCGCTTCGCGCCCCGCGGTGGACGAGGGCTGGACCGATATCCAGTTCCAAGTGGGACAGACGGGCAAGACCGTCGCGCCTTCGCTCTACATAGCCTGCGGCATCTCGGGCTCCATCCAGCATATGGCGGGCGCGGCGGCGTCGAAGTGCATCGTGGCCGTGAACAACGACCCGCAGGCCGACATCTTCAAGGTGGCCGACTACGGCATCGTGGCCGACCTGTTCGAGGCGGTGCCTCTTCTGACCGAGGCCTTCCGCGCGGGCAAGGCGTCCTAGCATGGATGCGGCGACGCCTTCGCGCGAGGCGCTGTGGAACATCGAGGGGTCGTGGCTCGTGTACCCCTGCTTCCTGTTGGTGCTGGTCGTCGCCGCGTACTTCTTCTGGCGGCGCTACCGCCTGTGGAAGATCGGCCGACCGCTTGAGCGCGGCGATCGCCCGCTCGAGCGCTTGAAGGGCGCGTTCGTGGACGCGCTCTTGCAGGTCACCGTCGTGAAGGAGCGGGCGTCGGCATCGCGCACCTCGGGATGTACGTGGGCATGGCCGTCATGGTGGTGGCCACGGCGAGCTATGCGGTGCAGGTGGACCTGGGGCTCGACATCGCCAAGGGCGACTACTACGCTGTACGTGCTGCGCGTCGGCACCGATATCGCGGGGTTGGCGTTCTGCATCGCGATGGTCGCCTGCATCGTGCGGCGGGCGGCCGGCAGGAACCCGTCGCTCGAGACGAAGCCGGCCGACATCGTTGTGCTGGCATGGCTGCTGGTCATCGGCGTCACGGGCTTGCGTCGTGGAGGGGCTGCGCATCGTGGGTACGAACGATCCGTGGGCCGCGTGGTCGCCCATCGGCAATCTGTTCGCGCCGCTGTTCGCAGGCTTGAGCGCCGCCCAGGTGTCGACGGCGCACCAGGTTCTATGGTGGTTCCATATGGCCATCGCCTTCGGGATCCTGGCGTACTGGATGTACTCGAAGCTCGTGCACGTGCTGCTGGTCCCGGCCACCGTGTACTGCCGTCCGCTTGAGCCGAAGGGGACGCTGTCCTACGTCGACCTCGAGGACGAGGAGCTGGAAGAGTTCGGCGTGGGAAAGCTGGAGGACTTCACATGGAAGGACCTGCTGGACGCCGAGGCGTGCGTGCGCTGCGGCCGCTGCGAAACGGTGTGCCCTGCGCACGGAAGCGGCAAGCCGCTGTCGCCGAAGGACCTGATGCAGGCGCTCGACGCCCATCTGGGGGAGCGCGGGCCGCTCGTGCGCGCCGAGCGTCGGGCCGAAGCGGCGGGCGAAGCGTTCGAGCCGACCGAGGAGCAGCGGGCCGTGCTGGACAAGGCGCTCGTGGGCGACGTGGGTCGCGCCCGAGGCGCTGTCGGTCGTGCACTACGTGCGGCGCGTGCATGGAGGCGTGCCCGGCGCTGCTGGAGCACGTGCCGAAGGTGGTGGGCATGCGCACCTACCAGGTGTCGATGGAAAGCGCGTTCCCGTCGGAGGCTAAGGCGGCCTTCCGCAACCTCGAGACGAACGGCAACCCGTGGGGCTTGGGGTGGCAGAGCCGCATGGCATGGGCGGAGGGCTCGACGTGCCACGCTGGCCGACCGTCCGCAGGCGGAGTACGTGTACTGGCCTGGCTGCTCGGGAGCGTACGACGCGCGCAACCGCAAGGTGTCGCGCGCCCTCGTGGCGCTGCTGAGGCATGCGGGCGTGGACTTCGCCGTCATCGGCCCGGAGGAGAAGTGCTGCGGCGACGCGGCGCGGCGCATGGGCAACGAGTTTCTGTACTACCAGCTTGCCACCGAGAACATCGAGACGCTGAACGCCTACGGCGCGAAGAAGATCATCGTGCAGTGCCCGCACTGCGCCCAGGCGCTGGAGCGCGATTACCCGCAGCTTGGCGGCCGGTTCGAAGTGGTGCGGCACGCGCAGCTGCTCGAGAGGCTCGTGGCCGAAGGGAGGCTGCCGGGCGCGGAGCGGGCGGGCGCGCAGGCGGCGTTCGAGCGCGTCACGTACCACGACTCGTGCTACCTGGGACGCTACGCCGACGTGTACGACGAGCCGCGTGCGGTGGTGAAGGCGTGCGGCGCCCAGGTGGTGGAGATGGAGCGGACGCGCGAGAAGAGCTTCTGCTGCGGCGCGGGCGGCGGGCGCATGTGGCTCGAGGAGCGCGAGGGGCGGCGCATGAACGTCCTGCGCGCCGAGCAGGCGCGCGACACCGGTGCGGACGCCGTGGCCACCGCCTGCCCGTTCTGCCTGTCCATGCTGGAAGACGGCCTGGCGTCCCAGGACGATGCCCTGCCGGTACGGGACATCGCCGAGCTGTTGTCCGACGCGCTGGCTCTGTCGCGGTGATACCATGAGGAAAACTCCTTCCGCGCGTCGCGCGGAAGGGGCGAACCGAGCTGGATGGTATGCATGCGCAAGGAGGCGGGGCTATGAACGCGTGGAGGTCGGGCGAGATGCTCGAAGTGCCGATGAGCGAGCAGCTGGCCCGCGCCTACGAGGGGTTCTGCGCCGCAGGGACGGCTCCGGCCGTGCCGCGGCTGGCGGCCACGGTAATGCTGGTGCGCAGCCCGCGCGAGGTGTTCATGCTGCGCCGGGCGGCGACGATGGCGTTCGTGCCGGAGGCCGTGGTGTTCCCGGGCGGGGGCGTGGATCCCGCCGACGACGGCGCGCGGTGCTCGTGGATCGGCCCCGACGAGGAGGTTTGGGCGCGTCGCATGGGCACCAGCGCCGACGTGGCGCGCCGCGTGGTGACGGCGGCCGCCCGCGAGCTGTTCGAGGAGTGCGGCGTGCTGCTGGCCGGCGACGAGCGCGGCGTCTGCTCGCTGGACGCCTCCGAGCCCGCATGGGCCGAGGAGCGCCGCCGGCTCGTATCCCACGAGACCTCGCTCGCCGACGTGCTGAAGCGCCACGGCCTCGCCTTGCGCGCCGATCTGCTGGGCTTGCGTTCGCATTGGCTGACGCCGGAGTTCGAGCCGCGCCGCTACGACACCTACTTTTTCGCCGCGCTCGCGCCCACAGGGCAGGAGCCCGACAGCCGCACCAGCGAGGCCGATCGTGCCGGATGGGTGGATCCGCAGGCCATGTTCGACCGCGCCGCGCAGGGTTTAGTGCGCCTCGTGCCGCCGACGGCCTACAACCTGGCGCACCTCCTGCATGCGCCCGGCGTGGAGTCGTTCGCGGCAGGCGTGGAGGAGACGGGCCGCGTGATGCTGGAACCCGCCGTGCGCGAAGGGGGAAGGGCGGTGCTGACATGCAGGCTGCCGTGATGCAGCGCCCCGTCGTCGCGACGGGTCGGGCTTCGTGGGGAAGCCGGCGCGTGTCGGCTCATGCGCGCGTGATCCTCGCCGACAACCCGTCGCCTCTCACGTACCTCGGCACGAACACCTGGATCCTGGCCGATCCGGGCTCGCCCGCGTGCGTCGTGGTGGATCCCGGCCCTGACAGCGCGCCGCATCTGCGCGCCGTGCAGCGCGCCTGCGCCGAGGACGGGCACGAGGTGGCCGCCGTCCTGCTGACGCACGACCATGCCGACCATGCGGAAGGCGCCGAGCGCTTCGCGGCGATGACGGGAGCGCCGGTGCTGTCGCGCCGGAGCGGCACGCTGCCCGACGGGCCGCTCGATCTCGGTGCCGGCGCGCCGCGCCTCGAAGCGGTTCCGTTGCCGGGGCATGCGAGCGATCTCGTGGGCTTCCTCATGCCCTCCGACGCGTCCGTCATGACGGGGGATATGCTGTTCAAGCAAAGCTCCACGCTCATCTGCTGGCCCGATGGCAGCCTGGCGGCGTACCTGGAAAGCCTCGAGCGTCTGCGCGCCACGGTCGTCGAGCGCAACGTCGCGCGCCTGCTGACGGCCCATGGGCCGCTTATCGATCATCCGCTCGAAGCCATCGACCGGGTCTACCGTCATCGCCTCGATCGCTTGGAGCGCGTGCGCGCCGCCTCGGAGGCGGGCGCCGGGCTCGACGTCGACCGCATCATCGAGGCCGTGTACCAGGACGTGGACGCGCGCCTCGATCCGGCCGCGCGCATCAACATCCAAGCCCAGCTGGAATACCTCGCGCAGTCCGGCAAGCTGCCGTCCTGAGCGCAGGAGGCGCGACAGGGTGTCATCCTTCGATTCGCTCGCGCTCCGCTCAGGATGACACCCTGTCGATGCCTCTGCATGCGAGAAGGCCGGGGCGCTTTGCCCCGGCCTTCTTCGGATCGTCTGCGGTTTCTCTGTTTCCCTACTCGTTCTCCATGCGCTTCGCCAGCTCCTTGGCCAGCTCGAAGCGCTTCACCTTGCCGGTGGCCGTCTTCGGGATCTCGTCGATGTACTCCATGCGCTCGGGCCACAGGCGCTTGGCCACGTGCTTCTCGGCCAGGTAGGCCGTCACGTCCTCCACGGTGGGGCGACGCTCGTCGACGGGCACCGCGAAGGTGCAGATGCGCTCGCCCAGGCGCTCGTCGGGCATGCCGATGGTGGCCGTCTCGCCCACGCCGGGGCACCCCATCAGATCGTCGTCGATCTCGCGCGCGCAGATGTTCTCGCCGCCGCGGATGATGATCTCCTTCTTGCGCCCGTTGATGCGGATGCGCCCCTCTTCGTCCATGTAGCCGAGGTCGCCGCTGTAGAACCAGCCGTCGTCGTCGAGCGCGCGATCGGTGCGCTCCTTGGCGTTGAGGTAGCCCACGAACTGGTGCGGCCCGCGCGAGATCTCCTCGCCCTGCTCGCCGCGCGGCACGTCGTTGCGGTCGCCGTCCACGATGCGCACCTCGATGCCGGGGAAGGGGATGCCCGACCAGGCTCCGTTCCATTCGAGGCATTTCGCGGGGGGCACGAAGATGTGGGGGCAGCTTTCCGTCGACCCGTATATCTCGGCGAGCATGACCCCGTGGCCGTGCGCGCACTGCACGAGGTTGCCGGGCACCGGTGCGCCGCCGCAGAGGAACAGCTGCAGTGTTTCGAACCGCGGGCCGTCCTCGAACTCGATGCACTTGAGCATGTCGTAGATGAACGGCGTCGCACCCATCGACCAGGTGCAGCCCTCGCGGTTCATCTGCTCGATGGCTTGCGCGGGACGGAAGTCCTGCTGCAGCACCGTGCGCCCGCCCAGGATCATGGGGGAGATGAGGCCGTGGAAGAACCCGGTGGCGTGGTTGAGCGGGGATGCCATGAACATGACGTCGTCCGCCGTTCGCTCGGTACCCTTTACGAACGACCGCTCGGAGAAGATGAGGTTGTTATGCGTGAACAGCACCGCTTTGGGCTTGCCCGTGGTGCCGGACGTGGACAGGATGCAGGCTACGTCGGTCAGACGTGATGGGGGGGGGGGTTATTCAATTGGGCTCATAGCGCGGCGCATATCTCCGCGACCGTGGGCAGCTCGGAGTGCTTCGGCGCCGCCTTGTCCACGAGCGCCACAGGTCCCAGCGTCGGTATCTGGTCGACGATGCTCAAAATCTGGCTCTCGAAGTCGACCTTCGCCACTTTGGTGGGGCAGATGAACGCCCTCGAGCCCACGAGGTTCATGCCGTAGACGAGGTCGGCGTCGTTGAAGTTGCGCGGAAGAGGGTGCATGACCGCGCCGGCCTTGAGGGCTGCCACATAGACGATGCAGAACTCCGCCCACGTAGGCATTTGGAACGTGACCACGTCCCCGGGGGCCACCCCTTGCTCGACGAGCCATGCTGCCAGGCGCGCCGCCTTGTCGTCTATCTCGCCGTACGTGTAGGACGATCCCTGGTCGTCGCTGACGTACGTGCGCTCCGGATGGGAGGCGACGCGGTCGGCCCATACGTCGCCGAGGGTCTTCTCGGTCCAGTATCCTTTCTCGTAGTAGAATTGCTTTCTCTCCGCATTGATTTGAGATCGGTAATCATCGCCCCTGAGTCCTCTCTTGATGACAGCTCGCTTCTCTCACCCGACGTCCCCCGCCGGATGTTCCGCATGAACTCGATCTGCTGCCCGCTTCGACGGGCCCCCTCGTGTCCGGCTCAGCGCGTTGACGCGATGCGCCGGGCGACATGCTCTATGCTCGCACGTCGTGGTTCGTGCCATTTATTGTAAACCCGAAGATGATGGTCGATGATCGGTATTTGTGGGTATACCGATAGGAACTTCCTATGCGTCGATAGCCAAAGTCTATCGATAGAAAAAAAGCCTGATCATAGAATATATTTCATTATGGACAGCGCAGGACTGGATGAGGTTATCTTTTTGATCGGAACATGAGTCTCAAAGGTTCTCGTTCCCGTTTTCTGCAATTAATAGGACAAAATTAAGGATATGTTGGCTGAGCATTTCATATCTTAGACAGTATCAGTCTATTGTCCGTAGATTAATCGCGTTGTTGGGGCGATCATAAAGAAGGGTCGTGAACACGGCCTCGCCGAGCGCTCGTCCCCGACGCGGCGCCTAAGAAGCGAATGATATGAAACCACAGGGAAAGGGGTAGTGCCAATGAGCGTGTATCAAGAGGATTACCATCTGCCGGAGTTCGAGTACGACTATGAGAAGCTCATCATCGACCGTCGCGGCCCGGTGTACGTGTGCAGCTTCAACGATGCCGCGAACCTCAACGCCATGTCGTACGCCCAGATGGCCGAGTTCAACGACTTCCTCATCAAGGTGCGCATGGACAAGGATTGCCGCGTCATCGTGCTGACGGGCGAGGGCAAGTCCTTCTGCGCCGGCTTCAACCTGAACGACCTGGCGCTCGATCCGCCCGAGGACATGGGCCGCATCCAGCGCGACTTCTACATCATGCAGCGCATGTGCTCCGACCAGATCATCAACATGCGCCGTTGCGAGCAGCCCATCATCGGCGCCCTCAAGGGCTACGCCGTGGGCGGCGGCCTGTCCATCTCCTGCGCGTGCGACATGCGCGTGCTGGGCGAGTCGTTCAAGATGAACGCCGGCTACCTGTCCATCGGCTACACCGGCACCGACATGGGCGGCGCGTTCTTCCTGCCGAAGATCGTCGGCTACGCCCGCGCCTGCGAGATCCTCATGAACCCCAACCGCTTCGGTGCCGAGAAGCTGCTGGAGTGGGGCTTCGCCAACAAGGTTGTCGCCGACGACGACGTGGTCGAAGAGGCCGTGGCATTCGCTCAGCAGATGTGCGACGCCACCGCCCCGTTCGGTCTGCGCCTCACGAAGGAGTGCCTGCAGGCCTCCCTCGACGGCACCAGCTTCGAGAACGTCGTCAAGATGGAGAACCGCAACCAGGTTCTGGCCTCCAACACGAACGACGGTCAGATGGGCGTCGGCAAGATGAACCCGAAGAACAAGCAGGACGTGAAGGACAACCCGGAGAAGTACCAGTTCCACAACCTGTAAGGCGCACGGCGCGCGCACGCGCCCGCGTTTTGGCGCCCCCGGACCGCTCTGCGGGTCGGGGGCGCTTCGCATTTAGAGAGAGGACGAGAACATGCGCATTCTGGCCATCAACGGAAGCCACCGGCCGGGCAAGGGGACGGCCGCCCTGCTGCAAGCGGCGCTCGACGCGGCGCAGGGAGCGGGGGCCGAGACCGAGTTCGTGGAGCTCGCCCGGCTGGACATCGGCTACTGCATCGGGTGCAACGCCTGCTTGGCGAAGCCGGCCTGCACGCTGTCGGACGACATGGACGGCCTCGTGGCGAAGATGAAGGCGGCCGACGGCATTATCGTGGGCTCGCCGGACTACTTTGCGAACGTGTCGGCACGCACCAAGACGTTCATCGACCGCACGCGCCCGCTGCATATGGTCGCCAACGCGCTCAAGGGCAAGGCGGGCGGGGCAGTGACCACGTCGGGGCTCGTCGACTGCGGTGCCGAGGAGACGCTCGGCGTGCTGGACCGCTTCTTCGCCACTCATGAGATGCTGGTCGTTCATCCGCGTCCGAAGGGGCCCGTGAAGGCAAACGGCACGGCTGCGTCCCAGTTCGCCGGTTTGGACGAGGAGGGCCGCATCCGCTGGCGCCGCGTCCAGGACGACGCGACGGCGTTCGCCTACGCCCGCCAGCTGGGCGAGGACATGGTCGAGCTGCTGAAGCGCCTGGGGTAGCCGCAGGCGCTTCAGCCAAAGCGGGCGACGGGGCCCGGCGCAAAAAAGAACCGCAGCAATCCGCTGCGGTTCTTTTGGCGGTCGGAGGTCTACCAGTTGCAGGGAGCCTCGCCGGCGAGCTGGCGCTCGGACTTGAAGATGACGTCCGGCACTTCCTCGCCGTGATAGCACTTGACGGCACCGGCGGCTTCCATCTCGGCGATCTGCTCATCGGTGTAGCCGTACTTGTGCAGGTACTCGGCGGTGTGGTAGCCGATGGGCTTGGACAGCACCACCGGGGGATCGCCGAAGTTCGCGTAGCGGATCGGGGTGGTGGGCAGCGCGCGCTCGCCGAAGGCCTGGTAGTTCACCTTGCGGATAGCGTCGTTGACGTACGCCTCCTCGTCCTTGACGATGTCGGTGTAACGGAAGACCTTCTGGCTGGGCACCTGCCATTCGGCCAGGATGGGCAGCCACTCGTCGAGCGTTTTCTGGACGAATCCGCCTTCGAGGATCTCGATGAGCTCCGGCTGCAGGTGCTTTTCCTTGAGGTTCTCAACCGTGGCGTAGCGCGGATCGTCGACCAGGTCGTCGCGGCCGATGATCTTCATCATGTCGTTGTAATAGCGGTTATGCTGCGGCTGGCAGATGTAGATCCACTTGTCGTCCGCGGTTTTGTACGTGTTGTTGAACGGGTTCGGCACGTCCTTGCGCGTCTTCGGGTAGTCGGCGCCGAACTGCTGCGCGCACACGGCGATGCTGCCGCCCCAGATGGCGGAGTGGTACAGGTTGACGACGACTTTGTCGCCCCTGCCCGTGCGCAGCTTGTTCACCAGCGCCCCCAAGATGCCGGCGGCCATCATGGGGGCGGTGTTGTAATCGCCGAACGCTTGGGGAGGAATGGCCGGCGACGTGCCCTTCTCGCAGAAGGTACCCGCGACGCCGCCGCGGGCAGCCCAGCACACAGCGTCGTAGCCGGGGGAGTGTGCGAACTCGCCGAACTCGCCGTAGCCGCGCATCTGAGCCCAGATAAGACCGGGGAACTCGGCGGACAGCGTGGGGTAGTCGAGGCCCAGCTTCTCCAGGGCGGCCGTGCGCATGTTGTTCATGAAGATGTCTGCTTCGCCGATCATCTTCTTCGCGATGGCCAGACCTTCCTCGGATTTCAAGTTGAGGGAGATCCAGTTCTTGTTGGTGTTGTTCAAATCGATGGTGGGATCTTCCGTATCGGTCAGCTCGCAGCCGAAGCCGGGGCCCTGGGTGCGCTGGGTATCGCCGGCGAAGGACTCGATCTTGATGACCTCGGCGCCCATCTCGGACAGGACGCGGACGGTGGCCGGGGCGGCCACGTAGGTGCACATCTCGACGACCTTGATGCCGGCGAGCGGGCCGTAACCGTTGAGCTTCTCGGTGACTGTCATCGGAGCATCTCTCCTTTCATGCAAGTGGTTGGTCGGGCGGTTCGTTTGTTTGCATCCCTATCATCGCAGGGGAAAGAACCCCTATCTACGGACAAAATAGAATATGTGTGTAAAATAGACTCGAAATTGAGTAGAAAATACCACTAGATGGAAAAGTTATCCCTATGCAAACAGGACAACAAAGGTATTCTGTTTCAACAAATCAAAGGAGTGGTGTGCTAGGGTCATCGTGTAGAATGCACACTATAGTAAAGAGAAGGGAGCCATAAGGTGGACTTCACGCTGACCGACGGGCAGAAGAAGCTCGTCAGCGCCTTCCGTACGTTCGGGGCCGATACCTTCACGCCGGAGCGCGTGGCCAAGTGGTGCCGCGACCAGGGTCTGCCCGATACGGTGACTGAAGGAGTTCGTCGATCTGTACTACGACGACCGCCGAGCCGGACATCGCGCCCGATCTGGCCCACAGCCTGCTCTCCCAGGTGCTCATCGTGGAGGAGCTCTCCCGCTGCGCCGGCACGACGCTGCCGTTCCAGAACGACTTGTTCAACCTGCAGATCATGAGCGGGTTCGCCGGGGGCCGCCGAGGCCGCCTCCATCGCCGAGGACTATCGCGCCGACGGCCGCCTCATGTTCGCCCTGGCCATTTCCGAGCCCGACGGCGGATCCGACACCATGGCCATGAAGACCTCGTGCCAGACCGTGGACGGGCGCCTGCTTCTGAACGGGCGCAAGTCCTACGTGAACAACGGCGAGTACGCCCCCTATATATTGGTGGCCGCCATCGACAAAGACGCGGGGGATACGGGCCGCTACCCGTCGCTGTCCTTCTGGCTCGTGCCGCGCAGCGTGCCCGGCATCAACGCCGTACCCATCAGCAAGATCGGCCAGTCCATGCTGCCCTTCGCGCTCATCTCCTTCGACGATGTGGAGCTGTCCCCGGAGTGGCGTCTCGATGCGAGCGAGGGAGGGTTCCAGCAGCTGTTCCATCTGCTGGAAT
>ENA-OQIL01000393-OQIL01000393.1-human-gut-metagenome-genome-assembly--contig:-NODE-393-length-16371-cov-5.418062_pt1 | contig 16371 bp, 12 predicted proteins | sample MGYA00242583_ERZ504748 | MGnify/ENA primary metagenome ERZ504748 (study PRJEB26092, sample SAMD00036191) | human gut metagenome | host: Homo sapiens | study: EMG produced TPA metagenomics assembly of...
CGAAGTCATCGCCGCCCAGATGGGTATCGCCGTTGGTGGCCAGAACCTCGGTAACGCCGTCGCCCATCTCGATGATGGACACATCGAAGGTGCCGCCGCCCAGATCGTAGACCATGATCTTCTGGTCTTCTTCCTTATCGATGCCATATGCCAGAGAAGCGGCAGTAGGCTCGTTGATGATACGCTTGACGTTCAGACCGGCGATGGTACCGGCGTTCTTGGTGGCCTGACGCTGGCTGTCGTTGAAGTATGCAGGAACGGTAATGACAGCCTCGGTAACAGGCTCGCCCAGATAAGCCTCGGCATCAGCCTTCAGCTTCTGCAGGATCATAGCGCTGACCTGCTGGGGAGTGTACTCCTTGCCGTTCAGGGTCACCTTGTGATCGGTGCCCATGAAGCGCTTGATGGAAGCGACGGTGTTCTCGGGGTTGGTGATGGCCTGACGCTTTGCGACCTGGCCGACCAGACGGTCGCCGGTCTTGGTAAAGCCGACCACAGACGGGGTGGTGCGTGCACCCTCAGAGTTTGCGATGACAACGGGCTCGCCGCCCTCCATGACAGCCACGCAGCTGTTGGTAGTACCAAGGTCGATACCAATGATCTTACTCATAATGAAAACTCCTCTCGAAAGAACAAATCTTATTGTTTATGTGATGCTCAAATGTTTGTAAGCGGATGTTATATTCAAAACCCTTTCGGGTTTCTGCTTTGTTATTCGGCCACTACAACGGTCGCATGGCGGACGATCTTATCGCCCAGCTTGTAGCCCTTCTGGTAGACCGTGAGGACGGTGCCGCTCTCCTGTCCGTCCGGGGCGGGGATCTGCTGCACTGCGTTCATGAAGTTGGGGTCAAAGGGCTTTCCCAGCGCTTCGATCTCCTCCACATGGAGGGCATCCAGCGCCTTGGCGGCCTTGTCCAGCGTCATGGTCACGCCCTTTTTGTAGTTCTCATCGGTGGTGGGGGCGTTGGCTGCCATCTCCAGCGTATCCAGAATGGGAATGATCTGGTTCACCGCAAAGGAAATGCCATCGTTGAACTTCTGGTCGGCTTCGCGGGTGGAGCGCTTGCGGTAGTTCTCGTACTCCGCTGCCATGCGCAGCAGCTGGTCTTTGGCCTGTGCGGCGTTGGCTTCGGCAGCATCCAGCTTTGCCTTTACGGCTTCCAGCTCACGGGCCTTCTTGTTGAACCAGCCGCCATCCTTCTTCTTGTCATCCTTCGGGTCGGCAGCTTCAGCAGCAGGTTCCTGTTCGGGTGCTGCCTGCTGGGCCTTTTCCTCGGGAGCCGTTTCGGGCTGCTCCGCTTCCTGAGCCGGAGCCGTCTTTTTTGCTTCTTCGCTCATTCCAGATCCTCCTTATAGATCACAGTCCGCCGGGGTACGGCAGCCTGTGGGGTGTCTTTTCGTTTGCCGCTCATGCCCTCGCCCAGCTGGTCTGCAAAGTAATGCAGCAGCGGCATCAGTTTCTGGAAGGGCATCCGGGTGGGGCCGATCAGTGCAATGGAGCCCCACAGGCCTCCGCCCACCAGATACCGGTCGCTCACGATGCACAGGCCCGGGATCTGCGGTTCCAGATCCTCGCCCAGCAACACGCTCTCACTGCGTTCTGCCGGAGGTGCGATCAGGCCAGCGGCCTGCTCCTCGTCGTTCAGCAGTGTGAGGATGTCGCCCACCTTGCCGTCCAGCTGAGGCCAGTCCAGCAGGTACTGCTCGCCGCCCAGAAATACGTGGGGCTTGACGGAATCCTGCAGGATGGCAGCCGCTGCACTGATAACGGGCACCAGCTCCGGGTCGATCTGGCTGCACAGCTCTGCCAGCAGCCGGGTGGAAAGATCCACCGGCGCTACAAAGGTAAGGTTGCGGTTGAGCAGTGCGGCAAGTGCTGCCGCATTCTCGCGGGAAAGACCGGTGCGCACCCGTGCCACACGGGTACGAACGTAACCGGCCGTGGTAACGGCCAGCACAGCCGCTGCGCTGCGGCCCACCTGAACCACTTCATAGTGGGCGATGCACAGATCCTCGGCGCACGGGGTGCTGATGGCGGCGGTGCAGCCGCTGATGGCGGCCAGCGCCTTGGCGGCACCTGCGGCCAGCTTTTCCGGCTCATGGTCGAGGCTTGCGAACACCGCATCCACACGGGCGCGGCTCACACGATCCAGCGGCTGATCGTCGGTCAGCAGATTATCAAGGTAGTAACGGTAGCCCTTGGCGCTGGGCACACGGCCCGCGCTGGTGTGGGGTTGCTCCAGCAGGCCCAGCTTTGTCAGCGCCGCCATCTCATTGCGAAGCGTTGCGCTGGAAACTGCCATGTCAAAGTAGTTTGCCAGCACGCTGCTGCCAACGGGCTCGCCTTCGAGACCATACAGCGCCACGATCGCCTGCAAGACTCGCTGCTTGCGTGCATCCATCGTCATAGCGCCTGCCTCCTTTTTGCGTTCGCTTTGTTTGTTTAGCACTCCTTGTTCCTGAGTGCTAAGACCATTATAGCCAATTTTCCGGTGCTGTCAAGCCCCTTGGAAAAATGTTTTAAAAGATTCATAATTCTGTCATAAACGAAGAAAGCGCCCTCCTTATTATAAGGAAAGCGCTCCGGCATGTTCTTTACTCTTCCATCTGCCTTGCCAGAAATGCCGCTGCCACATTCACGGCCTTGAGTTGGGCGGCATCCGGCGTGGCCGTGCGGTCTTCGGTCAGCAGGGCCACCACGCCGGTCACATCGCCCGCTGCAATGATGGGTGCGGCGCACAGCACTGCTCGGGGCGAGCCCTCGCAGGGCAGGATGCACTTTTCGGCAATGCCCTCGCTCTGGTACAGCCTGCGGCCATCCATCAGCTTTTCCAGCGGCTGGCTGATGCTGCGGTCGGCCAGCTCCCGCCGCCCGCTGCCGCTCACCGTAAGGATGCGGTCACGGTCGGCCACCAGTGCGGTCAGCGCAAAGCTTTTGCTGAGCACCTCGGTATACTGGGCCGCTACTGCGTTCATCTCGCCAATGGGCGAATACTTTTTAAAGATCACCTCGCCGTCGCCTGTGGTGAAGATCTCCAGCGGGTCGCCGCGGCGGATGCGTTGGGTGCGGCGGATCTCCTTGGGGATCACCACCCGGCCCAGCTCGTCGATGCGGCGCACGATTCCTGTTGCTTTCATGTTTTTGCTCCTCCGTTTCCTTAAAAATGCCTGCAGCACTAGTATCTGTCAGGCCGGGCCATTTATACCTGCTGCCCCCGCGCAAAAAGACCTGCACGGAAAGCTGCCTCTTCGTTGCGTTTCCGGCAGGGTTCTGCTACAATGATACAAAAAGCCATTTTCATAAGCACAGCACCCCGCTTATGAAGACAGATCCTAAAATTCTACTGAGAAAGGCAGGTGTCCGGATGCCGAACATCCTCATTCTGGGCGGCGGTGCCGCCGGTCTTGCAGCCGCGCTGGCGGCGGCACAAAGTGCCCCAGCTGCACAGGTCATTGTGCTGGAGCGCAACCCGAAGCCGGGCAAAAAGCTGCTTGCCACCGGCAATGGCCGTTGCAATCTGGATAACACCGGCATTGCACCGGAGCTGTATTTCACTGCCGACCCGGCAGCACTTCGTCCGCTGCTGGATGCCGTAAATACCGCCGACCCGCTGCGCTGGTTCCGTGCGCTGGGGCTTTACACCCGCACCGACGAGGCGGGCCGGGTGTATCCGTACTCCAATCAGGCGGCGGACGTGCTGGCCCTGCTAGAGCACCACCTTGCGCAGCACCATGTGCAGCTGCGCACCGGCTGCACCGTGCGCACCCTGAACCAGAGCCGCAGCGGCTACGCCGTGCAGTTCGAGACGGCAGAGGGCTCTGCCGAAACGCTGCGCGCCGATGCAGTCATCTGCGCCATGGGCGGCGAGGCAGGGCCGCAGTTCGGCACCGACGGCTTTGGCACCCGGTTCGCCGCCCAGTGCGGCGGCAGGGTGGAGCCGCTGTACCCCTGCCTGACCGCCCTGCAGTGCGCAAAGCCCCGCAAAGCGCTGGCTGGCATCCGTGCCAAGGCAGCAGCATCCCTGTTGGACGGTGCCCGTGTGCTTGCCTGCGAGAACGGCGAGGTACAGTTCACCGATTACGGCCTTTCCCGGCATCTGCATCATGCAGCTGTCCGGCCTGCTGGCCCCGGGCCGCGGCCCCCAAAGGCTCCTGCTGTGGAGCTGGACCTCTTCCCGGCAGTGGACGAAACCGCACTTGCCAGCCTGTTTGCGGCCCACGCCGCCCAGACGGCAGGGGGCAGCGCTGCTGACTTCTGGCTGGGCCTGCTCAACCAGAAGCTGGGCCGTACTGTGTGGTCTGCCGCCGGGCTGCAGGACAGCGACGCGCCTGCCGTGCTCACCGCCGCACAGTGGCAGAAGCTGGCCCACACCGCCAAGCACTGGCGCTTTGAGGGGCTGACCCCCTGCAGCTGGAAGCAGGCCCAGACCACCGGCGGCGGGCTGGCCCTGCGGGAGGTGGATCAGCACTTCCAGTTCAAGGGCTGTCCGGGCCTTTACTTTGTGGGCGAAACGCTGGACTGCGCAGGCAGCTGCGGCGGTTTTAACCTGCACTGGGCGTTCGGCTCCGGCCTTGTGGCCGGGCGCAGCGCTGCAGGCCATGCTGCAGCAGGCCGTGCTCTGCCAAAAGCCTCCGCGCCCGCAAAGAGCAGGAAAAAGCTGCACAGGTAAAAATGAGCTTTAAATTTTCAACAAACGCTTGACATCTTGTGCAGATCGCATTATCATAAAGACAATAAAAGTTTGTTCAGAGGATCGAGCAGAACAAGCAAGGGGAGAGTCGAAAGGCCCTTTTGTTTGTCCTGCTCTTTTTCTTTTATTCGGCAAACGGAGCGATCAGGAGGTTTTTATGCTGGATGTAGCAATTATCGGCTGCGGTGTCATTGGTGCGGCAGCCGCCTATGAGCTGTCCCATTACCCGCTGCAGACCGCCATTTTCGAGGCTGAAAATGACGTGGCCGACTGCACCACCAAGGCCAACAGTGCCATTCTGCACGCTGGCTACGACCCCGAACCGGGCACCCGGATGGCGCGGCTCAACGTGGAGGGGTCCGCACTGGCCAAGGAGATCTGCGCCCGGCTGGATGTGCCGTACCTGCAGTGCGGCAGTCTGGTGCTGGCCCTCAGCCCGGAAGAGCTGCCCCACCTGCAGAAACTGTATGAGAACGGCATCGCCAACGGCGTGCCGGGCATCCGGCTGCTTTCCGCAGAGGAAACGCTTGCCATGGAACCGAATCTGGCCCCCACTGTCGTTGGCGCGCTGTATGCGCCCAGCGCCGCCATCGTCAGCCCGTGGGAGTTTGCGCTGGCAATGGCAGAAGTGGCTGTGCGCAACGGCGTGGAGCTGCACCGCAGCTGCCCTGTGACCCACATCGAAAAGACCGCCGGCGGCTGGGCGCTGACCACCCCCTCCGGAATTGTGGAAACGCGCTATATCATCAATGCGGCAGGCATCTCGGCGCAGGTCGTGCACGATATGGCCGCACCCCACAAATTTACCATCCAGCCCACCCGGGGCGAATACTACCTGCTGGATAAATCCGAGGGCAGCCGTGTGCACCACGTCATCTTCCAGTGCCCCAACGAAAACGGCAAGGGCGTTCTGGTGGCCCCCACCGTCCACGGCAACCTGATCGTCGGCCCGAACGCCGCCCCCGTGGAAGGGGACGATACCGCCTGCACCGCCGCCGGGCTGGCCTTCGTCAGCGCCGCAGCGCGCCGCAGCGTGCCGAACATCCGCTTCAGCGAGTCCATCCGCAATTTTGCGGGTGTCCGTGCCAATGTAGACACGGGCGACTTCGTTATCGGCGAAGCGGAAGGCGCACCCGGCTTCATCGATCTGGCGGGCATGAAATCGCCCGGCCTTTCCAGTGCACCGGCCGTTGCCAGAGAAGCCGTCAAAATTCTGGAAGCTCACGGCGATCTGCCCGCCCCCAAGGCGGATTACAGGGATGGCCGCACCCGGGTGCGCTTCAAGGAGCTTCCGCCCGAAGAAAAAGCCCGGCTCATTGCAAAGGAACCCGCCTATGGCCGCGTGATCTGCCGCTGCGAGACGATCACCGAGGGCGAAATTCTGGACGCTCTGCACGAAGAGATCCCCGCCACCACCATTGACGGTGTCAAGCGCCGCTGCGGTGCCGGTATGGGCCGCTGTCAGGGCGGCTTTTGCGGGCCGCGCGTGCTGGAACTGATCAGCAAAACGCTGGGCATCAGTCCGCTGGACGTGCTGCAGGATAAGGCCGGCACCAACGTCTTACTGTGCGAAACCAAGCAGGAGGGAGAGCACCATGATTGATCTGGTCATCGTCGGCGGCGGCCCTGCAGGCCTTGCCGCAGCTTACAGCGCATGGCAGCATGGTCTGCGCGATATCCTTATCTTAGAGCGCGACAACGAGCTGGGCGGCATCCTGAACCAGTGCATCCACAACGGCTTCGGCCTGCACCGCTTTGGCGAGCAGCTCACCGGCCCGGAATACGCAGGCCGCTGCATTGAACTGCTGCGCTCCACCGGTGTCCGGGTGGAGCTGGGCACGATGGTGCTGGAAGTCACCCCGGACAAAAAGATCCACTGCGTCAGCCGGGAAAAGGGCTATCAGATTTTGGAAGCCAGAAGCATCATCCTCTGCATGGGCTGCCGGGAACGCACCCGCGGTGCCATCGGCATCCCGGGCACCCGCCCTGCCGGTATCTACACCGCCGGTGCGGCCCAGCGCTATGTCAACATGGAGGGCTATCTGGTAGGCAAGCGGGTGCTCATCCTCGGCAGCGGCGACATCGGCCTGATCATGGCCCGCCGCATGACACTGGAAGGTGCCAAAGTACTGGCCTGTGTGGAGGTCATGCCGTATTCCGGCGGCCTGACCCGCAACATCGTGCAGTGCCTGCAGGACTTCGACATCCCCCTGTATCTGTCCCATACCATCGTGGATATTCAGGGCAAGGCCCGCGTGGAAAAGGCCACCGTTGCCAAGGTGGACGAAAACCGCCGCCCCATCCCGGGCACCGAGATGGAATTTGATGTGGACACCATCCTGCTCAGCGTCGGCCTGATCCCGGAAAATGAGCTGACCCGGCAGGCGGGCATCCCCATGGACCCTCACACCAAGGGCGCTGTGGTCTACGAGAATATGGAGACCGGCATCCCCGGCGTGTTCGCCTGCGGCAACGTGGTGCAGGTGCATGATCTGGTGGACTTCGTTTCGGGCGAAAGCGACCTTGCCGGTGCTTCTGCGGCGGCCTATGTTTTGAAGGGCGAAGCTTCCGATACGGTTGTGCTTGACCTTGTCCCGGGCAATGGCGTGGGCTACACCGTGCCGCAGCGGGTGCGCCCCGCTGATGTGGACAGGAGCGTGAACATTTCCTTCCGTGTGCGGCAGAACTACGGCCCCAGCCAGATCACCGTGACCTGCGGCGGCAGGCAGCTGGCCCGGTTCAAGCGCCAGCGCATGGCTCCCGGCGAGATGGAGCACATCGCACTGCCCAAAGTCCTGCTGGAAAAAAGCAGACGGCCCGCTGACCGTTGCGGTAGAGGAGGTTATTGCAGAATGAGCAGCATCAAAGAAGTCATTTGCATCTGCTGTCCCTGCGGCTGCCACTTGCAGGTAGACCCGGAAAATGATTATAATGTAACTGGAAACGCCTGCCCCAACGGTGCCGCCTACGGCAGGGAAGAGCTGACCCATCCCACCCGCATCCTCACCAGCACCGTGCGGGCGGAGGGCGGGCTGTACCCGCGCTGCCCGGTAAAAACTGCGCAGGCCGTGCCCAAAGAGAAGATGACCGAGGTCATGGCTGCGCTGGACCGCGTCACCCTGCACGCCCCCGTCCGCACCGGACAGGTGGTGCTGGCAGATGTGTGCGGCACCGGCGTGGACGTTGTGGCGACGCGAAATCTGTGATACACACTCCTGAAACGATACGGAGGGAGCAAAAGCATGAGTACAAAATATGTTCTGGCGCTGGATCAGGGAACCACCAGCAGCCGTGCCATCCTGTTCGACAATGAGCAGAATATCATTGCGGTGCAGCAGCGCGAGTTTGAGCAGATCTATCCGCAGCAGGGCTGGGTGGAGCACAACCCCATGGAGATCTGGTCCACCCAGTATGGAGTTATGAACGAGGTGGTGGCCCAGAGCGGTGTCGATGCCCACGATATCGCCGCCATTGGCATCACCAACCAGCGGGAGACCACCATCCTGTGGGAAAAGGCCACCGGCCGCCCCATCTACAATGCCATCGTCTGGCAGTGCCGCCGCACGGCTCCGCTGGTGGATGAACTGCTGCAGCAGCCCGGCATGGCAGACTACATCCGGGAGAACACCGGCCTGATGCCCGATGCCTATTTCTCCGCAACGAAGATCAAGTGGATCCTGGACAATGTGCCCGGTGCGCGGGAGCGCGCCGAGGCAGGGGAGATCCTGTTCGGCACTGTGGACACATGGCTGGTCTGGAAGCTGACCGGCGGCAGAGTGCATGTCACCGACCGCACCAACGCCAGCCGCACCATGCTGTATAACATCCGCACGCTGGACTGGGACGACACCCTGCTCAAAGCGCTGGATATCCCGCGCTGCATCCTGCCCCGCGTGACGGATTCCAGCGAGGTCTACGGCACCACCGATCTGTGCGGTGTGCAGATCCCGGTGGCCGGCATTGCCGGTGACCAGCAGGCTGCGCTGTTCGGACAGAGCTGCTTTGGCAAGGGCGAGGCCAAGAACACCTACGGCACCGGCTGCTTTTTGCTGATGAACACCGGCGATACCATCTGCCGCAGCCGGAACGGCCTGATCTCTACCATCGCCATCAGCCTGAACGGTAAGGTGGAGTACGCGCTGGAGGGCAGCGTCTTTGTGGGCGGTGCCGTCATCCAGTGGGTGCGCGACGGCCTGCGCATGATCCAGGAGAGCCGCGATGCGGAATACTATGCCCAGAAGGTGCCGGATAACGGCGGCATTTACATCGTGCCGGCCTTTACTGGTCTGGGTGCACCGTACTGGGATATGTATGCCCGCGGTGCCATTGTGGGCATCACCCGCGGCACCACCCAGAACCACATCATCCGCGCGGCAGAGGAGTCCATTGCCTACCAGAGCGCAGACCTCGTGGCTGCTATGGAAAAGGACACCGGCGTGCCCATCACCTCGTTGAAGGTGGACGGCGGTGCATCCCGTGACCAGTTCCTGATGCAGTTCCAGGCCGATATCCTGAACAAGACCGTGCTACGCCCGGCCATCCGGGAGACGACCGCTCTGGGCGCTGCCTATCTGGCGGGCCTTGCCACCGGCGTATGGAAGGATCGGGACGAGATCCGCAGCCTGTGGCACTGCAATATGACCTTTGCCCCGCAGATGGACGAGGCTGAGCGCACCCGTCTGCTCTCCGGCTGGCACAAGGCTGTGGGCCGCAGCTGCGACTGGGCAGAGCATTGATAGTTTTCGCCCGACTTTATGGTTCGCGCACAAAATATTTTTTAATTGTTTATTTTCTATTGACATTTTGTTACAAAACGCTATACTAGAAGCATCCCAAGAGAAGTGAGATGGGGATGCACTGTATCGTCCAGATGCAGTGTGTCCCCATTTTTATTACGGAAAAATCAGATTCAAAAAGGAGGTCCCCCATATGAACGAGAAAAAAACTTTCAAGGCCGCTGATCAGTCTCATCGTCAGCATCGCGCTCATCATCGTAGGCATTGCCGGTTCTTTCATTTTACAGACGAACTCCGGCAAAACGACCATCCGGAACGTTACCATTGAATCCGAATCCGGTCATACCCTTGCGATGGATGTTTATATTCCGGAAAACGCCACCGCTGAAACGCCTGCGCCCGCTATTTTTGTACAGCATGGCGGAAACAACAACAAAGAAGAAATGCAGCACTACTGCATTGAGCTCGCCCGCCGCGGCTATGTTGCGATCGGCGTGGATATGTACGGCATGGGCGAAAGCGAACCTCTGCCGGACTCCGAATGGCTCACCCAGGGCCGCGGCCTTTATGATGCGGTACGCTACGGCGTGACTCTGCCCTACGTTGATACCGACCGAGTTTCGCTGCTGGGCTACTCCCGCGGTGGCAAGGCAGCTGGTGAAGCACTGCAGTGCGATAACGACAGTCTGAATGTTGTCAAGGCCATTTTCCTGATCCACAGCGATCCCATCGTGCGTAACAGCGAGGGCTACACCGATGTTTACGGTGCCCGAGATGTCGCAGTTCTCGCAGACAAGAACGACGAGTTCTTCTTCTCGGAAAAAGCTAATGATAACGGTACCTATTCCAACGACGCCAACAAGTATGCAGCCAACCTTTCCAGCCCGGCAGAATATGTGATCAACAACAGTGCACAGTCCTTCCTGTATTTCGGTATCGACCCCGCAACCACCAGTGAACAGCGCGTGGCAGAGACCGTTTATGAGCAGGATTACGGCGGAAAGACCGGAAGCCGCCAGATCTTTGTTTCTAACGAGACGCATATGGCTGGTTGGTGGTCCCCGCTGGTCATGAACCGTGTGTTGACCTTCTTTAACCGTGTTATGCCCACTGGCACTGCTCTGAGCGCCAGCAGCTACACCTATACCATCTGGAACATCTTCAAGATCATCGCCCTGTCCGGTCTGCTGCTGTTTGCCGGGTCTCTGATGGTCTGGCTGGTCAGCTCCGTCAAGACATTCCAGTGTGCCGACAATGGCGAGCAGGACCTTCGCCCAGTTGGCGATAAGAACGCAGTTGCATGGTTCTGGGGCATCCAGATCATCAGTGCCGTCCTGTCCATCCTCATTATTCGATTCCTGAACAAGCAGGGACTGGCATCTTACCGTGATGCACTTTTCCACTCGGCCAACCCTGCGTACCACGGCCTGATCTCTCTGCTGTGCGGCGCACTGACTCTTGTTCTGTGCACGGTGTGGTACATGGCCTACGGCAAAAAACACGGTTTCTCCTTCCGGAATACCGGCATCGCTATTTCCGGGCATGCACTCCTCAAATCCATCGGCGCGGCCCTGCTTGCAGTCTTTGCCCTGATCCTGATGGTTTTTGCCGTCGACTATTTTGTGGATGTGAACTTCCTGATCGTTTACTGGGGCTTTATGAAGTTTGGAGCCAACCGCATCCCGGGTATGCTCCTTGTTGTACCCATGTATCTCGTGTACTACATTGTCATGTCCATCAGTGTCAACAGTTTTAACTTTAGCACGGCGCTCGGCAAAAACAAGCTGCTTTCTAACCTTCTGATCAGCTTTATCGCGTCGGTTCCCACTCTGTTCATCCTCTGCTACGTTTACGGCATCTTCAAGGCTACCGGCTCGAACCCGATGTTCGGCGGTCTGGCTTCTGCCGCAACTGCAGTGTATGCGCTGCCCGGCTTCATCTTTGTTGCGATCCTGATTTGTCGTCTCCTGTACCAGCACACAGGCAATCCCTACCTTGGCGGCATCTTCTGCGGCGTTCTTGCAGCTGTCAGCGAGTGGGGCATCTGCGAGATTCGCGTGCACACCCCCGGAACACAGTACGCTGGCACTGCTCTGGTCTACGCACTGATCGCGATCGGCTTTGTAGTTACCATAGCATGCGCTGTACTGCTGAAGAAAAATAATGCAGTCGTGCAGGCACATAAATAATGCCTCTTTAATCCTCTTTACAAACCCCTCAATTTTTTATAAACTTGGTTTGCGCATGGTGCGGCCCTTTTAGAGTTTTCTGAAAGGGCCGTATCTTCTGATTGCTCCCTATCTCTGTAAATCTGGCTCGAAAGGAGTCTTATCCAATGCATCCTCTTGCTGAAACCCTGCTGGACGAACCGGTGATCGCCGCTGTGAAAACGGACGAAGCCCTGACTGCTGCGCTGGCTTCGCCCTGCAGCGCCGTTTTTCTGCTGGCGAGCACCCTGCTCACCGTAGACGGGCTGGTGCACCGCATACATGATGCCGGAAAACTGGCCGTGGTTCACATCGACCTTGTGGACGGCCTTTCGTCGCGGGAGATCGCGGTGGGCTCCCTCAACGCCCTGTGCCACCCGGACGGCATCATCTCCACCCGCCCGACCCTGATCCGCCGGGCGCGCCACCGCGGCCTGCTGACCGTCCAGCGGGCATTCATCCTGGATTCCCTCTCGCTGACCAGCCTGTCCGGTCAGCTGGAGCAGGGCAAGCCGGATTTTGTCGAGATCCTTCCCGGCATCATGCCCCGGGTCATCGCCGAGATCAGCGCCCGCACACAGGTGCCTGTCATTGCAGGCGGCCTGCTGCGGGACAAAGCCGACGTCATGGCCGCCATGCGCGCAGGTGCCGCCGCAGTTTCCACCTCTGCGCCCTCCCTGTGGGATATCTGAGCCAGAACAAGATCCCAGCTGAAGTACGAAAAGCATAATCGTATCCTGGTGTTTTATTGGATATGCCCGCCCACCGATGGAGCCGGATCTCCACGGTGAGCGGGCATTTTTTCGTTTTCATTCGATTTGAGTGAATCTATTCAGCCTGCGGATTAACTCGATAATTTAAAGCAATCCTACAAGTCGCACTCCCCTTAAAGTCTTTCTGCTTCCTGCATCTTAGCATCATACTGGATGGCAGAGATCGGCACGAAGCCCTCGATCATATCCAGTTTGCTGTTGACAAGGTCATCATACACATCTTTGATGGACAACGTAATGGAAGGCTCCAGCTGTTCATTTGCAATTACGCTTTCCACCAGTGCTTGTTTGTTTTTCAGTTTCTGCGCCATATCAGGCAGGAAGTGATAATTTTCAATCATGCGCAGAATGATGTTTGCCATAAAATTGCCGCGGATGCTGCTCAACTCGATATAAATCGCTCCGGCATCCTCCACGGAAATTTGTGCGATGCTCATCAGGTAATCAGCCAGAGTCGTTTGCGTATCGTTCAAAATTCCCTGACTTGCCATACTGCGTTGCAGGATATTCATTTTTCGATAGTCCTGAATTATACCGGTTTTTATCAGTACATTCCACTACTTTATGCAGTCACATGGGTGGCATTCTCTTTCACCAAATTGATTGTCTCCATCAGCTCACCGCCCATTTTGCCATCAAACAGGCGGGTGAACAGGATGGGCTGGTCGAAAGGCGGTTTCATCAGAACGGCTTTGCTTTCCACATAGCCGTTCTGCTCGATGTAATGGATGACCTTCTGCACGAAAGCGATCTGCTTTGCATTCAGCGATTCATCGTTGATGAACTTGGAGAATGCCTGCATTGCAGCATCGTGGTCCAGCTTTGCCACTTTACGCACCAGCAGACCAAAGGGTGTATCCCGAAACTCCCGTGCATAGTCCTCTTTGCTGCCCAGCTCACAGGTGAAGATATGTTCCAGCTCGGTATAGTCGCCCCGGGAAAGCGGAATGTTCTGGGTCAGCTTGTGGATGGCCAGCGTATCGCTGCGGTGCTCCATGATGTAGCGGTTCACACGTTCCCGGTACTCGCCAAAATCGTAGCCGGAATCCAGCGCTTTGCCCTCGGTCTGTTCCAGTACCGGGTCGGCAAGGGCCGTGTAGACAGGCTTTTGCCCCTCGCCGCCCTCCACCAGAAACTTGATGAGCTCCCGCAGTTCCTGCCGCATTTCCTCAAAGCGGAGAAGGTCATGCGAGGTCAAAAATTCGTCTGTCTGCACCTCCCGGATGAGGGGCAGCTTCGCCTGCACCTGTGGGATGGTAGCTTTCCCTTCCAGCATTGCCGCCGTGCTGCGCAGCTGTTTTCTGGGCGCGGCCCCAGCCCCCGGCAGACCTTCCAGTTCACAGAGCAGCAAGCCATACACAAAGTTATCGAACCGCTTGGCGGCCTCGTCCTTATCGTCCAGCGAGATGAGCGGTGCCACCTCTTTCATCAGCGTGCCCTTGTCCGTTTCGGTCAGGCTGACAAAGGCTTCCGGCTTTTGATAGTGTTCCACGGCCTGTCGGTGCAGCCGCACGGATACCAGCTCCGGATTCAGCGCTCCCACTTCGGCACGGCAGGTCTCCGTTAAGATCTTGCGCCAGTTCTGGTAACTTTCGTCCGCATAGGCTCCATCCTGCAGCGCGGCGGCGATCCGCACCTGCTTGCAGAAAATGCTCTCGGACAGGCTTTTGGTGTCCGCGCTCTCGTAGCCGTTGGGTTTCTGACGGAAAAATTCAAAGTTGCCGCAGTAGTCGAAGATCAGAAAACGCCGTTTGCCCGTATATTCGCCGTCGATGGCATCCACGCAGGCAAGGGATGGGCAGAGCCGCGTACCACGGCCGATCATCTGCCAGAACTTCGTTTTGCTGCGCACTTTTTTGAAGAACACCAGATTCACGCACTCCGGCACATCGATGCCCGTGTCCATCATATCCACCGAGACCGCAATAAACGGCGGCTTGTCCGGCTGTTTGAAGTCGTCAATGATGGACTGTGCATAGGCATCATCGCAGACCACCCGCTGGATGAATCCCGGGTACTGGGTCTCCAGCTGCGGGTAGAGCTTGCCAAAGCGTTCCCGGATAAACTCCGCATGGCGCTTGTTCTGGGCAAAGATGATGGTCTTGCCGATGCGGTCACCGCCCGCCGTCCGGATGCCCCGTTCCATCAGGTCTTGCAGCACCGTGTCCACGGTGTTGGCGTTGAAGATGAACTTATTCAGCTTTTCGGATGGGATGAAGGTGGGCAGGGTGTCGTCCTCGGCAAAATCGTCCTCGTAGCGGGCCTTATCCTCCGGTGAAAGCTGGTCGTAGTGGATGCCCTCTTCTGTGAATTTCGTCTTGACCTCGTAGTTGTAGTAAGGCACCAGCACATGGTCGGTGTAGACCGCCGTATCGTAATCGTAGGCGTAGGTGGGGATGCCGTGTTCCATCTCGAAAAAGTCGTAGGTGTTGCGGTCTACATCGGTTTTCGGGGTGGCGGTCAAGCCCACCAGAACCGCATCGAAATAATCAAAAATAGCGCGGTAATTTTTTTGAAAAATGCTGCGGTGGCTCTCGTCCACGATGATGAGGTCAAAGTGGGCGGGCGAAAACAGCGGCACGCCGTCCTTGGTCTTGGCGTTGTCGATGGCGTTGAGCATGGTGGGATAGGTGGAAAACACGATGCGCGCGGCCTTATCGTCCTTAGAGGAGCACAGGTTGCACAGCGACTGGTCCGGCAGATACTTCTTGAAGTCGTCCTTTGCCTGCTTGACCAGCGCAGTGCGGTCCGCCAGAAAGAGCACGTTGGTCACATGACCACCCCGGCTCAGCACATCGGTCAGGCTGGATGCGGTGCGGGTCTTGCCCGTGCCAGTAGCCATGACCAGCAGATTGCGCCGGAAGCCCTGCGTAATATGGGCGCAGACTGCCCGGATGGCGTTTTTCTGATAGTAGCGGTCGGTGATTTTATCGTCAATTTCGATGGTGTCCAGCAGTTTTTTCTCGGTGCGGCGGTTCATCAGCTTCTGCAAGTCGTCCTTGCAGAACACCCCGCTCACAGCACGCTGCGGGCCGCTCTGCTCATCCCAGAAATAGGTGTTGTAGCCGTTGGTGGTAAACAGCATCGGACGGCGGCCAAACTTCTGCTCCAGACAGTCTGCATAAAGCTGAGCCTGCTTGCGCCCGATGTTGGGGTCTTTGGTACTGCGCTTGGCTTCAATGACCGCCAGCGGCAAGCCGTCCTTGCCCATCAGCACATAGTCTGCATAACCCTTCTGCCCCAGCACGCCGTTCATGTTGTCCACTTCGTACTCGGTGCGCACATCGGCGTCCGGCCCGGTGAATTTCCAGCCCATGGCCTTGAGGTCGATGTCGATGATCTTCCGCCGCGTCTCGGCCTCGGTCAGGTCGGCGGCGGTGAAACTGCGGCTCTGCTGGTTCTGCTGTTTGCTGGCCGTGTATGCCGCCGAAAGACTCTCCACCTGCTTGCGCAGCGCTTCCAGCTCGGCATCCTTCTGGGACAGCAGGCTTTCCTGTTCCCGGATCTTCTTTTCGTCCAGCGCCACTTTCTCGCCGGGGATGGCTGTCTCGTCAAAGGAGCGCTCCACATAGTCCGTGCCGTAGCAGTAATCCACCCACTGGATGAAGTCGAACAGCCCCCGCAGGCTGAACACTGCATCCGCCGCCGACACGCTATGCCCTGTATGTACCGCCAGATTGCCCGCCTTCACGATGCTGGGCAGCACGCTCCACACATTGCGGTCCACCGCGAACCGGAAACTCGGCTCGTGCAACAAGGATTGCAGGTTGTCCTTGTAGGGCATCGTGATGGTCTTGTCTGCCGCATACACCCACTTCACCGCCAGCTCCAACGCTTCCGACAGCCCACTGCGCACATCGCCGGGGAGGTGGAGAACACTTTCTCGGCCTCGATGGCAGAATTGGCGAAGAGGGAGTATTCGGGTTTGGTGGCAAGATAGGAGAAGTTGGACATGGGGGCT
>ENA-OQIL01000396-OQIL01000396.1-human-gut-metagenome-genome-assembly--contig:-NODE-396-length-16210-cov-3.357769_pt1 | contig 16210 bp, 23 predicted proteins | sample MGYA00242583_ERZ504748 | MGnify/ENA primary metagenome ERZ504748 (study PRJEB26092, sample SAMD00036191) | human gut metagenome | host: Homo sapiens | study: EMG produced TPA metagenomics assembly of...
GTGCATACGGTTTTTCTACATGAATTGCACGGTTTCAGTAAATACTACCACTATCGCAGCAGAAATACCGAAAATGGGAGGCGGAATTGCTATGAAAGCAACCGGAATCGTGCGCCGGATCGACGATCTCGGCCGCGTTGTTATTCCGAAGGAGATCAGAAGAACGCTTAGGATTCGAGAGGGCGACCCGTTAGAAATCTACACCGACCGCGACGGCGAAGTGATTTTCAAGAAATACTCCCCGATGGGAGAGATGGGCGCGGTATCCGCCGAACTGGCGGAGGCTTTGGCGCGTACAGCGGGCATGAGCTGTGCTATCTGTGACAGGGATGCGGTGATTGCGGCAGCAGGCGGTGTGAAAAAGGATATTCTGGAGCGGAGTATCTCATCCGAGCTGGAGCAGCTGATGGAACGCCGCGAATGTTATGAACGCGGTGCGGACGAGCAGCCGGAGGTGCTTATCTCCTCGCAGGACGGCTGCGCGGTGATTGCGGAGGCGCCGATCATTACAGACGGCGATGTCAGCGGCTAGTGTCGCGTTTGTCAGCGAAAAAAGAGGACGAAAAGGCGGATGAGGTGCTGCTCAAGTCTGTGTCAGTCGGCGGCGCAGTTTTTTATCCAAACGCATTGCAGTGTGAAAGGAGCGTTCTCTATATGCACAGGCACGATCACAAAGAGCGTGAGCCAAAGGCATTCCCGCAGTACGACGATGCGGCGCATATTGACTCGGCAGCAGTAGCCGAGCTGCCGCCGTGGGAGCAGACACGCGAGCCGAAAGGCGATCCCAAAGCAACGGCCTACACGGAGAAATACTGCGAGGAGCAGCACAAATAACAAACGGCGGAGGCTGTCGCGCGGATTATTTGAAATGGCAGGGATATAACTTTTTACAGACTAAAACGGCGGAACGATACAAATCGTTCCGCCGTTTGGCGTTAAAACAGGTTAAATCATATATTCGATGGTATTCTCTGCCGTCAGGCGCGTCTGGTCATTAAACAGGAGAATGGCTTCGCGGGTGTCAATCTCGCCAAGCGCGTAAACCTCGTGGGTCTCACGCTCGAAGCAGGGGCGCGGCACGAGCCGGTTGTATTCGCACGGGTGGTCGTACACCATCTGCACGCCGTCCGTATCGAGCGGCTGATCAAGATAATACGGGTCGAACACGCGCACCATGTCGTTCTCATCAATGCCGGTGAGCGTCACATAGTGCTCTCCGTCGAAGTGCAGGCGCACCACGGCAGCGCCGCCGCAGCGGAGTGCATCGCGCAGACGGCTGTTCTGCCCGAAATTCACCGCCGGACCGGACAGATACTGCGTGGAGATGTGAAGACGGCCGATCTTGCCGAAGCCGTTCAGCCAGTTGCTGAGAAACATCATCGCCGCACAGGAGGTGCCGCTTTTGCCGCTTACGCCGTCCGAGCCGTAGCAGTCCAGACAGTACAGCATGATGTTGCGGACAGCCTCCGGCGGGATATCCTCACGCTCAAACAGGAATGCGAGCGCGTTGAGCATGGAGGTTGGACCGCAGTCATATTCGGAAAGCTGGTAGCGCAGCGGATTTTTCATAGGGGAACCTTCTTTCGTGTGGCGTATTCCTACCGGATTACTATATAATAGTAAGGTCAATGCCGATCAATGTCAATACAAATTTGCGGAAAGCGCATATTCATGGTATGATAAGTATGCTTCCCGCCAAAGATAGGGTGGGAAGGAGTGAATCGGCATTGCTAAAACTGATTCATGCGAGTAAAATATATGCTAAGAACGGCATTTGTGCGCTCAATGCGGTCGATCTGACCGTGCAGGACGGTGACTACATTTCGGTGACCGGCGCATCCGGCTCGGGCAAAAGCACACTCATGCACATTCTGGGTCTGCTGGACAGCCTGACCGACGGCGAATACCTGCTCGACGGAGCAGCGGTCGCGCATTTGCCGGCAAAACAGCGGGCGCGTCTGCGCAGTGAGAAGATCGGCTTTGTGTTTCAGCAGTTCCGGCTGCTGACGGGCATGACAGCACTGGAAAATGTCGCGCTGCCGCTGGCGCTGCAGGGCATTCCGCGGGATGAGCGGAGCGAACGCGCACTGGCGGTTCTGGAGCGCGTTGGCCTGTCTGATCGGGCGAATCACCGGCCGCACCAGCTTTCCGGCGGACAGCAGCAGCGGGTGGCAATCGCACGGGCGGTCGTGACAGAACCGTGCGTGATTCTGGCGGATGAGCCGACCGCAGGACTGGATCCTGCCGCAGCAGACAGCGTGCTGGAGCTGTTTGACCGATTGCATCGGTCGGGGCATACGCTGGTGCTCATCACACACGATGAGCGGGCAGCGCAGTGCGCCGCAAGGCGGATGCATCTTGAAAACGGATGCCTTTTCGGGTGAGATTATCCGGCACCGGATAATCAGTGCATGAAAATAACGCAATCAAACCTAACAGGTTTTCCTATATAGAAGGAGGAAACAAAAATGGACCGTCGGGACAAAACAAACTACTACCTCGACATGGCGCAGGTTGCGCTTGAGCGCGGAACCTGTCTGCGCCGCAACTTCGGCGCGGTCATCGTTAAGAACGACGTCATCGTATCCACCGGCTACAACGGTGCGCCGAGAGGTCGTGCCAACTGCATCGACATCGGCACCTGCATTCGTCAGAAGATGGGCATTCCGCGCGGCGAAAGATACGAATTCTGCCGCTCGGTGCATGCGGAGATGAACGCCATTATTGCCGCTCCGCGTGACCAGATGATCGGCGCGACGCTGTACCTGGTCGGCCGCGATATGTCCACCGGAAAGATCATGTCGGACGCAAACTCCTGCACGATGTGCAAGCGCCTCATCATCAACGCGGGCATTGAGAAGGTGGTTATCCGCCGTGATGTGGATACATACGACACTGTGAACGTGCACGACTGGGTGGAGAATGACGACACGCTCGGCAGCAGCATGGCATACTAAACAGACATCGGAGAGAGAAAATATGTCAATATTCGATATTTTTAAGAAGTTGGATGAAGAAAAAGCCGCAAAGGCATCCCAGCCGATCGAGTGGATCGTGGTCGGACTGGGCAATCCGGGCGCGAAGTACGACAACACCCGTCACAATGCGGGTTTTCCCGTGCGCTCGAGGGCTACTGCGCCCGCAGCGGACAAAAGATCGACCGCATGAAGTTCAAGGCACTGGCAGGCGAGGGAATGCTCGGCGGCAAGCGCGTGCTGTTCCTCAAGCCGCAGACGTTCATGAACCTGTCGGGTGAAGCGGTGCGCGATGCGGCTTCGTTCTACAAAATCCCGCCGGAGCACATTATCGTGCTGTCGGACGATGTGTCGCTCGATGTGGGCACGCTGCGCGTGCGCGCAAAAGGCTCGGCAGGCGGACAGAACGGCCTGAAAAACATTATCTATCATCTGAAACAGCGAGGACTTCCCGCGCGTGAAGATCGGCGTCGGCAAAAAGCCGCGTCCGGATTACGATCTGGCAGGCGTGGGTGCTCGGCAAGTTCCCGGCGGAGGAGCAGAAGGCTATCGACAAGGCGTGCGAGGACGCGGTGAACGCGGCTGCCTGCATCATCGCGGAGGACTGTGCCGCTGCCGCGCAGAAATTCAACGGAAAACGCATCTAAGGAGTTGGTTTTGATGAAAACCGCAGTAGCATATTACTCGCTCGGCGGCACAACACGGTCATACGCCCGCGCGGAAGCCAAGGCGCGGAACGCCGATTTGATTGAGCTTACGCCGAAAACGCCGTACAACCGGTTCACCGCGTTTGTGCGCGGCTGCCCGGAGGCCGTCAAGCAGAAGGCGGTCGCGCTGGACGGTATGCCGCTGTTTGTCGGCTATGACAGAGTGGTGCTGATGGCGCCGGTCTGGGCGGGTTATCCGGCACCGGTGTTCAACAGCGCGGTGGAACTGCTGCCGCCCGGTACGGAGGTCGAAGTAATACTGGTTTCCGGCAGCGGAAATAGTGAAAAGAGCAAGGCGAAGGTGCGTCTGCAAATCAAAAAGCGCGGCTGTACGATCTTTGCGCAGCGCGATATCAGGGCAAGCCGATGAGCGGATATACCTATGTGCTCCGCTGTGCGGATGATACGCTGTACTGCGGCTGGACGAACGACCTCACGGCTCGACTGGCGGCGCACAACAGCGGAAAAGGTGCAAAATACACGCGCGGACGCGGTCCGGTGACGCTGGCGTACAGTGAAATGTTCGACACGCAGAGCGAGGCCATGCAGCGCGAAGCAGCAATTAAAAGGCTCACGCGGCCGCAGAAGCAGGCGCTGATTGACAGCCAGAACGGCGGAGAACTGCTCACTGTTTACGATGCAGACGGACGTGCCTGCGGAGAACGCCCGCGGGCCGTCGTGCATGCGCAGGGGCTGTTCCACCATGTGTGCCACCTGTGGGTGGTCGGTAAGCGGGATGGCGTGTGCGGCATCTGGCTACAGCAGCGGCAGTTTGACCGGCCTTTATTTCCGGGTGGGTTCGACCTGACCTCGACCGGACATATCGACCCGGGCGAAACGCCGCAGACCGCTGTTCTGCGCGAAGCGCGGGAGGAGAGCGGACTGCAGCTGACAGCAGCCGACTTGATTGACGGCGGCAGTTATCGTCAGCGCTACTCGCGCGGCGAAGGCGGCTTTGATGATGAGCTGGCGTATACATTTCTGGCGCGTATCGACGGCATTCCGCCGTTCCGGCCCGGCCCGGAGGTCGCGGAGATGCTGTTCGTGCCGCTGGCGGACTTTGCCGCCGCACAGGAGCAGGGCGCATCACTCACCGGTCTGACACCGGACGGACGCACGATGGAGATACCGAACGAATCCCTTTGCTGTCTGCACACTGAGGAGTGGCAGGGCGCGAAACCGCGTATCGAAGCACTTTTTGACTGAAAAGAACAGCCGCCTTCCACTTGACAAGGGGGAGGCGGCTGCCCTATAATATCGACATTCATCAATATAGAACCCGGAATCCGCTGTAAAGCAGCGGATTTTTGCATTTACTTGATATTTTTCAAAACAAAAAAGCTGTCCGAAAGGACAGCTTTTGCTTTTACTTAGCATGAGTGCGCCGATGATGATATTGATGATCAGGCTGACCGCGGCTGCGATCGCGTAGATCGTGCTTTGCTGACGGCACGCTTTGGCCTTGGGATCATCCTGTTTGTCCTCCTGCTCACTGCGTCCGCAGATCATGCCGTAGCGGATCTGCTGCAGGACTGTCAGCGCGGCGAACGCGGCAAACAGCAGCAGGAGCAGTCGCTGAACCGTCTGCATCTTAGTGGATGAGGTTCAGGACGATTGCAATGATGACGAAAACAACGCCGACAATCGAGGTCAGACGAGCAAAGATACGGTCGGATGCGCTTGCCTTGCCGGAGCCGTAGAAGGTGTCTGCAGAGCCGGATACAGCGCCCAGACCCTGCTGTGCACCATGCTGGAGCAGAACAACAACGATCAGGAACAGGCTTGCAACGATCATAATGACCGAGAGAGCGATTTGTGCGGTAGTCATAGGTAATTTCCTCCACTGCTTTTCATTTTTCTTATCGCGCATAACGAGACTATGCGCGCAATATGCGTACATGATACTATATCATATTAAGTGCACTTTTTCAAGAGGTTTTCCGTATTTTTGTCCGGGAATTTGTCTCAGACAAGCGGCTGGAGAATGTTTTTCAGCGAATCGCCCATGCGGTTGGTGTGCACCTTGTGCGTATCAAGATCCACGACCGCCAGACGGATGGACGACCAGCCGTGCTTGTCGCTCTGGTATTTGCGCTCATCAGACAGTTTTTCAGCTTTTTGAGCACGGCTTTGTCAGTCTCGCCGGCGGCAAGAATGACCGAAATCAGCGAAAAAATCGTGGTTTTCGTCCGGCTTTACCAGCTCGGCGCTGACCTGCTGCGCGTACTTCCACCAGTCGTCAAGTGTCTGCTCATCGAGCGAGGGCACGGCGAACAGCAGACGGTATTCGTGTGCGTGGCTCGTGCCGCCGGTGGGCATCAGACCGAGGATTTTGCGGGCCGTGCGGGAGTTGAAAACGCTCAGCAGCGCCGTCATTCGGCCGGAAACCTGTACGTTCTGCTGGGAACGGAAATGCGGATCCTGCCCGTTCAGCAGCTTGTCGCGCAAGGCAACAAATTCAGTAGAAAAATCCATAAACAACCTCGCTTTTTACAGATCAGCGGGGTAATCGCCGTTTTTCGTCATAGCTGCAACGGCAGCGCAGATGGTCGGCTTGTCCTCGCGGTAGGTGACGCCGTACCAACGGGAATCCGTGGTGAGTACCTTTGCGGTCGCCTTTCCGTCCTTGATGAGTGTGTCCACCGCGAACGGCAGATAATACTCTGCCTTCATCGGATTGTTCGGCAGCTTGCCTGCGAAAAACTCACGCAGGCCGTCATCAAGCGAGGGCAGGAACGACGGGGTGAATCCCCAGAGATTGAGCGACACCGGCGTGCCGGGCGCAATCTCACCGGCGGGTGCATCGCCGTCCGCATCATAGCGGATGATGCCGTCCGCATCGCGGTGAATGGCGGTGCGCTCGATGATATGTGCGAGCAGACCGTTTTCGTCTGCGGTGCATACGCCGCGGGAGACCGTGCCATTTTCGGTGAGCGTGTTCTCGACCTGATATCCGACCATGCAGTAACGGAATTTGTCGTCATCCTGTGCGGCAGACAGGTAATCATACATTTTGCGAAATGCATCTGCGCCGTAGAAGTCATCCGCGTTGATAACGGCGATCGGGCAGCCGGCGGTCAGCTCCTTTGCACACCACACGGCATGCGCGGTGCCGAGCGGCTTCTCACGGCCTTCCGGTGCGGTCAGACCGTCCGGCAGATTGTCGAGCGTTTGATAAGCGTAGTCCACCTGCATGAAGCGGCGCGCCTTTTTTGCCGATGGCGTCCTCGAACGCCTCGTGCAGCTCGGGACGGATGATGAATACCACGCGGTCAAAGCCTGCACGGTGTGCATCGTAGATGGAATAATCGAGCAGAATCTGTCCGTTCGGACCGATCGGGTCGATCTGCTTGAGTCCGCCGTAGCGCGAACCCATACCTGCCGCCATGATCACCAAAACCGGATTTGCCATAGTCTATATCCTCCTAAAGAACCTTATCTATTTATACAGATAAAGCATTTCATTCATGTTTTTCATACTCTCAAACGGGAATACTTCTTTATTATACAAGAGCGTATCATAAAACACAAGATGTTTGCGGTGCGGGTCTGCTTTTTTGTCGAAAAGCATGAAAATCCAAATGGGGTTCGGGTGATGATTGCAAAGTGTCGGGAAAACTGCTAAAATAAAAAACGTATACGTATAGAGAATTTTATTATTAAAACCATATTGTTATAGAGAGGAATATGTTTCGATGCGCAAAACGAAGATTATCTGCACGCTTGGTCCCGCAACTGATGCTGTACTGCCCGAGATGATCAAGGCAGGCATGAATGTTGCCCGTATGAACTTCAGCCACGGCTCTCATGAGGAGCACAAGGCTCGCATGGACGCCGTTAAGGCAGCCCGCAAGGAGCTTGGCATGCCGGTCGGCATTATGCTGGATACCAAGGGTCCGGAGATCCGTACCAAGACCTATAAGGACGGCAAGATCGAGATTGTTGAGGGTCAGGAGTTTACGCTGACCACCCGCGATATCGAGGGTGACAACACCATCGTTTCCATCACCTACGAAGGCCTGCCGAACGACGTTCAGCCGGGCACCCGCATCCTGATCGACGACGGTCTGGTTGCATTCGAGGTCGAGGAGATCAAGAACGGCACCGACATTGTGTGCAAGGCGCTCAACGGTGGCCCGCTCTCCAACCGCAAGTCCATCAACGTACCGGGCATCAAGCTGAACATGAAGTTCGTTTCCGATAAGGACCGTGAGGATATTGAGTTCGGTCTGTCTCAGGACATCGACTTTATCGCTGCTTCCTTCACCCGTTCCGCACAGGACGTCCGCGACATCAAGGAGATCCTCAAGGCACACGGGCAAGGAAGATGTTGAGATCATCTGCAAGATCGAGAACATGGAAGGCGTAAACAACGTACAGGAGATTCTCGATGAGGCAAACGGCATCATGGTAGCCCGCGGCGACCTTGGCGTTGAGGTTCCGTTTGAGGAGCTGCCGGAGATCCAGAAGTCCATCATCAAGACCTGCATTTCCCGTGGCAAGCGCGTTGTAACCGCTACCCAGATGCTCGAGTCCATGGCTAAGAACCCGCGCCCGACCCGTGCAGAGGTTTCCGACGTTGCAAACGCTGTTTACGACGGTCACCTCCGCTATCATGCTGTCCGGTGAGACCTCTGTCGGCAAGTATCCGGTAGAGACCGTTCGCACCATGAGCCGCATCGCAGAGAACGCAGAGAAGACCATCCACTACGACCGCCGCCGTGTAACCCGTCTTGAGTTCCAGAACATGGACGTAGACGGCGACACGAAGACGCTGGCAATCTCGCACGCAACCTGCTCTACCTCCGCTGATCTGGGCGTTAAGGGCATTGTAGCGTTTACCGAGTCCGGTTCTACCGCTCGCGCTGTATCCACCTACCGTCCGGGCGCGCCGATCATCGCCGCTACCCCGAGTGAAAAGACCTTTAACCGCCTGACCATGTCCTGGGGCGTAAAGCCGATTCTGGTTGAAAAGCGCCCGCAGTCCGGCACTGAGCTGTACCATCTGTCCGAGAAGGCAGCGGTAACTGCGCTCGATCTGCGCGTTGGCGACGTTATCACCATCACCGCAGGTATGCCGGTAGGCGAGGTTTACTACACCAATACCCTGCGTGTACACGAACTGACCGAGAAGTCTTTCGAGGACTAACACTATGTCTTTCAAACGCTTGCAGCGTGCATTGTTCCGCACGATGGCCGCTGTTGTGGCGCTGGCGATCCTGTTCTGCATCGGATTGTACGGCTACCGCACGATGTTCGGCTATACCTATGACTCCTCGCTGTCCGATGAAGATCTGGCGGCGAGCGTCACAGCGGACGAAAATATTACGAATATTGCATTGTTCGGTCTGGATACCCGCGAGGGCGACAAGCAGAGTCATTCGGACTGCATGATGATCGTTACCGTGGACAACACGCGCGGCAAGATCAAGCTCATCAGCCTGATGCGCGATTCTCTGGTAGATATCGACGGCTACGGTGAGGACAAGCTGAATGCGGCGTATTTCCGCGGCGGTCCGAGTCTTGCCATCCGCACCATCAACGAGAATTTCGGCACGGATATCAAGGATTACGTTGCCGTAGACTTCGAGCAGCTGGTGCAGATCGTAGACGCGATCGGCGGCGTGGATATCGACGTGCAGAACGATAACGAGCTGAAGGAGCTCAACCGTGTCATCAAGGACTACGGCGCAGAGCGGGGCAAGGAGTTCTCCGGCGTGGAGAAGACCGGCCTGCAGACGCTGGACGGCGTGCAGGCGCTGTGCTATGGCCGTATCCGCAAGGGCGATACCGGCGATGACTGGGCGCGCGTGGAGCGTCAGAGCGTTGTGCTGAACGCCATCTTCACCAAGCTGCAGAGTGCAAGCGCCACCGAGCTGATCGGCAGCATGCGCAAGCTGGTTCCGTATGTCACGACCTCGCTTTCGCCGACTGATATGGCGTCGCTGATCGTCGGCGCGGTCAAGAACGGCATTCCGACACTTGAGCACACCCGTATTCCGGTGGATGGCGAGTGGAGTTATTCCGGTAATTCCGGCGAGTATATCACCTACGATCTGGACGTTGCAGCCGACCATATCCATGCATACATCTATGATGACGCGGATATCAGCAGCGGCACGACCGACGATGATACCGGCACGGACAGCAAGTCCGATACGGATACGACCGATTCGTCCAAGAGCACGGATACCAAGTCGAATACCACTGCTGTGGATCCGGAATCCCTTGTGGAGGAAGGCGGCTGGTACGATTCCGACACCGGTGACTATTATGATTGCGATGGTGACCGATACAGTCTGGACGAAAACGGGAATAAGGTGTATTATTAAACTTGTGATCGTTAGAGAACGAAGCAGGGGACATGACGGCGATCATGTCCCCTGTTCTTATATGGGAATAAGTGCTATCAGAAATAGAGAGAAAGAGTACAAACAGAAAGCAGGTAAAAACCGATGTATGTAAAACGAATTCTCCCGAACGGTGTGCGTCTGATTACCGAACGGATCGATAACATGCGCACGGTGTCGGTCGGCATCTGGGTCGGCAACGGCAGCCGATACGAACCCGCAGAGCTCGGCGGCGTATCGCATTTCATCGAGCACATGATCTTCAAGGGCACGGAAAAACGCTCTGCCCGCCATATTGCAATCGCGATCGACGCATTAGGCGGGCAGGCGAATGCATTCACAGATAAGGAATGCACCTGCTACTATATGAAGGTTCTGGACAGCCGGCTGAAAAACGGAGTGGCTCTGCTGGCGGATATGTTCCTGCATTCCCGCTTTGCACAGGAGGATCTGGAGCTGGAGCGCGGTGTCGTTCTCGAGGAGATCGACATGTACGAGGATTCTCCGGAGGATGTCGCCATCGACAAGCTGTTCGAGCGCTGCTACGACGGTTCGGCACTCGGCCGCCCAATCCTCGGCACGGCGGAAACGCTCGAGCTGATGACCTCGGAAACACTGCACAAGTATATGCGCGAATATTACCGCCCGCAGGATACAGTTGTTGCGGTTTCCGGCCACTTTACCGATGATGATCTCGACTTTATCGAGGAGCTGTTCTCTGAGATGGAGGGCGAGGGCAAAAACGTTATCACACCGGCAGCCTATCAGCCGAGCCTGTTCCTGAGGGACAAGGAGATCGAGCAGAACCACCTGTGCCTGTCCTTTCCGGGCGTATCGCTTGTCAGCGAGGACCGCTTTACAATGAACCTGCTTAGCTCCATCCTTGGCGGCGGCATGTCGTCCCGCCTGTTCCAGAGCGTGCGCGAGCAGAACGGCCTGTGCTACTCCATCTACACGTTCACCACGCCGCATCTGGATACCGGCCTGCTGTCCATCTACACCGGTCTGGGACAGGAAACCGAGCGAAAGGCGCTCGATCTCATCCTGCGTGAACTCGATGAATTCTGCCAGAACGGCCCGGCGCCGGATGAACTGTCGCGCTGCCGTGAGCAGGTCAAGACAACGCTGCTCATGGGTCTGGAGAACACCGGCAACCGCATGATGACCATTGGCCGCAGCGAGCTGCTGCGCGGCGAGGTATCCAAGATCGAGGAAGTGCTCGATTCCTACGACAGTGTGACCGCAGATGATATCCTGAACCTTGCCCGCCGTGTGTTCGACCGCTCGAAGGCTTCTCTGGCCGTTGTCGGTCAGCCGGACAGCGAGGATACATACCGCGAACTGCTGCGCTAATTACCGAGCTGCTTGCACAGATAGGTGATCACATCCCGACGGGTGACAATACCGCAGAAGATACCGCGTCCGTCCACTACAGGTACAAAATTCTGCGCTGTGACCAGATCGACCATATCCTCCATGCGTGCATCAATGCTTACCGAGCGGTGGTGTACCCGCAGCTCAACCTGACCGACGGTCAGCTGTTCGAGGGTTTCCTTCGGGTAATGCAGCACCAGCCGCAGAAAATCACCTTCGGTGATCGTTCCGGCGTATTTACCCTTGGCATCTACCACAGGAATCGCTGTGAAGCCGCTGTGGAGCATGTCGTCAATGGCCTTCTGCACCGGGCAGCTCTCGGTTAAGTAGGAAACCTCTACCTTGGGTTTCAGGAAGAACGAAATATTCATAGTATCGCTCCTTAAAAATTGTAATATAAATCGTAGCAGAGCAGCACCGTGAAGCTGATTCACCGGTGCTGCTTTTGTTACCTCTATTGTACGATAGACAGAAGCGGCGGTCAACTGAAATTTGACATTCCTTACAGATTGTTAACAAATTGCAAAGTTGATATTGTAAAAAATGACGGATAGATAATTCTTACCGTAAGAAATTTAAACGGTATACTTGACTTGCACTCTTTTAACTGCTAAAATGATGAAGTGACAGAAGTACAAAAGTTCTGTGAAAAGTAAAATTTGAACAAAGAAGGGTTTTCCATGAAGAAGAGATTACTCGCAGCGCTGATGGCCGGCGCCATGGCACTCACGATGACTGCCTGCGGCGGCAGCAGCTCCGGCAGCGATGACAGCAATGCAGCCTCCGGCAGCGATTCCGGTTCGGCTGGCAGCTACAAGGTAGGCATCGTTCAGCTGGTTCAGCATGAGGCGCTGGATGCGGCTACGCAGGGTTTCCAGGATAAGCTGAAGGAGCTGGTTGAGGCAGACGGTGGCGAGGTCAAGTTTGACTCGCAGAACGCCTCCGGCGAGTCCGCAAACTGCACCACAATTGTAAACGGCTTTGTTTCCGAAGGTGTTGACCTGATCATGGCCAATGCTACCGCAGCACTGCAGGCAGCACAGGCCGGCACCTCTGATATTCCGATCCTCGGCACTTCGGTAACCGACTACGGCACCGCACTCGGCGTATCCGACTGGACCGGCAAGACCGGCACCAACATCTCCGGTACTACCGATCTTGCACCGCTCGACGGTCAGGCCGACATGCTCAAGGAGCTGTTCCCGGATGCCAAGAACGTAGGTCTGCTGTACTGCTCTGCTGAGCCGAACTCCAAGTACCAGATCGATACCATCAAGCCGCTGCTTGAGAAGCTGGGTTACACCTGCACCGAATATGCGTTCACCGACTCCAACGACGTTGCTTCCGTAACGCAGAAGGCTGCTGCGGCAAGCGATGTTATGTATATCCCGACCGATAACACCGCTGCTTCCTGCACCGAGGCAATTGCAAACGTTGTTATCCCGGCAAAGGTTCCGGTTATCGCAGGCGAGCAGGGCATCTGCAACGGCTGCGGCGTAGCTACTCTGTCGATCGACTATTACGAGCTGGGTCAGGCTACCGGTGAGATGGCTTACGAGATCCTCGCCAACGGCGCAAACCCGGGTGATATGGAAGTACAGCCTGCACCGAACTTCACGAAGATGTACAACAAGACGAATTGCGAGAAGCTGGGCATCACCGTTCCGGATGATTACACGGCAATCGAAGGCTAAAAGCTGAAATCCAAAGCACCGTACTTTATGTACGGTGCTTTGGTTTGTCAATAAAGTCCGTTTTAGCGCTGCTGCCGCGCGGCAGCGCGCATGAAATAGCATTTGCGGCGCAAATGCATGAAAACCGGGGGCGTGTACCTCGGTTTTCATACTTTCAGAGGGAGAAAGTTTCCGTATGGGAACTTTCGGACGTCCGTGTTTTGCAAAGTCAAAACACAGATTGTCGGAAAAACGAAGTTTTTCGACAGTCTCAGCACCGTACTTTATGTACGGTGCTTTTTCATATGCAGGAGAAATTTTGCGCACGGACGTGCGGTTTTACAGCGAAAATATACGTCAAATTGCCGAAAAATGAGGAAAAGAGCAAATAAAACTTACAATTTGCAAGAAAATGTGCTATAATTATATCAGAAAAAGTGGATAACGGAAACAGAATGAAACGCGATGTGTGAGGAGGCATCTTGATGTATCAGGCAGGAGAGTTCATTGTGTACGGAACCAACAGTGTGTGCCGGGTAGAGTCAATCGGCAAGCCGCCGTTCGAGACCGAGGAGGATAAGCTGTACTATACGCTGGTACCGGTAACGGGCACGGAGACCATCTATATTCCGACGGATTCGCCGGTGTTTACCCGTCCGGTAATCTCCCGCGAAAAAGCAGAGGAACTTATCAACTCTATTCCTGACATCGAAGAGGACCACTTTGTCTGCCATAGTGTCCGCATGGCGAATGAGCATTATCAGGCGGCGCTGCAGAGCCACGACTGCGAGGAGCTTGTGCAGCTGATCAAGACGGTTTACGCCAAGTCGCGCCGGCACGGACGCCGTGTCAGTCAGGTCGATCAGCGCTACCGCAAGCGTGCCGAGGAACTGCTCAACAGCGAGCTTTCGGTTGCACTCGGTATTCCGCTCAAGGAAGTTCCGGCGTACATCAATCAGAAGATTGGCAAGTCGGAAAAAAAGACGGCAAAGAAAACTGAAGAATAAATAGAAAAAGAGAGGCTTTGAAGCCTCTCTTTCAGTCTGTCGGGAAAACGAAGTTTTCGACAGTCCATTTGTTCAGGAACCGGAGAACCATTTTCGGATTTTCTCGAGGAAACCCGGATGCGGCGCAGGCTGTGCGGCCTGTTTGCGGGCGTTCTCAATGGCCTGCTGCATAAGCAGATCCTGTGCGCAGATGGGGTCCTGAACGGCAGGCTTTTTGCAGTAGGTGCCGTCCGGCTGCAGCACACGCGCCTTGACAGTATCGTGCTGCATGGCATAGAGAATATCATGCAGGCGGGCGCGGACGGCAGGATTGTCAATCGGACAGGCAACTTCAACACGGCGTTCAGTGTTGCGCGTCATCAGATCGGCGGAGGAGATATACATTTTTTCCTCGTCACCGCGGCCGAACACATAAATGCGGGAATGCTCAAGAAAACGTCCGACAATGCTCGTCACTGTGATGTTCTCGGTGTGGCCCGGCACACCGGGCAGCAGGCAGCAGATGCCGCGCACGATCATCTCGACTGTGACGCCTGCGCAGGATGCCTCCCGCAGCTTGACGATTACATCGATATCGGTCAGCGAATTGAACTTGAGCAGGATGTAGCCGTCCTTGCCTTTGGCAATCTGCTCGTCCATCAGCGCCAGAATGTTGTTTTTCAGGCTGGTCGGCGCGACGAACAGGCGGCTGTAGTGTCCGGACAGGTTGCCGAGCGCCATGTTGTTGAAGAACGCGCCTGCGTCCTGACCGATGCGTTCATCCGCCGTGATGAGCGACACGTCCGTGTACTGCTTGGCGGTTTTCTCGTTGTAGTTGCCGGTGCCGACCTGCGTAATATGGCGGACGGTTCCGCGTTCTCTGCGGGTGATCAGGCAGATCTTGGAGTGTACCTTGTAATCCTCAAAGCCGTAAATGATCTTGCAGCCGGCTTCTTCCATGCGTTCGGACCAGTCGATGTTGTTCTGCTCGTCAAAGCGCGCGCGCAGCTCGATGAGTGCGGTAACGTCCTTGCCGTTTTCGGCGGCAGCACACAGGTATTCGACCAGCTTTGCCTTGCTTGCCAGTCGGTAAATCGTGATGCGGATCGCCAGTACAGCCGGGTCGTTTGCCGCCTCACGAATCATCTGCAGGAACGGCTCCATGCTCTCATACGGATAGGACAGCAGAATATCCCGCTGCAGAGCGGCCTTGAGCAGACTCTGACCGGCAGACAGCATGGCCGGCTGCTGCGGCGTGAAGGGCGCGTCGCTGAGAAATGCGCGCTTTTTTTTCCCGGCAGGTGTTCGCCGAGCGAGAACGCATACCCAAGCTTGAGCGGTGCTGTGCGCGACAGGAAAATCTGTGCATCGCTGACCTCAAAGCGGCTGCGGAAGTGCTCCTTGAAGTGGTTGCTGATGGGGACGGTTGATTTTCCACGCGCACGACAGCCATACGGCGGCGCTGCCGCAGCAGCTTTTCCATCTTTTTGCGAAAATCTCGCCTTCTACGCCGAAGGTCTCGTCGTCCACCTGAATATCCGCATGCGGGTAACGCAGAGCACAGTCTTTTCAAGTACGTCGTACATCTCGAACACATGGTCAGCGTAGGCGAGCAGAATGTCCTCGGTGAGAATATAGCGCGACGGTGTCTCCGGCAGGAACACAACCGGCGGCAGCGATGTGGGTACGGGCAAAAGACCGAGCCGCTCGGTTTTCTTGTGGCTGAGCAGCGCGGCAATATGCAGCACCTTGCCCTCAAGGTGCGGGAACGGATGGTGCGAGTCCACGATCTGCGGCGAGAGAACCGGCGCAATGATATCCTTGAAATACCGCTTGATGTATTTCTGTTCGTCCGGCGCAAGCGAATCCATTGTCAGTCGGCGCAGACCGATCGCACTCAGCTTGCTGTCCACATCGGAGAACGCCGCGTCACGACGTGCATAGAGCGGCTCAACCGCCTTGTAGATCAGATGCAGCTGCTCTTTGGCGGTCAGACCGGATTGCTGTCGGTATGCTCCTTGTCCACGGCGGCCATGTCGCACAGGCTGCCGACACGGATCATGAAGAACTCATCCAGATTACTGGTAAAGATTGCGAGGAATTTGAAGCGCTCGAGCAGAGGCACGTTCTCATCCTCCGCCTCGG
>ENA-OQIL01000397-OQIL01000397.1-human-gut-metagenome-genome-assembly--contig:-NODE-397-length-16143-cov-4.604458_pt1 | contig 16143 bp, 14 predicted proteins | sample MGYA00242583_ERZ504748 | MGnify/ENA primary metagenome ERZ504748 (study PRJEB26092, sample SAMD00036191) | human gut metagenome | host: Homo sapiens | study: EMG produced TPA metagenomics assembly of...
GGCGGTAAGGCGACGCACCGCGGCCAGGAACTCGGACTCGCACGGATGCACGCCGCTCTCGCCCTGCACGCATTCCACCATGACGGCGCAGATGCCGTCGCCCTGCGAGGCGAACAGCGACTCGAGCGCCTTGATATCGTTGATGGGCGTGCGGACGAAGCCGTCGGGCAGGGGCTGGAACGCCTCCTGCTTGGGCGGGGCTGCGCCGTGGGCGGCCAGCGTGGCCAGCGTGCGGCCGTGGAAGCTGGCGTCGAGCGTGACGATGAGGCGCGGCGCGGCGGCTGCGGCGGCGCGCACGCCGTCCTCGTCGGCAACCGCCGCCTGCGCGGCCATCGCGCGCTTCTTGGCGTGCAGTCGCGCCAGCTTGAAGGCGCATTCGTTCGCCTCGGCGCCCGAGTTCGCGAAGAAGCTCTGCCACGGCTCGCGCTCGGCCTCGTCGACGCACTCGTTCAGCAAGTCGGATACGAGGTGCGCCACCTCGCCGCGATGCTCGATGTAGTAGTAGTTGCTCACATGGACGAGCGTGCTCGCCTGCTCCTCGATAGCCGACACGAGCGCCGGATGGCAGTGGCCCAGGCTCACGGCGCCCACGCCCGACACGAAGTCGAGGTACGTGCGGCCTTCCGAATCCTCCACCTGCATGCCGCGCCCGCGCACGAGCTCCACCGGCTTGCGGGCGTACGTGCCCATCACGTATGCGGATTCAAGCTGCTGTTCCTCGATGAAACCCATGGTCGTCCTTCTTTCGCTCGCTTAGAAGATCTTGTTGTTCGGCGTCGCGCTGGCAGCATGCTGGCGATTCTCCAGCAACTTGGAGGCGAAGTTGCCCAAAGGATGGGTGTCGAACGTGCACGACTCCTCCGTGGAGTGCATCGTGGTGCCCACGCCGGTGCTGGTCAGAAGCTCCAGCAGCAGCGAGTGCGGGGTGATGCCGTTGATGATGTGCGCGCGGAACACGCCCGAATCCAGCGCGTGGATGCACGACTTCAGCTTCGGGATCATGCCGGTGGACACGATGTTGTTCTCCACCATGTACTGCGCCTCGAACAGCGTGAGGTTCGAGATGAGCGAGTCCTTGTTCTCGAAGTTCTCGTACAGGCCGTCCACGTCGGTGAGGAACACCACCTTGTGCGCGCCGATGGCGGCCGCGATGTGGCCCGCCACCATGTCGGCGTTCACGTTGTAGAAGCCGCCGTCCTCGCCCAGCGCCACCGACGCCACGACGGGGATGTAATCGCCGGCAACGAGGTCGTCCAGAAGCGGGCTGTTGATGCGCGTGATGCGGCCCACGCGTCCCAGCTCCGGGCTGGCCTGCTCGGCCACGATGACGCCCGCGTCGGCGCCGCTGACGCCCACGGCGAAGTTGCCGTGCTCGTTGAGGGCCTCCACCAGCTCCTGGTTCACCTTGCCCATGAGCACGGTGCGCACGAGGTCCATGGCCTCGGGCGTGGTGACGCGCTGACCGTCCTTGAACTCCACGGGAAGCTGCAGGAAATCCATGGCCTCGGTGATGGCCTTGCCGCCGCCATGCACGATGACGGGATTCACGCCGACGATCTTCAGCAGCACGATGTCGTTCATCACGTCGGCGCGCAGCTGCTCGTCCACCATGGCCGAGCCGCCGTACTTGATGACGACGGTCTTGCCGGTGATGTTCTTGATCCAGGGAAGCGCTTCGACCAGCACCTCCGCCGCTTTGTTCGCTACGCCCTTCGGGCGGGTGTCCTTCGCGTACTTCATGAGCGATAGTCTCCGTTGATCGTGATGTACTCGTGTGTGAAATCGCATGTCCAAACCGTGGTCCTCGCCTCGCCTGCGCCGAGGTCGACGTCGATGACGATCTCGGGCTGCTCGAAACGGCGCAGCGCCTCGTCCTCGTCGAACGCTTGCGCAAGCCCGCCGCGGCACACCGGCAGGCCCATGATGTCGATGGACGCATCCTCCTGGCGGAAGACCGCGCCCGACTTGCCGATGGCCGCCGCGATGCGGCCCCAGTTCGCGTCGCGGCCGCAGACGGCCGTCTTCACGAGCGGCGAGTTCGCCACGGCGCGCGCGGCCAGGTCGGCGTCGGTGTCGTTGGCAGCACCGGTCACATGCACGGTGACCAGGCGCGTGGCCCCTTCCCCGTCAGCCGCCATCATGCGGGCCAGCGTCTCGCACACCTCGACGAGCGCCGCCTGGAAGCGGGCGAAGGCCGGGCCGTCCGGATCGAACGCGCTTGCGCCCGCAGGTGCTGCGGCGCCGCTGGCGAAGAGGAAGCAGGAATCGTTCGTCGACGTGTCGGAATCCACCGTCACCTTGTTGAAGCTGCGATTCACGGCGTGCACGAGCGCCCTGTGCAAGGCGGGCGCGGACACCGGCGCGTCGGTGGTGAGGACGGCGATCATCGTGGCCATGTTCGGCATGATCATGCCCGAGCCCTTCGACATGCCGCCCACCGTGAACGTGCAGCCGTCGTAGCCGATTCCGTCGCCCGAGAACGTGACGGCGGCCTCCTTCGGACGCGTGTCGGTGGTCATGATGGCGCGCGCCGCATCCGCGCCGCCGCCTGCAGACAGCAGCGACGCCGCCGCAGGCAGGCCGGTCCCGAACGGCGCCAGGGGCAGCTGCACGCCGATGACGCCCGTGGACGCCACCAGCACCTCGGATGCGGGGCAGCCCACGGCATCGCCCGCGATGCGCGCCGTCTCGCGGGCGGCTTCCAAACCGGGCTCGCCGGTGGCCGCGTTCGCGTTGCCCGAGTTCACCACCACGGCGCGCGCCGTGCCGTAGGCGGGCTCGCCCGGCTGGTCGGCGCCCAGCTGCGCGCGCGATACGATGACCGGCGCCGAGCAGAACACGTTCTTGGTGAACACGGCCGCGCACGCGCAGGGCTCGTCGGCGACCACGAGCGCGAGGTCGAGGCGCTCGGGATCCTTACGGAAGCCCGCGTGCACGCCGGACGCGCGGAACCCGCGCGCCGCCGTCACGCCGCCTTGGGCGGGATGCGTTGCAGCGATCGGTTGGTCGGTCATAGCGGCTTCTTTCTGTTGCGGCTGGTGCGGCTGTAGCTTACTAGGACGATTCGCATCACACGGGTACGGAGATCGGTTCGAGCCCTCGAGCCTGGGGCAGGCCCAGCACGGCGTTCGCGCACTGCACGGCCTGGCTGGCCGCGCCCTTTCCCAGGTTGTCGATAGCGCCCACGGCCACCAGCATGCGCGCCGTCGCATTGACGGCGATTCCCAGGTGCGCGTAGTTCGTGCCCGCCACCGACGAGGTCTTCGGCATGGTGCCGGCATCCAGCACGTGCACGAAGGGGTCGTCGGCGTAGAAGTCCCGGTACAGCTCCACGATCTCGCCCGCGTCGACGGGCGCGTCGGGCGCGAGCGGCAGGTTCACGGTGGACAGCAGGCCGCGATTGAGCGGCGCGAGATGCGGCGTGAACACGAGGCGGCCTTCCAGGCCCAGGATCTGCTCGATCTCGGGCGTGTGGCGGTGCGTCGCCACGCCGTACGCTTCGAGGTTCTCGTCGGCGAAGCAGAAGTGCGTGCGCGTCGAGGCCTTCTTGCCCGCGCCCGTGACGCCGGAGATGGCGTCGACCACCACGACGCCGTCAGGCCGCACGAGCCCGGCACGGACGGCGGGCGCCGCCGCAAGCGACGTGGCCGTGGGATAGCAGCCCGCGCAGGCGACGAGCACGCCCTCGCCCGCTGCACGGGCGCCTGCGGCACGCGCGAGGTCGTCCGGGAACAGCTCGGGCAGGCCGAAGGCAGCACGCTGCAGCAGGTCGGTGGCCGTATGCGGCGTGGCGTACCAGCGCTCGTAGACGGCAGGGTCCTTCAAGCGGAAGTCGGCCGACAGGTCGACCACCGTCGCACCGCGCGCGACCAGGCGCGGGGCCATGGCGAGCGCCGCGGTGTGCGGCACGGCCAGGAACACGAGGTCGCACGCGTCGAGCGCAGGGTCGTCGTGCGTGGCGAAGGCGAGATCGGTGGCGCCGGTGAAGCCGGGATACTCCGCGACGACGGGCGTGCCGGCCAGCTCGTTGGACGTGACTACGCGCAGATCGAGATCGGGATGGCGCAGCGCGAGCCTAATCAGCTCGATGCCGGCAAAACCGGCCGCTCCAACGATGCCTGTCGTGATCGCCATGTCGATCCCCTTCGTACCCGTCGTCCGATGCCCGGACGCGACGCTCAAGCCGTTGCGTCGCCTGCGATTTGTGCATATGCACAAAAATGAGGCGTTTTGAATGCTGCTGTCCATCCTATGAAAGAACGGCGCGTTTGACAAGATTCGGGCGCAAATTGACGGCTCCCCCATACACATTATCGGCCGAAAACACGGATTTATGCGCAAAACCGTGTTTTCGGCCGATAATGCGGCGGGCGAGCTCGAGGCGCGGAAACGGCAACTGTGCCTCACAGAAGCATTTTCGTCAAATCGCGCGCGCCGTACAGGAACCGGCGCACCTCCATCACGTCGTCGAGCACGACGTAGAACACCATGTAGTTCCCCACCTCGAACCAGTAGTACGGAAGAGGTCTGGGCTTCGCCGTCTTGTACGTCGTCGCAAGCGTGGGATTTCGGGAATGAGCCAAGATGCCCGCTTCGGTTGCGTCGATCAAGCGCTCGGCAGCTTCCGGAGCCTTGAGCACATCGGCAATATAGGAGACGGCCTCATTGAGGTCGTCCCAGAAAAGAGGTAGGTACTCAAGTCTATAGCGCCGCGGCTTCTCGTCCATTGCGAAGCCCTTCCCGAATGGAACCGAACACTTCTTCATGCGTGTAGCGCAGAGACGTCGTCGCAGCTTGCCGGTCGGCCGCATCGAGAGCGAACTCGACACCGCCGTTGATATGCTCGAATTGCTCTACGCTCATGACCACCATCGAGCCGTACCCGTTCTTCGTCAGGAAAACGGGACCGCCCTCGATGACATCCCGCTCGACGTCCGCGTAGCGGTTTCTAAGATCCGATATCGGCCTGATGTTCATAGGCACCTCCTTCATGATAAAATTTTATCGTAATTATATCATGATCACCTCTTAACGAGAATCAACTGCACATGCATCATCGCCCGAAAAACACGCTTTTCGGGCGATTTCCGTGTTTTTCGGGCGATGATGCGCCGGGCATGCGACGCGTCCACGTTCGAACGCGTCTCGAAAGGAGCGCTCCTCTTTAGGATGCTTTGTTGGGGGTGTGGCGATAGGTGCAGACGGTTTTCTCCAGCACGTGGACGGCTTCCTCGTCGGTGAGGGTGAGTGCGGCTTCCAGCTCGTCCAGTTTCTCGGCCACTTCGGTGTAGCTGATCTCCTGGCCGGTGGAGATGAGGATGGAGTGGTTGTCGGTGGGCAGCGTGCTCTCTTCGTCCATGAGCAGCTCCTCGTACATCTTCTCGCCCTCGCGCAGGCCGGTGAACACGATTTTGACGTCCACGTCGGGCGTGAGGCCCTGCAGCTGGATGAGGCCCTTCGCCAAGTCGACGATCTTCACCGGCTCGCCCATGTCGAGGATGAAGATCTCGCCGCCCTTCGCCATGCCGCCTGCTTGGATGACCAGACGCGACGCCTCGGGGATGGTCATGAAGAAGCGCTCGATGTCGGGATGGGTGACGGTGAGGGGGCCTCCCGCGGCGATCTGGCGCTGGAACACGGGGATGACGCTGCCGTTCGAGCCCAGCACGTTGCCGAAGCGCACGGCGGAGAAAATGGTCTTCGACGTGCGCGCGTAGTACTGCATGACCATCTCGCCCATGCGCTTCGTGGCGCCCATGACGCTGGTGGGGTTCACGGCCTTGTCGGTGGAGATGAAGATGAAGCGCGCAGCGCCGTAGGCGTCGGCAGCGCGCACCGCGTTGAGCGTCCCGAACACGTTGTTGTGCAACGCCTCGCGCGGGCACTGCTCCATAAGAGGCACGTGCTTGTGGGCGGCCGCATGGAACACGGCGCCGGGTCGGTACTTCGAGAACACCTCGTTCAGGCGCGCCTCGTCGCAGACATTGCCGATCTCTATGACGAGGTCGATGTCGTCGTATTCGGCCAGCAGCTCGTTGCGCAGCATGTAGGCGTCGTTCTCGTACATGTCGAAGATGACGATGCGGGCGGGCGCCACCTTGCACAGCTGGCGGCACAGCTCGCTGCCGATGGAGCCGCCGCCGCCCGTGACCAGCACGGTCTCGCCGGCGATGTAGCCCGACACCGCGCGCGTGTTGAGGATGATCTCCTCGCGGCCCAGAAGGTCGGCCACGTCCACGTCGCGCAGGCGCACGTCGCCGATCTCGTCGAGCGACAGCTCGCGCACGTTCGGCAGGGTGCGCAGCTTGCAGTCGGTCTTCGTGCATTCGCCGTAGATGCGCTTGCGCTCCTCGGGCGTGGAGGACGGGATGGCCACGACGATCTGGTCGATGTTGTGCTTGTCCACCAAGTCGACGATGTCGTCCGTGGAACCGGCCACCCTTACGCCGTGGATGCGCGAACCGCGCTTGGTGGGGTCGTCGTCAGTGGCCACGATGGGTATGCCCGGCATGAGCGGGTCCTTCGAGGCCATGCGTCCGATTGCCAGCGAGCCCGTCTCCCCCGCGCCCACCACGAGCGTGCGCGGACGGTCGCACATGCGCTGCGTGGAGACGAGCGCGCGCCTTTTCTGGCGCATGACGCGGAAGATCAAACGGATGCCGCCCATGAAGAATATGAGCATGAAGCACGAGACGAAGAACACGCGGATGGGAAGCCGCACGTCGATGATCCATAAGAACACAGCTCCCACCAGGGTGGACAGCACCACGGCCAGCACGATCTGGATGGCTTCGTCGACGCTGGCGTATTCCCAGAGGTTGTTGTACAGGTGGAACAAGCCCAACACGGCCACGTTGATGAGCGCGAGGATGCCCAGCATGAAGTAGATCTCGTTGTTGACGAACACTTCGCCCTCAACGTCGGTGAGCAGCGATGCGAGCCAGTACGCGGCGTACGTCGCAACGATATCGAGCAGCAGCAGAATCGCTGTGCGTTTTGTGATATGAGCGTCCAAACCGGGCCTCGTCTTCGAGTAGGGCAGCGAAACGATATGGATTTGCCGACATGTCGCCATGCGCGGCGACCAAAGCGGTATTGTATACAAAGTAACGCACGATTGCACAGGACACGCGAAGTTCAGGAGCTTGCTACATGAATAAAACAGCCGCAGCCGGGCAGGGGCAGCCTGCACGCGAAAGCAACATCAACGCCATCGTCAGCTACTTCGAAAGCGGCATCAAAGCCTTCGGCGGCCCGGGTGAGCTGGGCATCGAGCTGGAGCAGATCATCGTGCACGACGACATGAGCCCCGTCTCGTACAGCGGCGAGCACGGCGTGGCGTGGGTGCTGCGCCAGCTGGAGGCGGACTATCCTCGCACCACCACCGACGAGCACGGCGACCTTTTGGGAGTCGCCCGCCCGAGCGAGGCGGTCACCATCGAGCCCGCGGCGCAGATCGAGCTGTCCGCCGGCCCCTTCGCCGATCTCGCGACCGCGCGAGACACGTTCGAAGGGTTCGCGCAGCGCCTTTCCGACGTGCTGGAGCCCGCGGGAGAGAAGGCGCTGGCGATCGGCTACCATCCCTCCGCCACGGCGCGCTCGCTGGAGCTCATCCCGAAGCGCCGCTACCAGTTCATGAACCTCTATCTGGGCGAGCGCGACATCTACGGCCCCTGCATGATGCGCGGCAGCGCCTCGACGCAGGTGTCCATCGACTACACCAGCACGGCCGACTGCCTGCGCAAGCTGCGGCTGGCGTTCGCGCTGGTGCCGATGCTCTCGCTTATGTGCGACAACGCACCCGTGTTCGAAGGCAAGCCGCGCGAGCATCAGCTGGTGCGCACGGACATCTGGCAGCATGTGGACAACGATCGATGCGGCCTCGTGCCCGACGTGCTGGACCCCTCGTTCGACCTGCGCCGTTACGCTGAGTACATCCTGGACACCGTGGCCATCCTCATCCCCTGCCAGCAGCAGCGGTGGTGCTACTCCGACCGCACGTTCGGCGATATCTACGCCGCGCGCACGATGACGCGTGCCGAGGTGGAGCACGCGGTGTCCATGTTCTTCACCGACGTGCGCCTCAAGACCTACATCGAGATCCGCCCCGCCGACGCCATGCCCATCCCCTACGTCATCGCCTACGCGGCGCTGATCAAGGGGCTGTTCTACGCGCCGACGAGCCTCGACGCGATGGACGGGCTGTTCGCCGACGTGCGGCGCGACGACTACCTGGCGGCGCAGGACGCGCTCATGGAGAGCGGCTACGAAGCCGAGGTGTTCGGACGGCCCGTCGCCGAGCTGTGCGACCGCATCGTGAAGATCGCGCGCGACGGCCTTGCCGACGAGGAGCAGGGCTTCCTGGAGCCGCTCGCCGACCTCGTCGCGCGCCGCGTGACGCTGGCCGACCTCGCGGAACGGAGCGAACGGGCGTGAGCAACGAGGATCGCATGGTGAAGGTGGCCTACCGCGGCTACTTCGACGACGGCGCCACCTTCATCGATCAGACGAGGCAGCCCATCGAGTTTCCCTGCGCGGACGGGTGGATGCCGCCCGCGTTCGTCGACGCGGTGCGCGACATGGCCGTGGGCGAAACGAAACGCGTCCGCGTAGGAGCCGACGAGGCGTACGAGAAGCGCACCGAAGAGCGCGTCATCGAAGTGGAGCGCGCGAAGATCCCCGCCGATATCAAGCTCGCCGTGGGCGACGTGATGAGCCTCGAACGGCCGGACGGGCAGACGTATCCGGCACGACTCGTGGAGCTGGACGAGGAGCGCGCCGTGTTCGACCTCAACCACGATGCCATCGCCAAGGCGCTGAACTTCGAGATCACGCTGCTCGACGTGCGCGATCTCCCGAAACGGTAGCACCGCGGGAGACTGGAGCTGGGGCGAGTTGTCATCCTGAGCGCAGCGGCGAAGGGAGCAGGGGCCTCGCAACCTCCTTCCAGGATGGCAGAAGGCTCGGTTACGGACTTGTGGCGACTTGGAGCAAGTTTCGCGCCGCGAACGGGAAAGCCGGAACGCCTCGGGTAGACTGATGGGCATTGCATTCTCTCGAAAGGAGCTCTTGATGAGCAACGAAGGTAAGAAGGTCAAGGTCCACTACACGGGCACCCTCGACGACGGCTCGAAGTTCGACTCCTCCGTCGATCGCGGCGAGCCCATCGAGTTCACCTGCATGGCCGGCCAGATGATCCCCGGGTTCGACTCCGCCGTGAAGGACATGGCGCAGGGCGACACGAAGAACGTGCACATCCCCGCCGCCGAGGCGTACGGCGAGCGCGACGAGGCCATGGTGCAGCAGGTTCCGGTCGACCAGATCCCGAACGGCGACCAGCTTCCCGTGGGCCAGACCGTGTACATGATGGGCCCGGGCGGCCAGCCCTTCCCCGTGTTCGTGCGCTCCATCGAAGACGGCATCGCCACCTTCGACATGAACCACGAGCTGGCGGGCAAGGACCTCAACTTCGAGATCACGCTCGTCGAGGTTGCCGACTAGCACGTCGACGGCATCGGCTTCGTTCGGGAACAGGCGCCTGCGGGCGCCTGTTCCCGTTCTCGCCCCGTTATCCTCCTATCCGACGAACGCTTCGACGAGCCCCTGCCGCTCAGGCCTTGCCCAGACGGCGCGCCACGTCGAGCAGCAGCAGCCAAAGGGCTTTGCGGCTGTCGTCGTTGAGCTGCGCGACTCGCACGATCATGCTATCGCGGTAGTCGAGCTCGAAGCGGTCGGGCTCCACGAGTCCGAACCCCTCCGCCTGCCGGCGCCGCTCGTCGGACACGGTGCGCGGAGGCTCCGAGGGACGCTCGCCGGTCGCGTCCTTCCCCACCAGACGGCGCGCCTTCTCCTCTGCACGGCGCGCGCAGACGCGCTCGTACTCGAACCCGAAGTACGTCATCTCCCAGAACGCCGACGCCAGCACGAGATAGCGCTCGCGGCAGCACCGAGAACCGCCCAGCCACACGCGGCTCGCAAGCGTCCGCTCCCACGGATCGAGCGTGTAGGGACGCGGCTGCGGCCCCTCGGCTTCTCCGGACGGCGCGGCGTCGGAGCGCTGGACGGCCCTGCGCGCGAACGGCACGTCGTCGAGCGAAAGCAGCGCCGCTGACACGTGGCGCTCGATCAAGCCGCTGCGCGCGTGCAGCACGAACGACTCGTGCGGCAGCAGCAGGCTGCCCCGCGCGCCCTTCTTGTCGAGCGGCAGGCCCCGCATCGTGGCCAACGTGGCCGCCAGCCGCTTCTCGGCCGCCCGCTTGCGCTTCGCCGGAAGCGCATCCCAATCGCCGGCCAGAACCGCATGCTCTTCGACGATAGCGCGGACGAGCAGCCGCTCGTCGCAGCAGCGCAGCAGGGCTTGCAGCGAAGGAACCTGCTTGATGGAAAGCGCCTCGCGTTCCCAGGCGCTACCATCCGACATGACCGACCTCTTCCAGAAGCGCGAACGCTTCGGCGCACGGCATGACCACGGCGCATCGCAACGGGCGCGCGAGCATGCTTTCCGCTTCAACCTCCTCGTCGAACAGGGGAAACTCGGTCGGAACCTCCTCTCCCGGCCAATCAGACGCGAGGATGCGGCACAAAGGCAGCGCCTCGACGAGCACGAGCGTTTCAGGGTAGGAGCACGACATTTGATTTCCGAATGCAGGCATAGTACGACACCTCGTTTACCGTGTTCCAGGGCGTGGGAGGATGCTCGATCCTGCAAGCGTGGTACGGATCGCGTGGAACACCGCGGTCATCTATGGGCTGCCCGTCCTTCGGGAGGCGTCGGGTTCAGCGCTTGCACTGGTTCTTTCGTTCGAGAACAGTATAGCATATGATACGAACATTTGTTTGTTAAATTATTCGAATAATCCCAGCAGATCGGACAGCTCGTCGCGCGAATGGATGTCGAGCTTGCGGTAGATATGGCGGATGTGCGTTTTGGCCGTGCCGTTCGCAATGAACAGCTCGCGCTCGATGGATCCCACGGTCTTGCGCTGCGCCAGCAACAGCAGCACCTCTTCCTCGCGCGGCGACAGGCCGTACGAACGCGCCAGCTCCTGGCATCGGTTCGCCAGCTCTTGCTTCTTGACGATGGCCCGGTCGCCCGCCGCGCCATCCTCGCCCAGAAACGACACGCCCCAGCGGCTGGACAGCTCCTTTTCCGAGAAGAGGATCATCGTGGCTGCCACCACGAGGATGACCACGAGCCCGCTGACGACGGCATCCGATCCGGCCAGTCCGAACGACGGCGCGCCCAACAGCTGCTCGGTCTGGCGTCCGAACAGGGTAAACAACGCACGCACGCCGCGCTCGATGCCGAACAGCCACACGGCCGACATCCCGTAGCGATAGCACAGGTTCGCCATGATGAGCATGATGAGGATGGAGAACGCGGTGTAGGACGCACTCGTGCAGAAATCGGACGCGGCCTGCCCCAGGACGCCCACGTTCGGCAAGATGAGGAAAGCCGCCACCATGAGCGGCAGCGCGATGCGGTAGATCACGCCGAAGTCGAACTTGCCGCCGCGCGCTATGACGCCGACGAACACGATAGCGGCCACCGCCAGCGTGCCGAACGCCGAATGCGGGCCGAGCGTCGACTGGTACATCGACGATTCCTTCAGCCCGTACGCGAACGCGTAGATGGCCATGAGCAACACGATCTTCCAAGGGAACGAGAACTTCGACGGCTTGGCGCGCGGAAGCTCGCCGGAGGGCAACGAGCGGAACCCCGCCGCGCAGGCGGCAAGCGACACGACGGGCAGCACGAGCACGACGGCGCCGAGCCACGGTAACAGCAAACCCCTGCACAAATAAATGAGGAGCGCCGCCACGATCATGGACGCCGAATAGTACAGCGCGACGCGAAACGGATTGAGACAGCCGTACAGTTCCGACCACAGCAGAATGACGAGCGCAATGCCAAACCCGCCCAGCAGCACCGCCGGCACGGCAAGAGCATCCGCTGACCTCGGTATCCAAATGGACGCGAACATGCACAGCGTGGACACCGTAAGCGCAACGCCGGACACGGCGTACAACGAGCGCTTTCCGAACAGCGGGCCGATACGCTTGGCAAGGGCGGCGCACAGAAACATCGTGGCTATCATCACGAGGTCGAACGCATCGTGGCCCGCGACGGAGGCCGCGGGGAACCGGACGAACGAGCCCACGAACACGATCTCGATCCACGCACGGTACACGCCCAGCCCGAGGAAGAACAGCGGGATGGACGGCAGCCACGGCAGCAGCGGGCCCGGCGCCCGTGCGCCCGCAACGGTGCCGTCCTCACACGCGGGCGCGTCGGCCTCCCGCACGCCGACCGCTTCGTCGTCCGCGAAGCGAAGCTCCGCGCTCTCTCGGGGTCGATCGAACTCCCCGGATCCCTTCGTTTCGCCGTTTTCCATAGCATCGAACCGACGCGCTGCCCTCGTCGGCACCCCCTCCCCAGTGTTTCGATGGTTCACCATTCTAGCGAAACTATCGCCCTATGCCCAGGGAGCTCCGCACCTCGACCAGAGCCTCGATCCCTCATACTGCCTGCTCAACGATGGGATGATAGGCAAGGATGATGAAAATAATCCCCGTTTCCCGGCACGTGGACGAACGACAGGCGCGCGCCGCGGGGCTATGGTGCATCTCGAGGGATTCGCCCGAAAAAACTGGGCGAACGCGAAGGATCGACACGCTAGGAGGGCATCATGCACGAGCATAACAATGGAATCAGCAGGCGCGATCTGTTCAAATTTGGAGGCATCGCAGCAGCGGGCGTCGTGGGCGCCGGGGCACTGGCGTCATGCGCGCCGCAAGGGACGGGCTCCGCAGGCTCGGCCAGCACGACAAGCACGACCGACGAGACCACCACGGCTGCCGGGCACCTGCGCACCGGCATGCCCAGCTTCCTGACCGCACCCGAGGCCATCGCCGACGTCAAGGAGACAAAGGACTACGACGTGGTGGTCATCGGCGCCGGCGCGTCAGGCGTGCCGGCCGCGCTGTCGGCCTTCGAGGCGGGCGCGAAGGTGGCGCTGCTTCAGAAGGAATCGCAGGCCATCGCGCAGGGCAACTCGGGCAGCGGCATCGACCTGGCCACGAGCGACCCGGCCGACATCGCCAACCTCGTATCGCAGCTGATCGCCGACAGCCAGCACCGTCCGAATCGCGAACTGGTAGAGCTGTGGGCGCAGAACTCCGGCGAGGCTGTGAAGTGGGTCATCGAGAAATCGCTCGAAGGCGGCGCCCAGGTGATCGACCAGGGCAACCTGCAGCATATGCCCCTCATCAACAAGAAGGGGTACAACATCAATTTCGTCACCTCGTTCTTCGGCCCCAAGCCCTACAACACCGGCGACGGCATGCGCGCGCTGGCCTCCACGGCCGAGAAGGAAGGCGTCGAGATCTTCTACTCCACCCCCGCCGAGCAGCTGGTCACGGGCGACGGTGGCAAGGTGACCGGCGTCATCGCGAAGGGCAAGGACGGCTACATGCAGTTCAACGCCTCGAAGGGCGTGATCGTGGCGTGCGGCGACTACCAGAACGACGAGGAGATGCTGCACTACTACCAACCCGACATGACGAACTTCGAGCCCAAGCAGACGAACAAGACCGGCGACGGCCACAAGATGGTAGTGTGGGCCGGCGGCAAGATCGAGGACCTGGCGCACACGAAGATGCTGCACGACTTCGACGCAGGCCCGGCCTCCATGTGCGACATGCCGTTTCTGGCCGTGAAGATGGACGGCACGCGCTTCGTCAACGAGACGGTGGAGATGTCGCTCATGAACTGCTACCTGCGCTCGAAGGAGGATTCGGGGCACTACTGCCAGGTGTTCGACAGCAACTACATGGAAGCGGCGGCCGAGTGGCCCGGCAAGCTGGTGGACCCCGAGGGCCTCAAGGTGTACATGCCCGAAGAGGACGTTGAGCGCGAGGGCGTGTTCGAGGGGCAGATCAACACGTTCAAGGCCGACACCCTGGAGGAGCTGGCCGACAAGCTGGAGATCACCGACAAGGCCGCGTTCGTCGATAGCGTGAAGCGCTACAACGAGCTGGTTGCCGCTGGCAAGGACGAGGACTTCGGCAAGCCCGCGAACTACCTGGTTCCCGTGGACACCCCGCCCTTCTACGGCATCCACCGTCACGTGCGCATGAGCGCCATCTGCTCGGGCGTGGACGTGAACGCGAAGCATGAATGCCTCACGCCCGAAGGCGAGGTCATCGAGAACCTGTACGCCATCGGCAACTGTTCGGGCCACTTCTACGGCGGCATCGACTACCCGCTGACCGTGTTCGGCCTGTCGCTGGGCCGCTGCTACACCGAAGGATACGTCATCGGCCGCATGGTGGCCGAGAAGTAGCAGGTCACGCGGGAGAGCCGACCCCCTCCCCGGCTCTCCCGCGACCGTCGGCGCCCCGAGAACGCGCCTCAGCGCGTGGAGCGCGTTTTCGGGGCAAAGATGCGGTTTCGAACGCTCGGCCTGCTTCATGTGAGCCGAGCGTTTCAGTGCGCGTCGTCGCTGGAAAGCCTCGCTTTCAACGGCAAAATCGAGGCTTTCAAGCGACGACGTCCTGGAAGGGGTCGGCACCTTCCAGGACGTTGGGACGTTCGGGCTGCCGCTTACCTGCGCTTGCGCAGGCGCATCGCGGCAAGGGCGATCGCCGCCGCGCAGGCTGCCGCCAGCATGCCCGCCAACGGCAACGCGACGGTCAGCGGGTCGCCCGTGGGCGCGAGCGCCTTGCCGCCGCTGTCTGGAAGCGGCGTAGGCGTCGGCGGGTTCGGCGTGGGCGGGTTCGGCGTGGGCGTGGGATCCGGCGGGGTCGGACTCGGCGGGTTGGGCGTCGGGCCGGGATCGGCGGGGGCCACGGTGAACGATGCGGAGGCCGCCCCGTCGGCGAACGTCGCCGTCAGCTCGTGCTTGCCCGTCGGCGAGCTTGGCCAGGTAGTCGGGCGACAGCGTTACCGTCATACCCTCGTCTGAAACCGTGTAGTCAGTGCCCAGCGCGAGCTCAGCGCCGTCGACCGCCAGCGACAGGAACTTGTCGCGCGGCGCGTCGATGGCGAACGCCAGACCCGGCTGCCCCGGCTTCCACGTGCCGTCGGCGCCGGCGGTCACCTGGTAGGCCTTCATCGTCCTGCGTGGTGAAGGACTCGCCGTACGCCCACGCGACGCCAAAGCGTCGTCACCCTCGCCTAAGACCGCCTGCACGCGCCACTCGTGGAGGCGCCCTGAACGAGCCGTCCAGTTCGCACGCAGGAACAGTCAGACCGGTAATCTCCGTCCATTCGGAGCTGCCGGCAACACGGTACGCCAGCGAGAACGCCGCGCCGTCCACATCGGCGGCCGCCCACGAAAGCGCGGCGTCCGTGAAGCCGACCTCGCCCACCGCAAGGCTGCTCGGCACGCTGGGAGTCACGCGCACGCGCGCCTGGTTGCTGACCACGACGACCGGCTCCGGTGCCGCGAACGTCTCGGCAACTTCGGCAACCTCAGGCGTTCCGGGCGCCTCGTTCGTCTCAGGCGCTTCATCCGCCTCGGTCACCGCAAGCGGCTCGTTCGTCTCGTTCGCCTCGGGAGCTTCGTTCATCCCCAGCGTTTCATTCGACGCGGCGACCTCGGCCACGTCGGCCACCTCAGGAGTCTCAGGAGTCTCAGCCGCCCCGGCGACTTCGGCCGCCCCGGCGCTCGGGGGCGCCTGCGTGGCCACGCAGCGCACGTAGCCGGTGGTGTTGGCATCAAGCTTCAAGATCCGACCCGTCGCATTGGGGATAGTCTCCCACGCGTCCTCGGGAGAACCGAGCGAGCGGTACTGCCATTCGTACGAGACATCATCGGCATCCCCGCGGTTCGTGAACGCCGCAAACTTCGCCTGTTCATCTGCCGCAACCGCCACGTCGGGCGGCCATATGCGCGCGACCTTGAGCGACCCGCCCGATTGCGTGACGAACCCACTGGCGGCCCACTTGCTCACCTGGCCGCCCTGTACGGCCTGCACCTGCCACTCGTAGGACGTGCCGGGCGCAAGACCCTCGATAGTGCAGGTCATGCTCGCAGGATCGATCTTTTCCGCAGGCACAGCAACCCAATCCAGATCCGTTGCACCCTCCTCGCGGTACCGGACGTTGAACGAATCGACCGTTCCCGGCCCCGCCCACGT
>ENA-OQIL01000398-OQIL01000398.1-human-gut-metagenome-genome-assembly--contig:-NODE-398-length-16131-cov-4.448450_pt1 | contig 16131 bp, 18 predicted proteins | sample MGYA00242583_ERZ504748 | MGnify/ENA primary metagenome ERZ504748 (study PRJEB26092, sample SAMD00036191) | human gut metagenome | host: Homo sapiens | study: EMG produced TPA metagenomics assembly of...
TCATCGTCACTGTCGAGGACGGAGAACGACACGTTTCCGAAGCGTCGGCCATCGCAGAGAAGACGAGCAGCGCCCGGTCGTAAAGCCGCAGTTCGTAGCGCTTTGCCTGGTTGACCATGAGCGCTCTTTCCCCGTGTCGCATTTGCCCTGGCTCGCCGGCCGAGCGTCTCGATTATACCTGAAGCCTCCGGGAAGGTTAACGCGGGCCGCCGCTCCGTTGCTGCCGCGAAGATCAAGCGGATACGCGGCAGCGTTTCCTCGGCTTCGGCATGAAGGGCGTCGCTGCGATGCGAAGCTCATCTGCATCGGCGCGAAGCCGCTGCGCCGAAAGGGCCAAGGCGGCGAGCTCGCCCTCTAGGTACTCGCCGGTTTCCTCGGGGTTCGACCTCACGGCGGCATTCGCGAAGAGAAGAGCATCTTCAAGCTCTCGCGCTTCCCGCTTGACAAGGTCGATGCGGTCGATGACGTCGATGGGGATAGAGCCCCTTCGAGATGCGTGCTTGTTTTTGGCCACGAGTAGCGTCCTTTCGCCTATTGTTATTACACGCAGTGTACACAATCATTATTGTGTACACAAGTATTACTAGGCGTTTTTTGTGCCGGGTTTCTCTTTTCCCATATCATTTCGAGGAAAGAGGAGGCTCTATGAACGCAAACGAAGCCATAAGGGAAATGATTGATCGCTCGGGATTGAGCCAGCGTGCTGTGTCGATGGAGTTGGGACATTCGCCGAATTGGGTTAATTCAACGTTGCAGACAACGGGAAGCTCAACATGCAACACGATGGCGGCAATCGGTCGCGTAACTGGCTACAAGCTTGTTTTGGTGCCGGAGGATAGTCCTCTGCCGGTCGGCTCTTTGGTGATCGACCCGCCGAGCGACAACGCGTGAAAATGTCCCAAAAGGGGACAGGCGCCTTTTGGGACATGCTGTGGTGCGGCTCAAATTTGCGCTCTCCGTTCAAGATGGGCGGGTGCCGTTCTGCGTGCATAGCGCGAACGGCACCCGCCTCCTCTTCCGATTCTGAGCTCGGGACGAGCGGCCCGAGCTCCCCCCGGTTGCTGGTATTTGATGGCCCTTGCGGAAAACAAGGTGGTCACGGGCCGAAAAACCAGTAGAATGCAGGAAAGCGCACCGACGAGGAAAAGGGAGGGCCCCACGTGTTGAGCGACATCGAGATTGCCCAGGCGACGAAGCCGCAGCCTATCAGCGCCATCGCCGAGAAGGCGGGCGTGCCGGAAACGTACCTGGAGATGTACGGCACCAACAAGGCGAAGGTGGACTACAACCTGCTCAAGGACGTGGAGCACGAGCCGGGCAAGCTCATCCTGGTCACCGCCATCAACCCCACGCCGGCCGGTGAGGGCAAGACTACCACGACGGTGGGCCTGGCCGACGCGCTGGCGAAGCAGGGCAAGAACGTGGTCGTGGCGCTGCGCGAGCCGTCGCTCGGCCCCGTGTTCGGCATCAAGGGCGGTGCGGCCGGCGGCGGGTACGCCCAGGTCATCCCCATGGAGGACATCAACCTGCACTTCACGGGCGACTTCCACGCCATCGGCGCGGCCAACAACCTGCTGGCGGCCCTGCTTGACGCGCACATCCACAACGGAACGAGCTGGGCATCGACGTGCGCAAGATCACGTGGAAGCGCGTGGTGGACATGAACGACCGCCAGCTGCGCAACATCGTGGACGGCCTGGGCGGCAAGGCCCACGGCGTGCCGCGCGAGGACGGCTTCGACATCACGGTGGCCTCCGAGGTCATGGCCATCTTCTGCCTGGCCACGTCCATCACCGACCTCAAGGAGCGCCTGGGCCGCATCGTGGTGGGCTACACCTACGACGACAAGCCGGTCACGGCGCACGACCTGCACGCGGAAGGCGCCATGACGGCCCTGCTCAAAGACGCGCTCAAGCCCAACCTCGTGCAGACGCTCGAGGGCACGCCCGCGTTTGTCCACGGCGGCCCCTTCGCCAACATCGCGCACGGCTGCAACTCCATCATGGCCACGCGCATGGCCATGGCGCTGGGCGACTACTGCGTGACGGAGGCCGGCTTCGGCGCCGACCTGGGCGCGGAGAAGTTCCTCGACATCAAGTGCCGCCTTGCGGGCCTCAATCCCGACGCGGTGGTCGTCGTGGCCACGGTGCGCGCGCTGAAGAACCACGGCGGCGTGGCGAAGGCCGATCTCAACGACGAGAACCTCGAGGCGTTGGAGGCGGGTCTGCCGAACCTGCTGCAGCACGTGGAGAACATCACGAAGGTGTACCAGCTGCCGTGCGTCGTGGCCATCAACCGCTTCCCCACGGACACGGAAGCCGAGCTCAAGCTGGTGGAGGACAAGTGCCGCGAGCTGGGCGTGAACGTGGCGTTGTCCGAGGTGTGGGCGAAGGGCGGCGAGGGCGGCCTGGCCCTGGCCGACGAAGTGGTGCGCCTGTGCGAAGAGCCGAACGACTTCCAGTTCGCCTACGGCGACGACCTGTCGCTGGCCGAGAAGATCGAGGCCATCGCCACGCGCGTGTACCATGCCGACGGTGTGGACTTCGAGCCGAAGGCCATGGCCGAGCTCAAGAAGCTCGAGGACCTGGGCTTCGGCGGCATGCCGGTGTGCATGGCGAAGACGCAGTACAGCTTCTCGGACGATCAGAAGAAGCTGGGCGCGCCGCGCGGCTTCCGCATCACGGTGCGCAACGCGAAGGTGTCGGCCGGCGCCGGCTTCGTGGTGGCGCTGACCGGCGACATCATGACCATGCCGGGCCTGCCGAAGGTGCCCGCCGCCGAGCGCATCGACGTCGACGAAACCGGCAAGATCTCCGGCCTGTTCTAAGCTTGGAGCGCCCCCGATTTCGGTTGAAATCGGGGGCGCTCCTGTCGTATACTACGCCTACCGGCTGTGCCCAGGATGTGAGTTTAGGTGGCTACACGATCCCCTTCGGGCGGCGCAGGTTAATGTGGGAGCCCGGGTTCACGCCCGGGCTTTGCTATCTCAGCTTCTCCCTGGTTCCCTCCCTGAGAATTCGCGCTAGATCCGCGTCTGTTTCGCGCTAGATCCGTGAAAGGGGTCGAAGGATATGAAACCTGTTAGCAACGGTGCGAAAGCGGTCTTTGCGGTCGCTTTCGCCCTCTTTCTCGCGGTCGTCCTTGTCGGCATTGCGCTTTCGGACAATCCGGTAAAGAAGTTCTTCAAGCAGCAGGAAGTTCTGGATATTGCGAAGATGCACATGTCCCAAGTGAAAAGTGGCGAGGTCTATACGGGCGCGCTGCAATTCGCAGATGACATCGACTTCGACAACCTCGCGCTCAGCCAGGTAATCCCAATGTATAGCGCGCGCCAAAACGGAGACGTAGTGCGCGATGAGAGCGAAGGATACGCGGTCTACTCCAACGGCAAGGTGGTGGCGTTGTTCGGGATCTATAAGTGCGATCCCGGTGCCGTTACTGGTGTACCACCATGTCGAACGTCGGGCTCGAGGTTGTTCAGAACATGCTGAGCGATCCTGGCACCTGTGCGCTCTTGCAGCCTTTGCGATTCTTCCGGCGCGCTGTACGTGACGCCTCATTCGAGTGAAGCCGTAGAAGTCTTCGACCCGGGCCCTTCCTTTCCCGGCGAACCTCCCGAGCCTCCTCCCGCACCTGAAACGGTAACGCTGGAATCGGTTGGAATCACATCGGAGATGATCTCCCAAATCGATTTCCCCGAGCATCAGGATCCCGTTCCGTTTAGCGTGTAGCAAGAGGGCTGACCGTCCAAGCGGTGGTTGCCGACCGAAGCGTGCGGATTATCTCAGGATTCCGCGCGTTTCGGTCGGCTTGTCGTATCATGCAGGTACCAATAAGCGCGGCGACGAGGAGGATCTTCTTGGACACCACCTTTATCGACGAATTGGCGAGCGCGGCTCCCACGCCTGGCGGAGGTGGCGCGGCATCCTACGTGGGGGCTGTGGCATCCGCGCTCGCGTCCATGGTGGGCAACCTGACCGTGGGCAAGAAGACGTATGCGGCGGTGGAAGACGACGTGCGCGCGACCCTCGAACGGCTCGCGCTCCTGCGCAACAAGCTGCTCGCGCTCATCGAGTCGGACGCGCAGGCGTTCGAGCCTTTGGCCGCGTCGTACCGCATGCCGAAGGCCACGCCCGAGGAGGCGGCGGCGAAGCAGGCGGCGCTGCAGCTGGCGCTGGGACCCGCGTGCGATGTGCCGCTGATCATCATGCGCACGTGCGCCGAGGTCATCGACCATGCCGATTTCCTCGCGCGTAACGGCAGCAAGCTGGCCGTTTCGGACGCGGGTGCGGCGGCGGTGCTGGCACGCGCGGCCGTGGTGGCGGCCAGCATGAACGTCTACATCAACGCGGCCTCGATGGACGACGAAGCGCGCGCCGATCGCTATCGCGCCGAAGCCGATCGGCTTATCGCCGAGGCGAACGAGCGCGCCGACGGAATTCTCGCCTACACCATGGACGCGATACGGTAACATCGCCAGTTTCACGACGCGAACCAGAAAGGCAGACATGGCTGAGCTACTGAAGGGGAAGCCCGTTGTCGACAGCATGGCGCTCGATCTACGCGCGCGCATCGAGGCGCTCGGCCGCGCGAAGGTCGTGCCCGCGCTCGCGCTCGTGCGCGTAGGCCAGCGTCCCGACGACCTGTCCTACGAACGCACGGCCCGTAAACGTGCCGAATCGCTCGGCATCGCCATCAGGCCGTACGAGTTGGACGAGTTCGCCCCCCAAGCGGCCATCGAGGCGGCCATCCACGAGGTGAACCGCGACGAAAACGTGCACGGCTGCCTGTTGTTCCGGCCGCTGCCGTCGTTCGTGGACGAGTCGCACATGTGCGAGCTGCTCGATCCGAAGAAGGATATCGACGGCATCACGCTGGCATCGCTGGCCTCGGTGTTCACCGATGGCCACGCGGGCTACCCGCCCGCGACGGCGGCCGCGTGCATTCAGCTGCTCGATCATTACCAGGTGCCGCTCCAGGGCAAGCACGTCGTGGTGGTGGGACGCAGCCTCGTCGTGGGCAAGCCCGTGTCCATGATGCTGCTGCGCCGCAACGCTAGCGTGACCATCTGTCACAGCAAGACCGAGAACCTAGCCGACATCATGCGTTCGGCCGACGTGGTCATCTGCGCCACCGGTCGCGCTCGGACGTTCGGCGCACAGTTCTTCGGCCCGGGTCAGACGGTACTTGACGTGGGCATCAACTTCGACACGCAGGGAAACCTGTGTGGCGACGTGGACTTCGCCGAGGTCGAGCCGGTTGTGGCGGCTATCACGCCGGTGCCGGGCGGTATCGGCACGGTCACCACGTCGGTGACGATGGCGCATACGGTGGCCGCTGCCGAAGCGGCGCTGGCCGCGCGCACCGGGAGGCGCTAGACGGTGCGAGCCTCTTCCCCGATGGGCCGCAAGTTCGTCATTGCCGATCCTGCTACCTGCATCGGCTGTAAGACGTGCATGGCTGCGTGTTTTCATCGCCACGATGTGCCGAACGACGTGGCCGTTCCGCGTCTTACGCTGGTCACTACGCGCACCATCTCGGCGCCTGTCGGCTGCCACCATTGCGCCGAGGCCCCGTGCGTGGACGCGTGCCCCACGGGGTGCCTGTTCACCGACGACGAGCATGTGGGCGTGCATCCGGACAAGTGCATCGGCTGTCGCAACTGCGTGCTGGCCTGCCCGTACGGCGCGGTGGAAATCGTAACCGAAAAGCTGCCGCCCGAACCGGAAGCCGCGTCCGGCACCGAGGCTGCGGCGGCTTCCGCTCAGGATGACAAGGGCGCCCGCGCGCGGGCTCGCGCGAAGAAGCGCAAGCGCACGAAATCGACCGTGGTGAAGTGCGACCTGTGCCTCGATCGCGCCGGCGGCTCGGCGTGCGCGGCGGCGTGTCCCACCAAGGCGCTGCGGCTCATCGATGCGCAGTTCATGGAGCGCGCGCGGCAGAACAAGCGCAAGGCGGCGGCGCGAGCGTCCGCGTCGTTCGCCAGCATGAAGCTCAACGCGGCTCTGGACGAGGGGGAGTAGGCTCATGGAAAAGCATATGGCGGTGTGCCCGTACTGCGGCGCCGGTTGCAAGATGAACCTCGTGGTGGAAAACGGCCAGGTCATCGATGCGGAAGGCCTTCCCGGTATCACGAATGAAGGCGAGCTGTGCCTGAAGGGCATGTACGGCTACGATTTCGTCAACGACACGAAAATCCTCACGCCGCGCATCTACCATCCTATGATCCGCCGCACGAAAGGCGCGCCGCTCGAGCGCGTCACCTGGGACGAGGCGCTCGATTTCACGGCCGAGCGGCTCCGCGCCATAATTGAGGAGCATGGTGCGGAATCCGTGATGCTCACCGGTTCGTCGCGCGGCGCGGGTAACGAGGCCAACTACGTGATGCAGAAGTTCACGCGAGCCTGTCTGGGCACGAACAACATCGACAACTGCGCGCGCACCTGTCATGCGGCCAGCGTCATCGGGCTCATGGAAGTCGTCGGATCGGGTGCCATGAGCGTGAGCATCCCCACGTTGGAGGAGACGGACTGCATCTTGCTGTTCGGCTACAACCCGGCGGCCAGCCATCCAATAGTGGCGCGCCGCATCGTGAACGCGAAGGAGCGCGGGGCCGATCTCATCGTGTGCGATCCGCGCGTCATCGAGTCGGCACGCATCGCGGATATGTACCTGCCGCTGAAGAACGGGTCGAACCTGGCGTTGCTGAACGCGTTCGCGTATGCGATCATCGACGAGGAGCTTGCCGACTGGGATTTCATCGACGAGTACACGACGGGCTTCGATGTCTGGTGGGAGGTCGTGCAGGACTACGCGCCCGAGGATGTGGAAGAGGTCACGGGTCTTCCGTCCGAAACCATCCGCCAGGCGGCGCGCCGCTACGCCAACGCCGATACGGCTGTCATCGGCTGGGGGATGGGCGTGACACAGCAGGCGCAAGGCGTGCAGACCGTGCGCGCCATCGCGGCGTTGGCCATGATCACCGGGCATATCGGCACGCATGCGAGCGGGCTTGCGCCGGTGCGCGGCCAGAACAACGTGCAAGGCAGCTGCGACATGGGCATGTGGCCCAGCCTGTATCCCGGCTACCAGCGCGTGAGCGACCCTGCGGTGCGCGCGAAGTTCGCAGCGGCCTGGGGTGTCGACGAGGAACGCCTGTCGCTCAAGGAGGGTTTCAAACTCACCGACCTGCCGCACGGCGTGGCCGAGGGCACGATCCGCGCGTTCTACAACTTCGGTGAAGACCCGCTGCAAACCGAGCCCGACACGGCGCAGATGCGCGCCACGCTGGAAGGCCTCGACCTGCTGATCAGCCAGGACATCTTCATGACCCAGACCACGGCGCTGGCCGACGTGGTGCTGCCCGCCACGTCGTGGGCCGAGCACGACGCCGTGTACACCGCGTCGGACCGCTCGTTCCAGCGCACCACCGCCGCGCTGCCGCCGAAGGGCGAGTGCCGCCACGACTGGCAGATTTTCGCCGACCTGTCCACGCGCATGGGCTATCCAATGCACTACCGCGACACCCAGGAAATCTGGGACGAAGTGCGCAGCCTGTGCCCCCAGTTCGCCGGTGCGACGTACGAGAAGATGGCCGGCACGGGCTACGCTCAGTGGCCCATCTTCGCCGAGGCCGCGGACGATCCCGACAACCACGGCACGGCCGAGCTGTTCGCGGGCGGCATCTTCACCACGCCCGACGGAAAGGGTCGCCTCGAGGCGGCTGCGTGGCGTCCGCCCACCGAGCAGCCCGACGAGCGCTATCCGCTCGTGCTGTGCACGGTGCGCGAGGTGGGTCACTACTCGTGCCGTTCGATGACCGGCAACTGCAAAGCGCTGGCAGCGCTGGCCGACGAGCCGGGCTACGTGAGCATCAGCCCGGTCGACGCCGACGCGCGCGGTATCGACGAGGAGCAGCTCGTGTGGGTCGCGTCGCGCCGTGGCAAGGTGCTGGCGCGCGCGGCGGTGGACGAGCGCATCAACGACGGCGCCGTGTACATGACCTACCAGTGGTGGATCGGCAAGTGCAACGAGCTGACCCTGCACGCCACCGACGGCGAATCGGGCACGCCCGAAGACAAGTACAGCGCCTGCCAGGTGGAGGCCATTCCCGATCAGGCGTGGGCCGAAACGTACCTTGTGGAGCGCTACGCCGAGCTGAAGGCGCAGCTGGCAGCCGAGGCCGACCGGCAAAACCCGCAGCCCGAGACCGAGATTTCGGCCGCTTCGAGCGAAGTGGCCGATGTCGTTCCCGCCGTTCCGGGCGGAGCGACCGAAGGCGGCGAAGCCGCCGGAGTCGAAGGATCCCGCGCGGCGTTAGCAGGAGGAGTTTCGGGGGCAGCAGGCGTCCCATCGGTTGCCGCCGCCGAGCCGCCCCGCGCGTTCGCGCCGCACGAGGCCGAGGTGGCGGGCCGCGCGCTGTACGCGAACGGCGAGGAAGAGACGCTCGTATGAACCGCTTCGTCGTATCCGACCCGTCGCGGTGCATCGGCTGCAGCGCCTGCCGCGTCACCTGCACGGAAAGCCATCGCCGCCGCGCCCTGCGGCCCGCCTCGCGCATCTCGCTCGTGAAGACGCGCACGGTGTCGGCCGCCGTGACGTGCCATCAGTGCGAAGGCGCGCCTTGCATGACGGTGTGCCCCGAGGGCGCCATCGTACAGGAGCGCGATCGCCTGCACGTGGACGAAAGCCGCTGCACAGGGTGTTTGCTGTGCGCGCTCGTGTGCCCGTTCGGGGCGGTGTACCCGTCGGCGCCCTCGACCGCGCACGTCAAGGCGGCGCCGTACAGCCGCGCTTCGTCGGCGCGCTCGGCCGGGTTGCTGCGCCAGAAGGAGACGGGCGCCTACACGTCGGTGGTGATGTGCGACCTGTGCGCGAAGTCTCCGAACGGCCCGCGTTGCGTGGAGGCCTGCCCTACGAAGGCGCTCGCGCTGGTGGACGAGGGCATGCTGGAGGCTTTGGGTCGCACGCGACGCATCGAGGCCATCGAGATGACCGACATCGCCATGCGCGGCGCTTTGGGAGCTGACCTGGCCGTTCGGGTCGATGCGTTGTTCGACGGGGAAGGGGATGCCTGATGGGGACGATCAAGCCGCGCGTGCCGAACGCCATCTCGGCGGGACGGCCCGCTTCGTCGGCGCGCCGCGTCCACGAGCCGGTCAAAGGAAAGCCTCGCCACGACTTCGAGCGCTGCATCGCTTGCGCAGCCTGCGCGGTGGCATGCGATGCGGGCGCTATCCGCATCTTCATCGACGAGGACGAAGGCCTGCTGGTGTGGACGCTCGACCTGTACGATTGCACGCAGTGCGGTCGCTGCGTGCCCGTTTGCCCCACCGGCGCGATGGGCCTCATCGAGGGCGCGGGGTTCGCCGACGACCCGGAGCCGCCCAAGCGCTGCCTGTTCGCGTTGGCCGAATGCGAGTCGTGCGGCCGCTACTACGCTACGAACAAGGAGGTGGCGTTCGCGAACGAGCTGCTCGAGCAGGAGGAGCACGCCGATGCCGCCCGCGCCCGCGCGCTCACGTCCATCTGCCCCGACTGCAAGCGCCTGCACGATGCGAAAGCCGCCGCCAGGAGAAGCGGCATGAAGCGCGGATAACCTCCCAAATCAACGCAAGCACCCAGCCTCTGGCGCGGTGTGGGCGCCTTCATTCCCAGCATCTGAGCGTAGCCCTGTTAGCCGGCGCTCGGCGTCAAAGGAGCTGCAAGCTTCGCCATTCATGTATATGATAAAATCATCATGGACAAAACATGCCACTTTTCGGTAGTTTTCAGCAGCGAATCGGAGTGCTTGGTCAAGACGCTTCGAAGAAATGCCAGGTGAGAAAGCTTTCGTTGGCTTCATCCTCGGCAGAGAATACTGAAAAGTGCCCCGTTTTGTCCATGACTTTCCGGCTCATATTAACCTGCAACCTGCAAGCAACTCGCGGGCGTTTCATGCGAAACGCCCGCATTCGCGTCGGAGAAACCACCCCGGCGGCTTCTTTGCGCTAGCCGATCGAAACCAGCTCGCGGGGGTAGTTGTTGAGCACTTCGCAGCCGTCTTCGGTGACCAGCACGAGGTCCTCGATGCGCACGCCGAACTCGCCGGGCAGGTAGATGCCCGGTTCGATGGAGAACACCATGCCCGCCTGCACCGGCGCATCATGCGTGGCCGATACGTCGCCGGGCTCGTGCACGTCGAGGCCGATCTGGTGTCCCAGGCGATGCGTGAAGTAGGAGCCGTAGCCCGCCTCTTCGATGATTGAGCGCGCTGCGGCGTCGATGTCGCAGAAGCGCACGCCGGGAGCTACCAGCTTGCGCGCCGCCTCGTTCGCGCGCCGCACGGTGTCGTGCACCTCGCGCAGTTTTTCGCTGGGCTCGCCGAACACGAAGGTGCGCGTCATGTCGGAGCAGTACTCGCCCTTGCGGCAACCCACGTCGAACAGGACCACGTCACCGCTGGCCAGCGGCGTGTCGTCGGGCTCGTGGTGCGGGTCGGCCGCGTTCGCGCCGAAGCTGACGATGGGGGTGAACGAGTGGCCCTGCGCGCCCAGTTCGCGGTAGATCGCCTCCAGCTGGCCGGCCACGTCGGCCTCGGTGACGCCCTCGTGCACGAGCCGGCGGAAACGGTCCATGGCGGCATCGTTCGCGGCGCTGGCGGCGCGCATAAGCTCGCGCTCGGTATCGTCCTTGATGGCGCGCGCGTCGTCTACCGCATCAGAGGCCAGCACGAAGCCGCTCGCCGCGCCGCGCTCCATGAGCGGCAGCAGGAAGCGGGCAGGCAGGTTCTTGTCGCAGCCCAGCGGCTTGTCGGCATCGCACAGCCCTTCGACGATGGCCAGCGGATCGTCGGTGTCGGTGAACGAGCGCACGGTGCAGGCGGCGTCGGCCGGCGCGGCGAACAGCGCGTTCAGCACGAGGGTGGGTCGAGCGTCCGATCCGACGATCAGCCCGAGGAAGCGCTCGCCCGGCTCGATGAACGCTCCGGTGAGATAGTGGATGGAACGGGGATCGCATACGAGCATCTGCTCGAGACCTCGGTTCGCGAGGTTGCGCCTCACGGTTTTGATGCGCTGTTCGTACATGGCGTGGCTCCTTACGTTGTCGCCGACAAGGTCGGACGGGTTTGTTTGCTGCGATGATAGCTCATCGAGCGCTACGCGCGGCGCATCTTCCCTCGAATGCGGGGATATTCGGGAGGGCTGGTTCGCGCAGGCGCGTTTAGCGTATGATACGAAGCATGGCAAACGGACTTACATACATGCGCAAAACCACCTCGTCCGAGGCGACGAAACAGCTGGCGGCCACGCTTGCGCCCTACTTGCAGGCGGGCGACGTCATCGTGCTGTCGGGCGATCTAGGTGCGGGCAAGACGCAGTTCGTGCAGGGTGTGGCGGCGGGACTCGGCGTGCGCGACCAGGTGACCAGCCCCACGTTCAACATCTTGCTGACGTACCCTGCCGGCTCGCTGCCGTTGTACCACTTCGATCTGTACCGACTCGAGGAGGCGGACGAGCTCGAGGACATCGGCTATTACGAGACCATCGACGGCGACGGTGCGTCGTTCGTCGAGTGGGGTGAGAAGTTCCCTGAGGCGCTTCCGTACGGTTATCTGGAGATATCCATCAGGGTGGACGACGAGGGCAACCGCTCCGTGCGGACCCACGCTTACGGCGACCGTGCACGTCGGTTGCTGTTCGTGTGGGCGAAGGATTCGAAATCGCGGCTGATGAAGTGCGCGGGAGGAACTGCGTGAGCGACATGAATTTGCGTCCCGAAGGGGCGTCCGAGCGGGCACGGTACGTGCTCGCCTTCGATACTGCCAACGAAATCATCGCTATCGGGTTGGGCGTGCTGCATGCGTCGTCGCGTATGATCGAGTTGACGGCTTCCGTGGAAGCCGAGGCTCGACGCGCGTCGAACACCCAGCTGCTGCCCCGCATCGACGCAGCGTTGGCCGAACACGGCGTGGCACGCGAGGACATCGCGTGCGTGGCGGTGGGCCGCGGCCCGGGATCGTTCACGGGCGTGCGCATCGCGATGGCTACGGCGAAGGGCATCGCGTCAGCACTCGAGGTGCCGCTGGTTGGCGTATCGTCGCTTGATGCGGTGGCGTGGAACGCGTGGGCGGCGGGCGAGCGCGGGCCGCTGTCCGTGGTGGCCGACGCCATGCGCAAGGAAGTGTATCCGGTGCGCTATCTGCTGAACGATACGGGCATCGAGCGGTTGGAGGCCGACCGCGTGGTGAAGGCCGAAGACGCCGCGCGGGAACTTGCTGCTGAGGGCGACCTGTCCGGGTCGGCGTCTGCGACGGTGCCCAGTCGCTCGGACAGTCCTGGCTCGCACGAAACGTCCGCAGGACGTTTCGGCTCGACGGGCGCGGCGCCGCGGAGCGAAGCGGAGCAAGTCCCCGAAGGGGAGACTCGCTTGGTGGGCGCCATCGCAGACGCCGACCCTGCCGAGGGGGACGCGTGGCCGCAGGTTTCCGCACGTCTTCTTTGCGGCGATGCGCTGAAGAAATATGGGGAGTTATTTGAGGGCTGCGGGGCGGCGCTGCCTGCCGAGTTGTGGATGCCGACGGGTCGCGGGCTGTTGCTGGCGCTGCAGGCGGCGTGGCGGGCGGGCGAGGCCGACCCGCTCGATGCGCGTCGCCATGACCCTGCGTTCGCGCTGCCGGTGTACACGCGCCTATCGGATGCGGAGGAGAACGAGCGCATCCGCCTGGCGAAGAACGATCCGAAGAACCTTGCGACCGGCGTGCAGGACGTGGCGAAGCGGGCCGACCAGCGCGCGACCATGCACGATACCGCCATCCTGAACGCACGGCCTGACGAGCATGGCATCACGTACAAGCCGCTCGATGCCGCCCACGCAGGCGCCGTCGCGACGTTGGAGTCCCTGGTCATGGGCTCAGACGCTTGGAACGAAGCGCTCGTGGCCGACGAACTCCCCCGCGCCGACCGCGTGTGGTGGGCAGCTTATGAAGGGGAAGCGCTTGCGGGTTACGCCGGCGGGTGGATCGTCGACGGGCAGGTGCAGATCCTCAAGGTGGGCGTCGACCCGGCCATGCGGCGACGCGGCATCGCGCGCGAGCTGTTGGCGCACGTGGCGGCCGATGCGCGCGACCTGGGCGCGTCCCGTTGCTCGCTCGAGGTGCGGGCGGGGAATGTCGGTGCGCAGGAGTTGTATTCCGCGCTCGGCTTCCGTTCGCTGGGCGTGCGCCCGCGTTACTACTCCGACGGCGAGGACGCCGTCATCATGGAGGGCCCTCTGCCGTTGGCCAGGCACGATGTGGCCGGCATGGAGCTGGTGGTGGGCGCTGCCAGCGACGATGCCCGCTCCCTCCGCGACGAAGTGCAAACGGATGTTTCACGTGAAACATCCGAACGCCGCCCCCTCATCCTGCGCCATCGAATCGTCCTGCGACGAGACGGCGGCCGCCATCGTCGACGGCAGCGGCACGCTCATCGCCGACGTCGTGGCCTCGCAGATCGACTTCCATGCGCGCTTCGGCGGCGTGGTGCCCGAGATCGCTAGCCGCAAGCACATCGAGGCTATCTGCGGCGTGTGCGACGAGTGTTTCGACGTGGCTGCTTCCGCGCTGGGCATCGAACGTCTGACCTGGCGCGATCTGGATTCCATTGCCGTGAGCGTACGCGCCGGGGCTCGTGGGTGCGCTCGTGGTGGGCGTTGCGTTCGCGAAGGGTGCGGCATGGGCGGCCGGCAAGCCGTTCATCGGCGTGAACCATCTGGAAGGCCACCTGTACGCCAACAAGATCGGCGCGCCCGATTTCCAGCCGCCCGCGGTGGTGTCGCTCGTGTCGGGCGGCAACACGCTGCTCGTACACATGAAGGGCTGGGGCGACTACGAAACGCTGGGTGCCACCATCGACGACGCGGTGGGCGAGGCGTTCGACAAGGTGGCGAAGGCGCTGGGCCTGGGCTATCCGGGCGGTCCCGTCATCTCGCGCGAGGCGGCCAAGGGCGACCCGCATGCCATCCCGTTCCCGCGCGCCATGATGCACTCGGGCGACCTGCGCTTCTCGTTGTCGGGTCTGAAAACCGCGGTGGTCACCTACATCAACAACGAACGCGCCGCCGGGCGCGAGCTGAACGTGCCGAACATCTGCGCCAGTTTCCAGCAGGCGGTGGTGGACGTACAGGTGAAGAAGGCCGAAATGGCGCTCGAACAGACGGGCGCGCGCACGTTCTGCCTCGGCGGCGGCGTGGCTGCGAACCCCGCGCTGCGCGACGCGTACGAGCAGCTGTGCGAGCGTCTGCACGTGCGCCTCACCCTGCCGCCCTTGAGCGCTTGCGGCGACAACGCCGGCATGATCGCGCTGGTGGCCCTCGACCGCCACAACCAGGGCAAGTTCTTCACCCTGGAAGCCGACGCCCAAGCCCACGCCAACCTCGACGAGCCGTACTGACGAGTCGAGGCGTCGCTACGCCCTTATGCGTACTCGTTGAACAAGAGGCTGAACAAAGTCAATACTAGAACATAAGTTCGTTTTTCTTTATACTGAGAGGGTAAGGAAAAACGGCGTTGTGCTTTGCTGCACCCTTCGGTCCGAAGCGCCACGGAGGGAAGGGGTCACGCATGGCTCGTCTGCGCATCTTGTTGTATGGTATCGATAGTGATACTATTCATGAGTAGATTGGAGCGCATCGTCGGGGCGATGCGGCAAAATCCCTGCAACGTCGCTTTCTCGGATCTCGCGTACGTTTGCGAGACGTATTTCGGCGAGCCGCGCCAGAAAGGGACGTCGCATCGCGTGTACCGTACGCCTTGGAGCGGCGATCCGCGCATCAATATCCAGAACGATCGCGGCAAAGCGAAGCCTTATCAGGTAAGGCAGGTCCTTAAAGCGATAGACATGGTATCGGAGGTGCAGTGACGTGAACGATGCAGATCGATACGCGTATCGGGTCGTGTGGTCACAGGAGGATGGGGAATACGTCGGGACGGTTGCCGAGATGCCTTCGCTTTCGTGGCTTGCGGACACGCCCGAAAAGGCGTTCGACGGCATTCGGTCGCTTGCCGTCGAAGCCGTTGCCGATATGGAAGCCTTGGGAGAAGCCGCGCCCGCCCCGATTGCGAGCCGGGCGTACTCTGGGAAGTTCCAAGTGCGCATCCCTCCCGAACTCCATCGTAGGCTTGCGATGGAGGCCGCAGAGGAGCGAGTGTCCCTCAATCGCCTTGTTGCGGCGCGCTTGGCGTAGCACCGCCTCTCCGGGTCAGTGCTGACGTTCCGGCCGACCTCCGTCTTAACCTCATCTTAACGCCCGCACCCTCCATCTTTACGCCGTGCTCATGCGGTTCTTCCTATGCTGGGTTCGTGGCGGTGCTGTCGTATGCGCCGCCACGCAAAAGGACCGATAGGAAAGGATCGAGATGGAATTCGTAGCAGGCTTCGTAGGAGGGTTGAGCATCTTCCTTGCGCTCTACCTGTTCTACAAGCTTCTCAGGGGCGGTGACGAACGGTGATAGACGAGCTGTTCGAATACGGCGTGTACCTGGCGCTGCTGGTGGCTTTGGCCATCCCGCTGAGCGCGTACCTCAACAAGGTCATGGCCGGTCAGAAGACCGTGCTCTCGCGGGTGCTGGTTCCGGTGGAGAACGCGGTCTACCGCTGCATCCGCGTAGACAAGTCCGAGGACATGGGGTGGAAGCGCTATCTTGTGAGCGCGTTCGCGTTTTCGGCGATCTGCCTGGTCGGGCTGTTCGCCATTCTCATGCTGCAAGGTCTGCTGCCGTTCAACCCCGAAGGGCTTCCCGGGCTGTCCTGGGATCTCGCGTTCAACACCGCCGTCAGCTTCGTCACGAACACGAACTGGCAGGCGTACAGCGGCGAGAGCGCGCTCAGCTACTTCTCCCAGGCGATCGGCCTGACGGTGCAGAACTTCGTCACGCCCGCCGTGGGCTTGGGCGTTTTGTTCGCGCTGTTCCGCGGCATCGTGAGCGAAGGGAATCCGGGCCTCGGAAACTTCTGGGTCGATGTGACGCGCGCGGTGCTGTTCGTGCTCATCCCGCTGTCGCTTGTGGTGACGATGATCGACGTGCAGCAGGGCTCGCCGCAGAATTTCAACGAGTACGAGACGGTGCAGCTGCTGGAGCCGGTCGGCGTGACCGCTGATGGCAGCATCGTC
>ENA-OQIL01000401-OQIL01000401.1-human-gut-metagenome-genome-assembly--contig:-NODE-401-length-16057-cov-6.683176_pt1 | contig 16057 bp, 15 predicted proteins | sample MGYA00242583_ERZ504748 | MGnify/ENA primary metagenome ERZ504748 (study PRJEB26092, sample SAMD00036191) | human gut metagenome | host: Homo sapiens | study: EMG produced TPA metagenomics assembly of...
GTGGCGATGTCCTGGTAGATGTACTTGCCCCTCTTGGCTGCGGCGATCTCGCCCCACACGTTGCCCGCGTTGGTCGGATACGGGGTGTGGTTGCGGCGCTGCACCTCGACGGTGTCGGCACCGGCGGTGTCGTCGTTGGATTTCCAGCCGAACTTGCCGGAATTCCAGTTGTCGAGCTTGCTGTGCAGCGGGTTGCCGATGATGCCGGTCTTCGCGCTGATCATGGCGAGGTAGGTTGTGTCGTGACTGCCGTAGACCCTCTGGTTCTCGTTGATGATCTCGTTGCCGCGATAATCGAACGTGCCGTTCACCAGATGGTCCGGCAGATTCGACGTATTATCCGCCACCGTCTTCACGTTTCCGGTAGTCTTCGATTCGGCGGGCTCGACGGCGTTCTCCTTGCCGCGCTGATTCGACGGGACCTTGCCGGTCGCGTCGGACGCGTTCTTGTCGTAGGTCAACTTGTAGGAACGGGAGAATTCGATGTCGTCCACGAGATTGCCGATGTTGTTGCCGGGCCGGGTCTCATCATCTTTGAACCCTTCGAGGCTCTTGAACATGAATACCGTGTTCTTCTGTCCTTCGGGCACCTGGTAATAGCCTTCGTACGTCTCCCACTGGCTGCCATGGTCTCGGGGATCGGTGTTGGATACCTTTGTGGTGATGATCGTGGACTTCCCGCCCACCTTGTCGCCATGGCCGTTAGAGGTGACGCGGGTCATCTCCACAGGCGTCGCGTGGGCCGTGTCGGAGCCCACGAGGACCTGCATCTTGTCGGCATGGGAGGATTGGCGGCTGGCGTGCTTGAGCCGGATCTTGTACAGTACTCCGCCGTTGCCGGTGGACATGTTCTGGTAGATGCTGGTGTTGTCCTGTTGGGCGACGATCTCCGCATACGTGTTCTTGGTGTTGCGATCCTGCTGCAATTCGACCCTTGAACCGTTCTCGGTACTGGACCATGCGAACCTGGAAGAGTCGAAACCGGGGATCTGCCCGATCTTTCCGTACTTGGAAAGATCGGTGACGGACATGTTGTACCAAAGCGTGCCGTCATCCGATTTGAGGAACGTGCGCAGATCGGCATAGGTTCCCTGCTCGTTCTCCTGAATATCGGAGAACGAGGGGTAGGAGAAATCGCCATTAGCGAGGGAACCGTACCGGACGTTCTCGTCCGCGACGGTCTTCACGCCGCCCGTGGCACTGGTTTTGGCGGGTTTGACGGTGGCGGTGTCGTTCGGGGTCTGGCCGGTCGCCTCGTCGGAGTTCCTGTCGTAGTCGAGTTTGTACGCCTGGGTGAACACGATGTTGTCGAGCAGGTTGCCGCTGGTCGTGTTCACGCCGGATACCTGCCTGAACGTGAACCGGGTGACGGACTGGCCTGCGGGGATCGTGTAGTAGCCGACGTAGTGGCTGAAGTCGTCCTTGCTGGACTGGTTGCCGAACGGGTTGGTCGAGTGCGTGGCGATGGTGGTGGACTTCTCGCCGATCTTGTCGCCGTACTTGTTCGAGCTGGTGCGGGTCATTTCGACGGGCTGCTCGTGGCCGGGCGCGCCTACCATGACCTGCATCTGGTCGAGGTGGATGCTGTAGCGGCTCGCGTGGTCGAGCTCGATCCTGTAGAGCGTGCCGGGCGTGGTTGGCGATGTCCTGGTAGATCGCGGTGCCTTTCTGGCTTGCGCACAGTTCGCCCATCTGGGTGGTTTCGCCGGTGGCCTTCTGGAGTTCGACGGCGTTCGCGCGCTGTTCGGACATGGCGCCCTGTGTCTGGGTGCTGGACCAGCCGAATCTGGTCGTGTCCAGTCCGCCGGGGATGTCGGACCATTTGGCGAGGTCGCCTCCCTGTCCGTTGCTGATCCACTGGCTGCGGTTGCGGTCGATGCCGGTGAAGTAGTGTTGCAGGCTCTTCATGCTCGGGTATTCGAAGTCGCCGTTGACGAGCTCCCTTGGATACGTCGTGGCGGCCGATGCCGTCAGGCTCGTGATGGTCTTGCCGATGTCGGGCATGCGGATCTCGTCCGCGTTCGCGGTGCCCGCCGTCAGGAGCCCGCCGCCCATCAGGGTGCCCGCCGACACGATGCCGGCGACCATCCGTTTCAGCCATGTGCGCATTATCGGTTTTCCTTCCCCCATCCCTCGCAATGTCTTCCGACGGATGGGCCAAGACCCGTACGAACCCCTCGTGGCGGGCCGGATAAAAAAGAATCATTCGGTGATGAGAGGCCGATAGGGGACGCGACCCCGCCCCCTATCGGCGGAACCCCGGCCTGGAGGGCCGGGACATGTGTCAGGCGGCCGGATTGCCGCCGTCATGCGTGAGCGTCAGCGCGTCGCGGCGGTTGCGCGCGCCGCGCACGGCCATCATGCCGCCGGTCGCGAGCAGGGGCATGGCGCAGGCCAGCCAGAACGCGAACGCGAGCACGCCGCCCGTCTGCGGCAGTTGGGTCAGGTTCGCGACGTTCTTCACCTGCACCGTGTTGTTGTCCAGTCTGCTGGTCAGGTTCGGCACGGTGCCCGTCCCCCTGTACTGGATGCTCGTGCCCGCGTCGTCGATGGTGACGGTGAATGTCGGTTTCGCGTAGCTGGCGTAGCCGGCCGGCTCCCGGGTCTCGGTGACCGTGTACGTGCCGTAGCCGAGCCCCTTGAACGCGATCAGGCCCCTCTGCCTCGCGTCGTCCCTGTTGTCGACCGTCCCGTCATGGTTCGAGTCGCCGGTGATGAACACGCTGGCGGAATCCTGGTCGGCCGCATCCGACCATTTGCCGGTGTTCTGGTCGAGCTTCATCCATTTGCCGTTGCGCTGGATCTGGAACCGGGCGCCGTCGAGCAGCGTGTTCACGTTGCCCGCGTCCACCTTCTTCAACGTGAAGTCGTAGGCCTTGATGTCGACCTTGTCCTGGTCGGTGATCGTGGTGAACCGGATGCCGTCGGTGAACGTGCCGTACGTGTGGACGGTGTTGTTCGCCGGGTCGGTGATGCTGGCCTTGTCGACGGTCATGCGGTAGGTGATGACGATCGTCCTGTTGGAGTATTTGTCGAGAAGGTTCCTGCCGTCGATGCCCCAGCCGCCGGCCGGAATCGCGAGATCCGGGTCTGCGGGCCGGTTGTCCGCGGTCTTCAAAGCCGGGTCGCCGGGGATGCTCTTCGCGTTGTTCTGCGTGGTCCCGTCGTAGATGACCGCGTCGGCCGTGATGTCGGTCCGCGGCGCGTTCTTCAGCCGGACGCTCAGCGAGCCCTTCACGTACGTCTGCCCCTTCGGCTGGTCGATGAGCTTGAACTTGACGGCGGATGCGGCCTGCTTGTTCGGCACGGTCACCTCGACTGTGTTGGTGACGGTGTCGCCGACGGTCACGCCGACCGGATCGTTGGTGGTGCCGTCCTTGCCTACCGTGGTGCCGTTGCGCTGCACCTGGACCTTCTTGTCGACCCTCACGCTTTTCGCCTTGACGACCGCGACGCCCAGGGTCCGCCACTGCGGGTCCTTCGCGTCGTTCTTCATGATGTTCGCGTTGCCGGATTTCGTGCCGATCATGATCGGGTTGCCCGCCGAATCCGTGATGTAGTAGAGGCCCTCGGAGGGCACGTTGATCGTCAGCGTGTTCTGCGTGGTCGTCAGGTTCGCGCCGCCCTGGATGGCGGCCGGCTTCTTCGAGGACTGGGACAGGGCCTTGCTGATGTTGCGCAATTGCCTGGCCTGGGAGTCCATCTTGATGTTGGCGATGTTGCCCGCGTCATCATAGCCGTACACCTTGCCGATGTCGTCGGCCGTGCTTGGATCGTACGCGTTGGCGATGCCGATCGCGTCGGCCGCCCACGCGTTGGATGCCGTGTCGCCGCGCACGCCGAGGCTGCTGATCCGCGTGCCGTTCAGGATCTGGTCCGTGTACGTGCCGATCCGGTACACGTCGAACGTGTGGCCGGCCAGGCTTGCTCCGTCTGCGCCTTGCAGTGTGATGGTCGTGCCGGCCGCCATCGCGGATGGGGCCAGCGCCAGGCCGGCCAGCATGCTCGCGGTCGCGCAGGCCATTGCCGTCACGATCATTGGCATGCGCCGTGTCGTTTGGTTGTCTCTCATTCCAGTGTTTTCCTTTCCTTGTTTGCACGTCCTGTCGAGGACGGGAAGCGACCCCACCGGTAGATGCGGCATGGTTGGCGTCCAACGGGTCGAATCCGGCGACTTTCACCGCGGACGGCCTGTATTTGCCCGGCTTCAGACCGAACTCGCTTATCGGTTTCGGCGTACGGCTGATGGGAATGGTCGTCTTCGTTTCCTTCAACGTACATGCAAAATCGGTTTATTCCAACATTTTTTCGGTATTTACCAAAGTTTTTGAATAAAAAAAATAGGGATGCCTTTCGGCATCCCTTGTTGATGTCATGCTATAGGAGCCGGTTTGCAGGAGGGTCCCGCATGGCATCAAGATTCAACGTGGGGTTTGGCAGGGGAGGGTATTTGCTTCTCCTGCCAAACCTTCGATGGAGGTCAGGAGTTTAGCGGCTGATCGGATGACGCTTCGCTGTCATCGGCTTCCGGGGCCGGGGTCTCGTCCGTGGCCTTGCCCTTCGGCTTGCGGACAGCGACCGTGATTCCCAATGCTCCGCCGATGATGGCGAGGATGCCGATGAGCCAGCCAACCCAGCCGATTCCCACGCCGGTGGAGGCGAGCGGGTTCGCGCCGTTCACCGTCGGCTTGGAAGTCGTGCCGTCATTGTTGTTCTGGCTTTTGTTTCCGGCATTGTCACCAGGGTTGGTGGTGGCTCCGCCATCATCCTTGCCTTGGTATTCGAACGTCCAAGTGACGGTCGTGCCGTCCTTGGAAGCGGCGAACACCAGCTTCGAATCGGATGCGGTCTTGTCAAGCTTCCAATCGGACGGGACGTTCGAGATCTTCACCTCGGCGCCCGTGGCGACCCTGTAGGTGCCGGATTTCGTCGGGTCGAAGCTCGGGAGCGGTTTCCCGTCGACGGTCGCGGTCACGCCCTTCAATGCGTCCACGCCCGTGGCGGGCTTGTCCGGATCGGTCGTGGAATCGTATGTGAACGTCCACGTGACGACGGTGACGTCGCCCTTCTTGATGTCGTAGGACAGGGTGCCGGGTTTCGCGTCAAGATTCTTATAGCTCGCCCAACCGTCGGGCAGGCCGGAGAGTTTCACCTCCGCGCCGTCGGGAACGGTCCATGTGCCGGTCTTCGTCGGGGCGAACCCGTCGACCGGTTTCCCGTCGGCCGTGGCGGTCACCCCCGCCAGTTCGCTTGGATCGGCCTTGTCCCCGGTGCTCGGCGTGGTGGTTCCGTCATCGTACTTGAACGTCCAGGTGACGGTCACATCATCCTTCGTGCAGGTGAAGGTGAGCGTGCCGGTCTTCGAATCCGCCTTATGGTCGAGCTTCCATCCGTCGGGCACGTCGCCGATCTTCACCTCCGCGTCGTCGGGCACGGTGTATGTGCCGTCCTTCACCGGATTGAAGTCCGTGACGGCGGTGCCATTGGCGGTGGCGGTCACGCCCTTCAGCTCGCCCGGATCGGCTTTGCTGCTCGCATCCTGTGAGGCGGTGTGCAGCGTGTATGCGACGGTGCCGCCGCTCTTGCCCTTGATCGTGACCCGGTATGCCATGTCGCCGGAGGACGGCTTGTCCTTCGCGATCTTTCCGTCGACGAGCCAGCCGGTGGCGTTCGTGTCGATCTCGAGCGGCGCGCCCATCGGCTTCAGCAGTCCCGTGTTCGAGGTGGGGATCTTGCCTGCGACCGTGTCGAGTGCCGATTCCTTGACGCCGTAATAGTCGGTGGTGGATGGGTCGAACCCGTCGATGCCCAGGGCGGATGCGATCTTGTCCTTGTGATTGTTGAGGAACGCCTTCTCTTCGGTGCTGAACTTGTCGAGCGGATTCGGAGCCGTCGAACGGGCCGAAATCGACGAGGACGGGTTCCCCGATACCTGATCCGCGAAAGCGGTGGGCAACACGATCATGGGGCTTACGGACAGGGCCAGGCCAAGCGCTACGGCGACAATCCGTTTTTGTTTCATCATGTTCTTTCCTTTTCTTGTTTTTTGCCCGACATTTCACGCCGAGTCAGAAAAAATAATGGAAGGCTTGCGACCGCATCAGGTCGCAAGCCGTTGCTATTAGAAGCTGCGTCCGCGCTGGCGCCGACGTGCAACGAGTCCGAGAACCGCTCCCATAGCCATCAACGCCACCGACAGGAACGCTACGGTTCCGCCGCCGACGCCCGTGGAGGCGAGTCCGAGCGCATTGTTCCCGTTGCCGCCGAATGGTTTGCGGGTGACATGCACCTTGTAGGTGGTCTTGACCAATCCGTCACCGGATGTGACAGTAATGGTGGCGTCCGCACCCTTCTTCTCGGTGCTGACGGTCATGCCGCTTGCCTTGTCGTACTGCGGGGAGACCATCCATTCGTCCGGATCGTTCACGGATGCGTTGTACTCGTGTCTGGCCGGGTCGAAGCCCTTGACGGCCGTACCGTCCACGAGGATGCCTGTGAGCTGCGCCTTGTGCGTGGCCGCCGTGATGTAGGTGACGGTGTACGTGTGTTGCGCGAAGGTCGAACCGTCCGGCGCGAGCACGTTGACCGTGTACGTGTAGGTCATGCCCTCATGTGCGACGGTGACGGTCGCGGATTGCCCGTTCTTCGGCTCATAGGCGAATGTTCCACCCTCGGGAATCTCGTAGGAACCCTTGTCTGATACGACGTATTTGCCGTCCTTGCCGGTGTAGCCGTGCGATGCAAGATTGGTGTCCTGCTGGCTTTCCGGGTCCACCGTGGAATCCTGCTTCGCTGGGTCTGCCGGCTTGAATTCGGTGACGGCGGTTTTCACCGGCCTGGTCACTGTCAGGCTGTAGGTGCGGCTTACGCCGGTTGCGGTGTCGGTGACGATCCATTCCTGGCGGGTGGATTGCGCGTTCTGCGTGATGTTGCCGCCCTTGATGGTGACTCCGTCAGGCGCTTCGGGCAGCACATACGGGCTTGGATCCTTCTCCCCCAGTGCGAGCACGTAGTCGAGCCGGTTCGGATCCCAGTTGTCGATGAGCTGGCCCTTCGTGTTCTCGCCGGTCTTGTTCACGTACAGTCCGGTGAGTTTCGCAGGGGAATCTGCTTTCAGGTCGGCCGGCTGGAATTTCACGTTAACCGTGTAGTCGGCTCCGTTCACGTTCACCTTGAGCACGCGGGAGGCTCCCTCTCCGAGCGCGAGCGTCGGCTTGGATGCCTGGGCATCGACACCGTGGGTGAGGCCCAGCGTGTAGCTGTCGCCGACCGCATCGGCCGGTAGGGTCAGCGTGTATTCATGGGTGCTGGGGTTGAATTTCGCATTGAAGTCTTTGGCCCCGTCGTATACGGTGGTTTCGCCTTTGGCGTTGGTGCGGGTCACGGTCAGGCCGGTAAAGCTCTTGTCCTGGGCTCGATCCGCGGTGACATCCACTTCCACCGGCACGGTGACGCTTTTCTTGCTGGCGTCATCCTGGATGGTGACTTCGCCGGAAGCTGTTCCGGTGAGGCGTACGAACTTGCTGGCGGTGTCGCCGGTTCCCTTATCGACAACCTGCACGTCTTTGCCCCATTGGATGGGCAGTGTGGTCTTGATGCCGGTGAGGGTCACCGTGTCCGTGCTGGGCTTGTTGGATTCGTCCAATGTCGGACCGGCGTAATCCGCATGGTATTTTCCGTCATCAGACTTGGTGAGTTCCGTTTCGGTGCCGTCCACGGTCACCGGGTTGCCCGAGGTGTAGGCGAACGGCAGTGTCACGTTGAATGCCGGAGTGTTCTTCGTCGCGTCGGCGGCCTGCTTGTAGACGGCGGTGCCGGATACGTTCAGCTGGCCCAGCTTGTCGCCGGATTCCACGGTGACGTTCTGGTAGACGGGTGTCAGCGTGATGGTGGTTGCTCCGTTGGTGACGGTGATGTCGCCCGGGTAGGAGGCGCTTTGGTCCAGGACCGCGGATGCGGTGTCGCCTTTCACGCCGAGGGGGTATGTCTTCTTGCCGTCAACGGTGGCGTTCCATGGTTGGATCGGCTGGTCGTCGACGATTTTGTCGACGATTTCATAATCCGTGACGGTCAACGTGAACTTGGGCGCGGAATCGGCGGCGCTGGTGTAGACGACGGGGCCGCTGATTTTCCCGTCCGTAGGTTTCTGGCTGGTGGTCAGAGTGATCTGGGACTTGTCTGTGCCGGACACGATCACCTGGTTTTGGAACTTGCCTTTGACCTTGGGGACGGTTGCCGTGTAATCGCCTTTGCCGTCCTTCGTGAAGTTGACTGGCGTGCCTGCCACGGTGGTCGTGTATTTGACTTCCTGCGTGGCTTGGGCGGCGCTGGTGCCGGTGTTGCCGTTCGCGGTGTTTTCGTCGGCGGTGGCCGTCATGACGCCGGGCCCCGCCATGCCGAGGGTCAATGCCGCGACGGTGGCGATGGTGCCCGCATTGCGCAGACCGCTGCTGTTACGTTTGGTCATTTCGAGGGTTCTCCTTGCCTGAGTTTTCTCAAACAGTTCCCACTGTAACCTCAGGGTTTGTAATTAACCGGTTTTTTATTGAAAATAACCGATTTTCTTCCGTTGCCGCATGGCCCGGCATCGACGGCAACGGAAGAAACTTCAGCCAACCGTCGCATCGTCCGCGGTCCAACCCATCAGCTTCAAAGCATCAGACACGTGGCTTCCGGCGCATTCGAGATCCTTGAACGTCTGACGTACGAGCTCCCGGACCTGCGGGTCGTCGAAATGCTGGCAGTCCAGCATGGTGCGTGCCAGTTCCGACGTGTTCATCGCATAATCATGCACCAGTCCCAGCATGTCTCGCTTCTGGTCCTCAGTCAGCTGCTCGTCTTCCAAGTCCGGTTCGCCGTAGTCGAATTCGTCCACTTCGCCCGGTGCGTACTGGAATCCGACCGGAGGTGTCGGCATGTCCGGTTCATGCCCTTCGCGCTGCCTGTCCAGCCATGCGTTCCAGAACTCCTCCCCCTCCTCGCGCGTCACGTTTTCGGGAAGGTTGTCCAAGAAGGTGTCTCGGATTGTTTGTGTGGTGATGTCTGCCATTTGTTTTTTTCTCCAATCGGTTTTTTCTGATGGCGTTTTTTTGATTCGATGTTCTTGCGATGTCCGGGGGGCTATTCCGCCCGATGCGGCCGAGCCGAGAGTCCGCCGATGATGCTTTGGACGACGGTCGTGACCGGGGCCGGATCGCGTGGATCGGGGTTTCCCCCCGGCCGTGTCTGCGGCAGGCTTTTCGTCGCCCCGTCCCTCGGGCCGCCCAGCATCGGGTGACGGGACAATTCCAACGCACGCTGCACCGCCTGCGTGGCGGGACGGCCACGGCCCAATGATTTGAGCAGAGAGCGTCGGAACTGCCACATCTCGTCGGGGTCGGAAATCTGGTTCTCCTCCATCAGCCGGGTGATGGTCGCCTCCGATGGCATCGACTGCCGTCGTTTCCTTCTCACGGCGAGGTTGATATCCCCCACCGTCATCCATTCGCCGTGAGGATGCAATGCGTAGAATTCCCGTACCGCGGCGTTGGCCTCGTCGAACGACACCGATCTGGACAGCTCCTCGTAGAAGCATTGGGCCTGCGCGTCGCTGATTGGCGCGTTCCCGTGATGTACGTTGATGCGGCGCAGCACCTGCAGAGCTTCGTTAAAGTTCATCGAATTCCTCCTCTCGCGGATGGGCTTCGTCCCAGGCGGCGGCCCGCGCTTGGACTTCCGCATTGTGCATGTCGTTCAGCATGCTCTTCGGCAGCCTGCCGTTCGCCGGCAGGTTCTCCGGGTGTAGCGCGATGTTGTTGGGGTCGCGCCCCATTTTCAGGGTTTTTGGATGTCCCGTTCGAGCCAACGCCTGTATGTGGCATCCCAGTTGGCGCTGCGGTGTTCGGGTTTCTCCTGCGTGTAGTAGGTCGACGAACAGGGTGACTTCGCGGATCAGGTTGACTCCCGCCTTGGCCGTGGCGATGCGCAGTTCGGGCGAGGGCTTCCAGTCGGGAGCCAACACGGTCTGACGGGTTCGCGGGCTTCTTCTCTTTTTTCGGAACTTTTCTCTTCTTTCGAAGAAACCGCGGACGGTTTCTTCTGAATCGGAGAGGTTTCCTCAACCCTGCTGGAACTCTGAGAAGCTTCGAAAGAAGCATTCTTCGTTTTCAGGCTCTGAGGCGGACTCGTCCGCCGATTTTTCGTTTTTCTCCGATTCTGGATTTTGAGGGGATAGAGAGGAGTAAATATCCTCTGTTCCTCTGTTCCCCTGTTCCCCTGTTCCCCTGTTCCGGGCGTGGAAATCTCGATGGGGTCTCGCGACACTCTCGCGACAGTCTCGCGAATCTGGGTCTGAACCGTTGGAATCATTGGGTTCTGCCATCTCATGAGACGGATACCTCGACTTGCCTGGCTTATCGATTCTCTGGTGCCTTGACCATGTCGCAATCTCCAGATATGGGGTGCCGTCGAACTCGTAGCGATATATCAATCCAGCTTCAGAAAGACTCGCGAGGGCTCGCGACACTCTCGCGACAGTCTCGCGAGGGTCTTTGATGAGATCAGCCGCGAACAGGTCTCCGATGATGTCGTAGTCGATATCCTTGCCTACCCCGTTATCATCCACGTAACTCCATAGACCTATGAAAACCAGTCTGGCGTCCCAGTTGAGATTCGCTATATCCCGGCTGCGCCAGAACTCCGGCTTGATGCTCCTGATGCGCATGGCTCTCTTTTCTTCCGAAGAACCCGGTCAGACGGTCTTGGATAGGGGAACGTTCTTGTTCATCTCGGCGAGGGCTCTTGCATAATCGCAGAGGCCGAACATGTCCGTTAGCTCCAGTGCCTTGCCTACGATGTCGAGTTCGTTGCTGTCCCATATGGTGTGCTGGTTGAGTCTGCGGCCCGTTGCCTCTCGCGTGGTTCCTAGATCTTTGGCGAGTTGTTTCACCTGGTAGTTCTGGGTTGCCATGCGAGCGAGGATCGCTTGGGAGATGATTTCGTTTGATGACATGCGATAAAAAACCTTTCGTATCTCATGGGAGATATTAGGGGTCGATTGGAATAGTGTCAATCTCTATGGAGATACGGCGTGTTTTATAGCGTGAAAAATGTTCTCTCAAGAGATAGAATGACAACATGGTACGGAATGACAGACTTAAGAAGACCGGGGAGAGCACCAAGCTCATAGCGGAGTTCGTTGAAGAACGTCGGCGAGCAAAGAGTCTGACCCAAAAGCAGATTGCTTCGGCCTTGGGCGAGAAGACGAGCCAATCCTACGTATCCGTCCGATTGCGCGGAAAAGCTGCATGGACGATGGATGACCTTGATGCCATTGCACCTCTCATAGATTTTGACAATGCCATCGAATTGATCGGAAACCTAGCCCGAAAACGAGCTACCGAGGAAAACGAGCCCGGGCTGCTTGCCCGTCAGTTCGTAGCCATCATGGATGGGGACAACGTCGTTCAGATTATTGATGGGCCATCCTCTTCCATTCCGGTCTCCGGACTTCCCCATGACACATCAGTCGATACGGGCGTTACCTCCGATAAGAGAGGCACGGTTCCTGTTCCTCATGCACGTTCGGTTAAACCCTCGTCTCTATCCGATGAAGAGCGTAAGCGTATCGTTTTGGAGAAACTACGTAGGGGTGACGTGTCCTTGGCGGCGAACAAGGATCCGCATAAGCTCGCGGAAATGGAAGGCGGTGACGGCCGCTAGTGACGACTGCTCGCCCCTGTTCTGTCAGAGTATCCTCTTCTCGAACCGATTCGATAGGAGGATATTCAACCGTGCTGACGGCCGCACCATTCGACCGCCACATGCCCATCAACCGTGGCATGACCTACGAGCAGATGCTCGACGCCGTGGAAAACCAGCCAGTCCACGTCATCGAAGCCACGCTTGACGATGACACTTCAGGCCTCTACTGTGAGGCTATCCAGACCATAATCATCGACGAGCATATGACCGACGTGCAGAAACGATGCTCTCTCACCCATGAACTGTTCCACTGGCTGCACGCCGATGATTCGCATGCGGAATACGGGAAAAGCCATGCCGAATGGCGTGTGCGCCGTGAAACCGCCATGTTCCTGATCGACCCGGCGGACTATGTGCAGGCCGAACGGGAATATGATGGCGAGATCTATCAGATGTCCTGCGAGATGGATGTCACGGTGTTCCTTTTGGAGGACTACCGTCGGATTTTGGAATACCGCCAACCGATACACGACTGAAGAGAGGAGATATAAGCCATGGGACATCTTGACCCGTTTTTCCAGGAGTTGAACGGCATAGGAATACTGGCGCTGATCGTCACCGTCATCGCTGTCATAGTCCGCGTGATGTTCTGCAAAACCATGAAGGAACGCGTGTTGACCGCGGTGGCCGGACTGGTGTTCGCGGTCATTGCCTCATTGGGCGCGGATTATGCGCTGCGGCCTTTTGCCGGAGTCGGATCTTCCGCGACAGGAGGCTCCGCCTTCATGGAACTCTTCATAGGTTTCATCGTGACCGTGGTGGCAGGAACCCTCTGGTGGGGAATCACCTTCCCACGCGGGGAGGAAACCCCATCCCCGAACAATCAGCTCACGTTGGATCCGAACACGGAATTAAAGGGATTCGCGCCCCGATACGGGCTGGTGGCCGCCATGAGCAACGAGGACTCCTATTATGGCTGGTTCATGATAGACCACGACAACGGCGGCTCCCCCGACCCGTTGTATGAAGCCAGTCTCAACGCGAACCTGCAACAGGAACGCCAGCTCGGGAAACTGTACGGCGATCCGGGTTCCGGCTTGGACTATTCCGCTTTCGGAAACACGGCCGTACAGGCCGGCCAGCAGGGCGAATCCGCATTGGCCAGAATCATCGCCTACATGCGGCTCAACGTCATCTCCTTCTGGTCCCTGTACGGGCTCAACGAGAACCGCCAGCCCATCAACGCGGACATCGACTGCGTGCTGGTCGGCATAGACCCGCAACAGCAGGTGCATGCCTGGTTCGTGGACGCGAAGAACTACAAGGGCGGCAGCGACACCAAATACGTGAACTTGGATCCACGAAACCTGGTGCGCATGAGCATCAGCCGTCGAGCCCTCGTCAAAGGCTCGGATGGAACACCCGTGGTCAAGATGAGCGAGAACATGGCAACCCAACGCGATAATTGGGCGTCCACGCTCGAAACCTATCACGTGGCGGCCCAATGGATGGTCTGCATGGTACCGGGCGGACATAACGGCAACCCGGATGTCAGCGAAGCCGCATGGCCGGGCAATGTTCGTGTCGTGACGCCTGGACAGTTGGTTGCGGAAATCCAATCCCTGAGCCTGCTGCCGGTGGACAATATTCCGCCACGTGTCGTCAGACTGTTCACCTCGGCAGTCAAGCAACAGACTCCTGCGCCAGCAGCGCCGGCGACGAACACTGTGCCGATGCCTGCGACCTCACCCGTCCCAGCCCCTATCCCCCAGCCGGCAATAACGAACAACTGCCCCAAATGCGGTCAGCCATTGAACGGACAAACCAACTTCTGCCCAAACTGCGGCACACCGCTCAACGCCTAATCAGGAGTTGACTTCTCCCCACGGCTAAAGCCGGGGGATTCTAAGCTTTGATGGGACGTGCGTCGTCTCCGGGGTAGCACCCGGATGGCGTCTTACGGTCCCGTGGGCTTCAGGGACAAGTCCTGCCCTGATGAGCATGTTCAACGCCGCGTTCTTATCACGGTCCTTCACCATTCCGCAATGCTGACAGCGGTATGTACGCACTTTCAGTCCGATTGGGGGATTGGCTATCTCCCCGCATTCGGAGCATGTTTGCGTAGTGTATGCCGGACTGACCGGAATGAGTTTGCGACCGTTCTTGGCGGCTTGCCATTGCAGTATCTGGATGTTCGTGGCGATAGCGGCGTCTTGGGCGTTGCGAGCCATGTTGGTTTTCGACAGGAACTTCGGCTTGAAGTTCTCGCTGGCGATGACGTCGTTGCGTTCGCACACATGTTTGGCCCACGTGTGGGCAACGGTGAGACGTTGCCCTGCTATGCGCTGGCAGAGTTCACGGTATTGTTTCCTTGCTTTCTTGTAGCCTTTCGACTGGTTCGGATATTTGACGCCCTTCTTATGCCTGCGCGCCATGCATCGTTGCAGTCTCACCACTTGGCGGTGGCGCGCCCTTTCGAATCCCATGTGGGGGAAATCGTCTGGGGAGTCTTCGGAAACCTCGCCCGTCGAAAGATTCAATCCGACCGTGGAGGCGGTGGTTTTGACACCCCAGTCCATACCGACCGCGTGCCCCGTTTCCGGGAGAGGCTTCGATTCCACCTCTACCACGAACGAGGCGTACCAGTGTCCGTCGGGCGACCTGTACACGCGGACGCTCTTGGGCTGTGAGGGCAGTTCGCGGGACCATACGACGGGGATAATCATGCCCTTCGGCAGTTTAAGCCGGGTCTTCCCGTCCTGTTCCACGAGGGTGAATCCGCCGATGCGGTAGTTGAGTGATGGCAGTGTGGTCTTGCGGCTCTTATGCCGTGGCATTCCCGCCTTGCGTTTCCTTGAGGATGTCTTGCGGTCGGAGACGGCTTTCCCTCTGGATTGGCTGTAGTCCCTGACTATCTGCTGTTGGGGTACGCAGGAGTGTGCGGCGAGCCATTTGCCGCCGTCCTTGTCCGTCTTGCTTGCCCTTAGAAAGGTGAGGTATTTCTGCGCCTGCGCGGCTCCGAACGTCTCGCCGCGTTCGTATCGCGCTTGGGATTCGTCCACCATGCGGTTCCATACGTATCGGCAGGCGTCCCATTCGGCAAGCAGATAACGTTCGGCCTGCTTGCCGGGGCGTAGCCTGTATTTGTATCGAACCTTCATGGAAAACATTATATCACACTATAACCATCTACTTATATGAAAGCAGTGGCGTATAATGGCAGACATGGGAAAGATGGACAAAGTGAAACACAACAACAACGTGACCTACAGATGCCACTACCACGTCGTGTGGTGTTCGAAATACCGTCGCAAGGTGATAACCAGCCTCGACCCGAAACTCGACAATCCGCCAATCGACGGAGACCCCGGACCCGTGGACGAACGGCTCAAACAGATAATACGAGAAGTCTGCAAGGAAACCGGAAACGACATACTCGAACTGGAAACCATGCCCGACCACGTGCATCTCCTCGTGGACTGCGACCCCCAGTACGGCATCAACAGGCTCGTCCGACTCATCAAGGGCAGAACCAGCAGATACCTCCGCTCGGAATTCCCCTCACTCAAACGCCGCCTGCCGACGCTATGGACGAACAGCTACTTCGTCGCAACCGTGGGGGGAGCGCCACTCTCCATAGTGAAACAATACGTACAGAACCAACGCAACGTATAAGAAAAAGGCGGCTCACCCCAGTCTTAAAAGACGGGGCTTGCGCCGCCAATTTCGGTCAAGCATGGCTGCATGCCATTGAGTTGACGCTCCCCACGGCGGGGCGTCTTCCTTTTTTTCTTGTTGATTTGACAAACTGTAGCCTGTAGGCTACAGTATTGGTATGTTGAGATTCAAGAGGACGAGCGAATTCCTTGAATGGCTACGCAAACTAAAAGACAGAGACGCAAAAGCCAAAATCGAAGCACACCTTGACTACTGCGAGCTAAAAGGCTCCCTTCTGGGAGATACCAAACCCGTAGGAGACTCCATATACGAGATGCGCTTTCACTTCGGACCCGGATACCGAATCTACTACGCAAGAAGCGGATCAGAAATCTATCTGCTGCTCATCGGCGGAGATAAAAGAAAACAACAGGCAGATATCAAAAAAGCCAAGAAACTATTCAGGGAATACTCCGAATAGGAGGAGAAAAAATGACAAAGAAATACCAAGACTACGACACCAGCGAATTCCTTGAAACCGAAGACGACATCGCCCGCTACCTCAATGCCGTAGCAGAATACAATGATCCTGAAATGTTCCAAACCGCACTCGGAAAAGTAGCAAAAGCACGAGGAATGTCCAGCATTGCCAAAGAGGCGAACGTGTCCAGAGAAAGCCTGTACCGAAGTCTCAGTGCCGAGGGTAATCCCTCGTTCC
>ENA-OQIL01000402-OQIL01000402.1-human-gut-metagenome-genome-assembly--contig:-NODE-402-length-15953-cov-2.719639_pt1 | contig 15953 bp, 15 predicted proteins | sample MGYA00242583_ERZ504748 | MGnify/ENA primary metagenome ERZ504748 (study PRJEB26092, sample SAMD00036191) | human gut metagenome | host: Homo sapiens | study: EMG produced TPA metagenomics assembly of...
CTCGTTTTTGCTCAGCATCGTCGCGCTGGCCCTGCCGCTGGCCTACCCGTTCCAGCCGCTGCAGCTGTCGCTTGTCACGTTTGCCACTATCGGCGCACCGGCGTTCTTTCTGGCGCTTGAGCCGAACCACGAGCTTGTCCACGGCAAATTCATGCGGAACGTGCTGCGCAAGGCACTGCCCGGCGGGCTGACGGATTTCCTGCTTGTGTTCTGCGCACAGGGGTTCGGCTATGCGTTCGACATCCCGTCCGACATGGTCGGTACGATCTGCACGTTGGTTATTTTGTGCGTGGGCTTGCAGATTTTGTGGGGTGTCTGCATCCCGTTCACGCCGCTGCACTGGGCCATCTGGGGCAGTATGACCGTGGCGGGTGTCGGCGGGGTGTTCCTGCTGGCGCGCTGGCTGCCGCTGGTGCGGCTGGATCTGGGCGGCACGCTGGTGCTGGTCGTTCTGCTGGCCCTGAGCGCCCCGACTCTGGCCGGGCTTGTCTTTATGGGCGAGCGGCTGCACGGCATGGTCAATGATTGGAAAAATAAAAAAGCGCGAAAACACGTATAAAACGACAGCCCCGCCCGCAGAAAACGGGTGGGGCTGTCGTTTTATCAAAATAATTGCAATAGGGAAATTATGAGAAATGGAAATCGCAGGGAGGGGTCTTGACCCCTCCGCGGGGCCTGGCGGCGGCCACGGTGTTCCCGGGCGGACATGTCCGGCCCCTACAGCCATTCCGGCAGGGAAGATGCGTTATTTTTTCAGCTCCTCCTCGATCTCCGGCAGATCCTCTTTGATAAACATAAAGCACAGGCTCACCAGCAGCAGTGCGCAGGAAAGCCAGATCGTCCTCTCGCCGAAGATGCCGACGCACTGTGTACCGATGCCCGCACCCAGCGCAAAGATAAAGATAATGGCAAAGTAGTGCAGGGACTTCCACAGAGCGTTTTTATCGTGGCTGTGTCCGAATGCGACCAGCGCGTCCATGCCGCTGCGCAGGTTGCCGATGCACATGGTACTGGCAAACGGGTAGCCATGCACCTTGCGGAACGCCTGCACCTGCATGGCGCAGGCAAACGAGACCAGCGCGTTTGCGACAATATCCCACCCGGCAGGGAAGAAGCCCACCGCGAACAGCAGCACGATCTCGGCCAGCACGACGAGCTGACGCCAGTGGATGCGGCGGGCCTGCCGCCAGCGCAGACGGATGCACTCCGCCGCGGCCACACCCAGCGCAAAGGACAGAACGGGGATAAAATAGTGGGCAAACCGCGATAAATCGCCATCAAACAGGCTTTGGCTCATCAGCACGATGTTGCCGGTCTGGGCGTTGGCAAACACCTTGCCGCGCCCAATGTAGGTGTAGGCGTCCTGCAGGCCGCCCGACGCCGACAAGAACATGACCGTGCGGAATGCCTCCGACATCTGGCCGCGGTGATGCGGGAATAATTTTGACATGACTTTCCGACCTCTCTATTACGTATAAACACCGCCATTATAGCGCGCCGCGCCGCCGCTGTAAAGTTTGCAGCAACACATGCGGCGTTTTGTACCAAAGTGACGCTGCAAAACGGAGAAAGATTTTATACAAAGTGCAGAAATTTGTGCAGGAGTATTACATGAGTGCAACTTTGCGGTATACTGACTTCACTTTCCAACGCAGTGAGACAACAGCCGTAGGGCGTCGCAACGAGTTGAGCGACACCCTGCGGCTGTTTTTGTTTTGGAGAAAATAACGTATATATGAGGAGTAATTACAATGCCGCAAACAAAGAAACAGGAAATCGTCTACACCGTCATGATGGTCTGCGTCATGGTCTACGGAATGGTCTGCTACAATATCGCACTGGATGTGGGCGGGATGCAGAATTTCATCTTCGCCGCTGCCCTCAGTGAGCTGCCCATCATGGGCGTCATTGGCTTTTTGCTGGACACATTCCTGGTCGGCCCCACGGCCATGCGCATCGCCACGGGCTGGTTCACCCCAGGCAAGGACAAGCAGGTGTTCCTGGTGGCCGCTATCTCCTGTCTGTCCGCGTGGATGATGTGCCCGTTGATGAGCTTTTTCGCCACGCTGTTCTTCAAGGACAGCCACAACGCGAACTTTTTCGCCATGTGGGTGCAGACCACAGCGATGAACTATCCCACGGCATTTTTGTGGCAGCTGTGCGGCGCGGGCCCGCTGGTGCGGTTCGTGTTTGGCAAGGGTCTGGCCGCTATGAAAAAGAAGCGATAACGATTTCATAATACATCTAATACATCGACAGAAAAAACACAAACCCGATTTTGTACCAATAAAACTGCACAAAAACCACTTGCTATATTTGGTAATAGTGCTATAATACGGCTGAAACCTGTAAAATTGGGTGTACCTATTTATATAGAGAAAAGCCCCTTGGCCCCCTCTGCGAGGGAGGCAGGGAACCCAACCCAGGTAAAGCCCCAAAGAGTGAGGTGCATTGCATGAAAGATGTCAACGACCTGATGCAGGCCATTTTGGAGATGGATGCTGCCCAGCGCCGCGAAAGCGAGAAGGCCCGGCTCGAGCGCTCTGCCCGGCTGGCTGCTCTGGACGAGCAGAAGCAGAAGATCATCGCGGAGTGTGACGCCCGCGAGAAGTCCGAGTCCGCCGCCGCCGCAAGAGCTGCCGAGGAGGGCAACGCCGCCGCACTGGCTGCGCTGGAGACCCAGCGCAGCCAGGCAGCCGAGGCCATGACCGCCGCCGCAAAGGCCCATGAGGCCGAATGGTGCGCTGCGCTTGTACAGCGCACCCTGGGCGGGGAGGCCGCACAATGATGCCCACGGGCAAGGCAAGCGGCAACGCCGTGCTGGCCAAGGCCCGCGCCCTGTACGGCAGCCGCCTGCGGGCCGACGATTACCGCCGCCTGATGGCCTGCCGCACAATGACCGAGCTGGCCGCGGCCTTGAAAGAATACCCGCTGTACAGCGAAGCGCTGGCCGAGGTCAACCCCCAGTACGCCCGCCGCGTCCAGCTGGAAAACCTGCTGCGCCAGAGCCTGTACACCCGGTACGACAGCCTTTGCCGCTATGACCGCAGCGCGGGCAGCAAAGTGTATGAGTATTTCACCCTCTGCTGTGAGGTCGATGAGCTGACTGCCGCCATGCGGTGCCTGGACGCAGGCCGCCCGGGCGATTACCTGTTCCGCCTGCCGGAGTTCATGCAGCAGCGCTGCTGCATCGACCTCTACGCGCTGGCCAAGGCCACGAGTTTGGACGGTATCCTGGCCGCTGTGGCCGGTACGCGGTGGGAAAAGGTCCTGGCACCGCTGCAGAACGCCAAGCCGGACCGCGGTCTGACCGCCCAGGCCGAGCCGCTTCTGCAGGACTTCCGCCACCGCGCACTGGTGGCGCTGGCCCCCGCTAAGAGCGGCACAAGCGCTGCGCCGAACCTGCGCGACCTCGTCGAGCTGGAATGCGACACCTCCGCTGTTTCCAACGCCGCGCGGCTCATCCGCATCGGCGCGCCGGACTCGGTGGTGCGCACCAACGCCCGCCGCGACTGCACGGCCCTGACGAACGACGAGTGGGAATACCTGCTCGCCGCCCGCGATCTGGACACGTTCAAGGCGCGGTTCGCCGGGACGAAGTACGGCCCGCTGCTGGGACACCATGAGTACAGCGTTTTGAAGGAGGGCTTCTTCCACTACCGATGCGACTGGTGCCGCAAGTGGCTGCGGTTCTCCACCGACCCGACGCTGGTCATGCTGTGCTACGTCTGGCTGGCCCGGTGTGAGGTGCAGGATCTGGATCACATCATTGAGGGCGTGCATTACAAGCTGCCGCCCGAGGATGTCCAGCCGCTGCTGGTGGGGTTTGATGAGAAGGATTGAGTGACCCTTGGCCCCCTCTGGGAGGGGGCTCCGCCCGCAGGCGGTGGGGGAGAGAGCTTTGCCGAGGCCCGAAGCTTCGGATAAAGACACGGCTCTCTCCCTCCGGCCCTGCGGGGCCACTGCTCCCCTTCTGGCGCAAGCGCCATCTCCCCCGTTTCGGGGGAGTCTGTCTCGCAGAGGGAGGCAAGGAGTTTACAAAAGGAGCTTATCTATGGAGATCATCCGTGCCAAAACCGCCGGCTTCTGCTTCGGTGTGGACCGCGCGGTCAAGCTGACTTATGATTTATTGGCGCAGGGACGCAAGGTTGCGACCCTCGGCCCATTGATCCACAACGCCCAGGTCGTGGCCGACCTGGAGGCGAAGGGCGCTGTGACCTGCCCGGATATTGACGCCGTGCCCGACGGGTATGAGGTCATCATCCGCAGCCATGGCGTGCCCAGAAGCGTCTGTGATAAAATAAGCACACGCAGCCTGGCGTATCACGACGCCACCTGCCCGTTTGTTGCAAAAATCCATAAAATCGCGATGGAAGCGGACAAAAACGGTGCGCTTTTGCTTGTTGCAGGCGACGCCGACCACCCCGAAGTACAGGGAATTGTCGGCCATACAAGCGGCCCTGTGCAGGTTTTTGCCAATCTGGAGGAGCTGCAAAAATTGCTCCCCACGCTTTTGCAACAAGAATCCATCTACGTCGTCGCACAAACGACATTTCGCGTGGAAAGTTGGGAAAATTGCAAAGCTTTTTTAAAAAAAGAGTGTACAAAAGCCAGAATTTTTGATACAATATGTAATGCGACGTGGGCGAGGCAACAGGAAGCGGAAGACCTCAGCCAAAAATGCGATCACATGGTCGTCATTGGTGGTCATCATTCTTCCAATACCCAAAAGCTGTTACAGGTCGCCGCGCGGCATACCAAGGCCATCAATGTCGAGACTGCTGATGAACTCGACCCTGCATGGCTTGCTGGTGCGGCGCGTGTGGGCGTGACAGCCGGGGCTTCAACGCCATCGTCTATTATTGAGGAGGTACTTAACAGTATGAGTGAAGAGATCCGTGACGACATGAGCTTCGAGGAGATGCTCAAAGCTACCGAAGCCAATGCAAATGTTTACACCGGAAAGATCGTAAAAGCCAAGGTCATCAGCGTTTCCCCGACGGAGTGCATCGTCGGTGTCGACGGCTCCAAGCACACCGGCATTGTGCCCCTGCGCGAGATGAGCCATGACCCCAACGCCAAGATGGAAGACCTTGTTAAAGAGGGCGACGAGCTGGATCTGGTTGTTGTCAAGACCAACGATCAGGAGGGTGTTGACACCCTGTCCCGCGTCCGTTTTGAGGCCCAGAAGGGCATGAAGGACGTCTCCGAGGCTGCCGAGAACGGCACCGTTATGGAAGGCGACGTCATGGAGGCCAACAAGGGCGGTGTTGTTGTCAACGTCAAGGGCGTCCGCGTCTTTGTTCCCCGCTCTCAGGCCACCATGCGCCGTGACGAGGACTACACCAAGCTGGTTGGCCAGCACGTTCAGCTGGTCATTACCGAGTGCGCAGGCCGCAAGATCGTCGGCTCTATCAACAAGGTCACTGCCGAGGCCAACAAGGCCAAGCGCGAGGAGTTCTGGGCCAATGTTGAGGTCGGCAAGCAGTATAAGGGCGTTGTCAAGAGCCTGACCTCTTACGGCGCTTTCGTTGACGTGGGCGGTGTCGATGGCCTGTGCCACATCAGCGAGCTGAGCTGGAACAACATCAAGCATCCCTCCGAGGTCGTCAAGGTCGGCGACGAGATCGAGGTCTACGTCAAGAGCTACGATCCCGAGAACCAGAAGGTCTCCTTGGGCTACAAGAAGGAAGAGGACAACCCCTGGGTCAAGCTGGAGAATGAGGTTCCCGTCGGCACTGAGTTCACCGCTCCCGTTGTCTCCATCACCAAGTTCGGTGCTTTCGTCCGCATCATGCCGGGCATTGACGGTCTCGTTCATATCAGCGAGATCAGCAATGAGCGCGTGAACAAGGTCTCCGACGTGCTGAAGGTCGGTGACGAGGTCCGCGTTAAGCTGACCGCCGTTGACTTTGACCGCAAGCGCATCAGCCTGTCCATGAAGGCCTGCCTCGACGAGAACGGCGAGGACGCTGAATAATTCTTAGTCATAGCGCAACCGTATGGGGCCTGCCTGTTGTAACAGGCAGGCCCCTTTTTGTACAAGCAACCTGTAGGGGGGGGCGGCGTCCTCGACGCCCCGCAGGCGGGCAGTGCCCGCCCCTACAAACGTAAAGCGGGTACATCATGCAAAAACTCAAAGACATCATCCAAAAATACTATGAGGGTCTGGCCTACCTGTTCTTCGGCGGGGTCGCAACGCTGCTGAACCTGATCGTCTTTGCGGGCTTCCAAGCGGCGTTCGGTACAGACTTTGCCGCGGGCATCGGCAATATTCTGGACAACTGCATCTGCATCCTCTTTGCCTATTGGACAAATCGCACGTTTGTGTTCAAAAGCGCGAACAAGGGCAAGGCTGCCTGGGCGGAGTTCGGGCAGTTTGTCTCCTGCCGCATCGCCACGATGGTCATGGATCAGGTCATCATCTGGCTGGGCGTCAGCCTGCTGGGACCGCATGTCGCGTTTGCCGCGGCCAACGGCAAGCTGTGGGCCATGGGCGTCAAGCTGTTCAGCCAGGTCATCGTTATCGTGTCCAACTACGTTTTCAGCAAATTGTTTATCTTTAAAAAGAAGTAACGCATCATCCGGAAGGAGCATACCATACTTATTTTTAAAGTGGCAAAATTTGTGCTCAAGCACCCGCTGCTGACCCATGGAGCCAGGCAGCTCGTGCACAAAAAAACTACGTCCCCCAAAGGAGGCATCCCCTATGAAACAGAAAGTTCGCGGTCACGCATTCCGTCTGGTGGGGCTGATCCTGGGCATCATCGGTGCCACGGTCAGCATCACCTCCATCGTTTTCGCTGCCCTGGGCCTGCATCAGGCACGCCTGTGCAAACATTGTGAGAAAGGGGAAAAATTTCCGGTGAAATACACGAAGGAAGAAATGCTGAGCAAGGTCGACCACACCCTGCTCAAGCCCGAGGCAACCTGGCCCCAGATCCGGACCCTCTGCGATGAGGCCATCGCCAACCACTGCGCGTCGGTCTGCATCAACACCTCGCTACGTCAAGCAGGCCGTCGAGTATATGGCGGGCCGCGTGCCGGTCTGCTGCGTCGTTGGCTTCCCCCTCGGCGCTATGGACACCAAAAGCAAGGCGTTTGAGGCTAAAACTGCCATCGAGAACGGCGCGTCCGAGGTCGATATGGTCATCAACATCGGCTGGCTGAAGAACAAGCAGTACGACGACGTCCGCAATGACATTGCCGCCGTCAAGGCTGCTGTGGGCGACAAGGTGCTGAAGGTCATCATCGAGACCTGCCTGCTGACCGACGACGAGAAGATCAAGATGTGCGACATCGTGCCCGAGGCCGGTGCCGACTTCATCAAGACATCTACCGGCTTCTCCACCGGCGGTGCGACCTTCCACGACATTGAGCTGTTCGCAAAGCACGTTGCGGGTCGCTGCAAGATCAAGGCTGCGGGCGGCATCTCCACCGTCGAGGACATCGAGAAGTTCCTCGACCTCGGCGCAGACCGCCTCGGCACCTCCCGTGCCGTCAAGCTGCTGACCTCCGGCGAGGCCGGCAGCGGGTATTAAGGGGATGCGGTGTTCCTTCTTTGCAAAGAAGGAACCGAAGAAATTCTAAACCAATAAATGCGGGAGACTGCTTTTCGTCAGCAGTCTCCCGCATTTTGTTTTGTGCAGCGGTAGGGGACGGCGTCCCCGACGTCCCGTCAGTTGGCAGTTGCTCTCCGGGCAGGGTGTAGGGCGGCCAGCCCTCTGGCCGCCGCAAGGGGCGTATTGCCTTGTGGTGTGCATCTATTTTTAAATGGGTGTGTGGGGGAGAAAAAAACATGACCGCGCCAACAAACTGGAATTTTGGCAAGAAAAAAGCAGTCAATCCTAAAGACTAACTGCTTTGTGTGTAGGGATATGAAGTCGTGAACTGGAATTTACATTTTGACATTATTTAACAATAGTTGAGTCAATTCTTCTAACTCCCCAGTAGACAAATCATTTTTATCTATCAAAACCATTTTATTATCTTTTCGTTTAACATATATATACTGCCCCATAGTACCGTACTCTTTAAATGCAGTCCAATAATTTTTGCTATATCCCATCTGGGAAATTGTTTCTATCCCTTCAGCGTCAAAATGATACTCTACAATTCCAGTACGAAAAGACTTATCTAAGAGTAACTCCGCTTTTTTCAATACAAAATTTTTGAAAAGACTTTGCATTAAACGCAAGAAGCAGACAAACTATTCCAAGCACCATATAGATATACCATAAAATAGCAGGAGAATTTATAATTAAAAATATGCTACTAAAAATAATGACGATACCCAAAATCATCAGAAGCGGAACCGCTATCTTACGCTTGCGAACATTTCCTTTACTTTCCAAAGCAATTTTAATTGCAGTTTCATTTTTTTTCATCACTTAAATTCATACAATATTTAACCACAAAATTACCACCTTTACTTTTCACAGTTCTATAAATTCCGATTTATTGAACCAGGTTAAGTATATCATACTCTCCTGCAAAAGTACACCCCGCGCCCCGGTCATACCCCGCCCCTTGCGCCGCATACCTTTATAAACCATAAAAGGGGGCGTACCTATGCAAGATTCACCCATCGTACTTACCACCCTCGCCGGGCTGTCCACCGGCCTGGGCGGGCTGCTGGCTGTGCTCTGCCCGCCGTCGGAGCGTCTGCTGGCGGCCAGCGCGGGCTTTGCGGGCGGGGTCATGCTCACGGCGTCGTTGGCCGATCTGATGCCGGAGGCGCTGGCATTTTACGGGGGCTACCTGCCGCCGCTGGCCTGCGGCGGAGCGGTTGTGTCGCTGCTGACGCTCGGGATGCTGACCGCGGGTCTGCTGGGGCGGCTCCTGCCAGAGGAAGCTGCACTGGCCGCCCGCTTTGGCAAAAGCGGTGACCCGGCCCGCGCCGCGGCCATGCGCACGGCACTTGTCACGGGGCTGGCGCTGCTGCTGCATAATTTCCCGGAGGGCGTGCTGACCTTCTTCGCAGGTACGGCGGATCCGTCGCTCGGTCTGCGCACCGCCGCGGCCATCGCCCTGCACAATATCCCGGAAGGACTTGCTGTGGCCGTGCCGTTTGCTTACGCAACGCGCCGCCGCACCGCGGGTGTGCTGGCCGCGCTCGTCTCCGGCCTGGCCGAGCCGCTCGGGGCGGTGCTGGCGTGGCTGTTCCTGCGTCGGCTCTTCACGCCGGGCTTTCTGAACGGCAGCGTTGTGCTGGCGGCGGGCGTCATGGTCTGGGTGGCACTGGCCCAGCTGCTGCCTAGTGCCCTGCATCCCGACCACCGCACCGCGGGCATTTTGGGCGCCGCCGTCGGCTGCTTCTCATGCTGTTAGGCATTGCGGCGCTGCCGTAAATGTGCTATACTATATTCTGTATTGATGCGAAATTTACAAGGAAAGGAACCGGCCATGAAATGCTGTGTCTGTGGCGCAGAGAGCGGGCACTACCCGCTTTGCCGTGCCTGCAACCAGAAAAAAGGAGCAGGGGCTTATTATAAAATGTACGCAATGCGGCCAATGGCATTACGCTGATGCTCCCTGCCCGCAGCCCAATGCGCCGGAGTTCCTGTATGAATGCCGCAAAAGCCTGATTACAGCCAACGAACAGCAGTTTTTCAAGGCGCTAAAGGAAATTGTCCCGCGGGGATACCATGTGTTCCCGCAAATCAATCTGGCTGCGTTTATTGAACGGGTCGACAATACACCTTTCCGCAATGAGCTATTCCGCAATGTGGATTTCCTGATTACCGACGCAGCCTTTGCGCCGAAAATCGCTGTGGAGATCAACGACCCGACCCACCATGAGTACGAGCGCCGCAAGCGGGACGAGAAGGTGGCGGCAATCTGCGCAGAAGCGGATGTCCCGATTGTCACGCTGTGGACGAACTATGGCGTAAACCGCGAGTACATGCAGAAACGCATCACGGAGACACTGGAAAATCCGCCGCAGCGTGTGGCACATCACGGCGAAAAGCCTGCCGAGCCACAGCCCCGCACTGTGACCGAGCTGCAGCAGACTTGGGATGAACATGCGGCAGCGCATAATGAAACCCGCAAGAAAAAGCAGGGATGCTACGTGGCAACCTGTGTGTATGGGTCGTATGATTGCCCGCAGGTGTGGACACTGCGCCGCTACCGGGATGATGTGTTGAAAAATACGACGGCGGGGCGCTGCTTCATCAGCCTTTATTATGCGGTCAGCCCGACGATGGTACGTATCTTTGGTAGAAATCAGGCCGTGCGGCGCATGTGGCGAACGGCACTGGACCGCATAATCAGCCGTCTGAACGCGGACGGCTTCTCTGACAAGCCGTACAACGACCAGTAATTTTGTGCAAGAAAGGAGCAAGCCACATGTTGAAAAAAATCGCGGCGCTGCTCCTTGTGCCTGTGCTGCTGGCGGGGATGCAGTGCGGCATGGGATGTCGAGACCCTGCTGCGCGCGCCGCAGCTCTCCGGCGAGAGCGCGGCCCTGCAAAGGCGCTGAACAACTACCTGGGCGGCAGCGCAACCTTAAAATATCCCGCCAGCGGCGATTTCCTTTCGCCGTTGCGTCGGTGACTGGGACGGCGACGGCACAGACGAGGCCGCCGTCCTCTACACCACCGACACGACCAGCTCCAACGTCTGGTTGGCCGTGCTCGAGCCGACGGGGGAGAGCAGCTGGCGCGTCAGCCGCGTGGTGGAGGGCCTGACCAGCGAGGTGCAGAGCTTTTCCGCCGCGCACCTCCGAGACACGTCGAGCCAGCAGCTGCTGGCAGGGTATGTCTCGCCCCAGGGCGACCAATATCTGGTTGTCTATCAATATGACGGTGATACGTTATCTACGGTCATCAGCAAGAGCTATACTGACATGATCGTCGCGGACTTCACTGGCAAGGGCGACACGCAGGACCTGGTTCTGGCTCTGCCGCCGGACACTGAGCTGGGCGGCGTGACGCTGCAGCTGCTGACCGCCAACGACGGCGAGTTCCGCTCGACCCAGACGCTGAACCTGGGCGAGGGCGTCTACAGCAGCTGCGCGGCCCTGCACGCGGGCACCGGCAGCGACGACGGCATGTACCTGGTCATGGATGCCTGGACCGGCACAAGCAGTCTGGTATCGGACATCATTCTGTATGACGGAGCAACGGGCTTTTTGCAGCCCTACCGCCCCAGCGGCATGAGCGACATTCAGCGCAGCACGCTGCGCTACCACCGCGAGCTGCTGAGCCGCGACCTTGACGACAACGGCACGGTGGACATCCCTGTGGAGATCGACGACGGCGGCACGCTGCAAACGCCGATGGACAAGCGGCTGAGCTTTCTGCTCTGGAAAGATTACACCTCGATGGCGGGCGGCAACAGCAAGTTTGGCGTCTACGACAGCGAGTATAACATTTTTATGGAGCTGCCCGAGTCGATGCACGGCAGCATCCTGATCCGCTCCAACCAGAGCGGCACGGGTTGGCTGATTTGCAACGCCGATGGCACGACGGTCTACTGCGAGATGCGCGTCGTTGACCCCGCGGACAACGCGGCTACCGGTGTCGGCAACTATCTGCGCATTGCAAACATTGGCAGCCAGCAGCTGCAAGCCCGCGTTGTAACGTCGTATTATGGATTGAGCCTTGATTTCATCAGCCAGAACACGGTGCTGCTGGGATCAAATTGATACAGAAAGGGAAATCGGGTTTATGAAACGAGTTTTGGTAGTCGAAGACGAAGCCAGCATCCGCGAAATGGTAGCCCTGAACCTGAAAATGGCCGGCTGGGAGGTCGTCGAGGCCCCCAGTGCCGAGCGCGCGCTGGAACTGATGCACAGCAGGGAACGCTGCGACGCGGCACTTTTGGATATTATGCTGCCGGGCATGGACGGCTTGAGTCTTTGCGAGACGATCCGCCGCGGTGACAGCGACATCGGCATTATCATCGTGTCGGCCAAAGGGCAGGAGAGCGACAAGATCCGCGGCCTGTCCATCGGCGCAGACGATTACATTACGAAGCCGTTTTCGGTGTCGGAGCTGATCGCGCGTCTGGAGGCGCTGACCCGCCGCATCCACCGCGGCAGCGGTACCGCCGCCAGGCCCGCCGAGGAGCCGGAGCAGTTGGTCAGCGGCCCGTTTGTGCTGGACGAAAAGAGCCGCATTCTGTACAAGTCCGGCAAGCCCATCGACCTGACGCAGGTCGAGTTCCAAATTATGGAGCTGTTCTTCCGCAATCCGGGTACCGCGCTGGTGCGTGAAAAAAATCCTGGAAGGTGTCTGGGGCAAAAATTATTTCGGCGATGTGAAGATCGTGGACGTGAACATCCGCCGCCTGCGCATGAAGATCGAGGACGAGCCCAGCAGCCCGCAGCATATCCTCACGGTTTGGGGGTATGGGTATAGGTGGAATGCGTAAACCGGGAACGCCAGTCCGTAGGGGCCGGGCATGCCCGGCCCTCCACCTTGCCATTATCGCCCATTTATCTTTTGCATCGTAGGGAGGGGTCTTGACCCCTCCGCGGGGCGTCGAGGACGCCGCCCCCTGCATCCTTCGCCGCAAACCTTCCACCAACCGTAGGGGGAGGAATTCATCTCTCCCGCGCCGCTTCCGTCATCTCTCACCCCGCCCTCTTACCACCTACCAAAATCCTACAGGAAAGGAGTTCACCGCCATGCAATCCACCAGCATTATCCGCCGCTGGATACGCGGCAGCCTGCTGATCACGGTGCTGGTGCTCGTGCTGGCGGAGGGACTGTTCCTGTACTACAGCTACAACGACCTCTACGGCGGTGTCGAGCGCGCGGTGGAAAATCGTTTTTCCACCGTCGTGGGCCGCCTGCAGGCCACGGGCACGGCGGGGGACACCGCAACCACCGCCGAAAGCCGCGCCAATGTCCTGCGGCGCGTTGTCGAGCAGTTCGACGAGAAGGACAAGTTTGAATTTATGCTGCTGGACGCACAGGGCGTCATCCTGGCGACCAGCAGCGGCACCATGAACCGCGACCTGACAAACGGCACCGACTATGGCCGTGCGCTGACGTCCGCCAACGGGATCGGGTCGGCTATCTTCACGACACCCCAGGGCGAGAGGGTCATGGCCGTTACGATGCTTGCGCCCTACGCGGCGGGCAGCATCGCCGCCATGCGGATGGTCACAAGCCTGACTCTCGTTGACGGCCTGTGGTGGCGCACCGTCGCTATCTGCGTTGGTCTCGGCGTGCTGGTGCTGGCCTTTACGGTGTGGAGCGGCTTGTTTTTTGTACGCTCCATCGTCCGTCCGCTCGGTGAAGTCGAGGCTACTGCCACCAAAATTGCGAAGGGTGACATGAAAGTCCGCCTGCCGGACACCCGCTACGACGACGAGATCGGGCGGCTGTGCAAGACGATCAACCAGATGGCCGAGGATCTTGCCGAGACCGAGCGGTTGAAAAATGAGTTCATCTCATCGGTCAGCCACGAGCTGCGCACGCCGCTGACCTCCATCCGGGGATGGGTCGAGACGATCAGCAATATCGACGACCCAACGAACGAAAACTACCGCCGCGGCCTCTCGATCATCGGCACCGAGACGGACCGCCTTTATACGATGGTCGAGGAGCTGCTCGACTTCTCCCGCCTGCAGAACGGCATCAAGATGAACTGCGAGGTGCTCGACTTCGTCGCCGAGGCCACCGACGCCGCGCTGTTTGTGGAGGCCCGCATCCGGCAGGAGGGGATGCAGCTCGTCTACTCCGAGCCGCCCGAGCCGTACCCGGTCTGGGCCGACCCCGCGCGGCTGCGGCAGGTGTTTGTGAATCTGTTCGATAATGCGATCAAATATTCCGAGCCGGGCGGCACGATCTTCCTGACGCTGAGCCGCACGCCGGTCACGGTCAGCGCGTCCATCCGCGACCAGGGCCGCGGCATCGCGCCCGACGACCTGGAAAAGGTCAAGCAGAAGTTTTTCAAGGCGAAAAACTCGGTGCGCGGCTCGGGTATCGGGCTGGCCGTCGTCGATGAGATCGTCGGCACGCTGGGCGGCAATTTGACATCGCCTCCACCCTTGGCCAGGGTACAACCGTCACCGTCACCCTCCCCGTCTACCACCCCGGGCAGGAGCACCTGCATGACAAGATTTAAAAAGGCTTCCCCCGTGGGGGAAGCTGTCACCGAAGGTGACTGATGAGGCAGAGCTTGCGTCAGAACTGCTTTGCGGTTTACTGCGCGGGCTTCCCCTCATCCGGCGCTGCGGCGCCACCTTCCCCCACGGGGGAAGGCAAAAAAATTGACAAGGAGAACCATATATGTCCAAAGAATTCCGCACCTCCGTCGGCGGCCAGGCCCTGATGGAGGGCATTATGATGCGCGGGCCGGAGAAGATCTGCTGCGCCGTGCGCAAGCCGGACGGCACCATCGACCTGACCTATGACACTGTCACCGTCCACTGGTACAACAGGGTCCCGCTGGTGCGCGGTGTCTGCAACATGGCCGAAAACCTGTACAAGGGCTACCGGTATTTAATGCACGCCGCCGATATAGCGATGGAGGGGGAAACCGAGCCCGCCGAGTCCAAGCTGGACAAATGGTTCGAGGAACACGCCACCCCCCGCCGTGCAGAACGTGCTCATGACCTGCGCCGCCTTCGTCGGCGTTGTGCTGGCGCTGTTCCTGTTTACGTTTTTGCCTACGTTTTTGACCGGCCTCGTCATGAAGGTTGTCCCGCTGGGGCGCTGGCCGCGCGTCATCCTCGAAGGTGCGCTGAAAATGGCCATCTTCCTCGGGTACATGTTTCTCTGCACGCGGCTCAAGGACCTGCACCGCGTCTTTGAGTACCACGGTGCCGAGCACAAAACCATCGCCTGTTATGAGGCTGGTCTGCCGCTGACCGTTGAGAACATCCGCAGGCAGAGCCGCTTCCATCCCCGCTGCGGCACCAGCTTTATGATCCTTGTCATCATTATCAGCATCTTTTTGTATGCGGTGCTGCCGTGGACCAGCACGGGAATGCGTATTGTGTACAAGCTCTGCATGTTCCCGCTTTTGGTCGGTGTTTCGTATGAAATTCTGAAATGGGCGGGCCGTTCCGACAGTGTGCTGTCCAAGATCGTCTCACAGCCCGGCCTGTGGATGCAGCGCCTGACGACCTTTGAGCCCGACGACTCGATGATCGAGGTCGCCATTGCCGCTGTGACCCCGGTCCTGCCCGAAAAACAGGAGGAAGCCCGCTGGTGAATACTGCTTTTCAAAGTCTTTGCGCCCGGCTCATGATGGCCGGTGTGCCCGATGCCCGCTTTGATGCGGTGCAGCTGTACAAATTTGTCACGGGCCGTGACCCGCGCCTGGACAACGGCCCCACCCCCGACGAGGCTTCGAGCCTGCGGGTCCTGGGCGAGCGCCGCGCTGCCCGTGAGCCGCTGCAATACCTGCTGGGCGAGTGGGATTTTATGGACTTTACGCTCAAGGTGGGCCGCGGCGTGCTCTGCCCCCGCGCCGACAGCGAGGTCGTCTGCGAGGCAGCCATCGAGCTGTTGAAGGACGCAGAAGCGCCCGTCGTCTACGACCTCTGTGCGGGCACGGGCTGCCTGGGCCTGGGCATTGCCCGGCATCTGCCCGGCGCGGCTGTGACCTGTGTGGAGAAAAGCGCCGACGCCTGGCCCTACCTGACCGCCAATGTGGCGGGAACCGGCGTGCAGGCCGTGAAGGACGACATCTTTACCTATTATAATAGGCTGCCCTCCGGCGGGGCCGATCTCATTATCTCGAACCCGCCCTACCTGACGGCGGAGGAGATGGCACACCTGATGCCGGAGACGGCCAGAGAGCCTGCCATAGCGCTGGACGGCGGCGCGGACGGCCTCGATTTTTACCGCCTGCTGACCGCGCACTACCGGGACGCGCTGCGCCCGGGCGGCTGGCTGGTGCTGGAGATCGGCTGTGCCCAGGCCGCCGACGTGCTGGCACTGGGGGCGGCTAACGGCTGGGTCAACGGCAGTTGCCGTAAAGACTACGGC
>ENA-OQIL01000406-OQIL01000406.1-human-gut-metagenome-genome-assembly--contig:-NODE-406-length-15777-cov-2.714121_pt1 | contig 15777 bp, 14 predicted proteins | sample MGYA00242583_ERZ504748 | MGnify/ENA primary metagenome ERZ504748 (study PRJEB26092, sample SAMD00036191) | human gut metagenome | host: Homo sapiens | study: EMG produced TPA metagenomics assembly of...
GGATGTGTCCATTCAGGCGCAGATCCTGAATCTGCTGAAGGATCTTCAAAAGGAATTTTCTACAGCATATCTCTTTATCTCTCACGATATTGGCGTGATCCACTATATGTCGGATTTTATCGTTGTGATTAACCGTGGCCGCATTGTGGAGCAGGGAGAGGGGAGCCAGTTGATCCGTACGCCGAAAGACGACTATACAAAACGGCTGATTGCAAGCTCATGTTCAACGGGGGAGGGCTGTGTATGCGGTGTACGGTAATCGGCTGCTGGGGGGGGTGCTGTCGGGTAAACGAAGCCTGTAGTGCTTATCTGTTGAGTTGCCAAGGAGAACATCTACTTCTGGACTGCGGCAGCGGGGCGGCGTCTATGCTGCAGAACGCATTGCCTCTTCAGGAGTTACACCATGTGCTGCTGTCCCACTATCATTACGACCACTGCAGCGACGCGGGGGCACTGAGCTATGGCAGGCTGATCCAAATGCAGACTGGGGCTGCACAGCAACCACTGCATTTTTATGGGTTGCCGGTCGAACCGTATTTTGAACGTTTGACCATGGAGCCGTATACCTATGCGCAGACTATTGGGGCAGATGATAAGCTGCAGATCGGGCCATTTTGCTGCACCTTTCACAAAACAGCACATCCGGTGGAGTGCCTTGCGGTAAAAGTAAAATGTGGGCAGTCCACTCTGGTGTATACGGCAGATGGCGCCTATACGCCCAAACTGGCAGAGTTTGCAGAGGGTGCCGATCTTCTGATCGCAGAGTGCAGCCTGTATGCCGGGGCGGATGGAGCCCGTGCTGGCCACATGACCAGTACGGACGTGGCCCAACTGGGGTGTAAGGCTGCGCCAGGCATGCTGCTACTCAGTCATCTGCCGCTGTATGGGGACCCTCATCTGCTGGTGGACCAGGTGAAGGCCCAGTGGAACGGAGAAGTGCGCCTGGCACAGACACTGATGACGGTGGAACTGCCAGCCCTGAAACGGGAGGAGAGTGTGCCCTGATGGAATTTCAACTGGTTCTGGTGCGCCATGGCTACTCGCTGGGCAACGAAAAAAGCCTGTTCAGCGGGTGGAGCGACGTACCGCTCACAGAAGGGGCGCCGGGAACTGAGGGAGCTGCGGCAGGTAATCCGCTACCCTAGGACAGGACGCTACTTCAGCTCCGACCTTTCCCGTTGCAGGGAGACGTTTCAGGAACTGTACGGACCGCACATCGTACTGGACGGCCTGCGCCCGGAGTTCCGCGAGATCTGTTTTGGCTCATTGGAAAACCGTCCTGGTACACAGGAGGACTTTATGCATTTTTTCCGGGCTTGGCTGGCAGGGCACCCCATCCTTGATGTAGAGACATATAAGGCGTTTCGCCGGAGGGTTCTGGAGGCAGTAGCAGGCTTGATGAGGGATTGCCTGGCTCAGGGAAGTCAAAGCGCTACGGTGGTGACACATTCCGGACTGATTAAAACAGCGGTCACAGCGCTGAACCACTGGGGACCAGAGCAATGGCCACAGATCGAGGCTCCCAACGGACTGGGATATATTTTGACACTTTCCGCAGAGAACGGTCTGAGGCTTTCCTCGCAGCGGCCTCTATCAACCTGTTCTCAAAAAGATGCTGTGGGCGCAATATACTAATAGTACTTCTAAAAGTGGGCCACCCGCACTACGAAAGCCCTTTCCTGAGTCATGGACGTGAAACGCTCTGAGGGAGGCCTTACCCGGTTTACATGACAGCGGTTCCAATAAGTTCCTGCATATTTATTACGGCAGAGTAAAAAATCTGCTGGAAAAGTATACCTTTCAGAAAAAGCAAATTGCTGTTTTACGCCCTGAATAGTACCATCCAAGTCAGGTGATACCGGAGGAAACACTGGAGGCAATGGCTATTCCAGAAATACAGCCGGTGTCGCTCCGGCCTGCGGTCCAACCGGTGGTGAACCACCGCCGCCAGGCGTGGAACCCCCCTTGGAAAAGATCCCCCTGGCCCCCGGGGGCAGAATTCGGAGACCAGTGAAATGGAAAAGCAGTCCGTTACAAAATACAGTGTTTAGGACAAAATAGAAAGGTACAATAAGAAAGTGGGTGAAAACCGTCTGAACAGTGGTTTTGGCCCGCTTTTCTTCGGCCAAACCAGCAGACGAAAGACTCCAATGTTCCTCTCCGGAGGGCCTTCCAGAAGTAGATATATGACCGGATCTTACTTGCATTTCCTGATGGCTCCGCTCACACCATATCCTGTGTTATACCCTTTCCCATAAAGGATAGGACCCTCTTGCCGAGTTACTGTGCGCAACTTCAACTATTCAATATGTACTGTACCTCTACAACGCATAAGAGGACTCCGTGGACGTGCCCTCTTGAAATATTGGGACAATGTGATACAGTAAGGATGCCAAGTGTGCCGGCACACTTCTGTCTTTTGCTAGCAAAAGACAATAACAACTGACAGCAGTGGAGCCGGGGCGCAATTTTGTAAAAGGAGGAACAACATGAAACGGGCAAAAAAGGGATTGGCGGCATTACTGTCTATATGTATGTTAGTAACCTTTCTTCCTGCAAGTGCCTTAGCTATTGGGCCGGAAGTAGGAGCAGAAGGATTAGACGAGGAAGCGGTCGCCCCAGTGGAAGAGGAAACGGAGCCGGTAGGAGAACCTGCCGAGCCAGATAACGGAGCCTACAGCGCTCTGAAGCAGGCGATTGAAGCTGCATCAGATGGTAAAGAAACTACGGTTACACTGGCAGGTGATATCGCCGGGATGACGACGGAGCAGATCATCACCATTCCGGAAAACAAGAATATTATCTTGGACATGGAGGGCCACAGTATTACCGTGGCGTCGGACTTTACGGGCAGGCCGATTGTGAACAAAGGTACCCTGACGGTAACGGGGAACGGCACAATCGATGCGTCTGCATCTAAGACAGGCGGATATGGCGCGATTGACAATTATGGTACACTGACTATCGAAAACGGTACATATACTGGCTCAGTTGATGCAAGTGGCGCTTCCATTAAAAATCGCCCTGATAGTGTTTTGAAGATTCAGGATGGAACGTTTAACGGAGCAGTGACAGCGGTTTATAACGCAGGCAAGACTTATATATACGATGGTACTTTTGATTGCCGTTCCTGCTCAAGCTGTAATAGTAGCAGTTGGGGATATACCATTCAAAGCCATCAGGATTCTGAAGAGAGTGCCAAACCGGAATTGTATTTCTATAATGGTACTGTTATTGGTGTACAAGGGGCTTTTTCCACATCGGCAGGCTATTCGGAAGTGCGGGACGGCGAGTTTAAAACCGTGGCATGCGATAAGCACTCCAATGGTAGTTCTGCGTTCTATGCACTGTACGTTGCGGGAGAATCCGGTGAGGTAGAGTGTAATGTTTATGGTGGTGAATTTACTTCTATAAGTAAAGTTGCAGCATTTGTTGGAAATAGTAACGATGGCGGAGATAAGGAGGAGGCGCTAGTCCATATCTATGGCGGTAGCTTTATCTCTCAATCTGACGATAAAGAGGCAGTTCATGTAGACGAGGCACTTGGCGGATTAGAGATTGCTGGCGGCACCTTCTCCAGCGATGTGAGCGAGTATGTGGTGGAGGGAACGGAGATCACCGAAGGCCCCGACGGCACCTTCATCGTGGGTGAGCTGGACGAGAGCAACAGCGTTGCAGAGACCGGCGGCCGGCACTATGCACCCTCCAGGCGGCGATTGATGCCGCTGAGAGTGAAGGACAGGTCGTGACACTGAACAGGGATACCACGGAGAACGTTAAGGTATCTGCTGGTAAAACGCTCATTCTGGATTTGAATGGCCACAATCTGACGGGAAAGGCGGATAGCTGGGCGCTTGTTGTGGAGGGCGATCTTACGATCCGGGACAGCAAGGCGTCTGCTGAGGGCCCCGTGGTCAGCGCGGACTATGAAACCGTGACCTATGCTTCCGGCAAGATTGAGAGCGCATCGAGCGGCTATGCAGTTCAGGTGCAGAACGGCGGTAATCTGGTGCTGGAGAGCGGTACGGTTATCGCCACAAAAGGCAACGGAATCAATGTGCTTGCCCAGCAGACTCCGAATGGTGAGGTGGTTAGCTCCAGCCTCACCGTGAAGGGCGGATATGTGAATTCGGAGGAGTATGGTCTCGGCGCCTATGGGAACAAGGCTGTATTGAACGTAAGCGGCGGCGTGACCGTGGCAGATAACAATGCCGTGGTGGCCGGAAACGGTACGGTAAATGAAACAACAAATGCCGGCGGCACCGAGATCAACCTGACCGGCGGCACACTGATCGGGCATATTACCTCCAGCGGCTACATTGCCTGCGGCGTGTACCATCCCCAGAGCGGCAAGCTGACCATCTCCGGCGATGTGGATATTTACGCCGACGGCGGCGTGGGCGTGCTGATGCGTGCGGGCACCGCCGAGATTACCGGCGGAACGATTACCGGAACAGGTACGGCGGCCGGCTGGGTAGGCGACAATAAGAACGCAATTCCTTGCAGCGGCGTGGTATATGATGAGGCCGCAAAATATCCAGCCCTTGCTTCGGGAGACAAGGCTTCCATCAGCGGAAGCGCCGTGATCAAGGCTACCGGCGCGGGTGTGGACTCTGTGGTGGTGCGGACATCCGATGAAACGAAGGAGAGCCGTATGGAGATCTCCGGCGGCACGTTCTCCAGCGATGTGAGCGACTACCTGGCGAAGGGCTTCAGCCTGATCGCCAACAGCGACGGAACCTTTGGCGTGGACAGGCTGAATGAGAGTAACGCCGCGGCTGTCGTGAATGGAACCTATTATGGCACTCTGGCTGAGGCCGTCGGCGCAGCCCAGGACGGCCAGACCGTGACGGTGCTCAAGGATCTGGCCACCGCTCCGGTGACCACCAGCGCAGGCATCACGCTCGACCTGGACGGCCATACCCTGCGGATTGTCAGCGATACGTCTGGGGTTGCATATGGTCTCCAATTCACAGCAGGAACCGGCGTGGTGAAAAATGGTACAGTCATTGACATGCGCGGTGAGGGAAAGACCGCGCAGAATATGATCGCACTCAACGTAACCGGCGCAACGAAGGTAACGACTTCGTCGGTAGAGTTCCAGACCTATCAGCCGCGCACTCTGGCATCTCCTTATTACAACAAGGTCGTTGAGGTGTCGGACGGCGGTACACTGACCCTGGATGCGGGCACAGTGCTCCGTGATCTGCCCAATGGCGACGACAACGACGAAACATACGGTGCAATCGGCGTTTCCATCATGGGAGCCGGCGAGGAGAGTGCTCCCACCACCCTCACGGTCAATGAGGGGACGCGCATCGAGACAGGCAGCGCCGCCATCATGGGCAATGGCACAAAACACAACACGGTGATCAACATCAACGGCGGCGAGCTGACCGGTACCGACGGCTATGCCATCTACCACCCCCAGTCCGGCGAGCTGAATATTACGGGCGGAAGGCTGACCGGCGGGGAGACCGGCATTGAGATCCGCGCGGGTAAACTGAACCTCTCCGGGGATGCAGTTATCACCGCCAAAGGGATACCGACAACCACTACCCCCAACGGCAGCGGCACAACCACGGTGGGCGCTGGCATTGCCGTGACGCAACATACTACCAAGCTCCCTCTTAAGGTCAATATCTCCGGCGGAACCATTTCCGGCTATACCGCGCTGTACCAAAGCAACCCCGAGAAAAATGATGACGATGCTCTGAAGAAGGTCGAGCTGAACGTGACTGGCGGTACATTTGTGGCGACAAACAGCGGTACGCTGGCCGTATACAGCGAAAATAAGACCAGCTTCATCTCCGGCGGCCGGTTCTCCTTCGATCCCTCCGACTATGTGACTGAGGGGAAGATCGCCGTGGCGGAGGACGGCATGTACGGCATCCAGGACAAGAATACGACTGCGGCTGAGGTTGTGGCTGGCGAGCCTGAGGTGAAGGCCGCTGATGGTATTGGAGAGAGTGTGACCCAGGCAGTTGCTAAGACTGAGGCCACCGGACTGACCGGCGAGGCCAATGGCGAGGCAAACACCAATACTGTGACCGTGGAAGCGGGCACGGAAGCCTTGAAGAAAGAGGATATTACCGTCACGGATAAGAACGTCACTATCGTGGTGCAGCCGTATCTGGACATTACAGTAGAGAGTTATGACACCAAGGAAATGAAGCTGGACATTACCCCCATGGTGCGCACCGTGGCGACAACGGCGGACGTAGATAAAAACGGAACCATTATCCTTGAAGGCGGCGAGAAAAAATGCGGTCGTTATGGAAGATCCCAAGCCGATGAACGTGACTACCAACGTCACTCTGCGCGTGCCCCTGCCCAGCGGGTTTAGGGCAGACAACCTCTATGTGGAGCACGCCAAGGACAACGGACGCACTTATCTCTACAAGGCGACAGTGACGGAGAGTAGTGGAAGCAATACCGCCACCTTTACCACCCGTCACGGGTTCAGCACCTTCACTTTGAAGGCGGAGGTCAGCCCAGCGGCTGAGATTGACGGTACCTACTATGAGACACTTCAGGATGCCGTGGACGACGTGCAGGACGGCCAGACCATCAGGCTGGAGAAGGATGTCGACAGCAAGGTCACCGTAAGCCGCGAGGTCACCTTTAGCATTGACATCAACGGAAAAAAGTTCGACTCGGACAATATTACCGCCGGCTCCGGCTACAGCCTGAGCCGCGACGGCAATACCTTTACCGTGGAGGAGGAGAGCCACGGCGGCAACTCCTCCTCCGGCTCAACCCGGTACACGGTGAGCGTGGAGGACACGGACAACGGCAGCGTGAAGGTGAGCCCCACCCGCGCCTCCAAGGGGAGCACGGTGACTGTCACCGTGAAGCCCGACGAGGGGTATGAGCTGGACAAGTTGACCATAACGGACAAGGACGGCGACCAGATCAAGCTGACCGATAAGGGCGACGGCAAGTACACCTTTCAGATGCCCGCCTCCAAGGTCACGGTGGAGGCCGTGTTCACGGCGGTGGAGCCGGAGGGCCTGCCCTTCACCGATGTAACGAGCGGCGACTGGTTCTATGACGCCGTGGCGTATGTGTACGACAAGGGAATGATGGAGGGGACCACGGACACCACCTTCGCCCCACCATGAACCTGACCCGGAGCATGATCGCCCAGGTGCTCTACAACCTGGAGGAGCGGCCGGAGGCGCCCGGCGCGGCGGGCTTCACCGACGTGGCGGCGGGCGCATGGTACGCCGACGCGGTGAACTGGGCGGCGGCCCGCGGCATCGTGAAGGGGTACGACACCGGCGCGTTTGGGCCGGAGGACAGCGTGACCCGGGAGCAGCTTGCGGCGATTCTGTACCGCTACGCGCAGGCGAAGGGCTATGACACCACCCAGGGCGGGATGGCCGTGCGGGAGTTCAGCGACTCCGCCAGCATCTCCGACTGGGCGCAGACGGCCATGAGCTGGGCGGTCAATGCGCAGGTGCTCTCCGGCAAGGGGAACGGCGTCCTGGATCCCCAGGGCACCGCGACCCGCGCCGAGGTGGCCCAGATGCTGATGAACTTCGGCGAGCACGTGGGCTGAACACAGCCGGTCAAAAAGCAAAATCCCCCCGGAATCCCATTGGGATTCCGGGGGGGATTTTATTGCTTCGCTTATTCGGCGTCCTCCTCCGATTCAGAGGGGGCCAGCTTGGTGACGGTGGCCCACTCTACCCGGCGGTCGGTCAGCTCCTCCACCCGGATGTGCAGGCCGTACAGCTCCACCTCGGGGTGGCTTCCGTCCTCCGGGATCACGTTGAGCTGGGCAAAGACCAGGCCGCCCAGAGTCTCGGACTCCTCGTCCTCGGGAAATTCCATGTCCAGGGCCTCCGCCACATCGTCCAGCTCCGCCGAGCCGGCAATGCGCCAGCGGTTGTCGCCCAGGGCGATGATCTCCTGATCCTCCTGGGGATCGAACTCGTCGTAGATGTTGCCCACAATCTCCTCCAGCAGATCCTCCATAGTCACGAGGCCGGCGGTGCCGCCGTACTCGTCCACCACAATGGACAGGTGGATCTTCCGGCTCTGCATGTCGCGGAAGAGCTTATCGGTGCGCACCGACTCGGGCACGAAATAGGCCGGGCGCAGCAGCTCCCGCACCGGGCGGGGGGAGGTTTTGCGGGCGTTGAGCAGCCAATCGCGGGTGTTCAGGATGCCGATGATGTCATCGGCGTCCTCCTCATACACCGGGAAACGGGACAGGCCGGAGGACTCGATGGTCTGCGCGATCTCCTCCGCCGTGTCGTCCACCCACAGCATCACCATGTCGGTGCGGTGGATCATCACGTCCCCGGCGGTCATGTTGTCAAATTCGAAGATGTTCTCGATCATCTCCTTCTCACCGGCCTGGATGGCGCCCTTCTCCTCGCCGATGTCCACCATCATGCGGATGCCTTCCTCTGATACCTCATCGTCCTCCTCGTTGGGGTCGATATGTACCAGACGCAGCACGGCATTTGTGGAGACGGTCAGCAGCCAGATGAGCGGCCGCATGACGGCGGCCAGGAAGGCCACCACCCCGCAGGTGAAGCGGGCCACCTGCTCGCTCTTCTTCATGGCCACCCGCTTGGGCACCAACTCGCCGAAGACCAGCGTGAAGAAGGAGAGGATAATGGTGATCAGGATAACGGACAGGGTGTGCACCGCGGCCTCGGCGGCGGCGGTCAGGGCATACTGGGCGGCGAACCACTGGGACAGGCGGCCGGCCAGGTTGTCGGCGGCGAAGGCGGAGCCCAGAAAGCCCGCCAGGGTGATGCCGATCTGGATGGTGGAGAGAAACCCGGTGGGCTGCTCCACGATGTGCAGGAGACGGGCGGCCTTTTTGTCGCCCTCCTCGGCCTGGTGGCGGATCACCGCCTCATTGAGGGAGATGACCGCGATTTCCGTGGCGGCAAAGTATGCGTTGATTGCGATGAGTATGACCTGGAGTAGAAGCTGAGGCCATAAAGGGGGCTGCAAGATGATTCCTCCTCTTTCTGAAACGACAGATTGCATGTGTTCCATGCGTTACAGAACTTAGTATATCATATTTATGAAAAAAAATCCATAAGCATGCGGGAAAAAAAGTTGCGGCGCATGTTATAATAACCTGTACGCGTGAGAGGGGGAAACCGGGATGGAAAACCAGGGAACGGACGGAGGGGCGGCTGCGGCGCTTGCTGGAGCAGCCGGGCACCTTCCTGAAATGGGTGCTGTTTGCCGGGGTGATCGGCCTGGCGCCGGCGGGGTCAGCACTGCCTTTTATTACGCGCTGAACGCCGTCACAGCCCTGCGGGAGGCCAACCCGTGGCTTCTGTGGCTCCTGCCCCTGGGGGGCGTGGCCATTGTTCTGCTCTACCGGATTTGCGGCATGGAGAAGGACCGGGGCACCAACTTCGTCCTGGTGGCTGTGCGGGAGAACCAGCCCCTGCGCCTGCGCACGGCGCCCCTCATCTTCGCCGGCACGGTGCTCACCCACCTGCTGGGCGGCTCCTCCGGCCGGGAGGGGGCCATCCTCCAGATCGGCGGCTCCCTCTCCTCCAAGATCGGACGGTGGATGCACCTGGACGACAAGGACAGCCGTATCATCACCATGTGCGGCATGTCCGCCGCCTTCTCCGCCCTCTTCGGCACTCCGCTGACCGCCGCCATGTTCGCCATGGAGGTGACCAGTGTGGGCGTGCTCTACTACGCCGCCATCGTGCCCTGCGTCCTCTCCGCCATTATCGGCCTGTGGGTGGCCCAGCTCTGCGGCGTGCCGCCCACCGCCTTCTCCCTCCAGGGGGTGCCCAACCTTACCCCCGTCACCCTTCTCCAGTGCATCGGCATGGGGGTCCTCTTCGCCCTGCTTTCCATCCTGTTCTGCCGGATGATGCACGCCGCCCCCCGGCTGTACGACAAGTACCTCCCCAACCCCGTAGCGCGGGCCGCTGCGGGCGGGGCGCTGGTCATCGCGCTGACCTTCCTGGTGTGGCTGTGGAACCCGGGTACCTACGACTACAACGGGGCGGGCACGGCGGTGATCCACGCCGCCATCGGAGGGGAGGCCCGGCCCGAGGCGTTCCTGCTGAAGATGCTCTTTACCACCATTACCCTGGGGGCGGGCTTCAAGGGGGGCGAGATCGTCCCGGTGTTCTTTACCGGGGCCACCTTCGGATGCACCGCCGCCCCCCTGTTGGGGCTGCACCCCTCCTTTGGAGCGGGGCTGGGCATGGTGTGCGTCTTCTGCGGCGTCACCAACTGCCCCATGACCTCCCTGCTGCTCTCCCTGGAGCTCTTCGCCGGGGACAGCCTGGGCATGTTCACCGGCCAGAGCCTGGGGCTGTTCGCCGTGTGCATCGCCGTGTCCTACATGCTCTCCGGCTATTACGGCCTCTACAGCGAGCAGAAGATCGTCTACAGCAAGCTCCGGCCGGAGTACATCGACAAGAAGGCCAATGACGATGAGTAGGGGCAGGAGCGTCAGCCTTTTGCAGACAGGCGGCCCAACTCAATTCCCAGCGCCAGGGCATAATAGAAGCAGCCCTCCCGATCCAGGGCCTTTTTCCGGACGCTCATGACTTGCCCGCCATCGCGGATGAGCTGGAGAGCCCGCTTGACTATCTGGCAGGCCGAACCGGTGAGCTGTAGGGCGCGGCATCCCTGACGCGCCGTTTCCCCTTGACAGAGCAAGGAATCCACATAGAATGAACATCTTCGACAGGATGCGCCCCGCCCGACGACGGCCCAACGACAGCATGGAAGTAGAGAAAGGAACCTTGAGCAGCTATGAACATCTTTGATATCATGGGGCCCATTATGGTGGGGCCGTCGTCGTCCCACACGGCGGGGGCGGCAAGGATCGGGTTTCTGACCCGCAGGCTGCTGGGGAGCACGCCCCGGCGGGCAGAGCTGCTGCTCCACGGCTCCTTCGCCGCCACCGGCACGGGCCACGGCACCGACCGGGCGCTGGTGGCCGGCCTGCTGGGGATGCGGCCGGACGACGCCCGGCTCCCCGCTCCTTCGAGCTGGCGGAGGCGGCGGGGATGGAGCTGACCCTGGGGCGGGCGGCCCTGCGGGGGGCCCACCCCAACACCGTGCTGCTCCGGGTGGAGGACGCGGCTGGGAAGCGGCTGGAGGTGACGGCCTCCTCCCTGGGGGGCGGCCGGGTGCAGGTGTGCGCCATCGACGGGCTGGAGGCCCGCTTCACCGGCGAGCTGCCCACCCTCATCATCCGCAACCAGGACCGGCCCGGCATGGTGGCGGAGGTCACCGGCGTGCTGTCCAAGCGGCAGGTGAATATCGCTACCATGCAGCTCTACCGGGATATGCGGGGCGGCCTGGCGGTGATGGTCATCGAGAGCGACCAGCCCATCTGGGCGGCGGCGGTGGAGGAGCTGCGGGCCTGCCCGGGCATCGAGCGGGTCACCTATCTGAACATGGAGGGGGAGGACTGACATGGCGTTTTCATCGGTGGAGGGGCTGCTCCAGGCGGCCGGGCAGGTCCCCCTGTGGCGGGCGGTGCTGGAGGACGACCTCCGGGAGCGGGGGGTGGACGAGGCCCGCTCCTGGCGGCAGATGGCCGCGCTCTGGACGGCCATGAAGGCCCCAGTGGCGGAGTATGACCCCGCCGCCCGCTCCCGCAGCGGCCTTACCGGCGGCGCCGGGGCCAGGCTGGAGGGGGAGGGGCCGGGGCTGTGTCCTCCCTTTCTGCGGCAGGTGATCGCCGCCGCCCTCAAGACGGGGGAGTGCAACGCCTGCATGAAGCGCATCGTGGCCGCCCCCACGGCGGGGGCCAGCGGCGTCCTGCCCGCGGTGCTCCTCCCCCTCCAGGCCAGGGACGGCCTGGACGACCGCCGGATGGTGGAGGCCCTCTATGTGGCGGCCGGCTTCGGGCAGGTGATCGCCACCCGCGCCTCCATCTCCGGGGCGGAGGGGGGATGCCAGGCGGAGGTGGGCTCCGCCTCCGGCATGGCGGCCGCCGCCCTGGTTCATGTGATGGGCGGCACGCCCAGCCAGATGGCCCACGCCTGCGCCATGGCCCTGTCCAACACCCTGGGGCTGGTGTGCGACCCGGTGGCCGGGCTGGTGGAGGTGCCCTGCGTCAACCGGAATGTGATGGGGGCGGTCAACGCCCTGTCCTGCGCCGAGATGGCCCTGTCCGGGGTGGAGAGCGCCATCCCCTGCGACGAGGTCATCGACGCCATGCGGGCCGTGGGCGATGCTTTGCCCGCCTCACTCCGGGAGACCGGCAGCGGCGGTTTGGCGGCGACGCCGACGGGACGGAGGCTTGCGGAGCGGCTGTAGAGGCGCACTGTGTGCGCCCGCGGGCGGCCACAAGGGCCGCCCCTACTTGGAGGCGGGGGTATTGGGCCACCCGCAGAGTTGTAGGGGCGGGTGCCCACATCCGCCCGCGGCTGCGGGACACGGTCAGAGCCATTGGTCCGGCGGGCCGATGTGGGCAGAAGGGGAACTGACACGAAGGGGCAAGAGAAGCTGCCCTGGGGCGCCGGTCCCTACAGACCGGGGCTTTGGGGCCTGTTTGAAACATGTCAACAGGCCCAATCGGCGGGCCTTTTGACCGCTGGACGGCGCAATTTTTCCTTGAAATCCGTCCGGATTCCCGCGAAAAAATTGCTTGCCAGCAGCCATAATCCCTCGCTGCTGGGCACATCGCCAAGTTTCAAACAAGCCCTAGTCTGGCGGGGAAGAGAACCACGCCCGCAAAACCGAAGAAAAGAGGAAAAACCATGCTGCAATTCAATCATTTTAACTTTAATGTGCTGGATCTGGAGCGATCCCTGGCCTTCTACCGGCAGGCGCTGGAGCTGGAGGTGGTGGAGGAGAAGGAGGCCGGGGACGGCTCCTTCAAGCTGGTGTACCTGGGGGACGGGGAGACCGGCTTCCGTCTGGAGTTAACCTGGCTGCGGGACCGCACCGAACCCTACGATTTGGGGGAGCAGGAGTTCCATCTGGCCTTCGTCACCGACCGCTTTGATGCGCTGCTGGCGCGGCACCGGGCCATGGGCTGCGTATGCTTTGAAAACCCGGATATGGGCGTTTACTTCATTGAGGACCCGGACGGCTACTGGATCGAGCTCGTCCCGGAGCGGGGGTAAGGGGTGAGTCAGACCATAGGCGGCCGGCTGGCCTACGCCGATCTGCTGCGGTGTACCGCCATGCTGGCGGTGATCGTGGTCCACATAACCGGCGGGGCCCTGGAGGCGTCGCCGGTGGGAACGCCCGATTTTATGGTGCTCAACGTGTACGACGGGCTGACCCACTGGTGTGTGCCGGTGTTTGTCATGCTCTCCGGCATGTTCTTGCTGGACCCCAAGCACAGCCTCCCCCCTCCAAGCTTTTTTCGGCCATATGCTGCGTATCGCCGCCGCCTTGGCGGTATGGGGGACGGCCTATGCGCTGGTGGAACGGGTACAGGTGCACGGCCTGAGCTGGGAGAGCGTCCGGGCAGCCCTCTATCAGGTGCTCCTGGGAAAGACCTGCTTTCACCTGTGGTTCCTTTATATGCTGCTCGGCCTGTATCTGGTCACCCCGGTGCTGCGTGCCTTCGTGCGGGGGGCAGGCCGGGGGGATTTCCACTGGTTTTTCCTGCTGGTATTTGTCTTCACCTTCCTCCTGCCCACCCTTCTGCGCCTGCGGCCCAGCCAGACGGTGAGCCTCTACCAGAGCTACCTGAATATCAAGCTGGTGCTGGGCTATGTGGGCTACTATGTACTGGGTTATTACTTAAAGGAGTATACACTGAGCCGCCCGGCGGAGTACCTCATCTACCTGCTGGGGATCGCAGGGGCGGCGGTCACCGTGGGGGGCACCGCCTGGCTGTCCCAGCAGCGCGGGGCGCTGGCCCAGACCTTTTACAACTATGACAGTCCCAACATCGCCCTGATGAGCACGGCGGTCTTTGTGCTCTTCCGCTATTTGCTGGGGGTGAGCGACGAGCGCTCCCGCCGCCAGCGGTTTTCCGGCGTGGCGAAGGTGTCCTTCGGCATCTATCTGGTGCACGTGTTCTTCCTCATGCTGCTGCGGAACTTCGGCATTACCGCCCTGTCCTTCCCGCCTGTGCTGTCGGTGCCGGTGCTGACGGCGGCGGTATTCCTGGCCTCCCTGGCGGCGGCGTGGCTCCTCTCCAAGGTGCCGTTCGTGGGCAAGTATTTGACTTAAAGGAGAAGCGGCATGCTCTTTTCCAGTTCGGTGTTTCTCTTCCTGTTCCTCCCGGTGGTCCTGCTGGTGTATTACCTGCCCCTGCGGAGGTGGCGGCAGGGGCAGAACGTGTTTCTGCTGCTGGCCTCCCTGGGCTTCTATGCCTGGGGGGAGCCCTGGTTTGTACTGGTCATGCTGGGCTCCATCCTGGCCAATTACGGCTTCGGCCTGTGGGTGGATGCCTGCAAGCGAGCGGGACGAACCTGCGCGCCCCCTCTTGTGACCGCCCTGGCGGTGAATCTTGGTATCCTGTTTGTATTTAAATACCTGACGTTTACACTGGGTATTCTGAACCGCCTGGGGGCGGCCTTTGTCATTCCCGGTATTGAGCTACCCATCGGCATCTCCTTCTTTACCTTCCAGGCCCTGAGCTATGTGCTGGACGTCCACCGGGACCGGGGGGAGGTGCAGCGCTCGCCCCTAAAGGTGGGGCTTTACATCTCCTTCTTCCCCCAACTCATCGCCGGACCCATCGTCAAGTATGAGACGGTAGCCCAGCAGATCGACCACCGCAAAGAGACCTGGGCGGACTTCTCCGCCGGGTGCAGCCGGTTCATCGTGGGTCTGGGCAAGAAGGTGCTCCTCTCCAACCAACTGGCGGTGGTGGCCGACCGGGCCTTTGGCCAGGGGGACGGCCTGTCCGCCTCTTTCGCCTGGCTGGGTGCCCTGTGCTACACCCTGCAGATCTACTACGATTTCTCCGGCTACTCCGACATGGCCATCGGCCTTGGCAAGATGTTTGGCTTCCACTTCCTGGAGAACTTCAATTACCCCTACGTCTCACGGTCCATTACCGAATTCTGGCGGCGGTGGCACATCTCCCTGTCCACCTGGTTCCGGGACTATGTCTACTTCCCCCTGGGGGGCAGCCGGGTGGACTCCAGGGCCAAACACATCCGAAACCTGTTCGTAGTGTGGCTGCTCACCGGCATCTGGCACGGGGCCAACTGGACGTTCCTGGCCTGGGGACTGTTCTACTTCGTGCTGCTGGTGCTGGAGAAATACGGGCATCTGGGCCGGGGCTGGCCGGTGTGGACCAAATGGCTGTTTACCTTCCTGATGGTGAACTTTGCCTGGGTGCTTTTCCGGGCGGACAGCCTGGCGGCGGCGGGGCAGTACCTCCAGGCCATGTTCGGCCTCGGCGCCGGGGGGTGGGACGAACTGACCGCCCTCTACCTGCGGGAGAACTGGACGGTGCTGGCGGCGTCGGTGCTCTTCGCCGGACCGCTGGCCCCCCGCCTGCGGGACTGGGCCGCGAAAAAGGACAGCCCCCTGCTGGACGCGGGCTACGCCGTGCTGGCGGCGGCGGTGTTCCTGGTGTCGGCGGCCTTCCTGATCAAGGGTACCTACAACCCCTTCATCTACTTCAATTTTTGAGGAGGCAGAAGCGTGAAGCGACGCAATACCATGACCGCCGCGGTCTTCCTGCTGGCGGTGGCGGCGGGATTCCTGCTGCTGGCCACCTCCTTCTTCGGCGGGGAGGGGAAGCTTGAGGCCCTGCTCAAGGCCTTCGTTCAGAACCGGGACGTGATGGCCTTTGTGGACGGGGCGGAGTCCGCCGTCAACGGCGATCTGGAC
>ENA-OQIL01000407-OQIL01000407.1-human-gut-metagenome-genome-assembly--contig:-NODE-407-length-15768-cov-3.661914_pt1 | contig 15768 bp, 15 predicted proteins | sample MGYA00242583_ERZ504748 | MGnify/ENA primary metagenome ERZ504748 (study PRJEB26092, sample SAMD00036191) | human gut metagenome | host: Homo sapiens | study: EMG produced TPA metagenomics assembly of...
CCATTCCAAGTACATCATCGAGGCTGCTCACGCAGGCAAGAACATCTTCTGCGAGAAGCCGATCGATTATGATCTGGAGAAGGTTCACGCTGCCATCAACGCAGCCAAGGAAGCCGGCGTTAAGCTGCAGATCGGTTTCTGCCGCCGCTTCGACCACAACCACCGCGCAGTTTACGACATGGTTCGTGACGGCAAGGTCGGCAAGGTCAACATCATCAAGATTTCCTCCCGCGATCCGGAGCCGCCTCCGGTATCCTATGTTAAGGTTTCCGGCGGTATCTTCTACGATATGATGATCCACGACTTCGATATGGCCCGCTTCCTCGCAGGCAGCGAAGTTACCGAGGTAAATGCAGTTGGTTCCGTTCTGGTCGATCCGGGCATCGGTGAGGCCGGCGACGTTGATACCGCGCTCGTTACCCTCAAGTTCGCAAACGGCGCTATCGGCGTGATCGACAACAGCCGCAAGGCAGTTTACGGTTACGACCAGCGCGTTGAGGTATTCGGCTCCGAAGGCTGTGCCGAGGACCAGAACGACACCCCGAACACCGCTGTTCTGTCCACCGCAGACGGCGCTGTACACGGCGTAGCCTACAAGGTAATGTGGGACCGCTACACCGGCGCATTCGTTGCCGAGATGCAGGCATTCGCGGATGCCGTTGTCAATGACAAGGAGACTCCGGTTACCGGCGAGGACGGCCTGTATCCGGTGCTGATGGCCGCAGCTGCTACCAAGTCGCTGCATGAGGGCCGTCCGGTCAAGATCTCCGAGATCGAGGCTTAATCACAGCTCAATTTTCACACCACGCACACAGTCTAAGCAATGTGCTAAAACCGTTGGTGCGCTATGCACCAACGGTTTTTTTATGCAAATCGAGGGAGTTAGAACAGAGAAAATGATATTCACTTGCGTAACCTTCGCCGACGGCTGCTTTCTGGCAGGCCGCGATCTGCCGGGTGTCGTTATCGCCGGCTCGCTGCTGGCGTTGTTTGCCGCGCCGCACTACCTGAAAAGCGGCATCACCACCATCCCGCAGCTGCTCGGTGAGCGCTATGACAGACCCACTAAGCTGTGGTTCTCCATCGCATACATCATTCTGTACCTGTTCGTGCAGATTCCGGTAATCCTGTACTCTGGTTCGCTGGTGTTTGAAAACATTTTCAACCTGTCCGGAATCCTTGGCATTACCAAGTTCCAGTCCATCGTTATCCTGTGTATCCTTATCACTATCATCGGCTCGATTTACGCTATCTTCGGCGGTCTGAAGGCTGTTGCAGTATCGGATACCATCAACGGTGTGGGCCTGCTGATCGGCGGACTGATGATCCCGTTCCTCGCGCTCAACGTGCTCGGTCATGCCTCCGGCAGTGAAAGCAGCGTTGCTATCATGGACGGTGTGCGCTACCTCATTCATAACCACGCAGACATGCTCAACTCTATCGCTCCGGCGCAGAGTGAAGCACCGGCCGTTCCGTGGCCGACCGTGTTCCTCGGTCTGGTATTCCTCGGCTTCCAGTCGTGGTGTACCCACCAGTCGTTCATCCAGCGCGTACTCGCCGCTGAAAACCTCAAGGAAGCCCAGAAAGGCGCACTGTACTGTGCATTCCTGAAAATCCTCGGCTTTATGTTCCTCGCTCTGCCGGGTGTTATCGCTTACGCGATCTTCAACATCGAGGGCACGCAGGTATCCATGATGGATGACGCATATCCAGCACTGATCACCCGCGTTGTTCCCCAGCCGGTCATGGGCTTTTTCGCAGCCGTTATGTTCGGCGCGATCCTGTCCTCGTTCAACTCGGTGCTCAACTCGGTAAACACCATGTTCACGATGGACATCTACAAGGAATTTATCAACAAGAACGCCAGCGATAAAAAGCTGGTCTCGGTCGGCAAGAACATCGGCATCGTGTTCGCGATCTTCTCGATGATCGTCGGTCCGATGGTCTACTTCTTCCCTGCCGGACTCAAGACCTTCCTCGATTCGTTCGTTATGCTGGTCGGTCTGCCGGTCCTGTCCGGTGTATTCGGCGGCTTCTTCTTCAACTGCCTGCCGAAGTACAGCGCACGCTTCATCATGGTATTCCACATCATCTGCTATGGCGGCTTCATGCTGCTGTCCCCGAGCTACTCGCTGTTCGGCGGCAATGAGGGCAGCATCCACTACCTGTACGCCGTATCTATCCTGTGGCCGCTCGAGATGCTAATCATGTACCTCATGCACCGCCGCAACAAGAGCAAGGGCGCTGAGGTTTGGGTGCAGCAGGATGTCGGCGCGGTAGACCTGACGCCGTGGAAGTACCGCAATATCGTCAGCGTGATCGTTATCGTGTGCGTGCTGCTGGTTTATCTGGCATTCTCTCCGCTCGGCATCGGAGCATAATTTTTTGGAAAACAGCGTTGCATATCCGCTGCGCTTGATGTATCATCAATTTAAAAGAGTAAGACAATCGAAACAAGAAAATTTGGAGGTAATTTATTATGGCACTGAGAAAATGCGCTTGCATTGATACCCTTTACACCGAGCTGGACTGGCTCGACCGTTTCCAGGCTGCAAAGAACGACGGCTTTGAGGCCGTAGAGTTCTGGGACTGGCGCATCCGCGATCTGGATGCGACCCGCGAGGCTGCTGAGAAGGCCGGCATTGCCATTTCCGGCTTCAACGGTGATGCAGACTACTCGCTCGTAGACCCGACCCACAAGCAGAAGTATCTGGACTACCTGAAGGAGTCCATCGCGGCGGCTAAGAAGGTTGGCGCAGCCAGCGTTACCATCCACTCCAACGCACTGGGTGATGGCGGCATTGTAGTAAACCACTACGATAACCTTTCCCACACCGTAAAGCTGTGCTCGATGTACGACACGCTGCTCGCCTGCGCTGAGCTGGCCGAGAAGGAAGAGATCAACCTCAACCTCGAGGCTCTGAACATCACCACCGACCACGTCGGCAACTTCCTCGCTACCACCCAGATGGGCGCTGAAATCGTTCGTCTGATCGGCTCTCCGCGTCTCAAGCTGCTGTATGATGTATACCACATGCAGATCAACGAGGGCTGCATCTGCGATACCATCTCCAACTACGGCGACACCTTCGGCCACATTCACGTTGCCGATGCTCCGGGCCGTCATGAGCCGGGCACCGGTGAGATCAACTATAAGAAGGTTATCCGTCACCTCGAGGAGTGCGGCTACACCGGCCGTGTCGGCTATGAGCTGTTCCCGCTGACCGATACCGCAGCTGCCGTTAAGGCCATCATGGAAAACGCTTAAACTTCTCCTTTCTCTAACGTCCCTGCACCGTTTCGATGGTGCAGGGATATTTTTTGTGCTGTAATGCGTGCAGACCCTTATGGATTCCGATTCCAGAAAGGCGATCAGGCATCATGCATCCGTTTTCCGGTGCACACGAGTTGCACCAGAGAACAGATGCATAAATCAAACTTTCCGCAATAACAGAAAAGCACAAAGGACGAATGTCCTTTGTGCTTTTTACGCTTTAGAGGAACCCCAGCAAATGCTGCATTGCAATGCTGACGCACGCAATAGCGACCCAGCAGCAGAAGCCCATGAAAATCGGCTTGCCGCCGGTCTTGACCAGCTTTACGATATTGGTATTCATGCCGATAGCCGCCATCGCCATGACGATAAAGAACTTGGACAGCGTCTTGAGCGGCGTAAACACGCCTGCCGGTACGCCGACCGTGGTGCACACCGTGGTGATGATGGACGCGAGCACGAAGTACAGGATAAACATCGGGAACGCGCGCTTGAGCGAGAAGGCTTCGCCGCCCCTGCTCTGCTCGGTCTTGGCCTTGTGGGTGCGCCACAGCGCCAGTACGAGCGTGATCGGGATGATCGCCAGCGTGCGCGTCAGCTTGACGATGGTGGCGATTTCCAGCGTATTGCTGCCGTGAATGCCGTCCCACGCGGAAGCGGCTGCCGTTACGGACGAGGTATCGTTGACCGCCGTGCCCGCAAACAGGCCGAAACCGTGGTCGGTCATGCCAAGCATGCCGCCGAGCGTCGGGAAGGTCAGCGCCGCGATGACGTTGAACAGAAAAATGACCGAAATCGCCTGCGCGATCTCCTCATCGTCCGCACCGATGACCGGAGCGGTTGCCGCGATTGCCGAGCCGCCGCAGATGGACGAGCCGACACCGACCAGCGTCGAGATATTGGACGGCACCTTCATTGCCTTGCACAGCACGAACGACACGATCAGCGAGGTACCGATCGTCGAAACGATGATGGGCAGCGACTGTGCGCCGACCTTGGCAATCTCGGACAGGTTAAGACCGAAGCCGAGCAGGATAACCGCGTACTGCAGCACCTTTTTCGAGGTAAAGCCGATACCCGGCTGCACCTTGGTCTTGTCCTTCCAGAACAGCGTGAGCACCATGCCGATCAGGATGGAGAACACCGGCCCGCCGACCACCGGCACCGCCTGTCCCAGCAGCCACGCCGGAATCGCAATGCACAGGCATAGCAGCAGTCCGGCGCCGTTTTTCTTGATAAAATCCATTGTTTTACCCCCTTATTAAACCGAATATTAGTATACACTATTTCTGCCAGTCAGTTCAATACTCAGTTCGTGCAGAGGGCAAAAGAAATCAGCCTGCAGGCTCTTTGCAGGCTGATTGGGACTGTTTAGAACTGATACGGCGGATTTCCGGAGAAATCAGCGATGCTGCCGTGTGCATTCTCGAGATAGAACACCTCGAAGATCGGGTTGGTCGCCTCGCCGTACTGGCTCTTGACGATCGGATTTGCGATGCACATCTCCTTGGCAGCCATGTTGTTCTCGAAAACAGCCTTGCCGTGCAGGCGAATCCATGCGTACTCCGGGCTGGAAACCGAGATTTCGATCTCCGGATTTGCCTGCATATCCTTGTAAACGTCCTTAGTGTTGTTCGTGCAGAACCACAGCTTGCCGTCCATCTCACCCGAAAACATGAACGGGCGGCACTTTGCCTTGCCGTCACGGCCTACGGTTGCCAGATACTGTACCGGATTCGCCTGCAGAAATTCTACGACCTTGCTCATGATAAATACCTCCATGAAAATTTTATTTTCTTTTTCTATATTGGGATTGCTTTTCCCTTTCGGTGATTCTATAATAAAGCCGTAGTGACAATCTGTAAAGTAAGCACAATATTGTGGTGTAGTTACCCAAAAGATACTATTGGCGCAAATCGCGTTAACAAGGAGGTTTTTCTCATGGAACTGACCGAATCGACTGCAAAACAAAAACTGCCCGCCTGCCCTGTCGAGACCACGCTGACGCTCATCAGCGATAAATGGAAGGTGCTCATCCTGCGTGACCTGACGAACGGCACCATGCGTTTCGGCGAACTGAAAAAGTCCATCGGGCACGTCACGCAAAAGGTTCTGACCGCACAGCTGCGCCAGATGGAGGCCAGCGGTCTGCTGACGCGCAAGGTCTACGCCGAGGTGCCGCCGCGCGTGGAATACACGCTGACCGAACTCGGGTACAGCCTGAAACCCGTGATGGACGCCCTGTGGAAATGGGGAGAAAATTATCAGGCACAGTGCCGTTAATCCGGCTTTCTATCCGTAAAAACAACTTTCAGGAGGAAAATCATGCCTCATATTTTAATGATCGCCACCGGCGGCACGATTGCGTGCTGCGAGACCGAACGCGGTCTTTCCCCTGCTCTGGACGGCACCGCGCTGCTCGGCGCACTGCCTGAACTGTCTGCGCTGTGCACAGTCGAAACGCTCGATCTCATGCAGCTGGACTCGACCGACGTGACCGCCGCCGACCGTCAGCGCATGGCACAGGCGGTCTGGCAAAACCGCGAGAAATTCGACGGCTTTGTACTCACGCACGGCACGGATACGCTCGCATACACCGCCGCGCTGCTCACCCACCTGCTGCCGCATTTCGATAAGCCGCTCGTGCTGACCGGCTCCATGCTGCCAATGGGCGTGCCGGACTCGGATGCGCCGCGCAATCTGCTGGATGCGTTCCGCACTGCGGCAGACGGACGCGCAGGCGTGTACGCCGTAATGAACGGTCAGATTTTGCACGGCAGCCACGTTTTCAAGCAGCATTCGACCGAGATTGACGCATTTCTCTCGGCAAATGCCGCACCGGCCGGTGAAATCTGCGGCGGCAAAGTGCGCTGGAGCAAACCCGCGTCCACACCTTCCGGCGCGCCGCAGCTTATCGAGCAGATCGACACTCACATTTTGCCCGTGCGCCTGACACCTGATCTTGATCCGTCATTCTTCTCCGTGCTGCTCGGCTACCCCAAGGTCGTACTCGAAGCCTTCGGTGCAGGCGGCGTACCCGCCCGTTTGGAAGCCGCCGTGCGTGATCTGATCCAAAGCGGCACGCGCGTGTATATCACCACGCAGTGCCCGGAAGGCGGCGTACACCTGCACAAATACGAGGTTGGACGCCGTGCCGAAGCACTCAGTGCGATTTCTCTCGGCAGCCGTACCTTCGAGGACGCGCTCGGCGCACTCATGTGCGGTGAATTGTAAGATGTTCTGCCCGCAGCGTACAATTTAGAATACGCCAGCCTGTCCGAAATAACACAAAATCCCGCCTTCTCACGCGAGAAAGCGGGATTTTTTCTTTACTGTGCATTCTCCTTGCTGAACGGCAGAATGTGCATCCGATACTTATGCTTATCGACCAGCAGCGTGCGGTCAGCGATCGGCATGATATCCGAAACCTTATCCGGCGGGGTGCAGATGATCGCCTGCAGACCCATTTTGCGCAGCAGACGCACGCTTTCGATGATGCGTTCGCTGTCCATCTTGTTGAATGCCTCATCGAACACGACCAGACGCACGGTGTTGCCAAAGCTGGACGTATCGCTCACGCGGTACAGCTGTGCAAACGACGCCAGAACCGCAATATAGAACGGCGTCTGCGTCTCGCCGCCCGACTTGGTGTTGAGCGTCTGCGACAGCAGCTGCTTGGAGCCGTTCTGATCGGTGGTCTCCAGATCGAACTTCAGATAGGTGCGGAAGTCGGTGTACCGCTCGATGTTCTCCTGCAGCTCGCTCTGCTTGCGGGCGTTGAGCTGGGTATCGTCTGCCATGGTGATCTGGCTGAACAGCTTGTCGATCAGCGGACCGTATTTCTCCTGAAACTGTGCGGAAAACAGCGTAATATCGCCTTCCATCAGCTCCGGCGCCATAATCATGTCGTAATATTCGGCGTAATCCGGATTGCGGTCCACGCGGAACTGGTAGCTGTCCGTGCCGAACTGCGCCTGCCGCAGTGCCCGATTGAGGTTCTTGACCTGATCCTGCACCTGCTCGATGCTGCTTTTCAGCCTGGACAGGAAGTCGTTCTGGAACTGCTCCATCGCACTCTCGCGTGCGGCACGGATTTTGGTGCGGTACTGCGGCAGCTCGCTTTCCTCGAGCACACGGCGTTCCGCATCGAACTCCGCATTGTCGTCTGCCTCCACGCGGAACGAGCACGGCCCAAACCGCTCGACATATTCTCGGCGCGCCCGCAGGAGTGCCGCGCGGGCGTTCTCCATCTCGTTGGCAACCTGTGCATGGTGGCTGCTGAAATTGCGGTACACGATATCCGGCCGGTGCAGACGCTCCAGCTCCTGCCGGTAGCGCGGCAGACCGATATCGTCGCGGTAGGTCTCCGAGAAGGTTTCCGCCAGCCTGCGCTCCATTTCGGTGCGGCTGCGGTACTGCTCGGGCAGGATTTCCTCGTCCAGCTGACGAATACGCTCCTCCAGTCTGGCCTTGTGTGCGATCTGCACCTCGCGCTGACGAATCAGCGCCGCAATCTCGTCGCTGATTTCGGCGATCAGCTGCTTCTGCTGCTCCAGCCACAGCAGGTCGAGATGGGAAATCTGCTCGTCGATCGCGTTGATCTCCTCCTCCAGTTCCGCGCGGTACAGAAAATCCGCCTGCCGCTGCGGTACGATATTTCGCACATAATATGGCGTCAGCATGGGCGTTTTCTGCTGAGAAACTGCCTGCCAAATGGGTTTCCTGTGCGAAATATTCTCCTGCAGACCGGCGGCTTCCTCCTCCAGACGAGAGATACGCAGCGTGACCGCATGACGGCCGATGAACGCATCCTCCATACGGTCTCTGCGGAGCGCACGCGCCACATAGCCCTGATACAGCATACCCTCATCTGTGATAGCGGTTCGATGCCCGCGCAGCTGCTCAACCGTGTCACAGCACATCACGCGTCCGAGCAGATAATCCATGTAGGTTCGCGCAAGCGCGTTCCCGGTCTCCACCTTTTCCGCAAGACTGCCGCTCTGCGGGTCAATATGCTCACGCTCGCGCAGTGTGCCGATATCGACCAGACCGTAGGCGTTCAGGCTCTTTTCCCACTTAAGTTTGTTGTAAATACGCAAAGCCTGCTCGTAATACGCCGGTTCGACCAGAAAATAAAACTTCTGGTTGTTGAGATAGCCTTCCACGGCTCCGCGCCAGCGCTCATCCTCAATTTCCAGCACATCCGCAAGAATATCTACCGCAACCGGCGCTCCCGCCTGCTGCTCCAGTTCCTCCGTCAGTTTGGCACGGAACAGCAGCAGTCCGCGCGGATAATCCTTGATATTCCTGCGCAGATTGGCAAGCGCAGTCTGCTTTTCGGTCAGCTGCTGCTGCAGCTCTGCAACCTTATCGCCAAGCTGATGCGCCGCCTTGGCCAGCGCGTCCGACAGGGTCGCTGCCGCCTGCCGGGCGTCCTCGAATACGGTCTGCTCCTGCGAGAAGATTGCGCATTCGCCGCTCGACAGCCGTGCGTAAGTACGCTGCACCTGCTCTGCCGCCTGCTGCACCGGAACGAGCACATCCTCGGCGTCCCACGCAAGCGCGGTCTCGCACAGGTGCGTCAGCCGCAGCGCCTCCCGCTTGATCTCAAGTGCGTCGCGCTCCATCTCCTGCACCAGCTTGCTCTGCTCGGTCAGCAGCGACTGCTTCTGGTTGCCCAGCCGCTCGCGCTCCTGATAGGTGTCGCTCTGCGCATAATCGCGGTCCAGCTGACGGCGGCGTTCCTCCTTCGCCTGCACCTGCCCGGCCAATTCCTCAATCGCGGTGTCCGCCGCAGTCAGCTCGGACAGGCAGTTTCGCTTTTCCTGCTCGCGGCTGTCAATCTGCGCCTGCATGTCCTCCTTCTGCGCCCACTGCACGAGGAAGGACTGTACGCGCCAGCGGTCCACCGAGCGCGTCATTTCGCGGTACAGAGTGCTGATCTCCTGCAGCGCGGTCAGCTTTTCCTCCTGCTGCTGCGCCAGCTGCTCGTGCCGCTTGTAGTTGCGGATGTTCTGCTGCATGGCTTCGATATCCGGCTTATCCGGAATATCGCAGATATTTTCGGTGATAAACTGCTGAATATCCACGATTGGGCGGAACGACACCGCCTTTTTCATCATGCGGAGCACCTGCTCGTTGTGCACGTTCCACCGCGAGAGCATATTGCGGCGGTACTCCCACTGGGTGTCGTACACCTCGGCGCGGGAGAAATTCTGCTTGAGGAATTTGCGCAGATCGTGAATATCCATCGCCTCGCCGTCCTCGACAAAGCAGTTTTCCGGCAGTTTTCCAACGTAGATAAAGAAATGGTCGTGGCGGCTGCCATCACTGCGGCAGTCGAACATGACACCGTTTACAAAGCTCGAGTGCTCTGCATCGTCCTCAAACTCGCAGACAATATAGGTCGAAAAGTCCTTGCCTCGGCGGGAATACGGGTTATTCTCGTCCATATCGGCACGCAGATAGCCGTCCAGCGTGCGCTGTGAGCGCTCATTCGCCGCCAGATTGAAGTTGCGCGCATTGGTCTCACCCAGGAGAACGATCTGCAGCGCGTCAATCACCGTAGACTTGCCTGCGCCGTTTTTGCCGGTCAGAAAGTTCACGTCGCCGACCTCGATGATCTCCTTGCTGAAATACAGCCAGTTAATCAGCAGGATCTTCTTCAGTTTCTTCATCGGCGTTCTCCTCCTTTCGCAGCACGGCTGCGACCTCATTCAATCGTTCGCTCGAAACAGCGGTCTGAATGGTCGGCAGAATGGCAAATCTACAGTCAGCCTGATTAAATTTCCCCTCGATGCGCTGCAGGATCGAGTGGTTTTCAAACACGGTCAGCGCCCGCTTGACCTCCTCCATATTCGGCTTAGCCGGCAGGATGGCGTAGTCGGTCACGATCTTTTCGAGCACCTCGCGCACGCTGCAGAGCGCGTCCTGCTCGAGTCCCAGTCGCTCCTGGCTTTCGTCGTACAGCATGCGCAGGGCGAGCAGAATCGCGGTCTCGCGCTTGGACAGGATGCACCGGTTGGCTTCATCTGTGTTCAGCACATAAAAGTAGCCGTTTATGTCGTCGCGCCGCAAATCCCAGTCAAGCAGGCTGAGATACTCGCGCACGGACTCATAATGAATGGACAAAAAGGTGTAGTCCGGGTTGCTCACCCGTCCCCTGCCCGGACGGTACAGCGTGCGCACCACATAGGTGCGGCTGAGCAGCTGATTGCACACCGCTTTGAACTGCTCCAGCTCCTTTGCGGTAGCGGTATTCAGAAATTCCAAATTCATTCGTTGTTCTCCTTCCGGCTGATCTGCAGCTCCGGAATAGCATAGCCGTTTTCCCGGCGTTCGCCGTCCAGCTCCTGCACCGTGAAATCCGCCGAGCGGTCGCCGCCGGTCAGCACCGCCAGCAGGCTCATCACATAGTCCTTATCATTCTCGAGTGGAATATCCTCCGAGCGGCACACATCGCTTTCACCGAGCCAGCCCTGCACATACGCCGCGATGGCGCCGCGGCCATACTCCGAGCGCAAAAGTGCAGCCGCCTTTGCGGCGGCTGCCGTATCCGCTTCGGTTTCCTGCACGAGCACCGGCGCGGCCTTTGTCCGCTTGCCCGGACGCTTGCGGTACCACAGGCTGCTCTCGGACAGGCAGGTCTGCTCATACAGCCGGAATACTGGCTGAATCGTGTCCACCAGATCGGCGGCTCGCCGGTTGCGCGACAGCGCGGTCAGCACCGTGTGCAGGTTGCCGCGGATATTCTGATCTCGGTTGGTCAGGTTTTCGATCTTCTGCGTAGCCGCACGCGTGTAGCGGCGCACCTGTGCATCGATCTCATCCAGATAATCGCGCTCGAGATTGTCGTAGCACTCCTGTATCCAGTAAATTTTGCGAAGAAGATCGGCGCGGCAGTTCTCCGGCGTGTCGCCTCGGCGGTCAGCCAAGGCGGCATTCGCCATGGCGATGAGCAGTTCATCATTCTCCGCCCAGTCGTTTAATACATTCTGGATGGAAATGCGGTATTTCGGCACGGAATCCTTGATCTTGAGCGGACGGATGTACGCCTCCATCACCTTCTGCCCGAAATCATCAAAGTGCGATGCGAGCACTTCCCCGACATTGTGCATGTCGATCTGCATCTGGAAATAATGCTTGACGTTATGATACACCATCTGCAGCAGGTTGATGAGCGCGCGCGTGTTGTCATATGCGCCGTAGACAGCAGCCATTTTGTCATACACGTTGTCCGACTCATGCGCGACCTTGAGCGTGGAATAGGTGCCGAACACATACGAATAGCCGCGTGCAGGCGTGTCCTCGCGCAGCGCGTGGAACAGCTCGAGCAGACGGCTGCTGTAACCCGGAACCGTAATGTATTCCCGAAAATCTGTGCCGCGCTCCTTTTCAAACCAGCCCTTGCTGCCCAGCTTGCGGATGAGGAAACGGGCACGGCCGGAAATATCGCGCAGCTCATCCTCGTCGATGTCCTCGCCCTCGAAGGTAGCCTCGGCCAGCTGCTGCTCGAGACGGCTCCGCAGCATGGAATACAGCATGTCCTCGGGCAGCTTCAGCTTTTCGCGGTACGCCGTGTACAGTACATCGAGCGCATCCGCGTACAGCACACGGTTCGGTGACGCCAGCGGTGAAAACAGCTCGTCCGGCACGGCTTCAAAAAATTTCATGTCCTCTATCCTCCTCTGCGGCGCAAAACGATAGATTCGGCACGCAAATTGCTTTTCTATACAAAAATATTATACAATTTTCGAGGAAAAATTACAATGATGAAATCCGTTTCCCGCGTATTGCGCCGCTGTCCGCCGCATGATAAGATAATGCCGCAGCTCTCATGCAAGGAGAATCATCGTTTCATGGCACAGACCAAACACAAGGGCGGTCTGGCGGACAAGCTGATTTTATTCGCGCTGCAGCTTGGTGTGGCCGGTGTGCCGATTGCGACCGTTATCTCCAATGTGCTGAGCGCAGGCATGGTTCTCACTCACCTTGCCCGCCGGAATGACGATTTTGCGTTACAATTAAGGCAACACCCGACAGGAATATCCTATCGGGTGTTTTTCTATGTCTAAGAGAGATTTTATCGCGGGTTTGGTGCTGAACACGCGGATATCCATCCGTTCACCTTTCGGGGCAACGCGCCAAGTCTGAGACGCACCCTTCTTCTCAACGGCAGCACTGCGAATCAGCTTGTCTACGTTCTTTTCTCCGAAAGTCATGGTAAATTTTCCTCTGCCGTTCCCTATATGGAAGCGGTCGCCGGTCTCTGACCTGCGGACTAAGAAATAAAGGAACCGGGATTCACAAGGGCGGAAACCTTGGTGTCCACCCTTGTGCCCTGCCGGGCAGGCAAGAGACCGCGATACCTTATCGCATAATAAGATACACCGTATAGACAGCATACATTGCCACCATGGCGATACCCGGTACACGTCCGAGCTTGCCCTTGCGCGCCGGCAGATAAAATACCGCGCTGATGGCAATCAGGAACAGGCAGTCAACGATAGAGGTCGCCTGCACCGGAATCGGCGTGATAACCGACGAAACGCCGAGAATCAGGAAAACATTAAACAGGTTCGAGCCGATAACATTGCCCATTGCAATGTCGTTCTGTCCCTTGCGTGCAGCCACGATAGAAGTGACCAGCTCAGGCAGGCTGGTGCCCATGGCCACATGGTCAGACCGATGAGCGTTTCACTCAGGCCGAACATACGCGCAATGCCGGTCGCGCCGTTTACGGCCAGCTGACCGCCGATCACGATGCACGCCAGACCGAGCAGGATATTCACCCAGATCATCGCAGTGGACATGGGTGCTTCCGCTGCCTCGGCCTCAGCTTCTGCTGCTGCGGCAGCAAGCTGCTCGCGGTTCTGCAGTGCGGTGCGGATCTGGTGCGTCAGAATGAATGCGAATATAATCAGCAGTACAACGCCTTCCCAACGGGCGATGGTCAGGTCGGGTGCGATGGCGCCCAACAGCAGCACAGATGCGAGAATGGACAGCGGCCAGTCACGGCGGAGCAGCGTTTTATCCATCACAAGCGGACAGACAGCGGCGGACAGACCGGCCACCACCAGCAGATTAAAAATGTTCGAGCCGACAACATTGCCGACCGCAATCTCGTTTGCACCGCGCAGGGCTGCGGTGACACTGACCGCCAGCTCCGGCATGGACGTGCCGAACGCAACGATGGTCAGACCGATCAGCAGCGGTGATACGCCCAGCTTGCGCGCCAGTGCGGATGCACCCGCAACAAACTTATCCGCACCCCAGATCATAAGTGCAAAGCCGATCACCAGAAAATACAAAATGACAGCATACAGTTTCCTCCTTCGTTTTCCGGAAAAATCCCGGGCAGCACCGCACCTTCACGGCAATGCCCTTGTCCCCCAAACAGTGTACATGCTTACGAGGGAGTTTTTCGCTCGATTTTCCCGGCTGCAGAGCACAAAAAAAAAGACTTTTAACCGCATACTGCGGTAAAAAGTCTTGCTGCTTACGGCTCGGTACGGATTGACTTTTCGTCAATCGGGCTTGTCGGCACCGACCACGCGCTCTTGCGTGAGCTACTCCCTTTTACAGTAACTATCATATGGGAAAAAAAGCGATTAGTCAAGCCGAACTTGTGGAAATGTACACAATCTTTACGGGACAACCCCTTATAGCAGTTCAGACAAATACTGCAACAAGTGCGCGCATACAGCACGCAAATAGCATCGTCAATTTCATTCGCCATGCGCCCAGCATGGCTTCATAAAATTTCCTTGCTCTTTGCGCGCTTTATACGCTACTTTTGCCGCATTATTTATCTAAACTGCTATAATTCACGAAAAAATCTTTACAAGTCCCTCGTGAACCTATATACTATAAGGTACTGAAATTTTGAACAATCTGAAAGTGAAGGAGCATTTTCATGCTGGAATTTGAGGAATACAAGGTCAAGCTGAACAACCTCAAGCCCGAGCTTGAGGAGCTGTACACCTCGCTCGGTCTGGAGCAGGCGAAGCGTGAGGTAGAGGAGCTGGAGATCAAGTCCTCTCAGCCGGGTTTCTGGGATAATCCGGAGGAGAGCCAGAAGATCGTCTCCCGCATGGGCTCGCTCAAGGGCAAGGTTGAAGCGTACAACAAGATGACCGAGCTGTGCGATGACCTGCTCACCATCTGCGAAATGGCGATCGAAGAAAACGACGAATCCATGCTTGAGGAGCTGGAAAGCGGCTACAAGGAGCTGGAAGACGGCATTGCCGAGCAGAAGCTGCGCACGCTGCTGACCGGCGAGTACGACAGCCACAACGCACTCGTATCCTTCCACGCCGGTGCCGGCGGCACTGAGGCACAGGACTGGTGCGCGATGCTGTACCGCATGTACACCCGCTGGGCAGAGCGTCACGGCTTTACCTATAAGATCATGGACTACCAGGATGGCGATACCGCGGGTATCAAGTCCGCCGATATTCTCATTGAGGGCGAAAACGCCTACGGCTTCCTCAAGGGTGAAAACGGCGTACACCGTCTGGTCCGTATCTCTCCGTTGATGCATCCGGCCGCCGTCAGACCTCGTTCTCGGCGGTAGAGGTCGTTCCGGATATTCCGGATACCTCCACGGACTTTGAGATCAAGCCGGATGATTACGAAATGCAGGTTTACCGTTCGTCCGGTGCAGGCGGTCAGCACATCAATAAGACTTCGTCTGCGGTTCGACTGATTCACAAGGCGACCGGCATTGTTGTAGCCTGCCAGACCGAGCGAAGCCAGCTGCAGAACAAGGAAAACTGCCTGCGCATGCTGCGTTCCAAGCTGGTTGAGATCAAGGAGCGCGAGCATCTTGAGAAAATCTCGGACATCAAGGGCGTTCAGCAGAAGATTGAATGGGGCAGCCAGATTCGCTCCTACGTTTTCATGCCGTATACGCTCGCCAAGGATACGCGTACCGGCTTTGAAAATGCCAATATCAACGCTGTAATGGATGGCGATATTGACGGTTTTATCAACGCATACCTGTCTGCACTCGCTACCGGCGTGTGGGAAGGCAGCAAGGGCGGCAGCATGTAATTTGCCGCCCTTCGCGTTACCGCCGTACCCACGGCGGTGGGCACAAGGATGGACACCAAGGTTTCCACCCTTGTGAATCCCGTTTCCTTTGTTTCTTAGTCTGGCGCAGATCAGAAACCGGCGACCGCTTCGAAAAAGAGGAACGACAGAGGATTTTTCCTCTCATAAGGACGGACCTACTTCGGGTCCGTCCTTTTCTTTTACCTATTCGCAGTTCGGTTACCCTACTGCTACACATATCGGCTACTCTGCGCAGGCGCGGACTCAACCGTCTGTGTAGCAGTACGCTGTCTGTGAACTGCGAAAAGGCGGAGAAAGACACGCAAGAGTAACCCGACTGCCGTTCCCCTTTTCCTGCTTACGCAGTCTACCGTCTGCACCCAAGCTATCCCAACAAGGGAAACGGGTTGTTCAAAGAGGGTAGAAACCGTAGGTCGTCT
>ENA-OQIL01000410-OQIL01000410.1-human-gut-metagenome-genome-assembly--contig:-NODE-410-length-15685-cov-4.235892_pt1 | contig 15685 bp, 12 predicted proteins | sample MGYA00242583_ERZ504748 | MGnify/ENA primary metagenome ERZ504748 (study PRJEB26092, sample SAMD00036191) | human gut metagenome | host: Homo sapiens | study: EMG produced TPA metagenomics assembly of...
TGGTGCTGAGCGCAGGCTCCCCGCTGGCCACCGTTGCCAGCGAGAACGATGACCTGGAGATCGTGGCCATGGTCACCGTAAACGACCGCCCGCTGCTGCATGTGGGTGACCCGTGCAAGATCGCCATTACCGGCCTTTCGGAGTATTCCTATGGCACCCTGACCGGCACTGTAACGGCCATTGACAGTGACGTGACGGCCAGCTCCAACGCTTCCTACTATAAGATGACCATTAAGCCCGATGCCACTTATGTGGTGAGCCGCAGCGGCGACAAGGTGGATCTTTCCAACGGCATGAGCGTTACTGCCCGCGTGGAGTACGATCAGGTCACCTATTTCGAGTACGCAATGGAAGCCCTGGGCGTTCTGTTCCGCTAAACCGGAGCTGTGCTGACTGCCAGCCGCCGTTATATCACCCAAAGAGGTACACTTACTATGAAATCAACCGCAAAAAAAACTGGCCGTCTGTGCGGCAGCGCTCTGCCTGCTGGCCTGCGGCACAGCTGTGTCTGCGGCCGCAGCAAGCCCTGTCTCCGGCCTTGCCCTGAGCGGCGTTGCCATGCCGTGGGATCAGGACGTGCCTGCCGAAAGCATTGAGGCCGGCAGCTATACCGCCAACATGCTGCTGGGTTCCTCTCAGCAGCTGTCTCCTGTGGTGCGTCCGCGCAACTCTACCGACTCGGTTGTCTTTATCTCGGACGATACTTCCATCCTGACCGTGAGCAACTCCGGTGTCGTGCAGGCTGTGGGCGTAGGCACCACCCGCATCACCGCTGCCGCAGGCAACCAGATCTGTGCCTACACCATCGTTGTCTCCATGGATTCTTCCATGATCGTTACCGAGATGGACCTTTCCCTTTCCTCCAACACCATTTATGTTGGCAACTCGGTCTCGGCACAGCTGCAGGTGCGGCCTACTTCGGCTTCCAACTATGCCACCGTCGCCCTGACCTCTTCCAATGAGAAGGTCGCCACGGTGAACAATTTCGGCCGTGTTACCGGCATTGCTCCCGGCACCGCTACCATTACCGCTACCTGCGGTTCGGTGACTGCTACCACCAATGTCACGGTCATGAGTATTCCCAACTCCGGCACCAGCACCGCCAGCACTGGTTCTTCCAACAGCGGTCAGGTCGTCACGGTGAATCCTTCCTACGTTGTGCTCAAGCCCGGTGCCACCCGCACCCTGACCGCCAGTGTCAAGCCTTCTTCCGCTTCCCAGAAGTTCACCTATAAGTCCGCCAACAGCAACATTGCCACGGTCAGCCCCAGCGGCGTGATCACGGCTGTGGGCACCGGCGCTACTTCCATTACCGTTTCCAACGGCACTGCATCCGCCATGGTCACGGTCATCGTCAACCGTTCGGCTGCATCTTCTTCCGATAATTCTTCGGACAGCAACTCCACCGAACCGGATAACGATACTCCCATCGAGATCGATCCCGTTGTGCAGGCCATTCAGGACAGTGAGGACAACGAGATCGTTTTCACACAGGCCGAGGTGCCTACCGTGACCGGTGATATCCTCAATGCGCTGCGCACCACCGGCAAGACCCTGTGCGTGGTGGGCGATGGCTACACCATGCAGATTGCAGGCAGCGGTGTCAAGAGCACCACCAGTGAGCTGGACACCCTGCTCACCCTGACTGAGTCCGATCAGGGCATCGAGTTTGAGCTGGACAAGGGCACGGCTCTTCCCTGCTCGGTGCGCATCGATCTGGATGTGAGCACCTATACCCGCCTGTATCTGTACAATGCCGTCTCCAACAAGTGGCAGTACCTGAACAGCTACACCGACGGCATCATCACTGCCGATACTGCAGGCCGTTATCTGCTGACCAACCAGAACCTGAAATTTGCCAATATCAACTGGACCTTCTTCATTGCCGGTGGTGTTGTAGTGGTTCTGATCGGCATTGCATATGTTGTGCTGAAAAAGCGCTACTGGTTCTGGTAATTTTCAAAACCACTCTTTCATGAAACAGTAAGACCCTCTCTGAGTGTGATATGCTCCCCCTAGAGTAGACAGAGTAAAACAAAACTCTGCGTACTCTGGGGGTATTTTTATATCAAGAAAGAACAATCACTTTTGCACAAAAAATTCGCCGTTTCCTTGTGGAAACGGCGAACAAAAACTTATATTATTTCTCTGTCTACTTGACGGAGCGCACTTCAATGGAACGCCTGGGCTTTGTTTGCATTATGATGTCTGCCTTCGTTACTTTTCAATGGGCTGCGAGGGCTTCCAGTCCTTGTAGTTCTCGTAGCGGCTCTCGCGGATCTTGGTGTGGGACCAGATCTCGTCCGCCGTGGGCTGCCAGTTGGCTGCATAGTTCTTGCACTTCTCGCACAGGTGCTCCACGCTCTCCGGCGACTGCAGGTCGGTGCTGTGGGCACCGGTCTCGTGCACCATCTTCTGCAGCAGTTCGGGGTTTTCCAGCATCGGGCAGGGACGCAAATGGTTCTTGTTGAAGGGCTGGCCGTTGTGATAAGCCATGAACAGCGGACTGTGCAGAATTTCCAGAATGCTCTGGTCGTGGATATTGGCATTGGAGTAGTGGATGAACACGCACGGCTCTGCGTCACCGGCAGAGTTGATGTGGAAGTAGTTGCGTCCGCCGGCAATGCAGCCGCCCACGAACTCGCCATCGTTCTGGAAATCCATCGGGTAGAACGGGATATCGCACTCTTCCGAGCGCAGATAGCGGATGCGGTCGATCATATATTTGCGCTGCTCCGGGGTGGGCATCAGTTCCGGTGCTGCCTCGTTGCCAACGGGCATGTAGTGGAAGTAGAAGCCGAAGTGTGCACCCTTCTCGCACAGGAAACGCATGAACTCATCGTTGGTAACAGCTTCGATGTTATCGCGGGTGTAGCAGATGGACGTGCCGAACACGATGCCGTGCTCCTTGAGCAGATCTATAGCATGCATAACAGCGGCATAGTGCCCCTCACCGCGGCGGGCATCGTTGGTCTCCGGGGTGCCCTCGATGGACAGCATGAAGGCAATGTTGCCCAGACGCACCACCTCTTTGCAGAAGGGCTCATCGATGAGGGTGGAGTTTGTGTAGATGGCAAACTGCACATCATTGTGCTTCTCGGCCAGCTTCAGGATATCAGCCTTGCGCACCAGCGGCTCGCCGCCGGTCAGCATGTACAGGTATACGCCCAGCTCCTTGCCCTCGGTAACGATCTTGTCCATATCCTCAAAGCTGAGGTTATTCTTGTGACCGTATTCACCGGCCCAGCAGCCCACGCAGTGCATATTGCAGGCGGAAGTGGGATCGAACAGGATCAGCCAGGGGATGTTGCACTGATACTTCACGCGGTTCTCGCGGATGGTCTTGGTGCCGCGGAAGAAAGCCTCGTAGCCCAGATTCAGCGCCATAGTGCGGGCCACGTTGGGGTCGGTCTGATCCAGCACACAGTTGATGAGCTTGGACCACTTGCTGTCGGGGTCGGTCAGGGTCTGTCTGGCGTGTTCGTAGGCTTCATCGCTGAACGAACTGCCATAGAACTGCTTTGCAACATCCACCAGCTGTCCCACGGTTTTCTGACGATCTTTATCGGCATGAGAAAGCACCACGTCCACCATTTTACCAACGGCAGCACGCTGCATTTTATGAGTCAGGCTCTCAACAGAAGTATTCATTATCCTTTTCCTCCAAACGGTATTTTTCGGAAATCTCTTTTTCTATTCTATGCCATTACTCTACCACTCTATCCCACAAGTTGCCATAAACAGAAAAAGCGCCGTGATAGAAAACCCATCACGGCGCAGATTATGATAAAATTTTGTCGTTCTTCCGGTTCAACCGTCCTGTTCCAGATGGATCTTATTGCTGGCAAGGCGGCATAACGCGCGGCGCAGATCGCCCTGCAGCATCCGTCCCATACGTTCTACCATCACAGCGGGCTCGGTCTTCATATCCCGGCGGATCCATTCCAGCACCACGCCCACCAGCGCATATTTGTAAAAATCCACCACAAACTGCTTGTCATCGTCCTGCACGGTGATGTCGCGGCATTCGCGATCCGCAAATTCCTTCAGCATGGAGTCCAGAAGTTTGTACAGATACTGCTCCACCTGTTCACGACCCACAGAGCGGTATACGTTCAGTACCAGTGCTTTGTTATCCCGGATCTGGTGCAGGATGTCCAGAAATGCTTCGGTCCATGTATCAAAGCTCTGGCGGCCTTCCATCGTCTTGGCCGCATCTTCCATCAGGATCCAGTCCACCAGATCGTAAATATCCTTAAAGTGGTAGTAGAAGGTCATGCGGTTCACGCCGCAGTCCTCGGTGATATCGTTGATTGTGATTTTATTGAGGGGCTTTTCCAGCAGCAACTTTTTCAGCGATGCTTCCAGTGCCCGCTTCGTTGTTTGTGACACAAAAACCTTCCTTTCCCGACCGTAGAAATTTTTCCCGCTGCGTACGGTGATTGGCAGCTTCGTACATTATAATACCGCAAAAGCCGTCCCGATTGCAAGCATTGATTCTGTCCATTTTGTAAACAAAGAACGACTTCCTGCGTTTTCACTCCGGCAGTTTCTCGTTTCAAAAGCCGTTTCTCAGCCCTCCCAAACCCCTTCCGGCGGTGCGCAATGCCTGCAAAAGCGGCTTCTTCCGGCAAAAAAGCGGAAAAGGCCCTTGATTTTATATTCCTCTACGCTTAGAATGGGAGCAGACGGCTGTGATTGAAGTGCCGTTTTGAGGGAGGGTACAAACTATGATGGATACCATTGGTTTTCTGGGCTGCGGCAACATGGGTGGAGCCATCGCCCGTGCCGTTTGCAAAGCTGTTGACCCTAAGAAAGTTTTTCTGGCAAACCGCACTGCGGCCAAGGCACAGGCACTGGCCAAAGAACTGGGCTGCAAAACAGCCACCAATGCCGAGGTGGCCGGTGACTGCGACCTGATTTTTCTGGCGGTAAAGCCCCAGATGATGGAAGCTCTGCTCCAGCCGCTCAAGTTCACCTTTGACGAGCGCCCCAGCCGTTTTGTGCTGTGCAGCATGGCAGCGGGCCTTTCGATCGCCCGTATTCAGGAGATGGCCGGTGAGGACTTTCCTGTGATCCGCATCATGCCCAACACCCCGGCTTCGGTGGGCGAGGGTATGATCCAGTACTGTTCCAGCAATGTCACCGCTGAGGAAGAAGAAGCCTTCCTCAGGATCATGGCTCCTGCGGGCCGTCTGGATGCCGTGCCGGAAAGTCTGATCGATGCCGCCAGCTGCGTTTCCGGCTGCGGCCCGGCATGGGTGTACCAGTTTATTGAGGCTCTGGCCGACGGCGGCGTGGCCTGCGGCCTGCCCCGCGCCAAAGCGCAGGAATATGCCGCGCAGATGGTTCTGGGCAGCGCAAAGCTGGTGCTGGAAAGCGGAAAGCATCCCGGCGAACTCAAGGATGCTGTGTGCAGCCCCGGCGGCAGCACCATTCAGGGCGTGCGCGTGCTGGAAGAGCACGGCCTGCGCGGTGCGGTGATGGATGCCGTGATCGCCTCGTACAATAAGACAAAGGAAATGGGAAAGGGTTAAGGATATCATGCGCATCGTTGTAAAAGTAGGCACTTCTACTCTGGCATACGCCACCGGACGGCTGAACATCCGCCACACGGAACAGCTGGTCAAGGTGCTCAGCGACCTGAAAAACGAGGGCCATGAGGTCATTCTGGTGTCCTCCGGTGCCATTGGCATGGGCGTGGGCAAGCTCTCACTGCCAACCCGCCCAAAGGACACCACCACCAAGCAGGCCTGCGCCGCTGTGGGCCAGTGTGAGCTGATGTACACCTACGACCGGCTGTTCAACGCCTACAATCACACCGTGGCGCAGATCCTGCTCACCGGCGTGGACGTGGAGCACACCGAACGCCGCGTGAACTTTCAGAACACCCTGTCCCGCCTGCTGGAGCTGGGTGCCCTGCCCATCATCAACGAAAACGACACCGTTGCCACCGATGAGATCACCTCCATTGGCGACAACGACACGCTGGCGGCCATCGTGGCCTGCTGCGCCAAGGCTGACATGTTGGTGCTGCTGAGTGACATCGACGGCCTGTACACCGCCAATCCCCACACCCACACGGATGCAAAGCTCATCCCGCTGGTGGAGGAGATCACCCCCGAGGTGATGGCTCTGGCCGATGGTGCCGGTTCGGCCCTTGGCACCGGCGGCATGGCCACCAAACTGCGCGCTGCCCGCATGGTAACGGGCAGCGGTGCCGATATGGTCATTGCCAACGGCGCACACCCGGAGCTTTTGTACGACATTGCCGCAGGCAGATCCGCAGGCACCCGCTTTGCGGCCCGCAAGGAGGACTGAACACATGACCACACAGGAAATTCTGGAAGCCGCCCGCAGCGCCAAAAGTGCCCTTGCGCTGGCCGATAACACCGCCCGCAACGCGGCCCTGCTGGGCATGGCGGACGCTTTATGCGATGCGCAGAACCAGTCTGCCATCCTTGCCGCCAACGCCGAGGACATGGCTGCTGCCAAAGGGCACATCAGCGATGTGATGCTGGATCGTCTGGCCCTGACCGTTCCGCGCATCGAAGCCATGGCGCAGGGCATCCGCGAGGTTGCCGCCCTGCCCGACCCGGTGGGCCGGGTGCTGAATCGGGTAGAGCGCCCCAACGGGCTTGTCATTGAAAAGACGGCTGTACCCATGGGTGTGATTGCCATTATCTACGAGAGCCGTCCCAACGTGACCAGCGATGCCGCTGCCCTTGCCATCAAAAGCGGCAACGCCTGCATCCTGCGCTGCGGCAAGGAGGCATGGCGCAGTGCTCATGCCATCGTCACAGCCCTGCGGCAGGGCCTGAAAAAGGCCGGTCTGCCCGAGACAGCGGTCTGCCTGATCGAGGACACCACCCACGCTTCTGCCAACGCTCTGATGACCGCTGTAGGCTATGTGGATCTGCTGATCCCGCGCGGCGGTGCCGGGCTGATCCGTGCCTGCGTTCAGAACGCCAAGGTGCCCTGTATCCAGACCGGCACCGGCATCTGCCATATCTATGTAGACGACACTGCCGACCTTTCCAAAGCTCTGGACATCATCGAGAACGCCAAGGCCAGCCGCCCCAGCGTGTGCAACGCCGAGGAAGTGTGCCTTGTGCACTCTTCCATTGCCGGGCAGTTCCTGCCCCGTCTGGCCCAGCGGCTTGGCCCGGACCGTATTGCAAAGGGTCTGCACCCGGTGGATCTGCGGCTGGATAAGCGCGCCGCCGCCATAATCTCCGGCACCCCTGCCGGAGAAAAGGACTTTGACACCGAATTTCTGGACTACATCCTCGCGGTCAAGGTCGTGGACAGCGTAGAGGAGGCCATCGGGCATATTGCTGAGCACTCCACCGGCCACAGCGAAGCCATCCTGACCCAGACACAGGCCCATGCCGACCTGTTCACTGCCGCAGTGGACAGCGCCGCCGTGTATGTGAACTGCTCCACCCGCTTTACGGATGGCGGTGAATTCGGCCTTGGGTGTGAAATGGGCATTTCCACCCAGAAACTCCACGCCCGTGGCCCCATGGGACTGGCCGAGCTGTGCAGCTACAAGTATATCATCCACGGCAATGGTCAGATCCGCTAAAGCCCGCTGAACCCACCTTTCCAGTGCGGAAATCGGGAGTGAGCGTTTTCTCCATAATATTCATAATTTAGAAACGAAACTGAAAAGCTTTTTCCGAAACAGGCTGGTGCGATTTGCGCCAGCCTGTATTTTTGTTTTATTCCCATGAAATGTTCTTTCAGCAAAGACAAAAACTGAATTATGTTTTCAATCTACCTTTCCTATTCGTCCACTAATATAGATGATTGTATCCCAGTTTTCTCCAATTCTTACAAAGTAATAGTCTTACTTTCTCCGTTTTATCTGGTAAAAAGTATAAAAAAGCTCTTGACAAGCACGGTTTTATTGCGGTAAAACTATATTGGATATTTTGATAACGATTTCACGGTGTTTCATTTTTCGTCTATAAATTGTTCGCCGTATACAGTACTATACTGACAGCAAAGGAGAGAGTACTATGACGATTGCCATTCTTGCACACGATTCCCGCAAAGAGCTTGCGCTGCAGTTCTGCACTGCTTACAGCGCCATTTTGTCCAAAAACACAGTCATTGCTACCGGCACCACCGGACGGATGCTGGCGCAGACTACCGGCCTGCCCGTGCACTGTTATCTCTCCGGGCGCTTGGGCGGTGTGCAGCAGATTACTTCCCGCATTGCGTGCGACGAAGTGGATTTGGTGTTGTTCTTCCGTGACCCACTGAAAGCGGATGCCGCCAGCATCACCGAGCAGAATCTGCTCCGCCTGTGCGATATGCACAGCGTACCCATTGCCACCAACATTGCCACCGCCGAGGTCTTGCTGCGCGGTATGGATCAGGGCGACCTGGACTACCGCGAGGGGATGCATCCCGCTCTTGTGGAGCCCATGCCCACCGTGCAGCGCCACGCCGTGTGATGAATCGTGTATAGAGTATCGGGAAAGAGACAGCGCCGCAGGAAACTTCCTGCGGCGCTGTTGTTTTTTGTTTTGCTTTTATTTCAGTAAAGCCTGCAGCTTTTCCAGCCGGCGGACGGCTTCGTCCAGCACATCGGTGCCGCGGGCAAAGTGCATCCGGATCAGGTGGTTCACCGGCTCCCGGAAGAAGCTGGAGCCAGGCACAGCGGCCACGCCCACTTCCCGGATCATCCACTCACAGAACTGCAGGTCGGTCCAGCCCTTGAACTGGGGCAGCGCCAGAAAATCGGAAATATCGATCATCACAAAATAGGTGCCCTGCGGAACATTGTGCTTCAGCCCCACACGGTCCAGTCCGGCCAGAAAATGATCGCGTTTTTCGGTGTAAAGGGCCTGCAGCTCTTCGTAATAGCTGGCGGGCATCTCCAAACCGGCCACAGCGGCCTCCTGCAGGGGTGCAGCCGCACCCACAGTGAGGAAGTCGTGCACCTTGCGCGCGCCCTCAATGACCTCTGCGGGTCCGATCAGATAGCCCAGACGCCAGCCCGTGATGGAGTAAGTCTTGGAGAGCGAGTTGCAGGTGATGGTGTGCTCAAACATGCCGGGCAGGCTTGCCATGCAGATATGCTCTGCCGGCGCATAAATGATATGCTCGTACACCTCATCCGTCACCACAAAGGCATCGTATTGGATGGCCAGCTTTGCAATGGCTTCCAGCTCGTCGCGGCGGAACACCTTGCCGCAGGGATTGGAGGGGTTGCACAGGATCAGCGCCTTGGCACCCTCGGCAAAGCCCTTTTCGATCAGGCTGATGTCAAACTCATAGGTGGGCGGCACCAGCGGGATATAGATGGGTTCCGCGCCCGAAAGAATGGCATCGGCACCGTAGTTCTCGTAGAACGGTGAGAAGATCATCACCTTGTCGCCGGGGTTGCAGATGGTCATCATGGCGGCCATCATGGCCTCAGTGCCGCCGCAGGTCACGCAGATCTCGGTGTTGGGGTCTACTTCGTGGTGCAGGGCAGGGCTGGTCTTTTTTGCCAGCGCCTCGCGGAAGTTTTGCGCGCCAAAGGTCACAGCGTACTGGTGCGGGCCTTTGTAAGCCGTTTCGGCCAGAGCGTCCAGCAACTGCTTCGGCGGGTCAAAATCCGGGAAGCCCTGCGAAAGGTTGATGGAGTCGTACTGATTGTTGATGCGGGTCATGCGGCGGATAACAGAATCCGTGAAGGTACCCACACGGTCACTTAAAACAGGCATGCGCTCTCCCCTTTTCAGCCCTTAAAATAAGCCTTCTGGATGGCCAGCAGCACGCCTGCACGGCTGGCAGCAAAGTTCAGACCGCCCTGCAGGTAGCAGGTGTAGGGCTCACGCAGCGGGCCGTCGCAGGACAGCTCGATGGTGCTGCCCTGCGTAAAGCTGCCGCTGGCCATGACCACCTCGTCGGTGTAGCCCGGCTCCGGAGAAGGTTCCGGGGCGGCATAGCTGTCCACGGGACTTGCAGCCTGAATACCCTGACAGAAGCCGATGAGCGCATCCGCAGTGCCTGCATCAAAGCAGGTGACGATATCGTTGTGGTCGTCGCAGTAGCGCGGCACTGGATTCTTGCCCAGCAGCTCCAGCATACACTGGGCGTAAATGGCGGTCTTGATGGCCTCGCACACCACGCCGGGCGCGTAGTAGAAGCCCAGATACATATCACGGGGCGTTTCCAGCGTGCAGCCCAGATCCTTGCCGAGACCGGGCGCATTCAGGCGGTAAGCGCACAGCTCCACAAGGTCTTTGCGGCCCGCAATGTAGCCGCCGGTGGGAGCAATGCCGCCGCCGGGGTTCTTGATCAGGCTGCCCACCACAAGGTCTGCGCCCATCTGACAGGGTTCCTGCGTCTGGGTGAACTCGCCGTAGCAGTTATCCACAAAAATAATGATGTCCGGGTTTGCGGCGCGGGCGGTATCCGCAATTTTTCGGATCGTTTCCAGATCAAAGGCATTGCGCTGCAGATAGCCGCGGCTGCGCTGGATGTGGCACACCTTTGCACCGGGGGCCTTTTGGGCGATCAGGTCATAATCCGGGGTGAAGTCGGCTTTCAGCGGAGCTTCATCGTACCGGATGCCGTAATCCATCAGGGTGCCGGTGCCCTTGCCCTTGCCGTCCAGACCGATCACGCCTTCCAGCGTATCGTAGGGGCGGCCGGTGGCAGCCAGCAGGGTGTCCCCTGCCCGTAGCAGACCGAACAGCGCCACCGCCAGCGTGTGGGTGCCGCTCTGGAACTGGCTGCGCACGAGGGCATCCTCTGCGCCCATCACCTCGGCAAAGATCTGTTCCAGCTTTGCGCGGCCGGTATCCCACAGGCCGTAGCCGGTGGTGCCCAGCATATCGGTGGAGGACATCTGGGTATCCGCAAAGGCTTTCAGCATTTTGAGCTGGTTAAAATCGCGGATCTCCTCCATATGGCGGAAATAGGGCTGGCACAGCTCCATGGCCTTTTCGTCCAGCGCCAGAACTTCGGGTTTGTAATTGAAAAAGTGGTTCAGCATTGACATTATAACGGTTCCTTAATTTTATAGATTTTATAGAGCGCAGGCTTTCTGTCGGAATGACTCCTTCAGCCGCACTTCGTGCGCCAGCTCCCTCAGGGAGGGAGCTCCTGACGAAACCAGAACGTTTCACTTATGCAGAAAGCTTTTCCGTCCTGCCAAAGGCTCCCTCATTGAGGGAGCTGGCAAAACCGTCAGGTTTTGACTGAAGGAGTTTGTTCATATCTTGCATATTCCCCCAGCTTTTCAAAGCCAAGCCGGGTATAAAAGTGCACCCGCTCCGGGCTGCAGAGAAACACCGGGTGCTCCCCCTTGGCGGCAAGCTCGTTCGCCATCTGCACAATGAGCCGCCCGCCGATGCCCTTGCCCCGCAAAGGCCGGGCTGTCTGCCCGCAGGCCATGTAGGCCTGCCTGTTCGCAAGGGCATAGGCCCCTACCGTGCAGATCGTTTCACTTCCCTGCCGCAGCGCCCACACAAGAGCTTTGCCGCGGGTGCGCTTTGTACAAAGCTCGGAGTAAAAGTCCTCCTGCTTTGCCGTATCCGCCGGGTAGAGCGCCCGTGCCACATCCATGGCAGAGGGTTCTCTGTCATGGGTCAGTCCGGCCCGGAGCGTCTCGTCCGCAGCGGGCAGCGGCAGAGCCTTGCCGGCTGCAAGGCCGAATACAGTCAGCGTTTCAGCTTTGCACCACCCGGCAGGCGGTGGGCATTCGTTTTCGTCTAAAATGATGCTCTCACACCCGCAGAAAGCCAGAAAGCTGGCCAGCTCTTCCGGGTTTGCGTGCCCTGCTGCCCATGCGGTGCAGCCGCTGAGTTCCAGCGCCAGTGTAGGCCCTGCGTAGAATCGCCACGGCTGGCTTTTGCTAAAAAGGGCAAGATCCAGCGGCAGGGTCGCCCCCAGCACCCATTTCCCACGGCAGGCATTTAAAAAGCGGGCGCGGTGGGCTTTTGTGCTGACCTGCGCGATCACTTCAGCTCGTTGACGATCTTCTTGAACTCGCGGCCGCGCACCTCAAAGTTGGGGTACAGATCAAACGATGCGCTGGCCGGGGACAGGATGATGATGTCACCGGGCTTTGCGCAGGCACGGGCCAGCTCCACAGCGTGCTGCATGTTGTCGGCATGCTGGATGGGCAGCTCTGCTTCGTTGAAGTTCGGGTCCTCGCGCACAGCCTTTTCGATGCGGGGGCCGGTGGCACCCATCAGCACAAGGTTCTTCACGTGGGCCACCACTTCCGGTGCCAGCGGCTCATAGGGAATGTGCTTGTCGTAGCCGCCAGCGATCAGAATGACCTTCTGGTTAAAGCTGCGCAGACCGGCAATGGTGCGCGTCGGGCTGGTGCCGATGGAGTCGTTGTAGTACAGCACGCCGTCCAGCGTGCGCACCGGCTCAATGCGGTGCTCCACGCCGGTAAAGGTGCTGCCCACCTTCTGGATGGCTTCCACGGGCACCTCGCCCCACACGGCAGCGGCAGCAGCCAGCAGGTTTTCAATGTTGTGCAGGCCGCGCAGCTTCACGTCCTTCTGGGCCAGGAAGGGGGTCACAACGCCATCCTCGGCCATGCAGAGCATGTTGTCCTCCTTGCGCAGGAAGGCACCGTTGTCGGTATCGTGCAGGCGGGTGAACCACACCTGCTTGCCCTTGCAGTCGGACTGCATGGAACGGCTGATCTCGTTCTCATAGCCCAGCACAGCGCGGCAGGGCTGCTTCTGGTACAGCAGGATGTTGCGCTTGGCGTCGATGTACTCCTGCATATCCTTGTGGTGGTCCAGATGGTTGGGGGTGACATTGGTCACCACGGCAATGTTGGGGCTGGAATGCATGCTGATGAGCTGGAAGCTGGAAAGCTCCACCACAGCCACATCCTCGGGAGCCACCTCGGGCAGCATGGGCAGCAGAGCTGCGCCGATGTTGCCGCCCAGATGCACCTTGCGGCCTGCGGCCTCGTAGAACTTGGAGATCAGGGTGGTGGTGGTGGTCTTGCCGTCGGAGCCGGTCACGGCTACGATCTCGCAGGGGCAGAAGTCGAAGAACAGCTCCACCTCACTGGTGACCATGGTGCCTGCGGCCATGGCATCCTGCAGGGGCTTTTCAAAGTAGCCCACAAAGCCGGGGGTGCGCATAATGATATCCTGGCCCTTGAAGCCGTCCAGATAGTTCTCGCCCAGGCTCAGGTCGATGCCCAGCTCCTTGATGGTTGCAGCGTAATCGCCAAAGTCCTCCACGCTCTTTTTCTGGTCGCACAGGGTCACATGGGCACCCAGCTCCACAAACTCCTTGATCAGGGTCTTGTGGCTGACACCGGCACCAATGAAGGCCACTTTTTTGCCTTTGATGAGTTCAATCAGTTTCTGCTGATCCTTCTGCATAAAAACAGTTCCTCCTCCATAATATCGTATTCAGAACGCACCTCAAAATAGGTGCAGAGATGTTTCGCTGTACCATTATAGTCCATTTAGCCGCAATTGGCAACGGAAAAACGCCCTTTTTGCCCCAAAAAGCAAGGTAAATTCACAATTCTGCAATTGTATTTTGCCGCTGTTTCTGCTACACTTGTCGAAGCAGAGTGCTTTTTGTATACAAAAAGCCTTTTTTCGCAAATACCATAGAATGAGGTCATCCCCTTGAAACAGTTCTTCCGTATTACCGCAGCATTGCTTGCTGCTGCGTTCCTGCTTGCGCTCACCGGCTGCGGCAGCAGTTCCAGTGCGCCAAGCTTTACATGGTTCGTGGATACCATTCCCGCAAACCTCGACCCGCAGGTGGCTTCTGCTGCCCCGGACGTGATCGCCTGCGAGAACCTTTACAGCGGGCTTGTCCGCAAAAAAGCGGATGGCGAGATCGTGCCCGATCTGTCCGAGAGCTGGACGATCTCCTCCGATGGCAGGACCTACACCTTCCAGATCAAGGACGGCCTGACCTACAAGGCCGTCAAGGGCGCTTCCACGGATCACACCATCACTGCCGAGGACTTTGTGTTTGCATTCCGGCGCATATTCCAGCCGCAGACAAATTCCCCTTATGCCGTGGAGTTTGCCGCCCTTGAGAACAGTGCTGCCGTGCTGGCTGGCACAGCCGATGCCAGCACGCTGGGCGTTTCGGCCGCCGGCCCGCTGACGCTGGTGTTCCGCCTGAGTGAAAAGGACGACAACTTCCTTGCCAAGCTCACCCTGCCCGGTGCCATGCCCTGCGATGAAGCATTTTTTGAGAGCACCCGCGGCACCTACGGCCTGACCGCCAAGACCACCCTTTCCAGCGGCAGCTTCTATCTTTACAACTGGACGGCCAGCGGCCTGTTCCTGCACCGGGATGTCTCCTCCCCCATGATCGGCAGCCTGCGTCTGGTGCAGAACACCGGCAGCACCGGAAAGAGCGCCGCCCAGCTCATTGCAGACGAAAAATGCTCCGCCGCGCTGGACGACACCGGCGAGGATACCTCGCTGCAGTCGGTGGATTACTCCGACACCACCTGGGCACTGCTGTTCAACAGCGCCGAAGATCCTGTGTTTGCCAATCAGGAACTGCGGCAGGCGCTTGCCGGCATCGCCCGGGAGAATGTGGATGTGCCCTCTTCCGGTCTGTACACCGCTGCCGAGGGTCTTGTGCCCACCGGCCTTTCCGTGGACGGCATCGATTACCGCAAGTCTGCCAGGAACCCGCTGCCCACCATCACCGACCCCCGTACATTGTACCTGAATGCACGGCAGGGCATGGCCAGCTCGGATTTTTCCGGCGTGACCATCCTGCTGCCGAAGGAAGCCGGCCTGACCGAACTGGCCGAGCAGATCAACGGCGCATGGCAGAAGGACTGCTCCCTTTTCTTCTCAGTGGAAGAGGTTCCGCAGGAGGAGTTCGACAAACGCCTTGCAGCGGGCAGCTACACCATTGCGCTGGCTCCCATCCGCGCCGAAGGCGGCAGCGTATACCAGATGCTGCAGCAGTTCACGGCCGAGGGCGGCGGCCTGACCGGCTGGTCCGACCCCATCTATTCTCAGCGTCTGGCCGAGAGTGCCCAGCAGACCGGCAACGCCCGCTGTGCCCTGCTGGCCGATTGTGAGCGCCAGCTGCTGGAAGGCTGCGCCGTGGTGCCGCTGCTGGGCCAGAACAGGCGTCTGCTGGTGGCGGACGGCATCACCGGCCTTGTGTTCGACCCCTTCACGCCGGTGCTGGACCTGACCGATGCCCAGAAAAACTGACATTCTCCGGCCCTTGACAATCCCGTCCCTCTTTGCTACAATAAATGAGCAACTTGCAGGGTTAGCTCATCCGGTAGAGCGGCTGCTTCCCAAGCAGCAGGCGGCGGGTTCGGGTCCCGTACCCTGCTCCAAAAACAAACGGCAAACCGTGGAATATCGGTTTGCCGTTTTTGCTTACAGCCGCTCCCTGCAAAATACGAAAGGACTCTGCCATGATCTTTGTTCCCCTGCTGCATTACTTCAAATGCAAAAATTCCTACAGCGGCAACGAATACGGCCTGCGATACCGGATGATCCCCGGCAAGCGCACCGTGCCGGACCCGGACGGCGGCGCGGATGCCACCAAGGAGGAAAGCATCCTCACCGTGGACTACTGGCCGGACCCCTGGACCATTGAAAAGACCGACCCTGCCCTGCGGGTGCAGAAGGTGTTTCCGCTCACCGACGAGGGCCGGGAGGCCACAGCCGCTTTTTTGCAGGACGCGTTCAAT